>Ga0136620_10000221_pt1 | contig 25724 bp, 10 predicted proteins | sample AntDrymUQ4162106_2_FD_104806 | JGI IMG/M metagenome (GOLD analysis project Ga0136620, IMG submission 104806) | Polar desert sand microbial communities from Dry Valleys, Antarctica - metaG UQ416 (21.06) | ecosystem: Environmental > Terrestrial > Soil > Desert | place: Antarctica: Dry Valley... | reverse complement strand
GCGCACAGACCGCACCGCTCCCTCGGTCTCACACCGCCGGCAGCGATCGGGAGCAAACCCCCGGTCTGCTCCTCTTCACGCGAGCTGAAGCGGCTCGACCGGCTCGGCAGACTCATCCACGAGTACAGCTACGCGGCATGACCGACTTTACGCACCCCACAGGCACGGCTCAGGAAGGGCGCTCGGGAGCGGCGCCGCGACGGGGGTACGTCAGTTGCTCCCAATTCGCCTCCGCTTCTTGCCGGCCGCTCGATGATGCCCTCGAGCAGGACGGAGGTGAGGGAGTTACGTGAGTTGCAGCGGCGCGCGACGGCGCTCAGCCGGTCGTCGTGGCGCGCCGCCGCGTCACGCGCGCAAGCGCGCCGAAGGCGATCGTCATGGCCGCCAGCACGGCGACGATCGCCCATTCCGCGGCACCACTGCCGCCGTCTGGCTCGACGCCGAAGACCGCTTCGATCCAGTCTTTCCGGATCAGCGTCAACAGGCAAAGCAACCCGCTCAGGAGAGCGAGGCTCGACTCGACCCAGAAGCGCGTTTTAAGGTTCAATTTCGCATCGCCATCCATCCTCGCGTCGTTGTCGAAATTGCCAGCCATCCAATCACATGCGTTGCGCGGATCCAACCCGATCTTGCTTGTCTGCGCGGGTAAACCGGAGCTAGGCCTACCAGGGACCGGCTGAGGTCGGCCGATGCCCACCAAGGTTCTTCTAACCCATACGGCCGCATTGCGCGCGAAGTACGGGAGAGCCGGGCTCAACAGGGTGCGCGACGCCGCGACGCACCTCGCCGCGTCCGACCGCGCGCGCGGACTCCGCACGCGATGGATCGCGCTCGACGATGGTCGCAGCGCGCGTGCGCTGCGCGTCCGCAAGGTCGACGACTCAAGCGATCACGAAGGCGCGAAGGCGTTCGTCGACGGGCTCTACGCGGCGTGGAAGCCGGAGTACCTCGTGCTCCTCGGCTCGGTCGACGTCGTGCCGATGCAACCGCTCCGCAACCCGCTGTACTCGCGGGACCCGCGTCGCGGAGATCCGGACGAGACGATCCCGAGCGACCTGCCGTACGCGTGCGAGGAGCGCTTCTCGCTCGATCCCGGCCGCTTCCGGGGCCCGACTCGCGTGGTCGGCCGGCTACCGGACACGACCGGCGGGGACGACGTCGCGACGCTGGAGCGCGTGCTCGCGGTGGCGGCAAGATACGAGCCGAGCGAGCGCCGCGCGTACCTGCCGCCCTTCGCTCTGACGGCGGCGGAGTGGCGAGGCTCGTCCTCGCTGACGCTCGAGCGGCTCGCCGGCTCGGCCGACGGGCTGTCGGAGGTCCCGCCCGCCGGGCCGCCGTGGCCCGCGGGCGCGACCCGGCGCCTCCTGCATCTCGTGAATTGCCACGGCGGCGCCGCCGACTGGCGCTACTACGGGCAGCGGGAGCGCTCGTATCCACTCGCGCTCGACGCCGGCGACCTCGCCGACGGCAGGCTGCGTGAGCGGACGGTGGGCACCGCGGAATGTTGCTACGGCGGGATGCTCTACGACCCGGAGCTCGCGGGAGGACATGCCGGCTTCGTCGATACGTACCTCGCCGCAGGCGCCTACGGCTATGTCGCCGCGACCAACGTCGCGTACGGCCCCGCGAACGGCAACGACGGCGCCGATCTCGTCTGCCGCTTCTTTCTACAGCACGTCCTCGGCGGCGCCTCACTGGGACGCGCGCTGCTCCAGGCGCGGCAGGACTATGTGTTCCAGAAGGCGACGCTGTCGCCGATCGACCTGAAGACGCTCGCGCAGTTCACGCTCTACGGCGATCCGTCCGTGCATGCGGTGGCGAGGCCCAGGGTTGACGCGGCGGCGGCGCCCGGCGAGGCCGTGCCGAAGTCGCGCGCAGTGGCCGACGCGGGGCCGCCGGAGGGAGTCGAGGCGCGCCGCCGGCGACTGCGCGCCAACGGCCGCGCGCTCGCCGCGTCGACGACGCGCGCGTCCTCCACGCCGGCACGGCTTGCATCCGGCGAGCTGAGCCGAATCAAGACCGAGCTGTCGGTGCGTGCCGGCATCGAGACGGCCGCGGCCGAGCTGCGAACGTTCGACGTCGTCTCCGCACCGGCCGCCGCGGCGGGAGCGGACGAGCGGTTCCACGTTCTGATGGAGCGCGATCGCGCGGGTCTGCGCGCCGTCGTCGCCCGCGAGGAGGCGGGCCGGATGTACGGTGCGACCGTGCTGAGGGAGCGCTGAGTGCCCGACGAGGTGACAATCGCCGGCCGCCTGGCGCGTGACGTCGTCGCACCGGGCTCGAAGAGCGAGCGCGGCGCGCTCGTGCTCGAGACCGACGAGGGCGACGTCTACCTCGTACGGCGTCGGGGCGCACCGTCGTGGGGCGACGACGACCCGGAGCTTGCAACCCTCGAGGGGCGCGCGGTCGCGCTGACCGGAAGCCTCGTCGCGGGAACGATCCTCGTCGACTCCTCGGAGGTGGTCGAGGAAGGCTAGGTCGCGGGGTCGCGCACCTCGACTACCTGCAGCGCGACGCGGTTCTCGGTCGTCACGACGGTCGCGACGTCGCGCGTCGCGGGAGCCGTCGCGAGGAGGTCGTTCGCGGAACGGACGATCGCCACGAGTGCGACGAGGTCGCCGACCGCGCGACCGCTGAGGTCGACGTCGAGGCCGACGATCGTCGGCGACTCCGGGTCGACGTCCGCTGCAGACACCGGCCCCGCCAGCGCCCACCCCGCCTCGGCGAGGCCGGCGCGATCGTCGTCGCGGATCTTCCGCCGCCACTCGTCCGGCAGCTGAGGCAACGTCACGCCCGGATGCGGCGGCGCCGGCGCGGCGGGCAGCGGGGGCACCGGCACAACGGGCGCGACGACTTGGAAGAGGAGGTAGACGGTGGTTGCGGGCGCCGGGACGACGTCGGGGCCGCGGGTACGCACCTGCACGAGCACGCGGTTCGGCCCGCGGTCCGCCGCCTGTCGCCGGGAGGGCCCGAGCTCCCGCCCGTAGCGCTCGACGAAGCCCACATGATCCGGGTCGCGGTCGAGCCCCGCGAACGTCGTGCGCCACGTCCGCTCGTTCAGGCTCGAGGTGACCGGGATCGCTCGCTCGCGTTGGATCGCCTGCCACGCCTGGCGGTCGGCGGTCGCGAACGTCGCGGTCGACGGCGTCAGCGCGCGTCCCCACGTCGCCGCCGCGATCCGCCACGCCTGCCGGTCGGCCGCGCGCGCGGCGCCGGTGACGGAGCCCGGCCACGGCCGGACGGCGCGCGCGCGTCCCCGGACGACGGCGATGTCGGGGCTGGCGGCGATCCCGGCCGGCGCGGGTGCGGGCAGTGTCGCGTCCAGCGGGTCGGGCGACCGCGTTACGCCCGGAATGCGCCGCCCGTCGTCGGTCGATGATACGCGCAGAAACACCTCCGGCTCCCGACCTGGGATCAGGTCGCGGCCGGCCGCTTTCTCCAGGTCGATCTCCCACACACCGCGCCCGTACGTCGCCGCCCGCAGGAGTCGTACCGGCGACCCCGGCGGCGCGAACAGCGCGAGGTCCGACACCGAGGCTTCCGGGAGCCCGAACGAGAAGTCCTCCCACCTCCAGGTCGGCGGGTTCACGCCGTCGTTGCGGACGCCGCGGTAGACGCCGACGTCGGTCCCGACGTAGATGTCCGTCGGGTTGGCGGGGTCGACGAGCAGTGCGTGGACATCGGTCGCGCCGCCGAGGAACGCCCCGAGCAGGCACGCGAGCCAGCTCGTCGCGCCTGCCGGTAGGAACCAGACCGGCTCCGGCGACGACCCCTCGCCGAGGCCGAGGTACACCGTCGTCCCGGCGTTGTCGGCGGGCGCGATCGCGGTCGGTCGGAAGAAATCCGGCAGGTCAGCAGGCGTGCCGCCCGTTGCGCTCTGGGTCGCGAACGCCCGGGGCGCGACGTTCGCGGCCTCGCCGGGCCGCTTCAGGCTTCGCGCGTCCGCGGAGTCGCGCGCGAGCACGTCGTGCTGGCCGGGGGCGGCGCCGATCCCGCGCAGCCGGTAGACGGCGCTCGACGTCGCGACGAGCAGCACGCTCGGGTTCGCCCAGGCGAGCGCGGCGACCCGGTTGCCGTCGAGCTGGTTGACCCTCGAGCCGTTGCCGGTCGCCGCCGGGTTCGTTCCGCTCGGCCAGCTCCGCCAGTGCGCGCCCCAGTCGTCGCTCGTCCAGATGCGGTGGCTGCCGAACGCGACGCGCGTCTGGGCCGGCGGCGCCGGTGTGACGACGGTGCGGAGCGGCGCGTAGAAGTTCGTGTTGTCGCTTTCGGCCTTCCTCCGCGAAGCGACCGTCGTCGTCGGGAAGACAACGTGGGGAGCCGGAAGGCCCGTCCCGGGCGGCCTGTCGGCGCGAAGCGCTCCATTGACGTACTGCCACATCCATCGCTGCTGGACCGCGTCCAGCGCAACGCCTCCGGCATCGCCGGTCCACTCGCGCTGCCGCCACGTGAGCTCGCCCGAGTAGACGACAAGCCCGTTGTCCTGGCTGCCGCCGAGCAGCAGCGCGGGAACCGTCGGGTGGTCGGCGATGAAGTTGAGCTGCAAGACGCCCATTCCGCCGTGCGCGGGGGCGAAGCGCCCGTTCTCGACGCCCGTGCGCGAGCGGAACGTCCCGCCGTCCGTCCCGAGCCAGAGGTCGCCCGCGTCGAGCGTCCCGTCGGCCCGTCTCGGATACGCCGCGTAGTGCACGTCGGGGTGCGCGCCGTGGCCGATGTACGTGGCGTTCGCGGTCGGTGAAGCCGCGGTGCCCGCGACGCGGCAGCGGTGGACGTTCGCCTGGTAGACGCCCTCGACGTCGCGATACGACCCGCAGACGATCACCTCGTCGGTCGGCGACGCGGGTGCTGGCACCGCTTGCGGGACGATCGCGACGGCGACGTCGTAGTGCCCCTGGTCGCTGCCGTCCTGCCACCACAGGCTCCCCGGGACGCCGTTAACGAGGCGGAACCGGGGCGTCCCAGCTGTTGCGTGCGCGAAGCGGAGCAGCCTCGAGCGCTTCGAGCCGCGGCGGACAGCCAGGAGCGCGTACACGCGGGCCCGGCCATCTTCGGACGCAGCAAGCGTGATCCGACCGAGCCGAGCGCGGTCTGCGGCTGTCATCGCGTCGCCGACGCCGGTGCAGACGACGCCGGCCTGCCCCACCGCGGAGCCGGCGACGAGCCTGAAGCGTACGATCGCGGTGCTGTTCACGGCGACGTAGAGAAACTCCGTCGCGCCGTCGGCGTCGAGGATCAGCGCGGCGTCGCCGACCGCGTTGAGCGCCAACGCCGCAGGCGCCGCCGGCATCGCGACTCTCGCCCACGTGTCGAACGGCGCTGTCAGCGGTCGCTCGAACAGCCCGTCGCTCGAGCAGAGCCAGGCGCGGTCGGCGCCTCCCGGCGCACCGGGCGGAGGCACGACCACGCGCCACGTCCGGTGGTTCGTGACCGTGATCGCCTCGGATGTCCAGACGGGCGGCCCGGCGCCACCGGCGCGCGCGAAGCGGCGGACGCCGTCGCCCGACCAGCCCCCGGGTTCGCCGCAGCCCGCAAACACGACGTCGTCGTCCTCACTCGCACCGAAGCGCGCCGCGAGCGAACCAATGGCGAGGCCGCCGCCGCCGGCGACGAGGCCGGCGTTCGGTGTATCGCGCCACGGGTCGAGTGGCTGCCAGTGTGCGCCGCCGTCCCTCGTCATCCAGACGCCGCCGTTGGCGCTCGCGGCGTACGCACGCTGGCCGCCCGCGCCGACCGCGAGCCCGCGCACCCGGCCGGTGACCGGCGGCCGCCCAGAGGCGGTGCCGACAGTGACCTGGGTCGGGCCGAGCGGCACCCAGTCCGCGCCCGCGTGCGGCGCGTCCTTCGGGACGAGCTCGCCGTCGACGACGGCGTCGGCGCCGCCGCGCACGGCGCCCGTGGGGCCGCTCGGTCCGTACCTCCGGAGCCACCGCTGGCGCCCCGCGACGTCGTCTCTCACTCGTCCTCCTCCGCGAGCTGGAGCCGGATCCACCCCTCCTGCAGCTGCGCCGGCCGCTCGGAGAGGCGCGCGCCGCCGGCGGCGGCGGCGATCGGGTCGTCGCGCCAGGTGATCGGCGTGTCGCGGTGTGCCCACGAGGGGCTCAGGCCGCCACCGCCCGGAGCGGGCATCCGCACCGTCGTCGGGTCGACGAGCACGGGCCCGATCCGGAACGACGGCGCGATCCGCTCGAGCGCCTCCGCCGCCCAGTCGCGCTGGAGCCGCACCGCGGTGCGCGGGACGATCCCGCACGTCGCGTGCACCGCCGTCCCCGGTACGACGATCAGCGTCAGGCGGACCGTCTGCCCCGGGTGGACGAACAGGACCGGATCGGCGACGACGTACGGCGACGTCACCGGCAGGACCGGCGCGTCGGTCGGATCGGCGCCCGCGGCGAGCACGCCGCGTCGGCGTCCGGAGTCGAGCGCCGCCGCGAGCACCTCGCCCGCCACCGGGTGGAACCGCCCGTAATCGTCGTCGACGAAAAAGCCGAGCAGGCCGTCGCTCAACCGGGTCAACGCGCCGAGCCTGACGGGGACCGCAAGCCGCGCGAGCTCCCGCAGCGCGCCCGCGCGTTCGCGGCGCAGCGGCTCCGGTGTCTCCGGAGGCGCCGGATCCGGCCCGACCTCGATCCGCAGCAGCGCCCGGACGAGCGCGAGCGGACGGCCGACGAGGCCGGCGAGGTGCTCCGTGCCGGCCGCTGCAGGATCGACCGTCGCCGCGGTCGTGTCGAGTACGCGCAGGAGCGCCGACAGCGGGCTCTCCTCCTCCTCGAGCAGGTCCTCCGTCAGCGGGATCTCCTCAGCCGCGCGGCGCTCGGCGTCGGCCCGCAGGATTCCCGTCACGAGCCCCGCGAGCGGCAGGTCGCCGGGACCGCGCACGGGCGGCGGGGTACCGAGTGGCCCCGGCCGCCCCGGCGCAGACTCCCACAGAACGCCGGGGCCGTCCGTGTCGTTCAGGAGCTGCCCAAGCGGCTGACCGGACGCGTCGAACACCTCGACCGCGTGGTCGACGGAGTCGGGCAGCAGCCAGCCCGCGACGGGTGACACGCCCCCACCCTCCTGGTCGACGTATGCCTCGATCTCCTCGCGGCCGGGGTCGACGAGCCGCAGCATCAGGCGCGCGGGCGCCGTGAGCCGCGGCACGAACGTGCCCGCCGGCCCGGTCGTTCCCGATCCGTCCGCCGTCAGCGACGTCGCCACGCGAAGCCGAGCGAGCAGCGGCGCGAGATCGAGCACGCGACCGAAGGCGTCGACGACACGCGCGCGTGTGAGCGTGAACGCGCCGGAGCGGAGCAGGCGCGGCATTCGCTCCGGCAGCGGTGACGCGCCCTCCTGGTCGCCGCGGGCGCGGGCGATCGTCTCATCCCAGCCCAGGAGCCAGAGGCGGAGCGTGTCGAGCCCCGACGCCGTGACGTCGAGCCCGGCCGCGCGCGCGACGAGCGTCTGCAGTGCTCGCTCGGTCGCCGGCTCGAGGTCGCCGCCGTCGGCGCGCGAAGCCTCCTCCGCGAGCGTGGCGGCGACCTGGCCGGCGAACGCCGACCCGGGTGCCCCGGTGAGGATCGTCCGGCCGGTCAGCGTCAGCCTGCTCGTCGCCGGCGCCGCCGCCTCGGCCGCCGGCTCGAGGTCGATCTCCGCGAGCTGCCACGCGCGGAGCGCCGCGGCGTCGTCGTCCGGCAGGTCGAGCGCGACCTCCCACTCCACGTACATCGGAACCCACGGCTGGCGCCACCAGGTGGTCGCGACCGGCGAGGGGAACGTCCCGTCGAGGACCGACGCTGCGGCGGCCCACGAGACGTCGCGGCCCTGGCTCGCGCTCGCGGAGAGCGCGATCTCGCCGAGGATCCGCGCCCGCACCGCGCGCTCGGGGGATCCGGTCCGTCGCACCGCGGCATCGACCGTGTCCGTGGAGTGGAAGGGATCGCCAAGCGCCACCTCGGCGAGGAGGGCGTCGCACTCCGGCGGGATCGAGCCATGGCCGAGCGGCGCGACGACGTCGCCGCCGCGCACGAACGCGTAGTAGGCGTCGCCGGGCTCGCTCGTCAGCCGGCACGCAAGCTTCCCGTCGGCCGTGTGGCGGCCGTCCCGGCCGTGGCGCAGCGAACGCCCGACGCCGACGAGCGTCAGCACCGGGTCCGTGGGCACGTGGAGGCGCGGGAGTCCGACCTCGACGTCGCGATACTCGGGCGCTCCAGGAGGTGGTGCTGCACGCGGCTCTCCGGCGCCGTCGGCGTGCTTGCGCTGGTGGAAGACCTCGAGCACGTCGACGCCGCGGCCCACCGTCGCGTTCGCGCTCTTCACGGGGGTGACGGCGGCTCCCTTGCTGCCCGCGATGTGCGCCGCCCGCACGGCCGCGCGCCGCCCGAGCGCGTCGAGGACTCCGTCGGCCGGCCCCGACTCGCGGATCCGGTCGGCGCTCTCGCGCGTGCCGCCGGGCAGGGCGACGAACTCCGCGCCGTGCAGATCCTCGTCGACGGCGACGGCCCCGTCCGGATCGTCGTAGCGCCCGGCGAGCCCGCGAAGGAACGCGCTCGTCAGCCGCTCGGCGCCGCGCGGGTCCGGCAGCGGCGCGCCGAGCAACGCGGCGAAGGACTCCTCCGCGGAGGACCCGATCGCCGCCGACACGTCGGACGCACGCGGCCGCTCGTCCGCCCCGCGCCCGTCCGGCCTGACGCCGTGGACGAGCCCGTGGCACAGCAGTTGCCGCGGCGACCACGTCGTCGGCGCGATCGTCACTCGCCCGCCCTCGACCAGCCGGCGCTGCGCGCCCGTGGGGACGCCCAGTCGCGCCTCGACCGCACCGACGGTGACGGAGCCGACGATGTCGCCCGCCGACGCGCGCGGCGCGGTCCGCTTCCGTGCGGCGGTCGCCGCAGCACGCATCGCGTCCGCCTCGGCGCGCGCGCGCCTCAGGCCCCCGGGATCGACGCTCCAACGCAGCCGCTCGAGCAGCGCTTCGAAGCCTCCACTCGCGTCGGCGCCGGCGAGGACGTCGAGTGACGCGTCGCTATACCAGCCGGCGACGAGGTAGCTCAACGAGCCGGCTGCGTCGCTCGCGTTCAGGCCGCCGAGGTCGTCATGCATCGCGAAGCGGTCGACGACGCCGTCGAACACCGCCGCCCACGCGAGGTCTCCCCCGGTGACCGCCGTCAGCGTCGCCGGCTCGAGCCACGGTGTGCGCGCCCGCGACGACGCGGCCGCCTGCTCGCGCCAGTCGGCGAGCGGCGTCGTCACGCCGCGATCGGACTCGATCACCCACGCCGTGACGCGTCGCGGCCTGCCACCGCCGACGCGCGCGACGAGCCACCTGTTCGGGACCGGCGGCATCCCGAGCTGCCCCGGCGGCGTTGCGTCGCCGGGCGCGTGCGGAACGGTGCCCGTGGCGAGAGCATCCGGCAGCGCCCAGTGCAGGTAGACGCCCGGCAGCCGCGCGCCGAGCGTGGTGAACGGCGCCGGCGCGTCGAGTGCGCCTTCGGTCGGCGCGCTTCCGGCACGCGGCTCACGCCCTTCGGGAAGGCGCCGGGCGACGTCGGCCCACGTCTCGCTTCCCGCCGCCGTGACGACGAGCGCCTGCACGTCGATCGGGACGAGCAGGCGCGGCTCCCGCCACAGCTCCGGCTCCCACGTGACGAGCGTGGACGGGAGCAGACCCGCCCGCGCGAGGACGGAGAACTGCGCGCTGAGGTCGACGTCGGCCATCAGGCCTCCCTCCAGACGCGAGTCAGCTCGATGATCGAGAAGCGCTCGGGCACCGTCAGCAGGTCCTCGAGCGGTGCGGGCACGTTCTCCTCCCCGAACACCTGCCGATACGGAAGCTGGAGCATCTGCAGCGCGTACTCCGCGGGGCCGAGCGACGAGCCGAGCACCCCGCCCGTGTCGGCGGCGAGCAGCGCGCGGGCGAGCGCCTCGACCGCGACGAGGCCCGGGGCACCCCTGCGGAACGGCACGTCGGCGGTGACGTCGCGGCCGCCTCGGCGGACGCGCTCGCCCGTAGCGGGGTTCTTGAGGGCCACGGTGAACGCGCCGCCCGCGCCTTCGTCGACACCGAACTGGATGCCGGTGCGCGGCTCCTCGAGGTGCACCTGATCGGGAATTCCGTCGATCAGCGCGAGCAGGATCGCCGGCGCCAAGCGCTGGAGGCGGAGCAGCCGCATCTCCTCCAGCCCCGACAGCGGATCCTCCGCCTCCTCGTCGCCGGTGCGGCGGTACGCGCGGACCTGTACGCCCGGCCAGCCGGAGATCGCGCGCGAGCGGACGAGGAATCCCGTCACCGTCTCCGCGGCGCCGCGGACGGACGCCGCGCCCGTCAGCGCCGCCCGCGCGTCGTGCTCGGCCTCGTCGAGCTCGTCGCGGAGGCCGGGCCAGCGCGCGGCGACGTCGATCCGGTCGCGCGTCGACACCGCACCGACCGCGAGCACGCCCTGCACGAGGGCGTCGGTCCAGTTCCGGTCGAGGTAGAAGAACCGGATCGACTCCTCCGGCAGCAGCTCTTCGTCCGGGACGAGGTACTCGAACGGGACTCCTTCGAGGACGCGGAGGCGCACGAGGAGCTGCGTGAGCTCGTCCGGTGCGGTCTCCCCGCCGCCCTCCGCCGGGTCGCCGGCAGTACTCGCCGCGCGCACCGACGCCTCGAGAGCACGCACGCCGTCGATCGTGTGCCTCATTGCTCTCGCCTCCTCTGCGATCTCGCGGCCGGCGGGTCCGGCTCGACCTGGGGCGGCACGGAGTCGCCAGGTCGCGCGCCGGGGAACAGCGCTTCCACCGTCTCCGCTTCTTCGGCCGTCTCCGCCTGCGCCTCCACTCCCGCCTCCTGCTCCGCGTCGCCCTCCTCGAGGCCATGCGGCACGAGCTGGCCGCCCGGCCGGATGACGAACGCCCGGGTGAGACCCGTCAGGGCCGACACCGACGTCGCGAGCTGTGTCTTCAACGGCTGCAGCAGTGACGCGTCGCGGCGGAGCGCGTCGAAGCCGGCCGCCGAGACCGGCGCCATGTGGCCGTCGGCGAGGACCGGCCGCGTTCCGCGGTCGAGGCTCCTCCGGACGTCGGCGACGGGGAGCGCGAACCCCGTGGCGATGGTGCGCGCCGGGTCGGCGAGCACGTCGAGGTCGGGGAGCGGGTCGACGAGCGGACGGTCCGGCAGCACACGATCCACGACCTCGCTGTCGCCGACGGTCTCGAGTAGCCGCCGGCCGAGCGCGACGGCAGCCCCGTCGGCGAGCGCGAGCTCCCAGTGGGTGAGCAGGCCCTCGAGCACCGACGCGCCGCCGACGCGCGCGCCGCGCCGGCGCACGTATCCCTGCCGCCGCCATTCCCGCAGCGCCGCGACGGTGGACGGTGCAGACAGCGCGAGAAGGCGGCCGAGCTCGAACGCAGCGGCTTCGCCGAGCTCGACACGGCCGTCTTCCGCGACCCGCCGGAGCTGATCGGCGACGTGCACGGCGGCGACGGGCCGGCGCTCGATCGCGCGCGGCACAAGTGGCCCGCGGTACCACGTGAGCGAGGCGTCGCCGTCGCGCTCGGTGGCGGCGAGCACGACATGACCGGTGTCGCTCACATCGGGCACGCGGTCGGTCGGTCCGCGTGCGGGACGCTCGGCGGTTCCGAGCAGGCCGACGTCGAGCGCCCGTACGAGCGCGGCGAAGTCCTTTTTGCCCTCGCAGCGAAACTCCCACGACGCGAGCACCGGGAAGCGGAGCAGCCGTGCGCCGGGGTCGATCACCCGCAGGTCGACGTCGAGAATGACGGAGCCGCGCCCGACGCCGAGGTGGCCGGCGCGCTCCGCCGCCGCCGCGCCGGGGACCGTCGCGTCGCCGGTCACACCCGTGGCCGTGAACGTCGCCGCCGTCCGCCACGCGTCCGCCGCGTCGTGGCCGACGCTCGCCGGGGGAATCTCGTGGGCGATCCGCTCCCGGTCGATGCCCGCTGCCGGCGCCTTCCGCGCGACGGCGTCTGCCCCGCCCGCGCGCGACGTGCCGATCGCGAGCGGTACTTCGTCGGTCCGTGGCTGCCGCGCCCGCTCGATCGTCGTCGCCGATACGTGCTCGTAGACGGTGGCCTTGCTGAACCTATTCTCGACCGGCGGGTTGTCGGGTAGCTCCGACCACTGGCCCTCGAGGCTGATCAGGCACGCGCGATAACGCATTCCAGGGCGTGGGAGCCGCGTCGAAAGGACGACGGCGACCCAGCCGTCTTCGTCGCCCTGCGCGAGCTCCGTGTCGTCGAGCGGCACCTCGCGCACGTGGGACGTGAAGGGGAGCTCCTGCCGCGACGGGAACACCTGACGTACGACGCGTCCCGTGACCTCGATCGCGGAGCACGTCGGGCCGTCGGGATTGACGCCGGTGAGGCGTACGCCCTCGGTCACCGCCGACGCGACGGGGACCGACGGCAGGTATGTCGCCTCCCCATCGGTCAGGAGCACGAGCGCGAGCCACGGGCGCTGCGGTCCGTCGGCGCGCTCCCACGGGAGCGTTCGCCGGCGCAGCGCGATTTGCGCGAGCCGCGTGACAAACGGGCCGTCGGAGTTCGCAGGCGGGAACGTCGAGAGGATCTCCGTCGATGGGAGCCGATAGCGCGGCCCCGTGACCCGCACGTAGCGGACGTCGTCGGGGACGGTGCCGAGGCGCGCGTCTCCGCCGATCGTTTGCGCCGCGCGCACCTCGTAGTCGCCTGCGACGACGGGCGGCTCGATCCGGTCGTGGACGACGATCGTGCGCCGGCCGCCGGGAGCGGGGCTCATTGCTCATCTCCGGGAATCCAGGTGACGGTCGCGGCGCCGAGCGAGGACGCGACGAGCGGTGCGAGCAGCGTCTCGACGCCGCTCGCGGCGATGTCGGCGGCGATCCGCTCCGATGCCTGTGTGCTGCCAAGGACGCCGGCAACCTCCCACCGCTCGTCGGAGGCGACGGACACGGTCGCACGCGTGGCGGCGTCGCGCGCGGCCTCCGGCTCGACGGGATAGAGCAGCACCGTGCGCGGGCCGGACGCGACGACGCGCGGCGGCAGCTCCCCGTCGGCGCCGGTGCGCCTGCGCAACCCGCGCATGCCGATCACGAGGCCCTCGACCGCGTCGTCGCCGCCGCTGCCGCGCTCGAGGGCGACGACGACCGTGCGCACCCGCGCGGGCAGCGTCGTCTCGACGAGTCCGACGCCCCGCACCACCTCGGCTGCGGTCGGCATCGCGGCGGGGACGAACGCGCCGCCGCGGCGCGCAGCGCCCGGTCCACGCACGAGGCCCCCCGGAGTGAGCGCCGTGCCGGGGACGACCTCCGCGACGCGGGCGCTTGCATGCCACCCGGGGAGGCCGCTCGCGGACTCGTCCTTCGCGTCAGTGGGCGCACCGAGCTCGCCGACGGTGACGCCGACGCCGAGTACGGCAATGCGCGCAGTCCGCGCGGGCACCTCGACACGCGCCTCGCGCGCCGTCGTGTCTGCGAGCGGCTGGCCCGTCGCGTCGAGCGCGACCACGCGCACCGCGGCGTCGCCGGAGACGGCGACGGAGGGGCGTGCCGCCTGCGCGTCGTCGTGCGGGTTCGGCAGCTCGAGCACGAGCGCCTGCCCCGGGACGAGCGGCGTGCCGTTCGCGAGCAGGTCCTTCTCCGCACGGGCGACGGCGCCCGCGGCGTCGGCGGTGGCGCCCGGCGTCGCGCGCAGCTCGACAACCGCACCCGCTTGCCGCGTTCGGACGCCGCCGTCGGTCGGGCGGACGGTGCTGCGGACGCGCGCGAGTGTCGGCGCGGCGAGCAGCAGCCGCGTCGGGATCGCGCGGTCGGCGACGGCCCGGGCGAGGTCGGCCGACGGCGCGGCGCGGCGCGGCAGCGCTGCCGCGGCGGATTGTCCGCCGGCGCGGAGCTGAATCACGGTCGTCCGCAGCACGGGGCGCTTCGCCGCATGGCCGTCACCGAGCACGGCCACGACGCGCGGAACGCCCACCGACCGGTCGAGCGGCGGCACCTCCGGCAGCGGCGGACCGGCGACGACGCGCACCGGCCGCTCCGCGCGCGGCCCGAGCCCTTCGGTGATCCGCACCGGCCGGGGCACCGCCTGCCACTGGCGCGCCCGACGCTGCAGCAATCGCAGGCGCTCTGCGCCCGCGGGGTCGCCGGCGCCGTTTCCGGCGGCGCCGTGCGGGAGGAGCCGTGCGCCGTTCCGCTGCTCGAGCGGCGACGCCGCCATCCACGTCAGCATCGTCGTCATCACCTCCGCCTGCGGCACGGCGCCGACGTCGAGCCGGACGGCGTCGCGGCTCGCCGGCCGCACCTCGGTTCGGGCCGCCCGCTCCGTCGGGAACGGCAGCGGCTTCCGGAGCGCGCGGTCCTGCTCGACCTCGTAGGGGTCGAGGCGCGCAGGTTCGTCGCCCGGCGCGAGTTGCGCCTGCCCGCGGAGCTCGACGGCCGTGCACGCGGTGACGAGGTCGGTCCCGCTCGGCACGGGCGGCGGCGTCGGCAGCGCGCGCCAGACCGCGGGGGGCAACCCGATCGTCCTCGGCGTCGCGCTGAAGCGCGCGGTGCGGTCGCCCGATGCGCCGGAAACCCCGCGGGCGCGGACCGTCACGCGCCAATCCGAGCCGAGCGCGCCGACGTTCATCGGGCCGATCGCGAGCCCGCCGACGCCTGTGACGGGCGCGCCCGCGTATCGCGCGGCCGCGAGCGTCGTCGCCGCGGCGATGTCGAACTCCGGCAGCACGGCCCACGGCTTTGCGGGATCGGTGCCGTCGTTCCGCGACTCTTCCGGCGAGCTCGGCGTCGCCAGACGACCGGCTGGGATCAGGAGCGAGAGGATCTGCCCTCCGCCGGCGAGCAGGTACTTGTCCCGAAACGCTGTCCACGCGAGCGGCGCCTGGTCGAGCGCGCCGGAAGGCCCGAAGCGGAACGGGACGTCGACCGGCCCCATCTCGAGAACCGCCGTCCCGCGCACCTCGGGCCCCTCGATGTGGAGCCGCGCGCCGATCGAGATCGAGAGGTCGATCGTGATGCTGCCGAACCAGCCGAGGCTGATCCGGATCCGGATGCCGCCCGTGACGGACGCGTAGACGTCGACCTCGAACCAGAGCGGGTCGAACTTCACGAGCGCGTCGAACCCGGCGACGATGCGCGCGTACGCGGGACCCGCGCGGAAGCTGACGTCGATGCGAGCGCCCGCCATCACGGCGCTGGACGTGAGGGCGAAGTACGCCTCGCCGCGGATCGACAGGTACTCGCCAAGCGTCCACGACAGGCCGAGCCGCGGCACCTGCGGATACGCGGCGACCTGGAACCGCGGGTGGTACCCGCCCAGCGTGACGACGAAGTCGCCGGTGCGGAACCACGTCACGAACGCGAACCCGCCCGTGAGGCGCGCGTCGCGGCTGATCACCCACGAGTTGTCCGTCAGCTGCGCCTGGATCCACAGCACCATGTCTCGCGTCGAGAACCGCGCGATCAGCGCCAGCTCGATCTGCGCCAGCGGCAGGCGCGGGTTCGGCAGCCCCAGGCGCGCGAGGCCGAGGAGCACGATCTCGGCGTCGCCGTCGGCCACCGAGACCGACACCACGGCGACGCCCTCAACGAGGCTGAATGACGTGAACGAGACGCCGGCGGCGAACCAGACGGCTCCGCGCTGCGGCGGGAACGAGGTTCCCATCCGCCGGAGCGCGCCCATTGGGTTCGACGCGATGTCGCTCGAGGGATCGAGCGCCTGGACGAGCGGGAAGCGCGGGAGCGCCGCGATCTCGACCGGGAGGACGAGCTGGCGGTTGATGCCGATTCCGCCGCCGACGCCGGTGACGAAGAACGCGGGCGGACCGCCCAGCGGCGCGTGCAGCGCCGCGATCACGAAGAAGGAGACGTACGTCTGCGCCGCGTCTTCGGGGACCGGGTAGACGCCGAAGCCGCCGAACGCGTTGATGCCGAAGCCGGCGGCCTTGACCGTGACCATCCCGAGGTACGACGGCGGGTCGCCGACGCGCTCAGGTGGGTTGCGAATCAGCGCGCCGGCGAGGCTGACGCCGCTCGACTCGTAGCCCACGGCGAGCCCGGCCAGATCGAGCTCCCAGTGCGAGACGTCCCATGGCTCGGGCCACGGCAACCGCAGCTCGAGGTCGTCCACCTGCACCGTCAGGCCCGCAAGCGAGACACCGCCGTCGACGAGCAGACGCAGCCGGACGACGGTGTCGCCGCTCCGGAGCACGCCGAACCCGACCTGCTCGACATACATCGGCCCGAGCTGCGACTGGAGCGGGAGCCACCACGGCCCGTCGCCCTCGCCCATCCGGATGTCGACCGAAACGTCGCTGCCGTCACGGCTGAGCAGGCTGAGCTCGGGGCTGATCGCCGGCGCCGGCCGCTGCGCGTCGCCACCGCCCGTCGAGTCCGCGTCGAGCATCTTCGACGCGACGGCGTTGCCGCCGCCGGCGCCGATCGGGATCGCAAGGCGGTCGAGCGCGAGCCTGCCGCCGTACAGCTCCGGCGCCGCGGTCGCGTACGCCGCCGACAGCGCGACCGAGCGGAGCCGCACGCCCAGGTCGAGCAGGTCGCCGCCCTCTCGCCCTGCAAAGCGGATGGTGACGCCTCGCACGCCGACGGAGACGTCTCGCAGCGGCGACCCGGTGTTGGCCGGGTCGATCGTCAGCCCGAGCGCGATCCCACCGTCGGCCGGAGGGAGCGAGAGCCAGTCGGTCGCGACCTCGACACCGACGCGGATGTCGCCGGAGTCGACGAGCCACCACGTCTCGTCGTCGGCGACCGTCAGCGAGAAGCCCGCGGTGAACGCGGTGCCCGCGAGCGACAACTCGGCGCCGACGCGGGCCGGGCCGAGGTCGAGCGTCGGCGTGTACGCCTCCGCGACGTTGCGGGCGAGCGTGAGCACGCGGCGCAGCAGCGCGTCGGGATCGAGCACGTCCGGCACGGGCGCCCAACGCTGCGCTGCCGCAGGCCCGACTCGGCGCACGACCACACCGTCCAGCAGGTCCCCGACGACGTCGCCGCTCGTCCCGGCCGGCGTGGCGAGCGCATCCTGCAGCGCTTCGGTGGCGATGCCGGTGAGCAGAGGGACGAGCACGCGGACGATCGCCAGCGCGGGATCCGAGGCGGTCGGCGACCACGCGTCGTCGACGACGATCAGGCTCACGTCCTCGCCGGCGGCAACCGTGACGACAATGACGCGCGTGGCGGCCCCGGCCGCTCCCGGCAGCTCGAGCCCGGCCTGGACCGTCGGCCGGCTCGCCGGCGTCTCCGCACCTGTAGGCGTGCGGTCACCGGGCGAGACGCGCGCACGCACCCACGGGCGCAGCGGCACCCCGAGCACGGCCAGGACGTCGCCGGAGACGCGAACGCCTCCACTCGAGGCCGCGAGGCCACGCTCGTCGACGCCGACCGCGACCTCGACAATCCCGAGCGTCGCCGCGCCCACCCGGAGGGGCGCGCTGCCTCCGACGTCGAACCGCATCCCGGTGCCGGTCACGCGCAGGCCGAGGGTGACGCGACCTGCGATCGTCACGTCGACGTAGTCCGGAGCGGTCGCCACGACGAGGAATCCCGCCGGCCGGCCAGCCAGCACATGCTGCGCGAGGTCTCCGAGTGCGTCCAGCGCGGCGCCGGGACTCGTCCGCAGCCGCGCAAGCAGCGCCGCCGCGGGGTCCTGTGCGAACGTGAGGAGCGCGTCGGTGTCGAACCGGCTGGCTGCTCCGGCGTCGGTGCGCAGGCCGAGGCCGTCGCCGAGGTCCGCGACCAGTGCCCCCGCGTCGCCCGCGCGGTCGACGATCGCGTCGAGGACGACGGGCAGCAACCGCATCGCCGCCTCGCCGATTAGGTCGCCGAGCCCCGGCCCTGCCGGAACGAGCGGGAACGTCCGCTCCGGCGGCCCAGGCAGGACGAGCGCGACGGCGACGGCGTCATCGGCGACGACGCGCAAGCTCGCGATCGTGCCGCCGGCGCCGGCCGGGCGCAGTCCGACCGTCGCTGCCAGGCGCGGCTGCCCGCGGATCCCTGCAACGGGATCGACGCGGAGGCGCACGCCGCCCTCGAACGTGACTTCTGCGCCCGCGGCGCCGACCGGGGCGCCCGTGGCGAGCGAGAGCGCGAGGCCCCCGCTCGTCGGGTCGCCCACCACGCCGAGCGTGAGACCGTACGGCAGCGGCAAGCTGCCGCTCGGTGTCGTCGTGTCGCCGACGCCGAGCAGCGCGCTCAGTGCGTCGACGAGCGCCGCGGGGCCGCGCACAGCCGTCCCGCCCGTCGCGTCGAGTGCGAGCGCCCGCCGCAGCCATCCGGCCGGGTCGACGACGAGCGCGAGCGGCACGCGGACCGGCCGCGGCGCGCCGGGGATCGGCTGCGCGAGCAGCCCGAGCGCGTCGAGTGCGGCGTCAAGCGCCGCGGCCACGGACGAGCCCGCAAGCGTGCGCCGGGCGTGCTCGGCACCGAGGCGCAGGAGCTCCGCCGGCGCGTGCGCGAACGCCACCTGCACCAGTGGCGCGAGCTCGGCGGGATCCGTGACCGGATACAGCGACAGCCGCCGCGGCAGCCACGCCGCGCCGACGTCGTCGTGTAGATCGAGGCGCAGCTCGAGGCTCGGCGGTGCGGCGGACGGAAGGTCGAGCACGAGCGCCGGGAGTGCCGCCGGTACGTCGAGGTCGGCTCCGAGCCGCGCGCTGCCCGACACGCGTGGCGCGCCGGCGAGTAGCTCGACGTGCGCGCGCCCGGCGAGCGCGAAGACGCCCGCGAGCGCGAAGTTGCCGTCGACGGTGAAGGTCGGCGTGCCGCCCGCCGTCATCGGGTCGAGGTCGAGGACGAAGCTGAGGCCGTCGACGAGCACCTCGACGCGCGCTGGCGGCGCCGGCGCGCCGGCTCCTCCCTCGTCGCCCGGGAGGGCGGCGCCGGCGAGGACGCGGAGCGCGCGGGCGACCTCGCGCCGCGCCTCCGCCCCGCGTGCCGCGGCCTCGCGCAGCAGCGTCCCGGGCGCGAGCAGCAAACGCTCGATCGCCTCGGTGACCAATCCGAGCCGTCCCTGCGCGTCGAGCGTGGCGAGGCCGAGCGCGACGAGAAGATCGGCGAGCGCGCGCCCCGGGCCGCTCGCCGGCAGCGCGCCCGCGTCGTCCGTGGTGCCGAGCGCGGACGCGAGCCGGAACAGGAGCAGCCGAGCCTCGGCCGGCAGGGTCGCTCCCTCGCCGAGGCGCAGCGTCCACTCGCTCCGCTCGACGCCGAACGCGGCGGCCTCGTGGAGGACGATCGCGGCGCTCGCCGCGCCGCCGCCGTGCAGCTCCGCCGCGACGACGATCTCCGCCCACCGCACGCGCGGCCCGCGGACGGCCGGCGCGGACGAGCCTTCGGCACGCGGGCCGCCGACGAGCCAGCCGTTCTCGCGGCGCAGGACGAGCCTGACCTCGACGGCCGGTGCGCGGAGCGCCGGCAGCGGCGCGACGGCGCGCGCGTCGGCGTCGGCACCCGCGGGAGTGTCGGTCGCGGAGGACGGAGACGGCGGGGGCGGAACGTCGCCTTCGGCCGCCTCGCCCGGCTCGCCCACCCGCGGCCCCGTGACGGTGACGCGCGTCGTGACGACGATGCCGCGGGCGTCCGGAGTCCCCGCGAGATCATGGCGCGCGCCGGTCGCGACCGCCTGGACGCGCCGTCGCAGCGGGGCCGACTCCTCGTCCGCCTCCGCCTCGTCGTCCGCAACGGCCTCCGGCGGCGCGATCGCAGGAAGCGTCCCCAGCGTCGCGAGCTCCGCGTGCAGCGCGCCGCGCACGGCGAGCGCGAGCGCGCGCTGCACCTCGGTCACGTCGAGCGCACCGGTGACGGACTCGCGCGTGACCGAAGCCGCTTCACTCGGCCACGCCGCGGGCGCCGCGAAGTCCGCGGCGGGGAACGGGTCGAGCGCGTGCAGGTCGTCGATCGCCGCCAGCAGCGCCGCGGCGGGACGAAGCTCGGCGAACAGCGTCCCGTCGTCGTCGTCGTCGGCGGCGTCAAGGACCGCGGCGGCGTCGAGCCCGGCGCCCTGCCAGAGCGCGCGCAGCGCGTGGACCGCGTCCGCAGCGGGTCGGACGTCGAGGAAGGACACCTGCGCGCCGCCGAGCGGCGTGCCGAGCGTAACCAGGCGGCCGATGCCGGCGGCCGCGTCGGCCGCGAGCATTCGCGCCGCTAGGCCAGCCGTCGAGTGCGCGACGACCGTCACCGACGCGCCCGCGCGCGCCCGCGCCGCGTCGACCGCGCGCCGCAGCCGCTCCGCCAACTCGGCGAGACCGTCCCCGGGCGCCGCGGGGTCGACGCGCGCGGCTGCGCGCGTCGGGAGCACGACGAACCACGGCCCCGGGCGCATGCGCAGGTCGGAGAGGTCGAACGCCTCCGCGGGCAGCCCCGGACTCGTGAGGTCGACAACGCGCGAGGCGTCGTGGAGCGGCCAACGGCGTGGGTCGCCGAGCGGGCCGCTGACGAAGAGCGTCGCCGCGGGATCGAGCGCCGCGTCCTCCCACACCGCCTGGAGCTCCGCGTGCGCTGCGCCGGCGATCGTGCTCGCGGTCCACCGAGCCGGTGTCGGCGCGCTCGTCGCCGGCAGCACGCCGTCGCCGCCGGCGAGCCGCTCGCGCAGCGCTCCCAGCGACGCGGCGAGGTCGTTGCGGCCGCTGGCGACGCGCCCGACGCTTGGCAGGAGCGTCGCCGCGTCGGCGACCGCGGCGGCGAGGTCGCTCGCTGACGGGGGCTCGGCGCCGCGGGCGGTGGCCAGGACGAGCCACGACGGCAGCGCCAGCGCCGCCAGCTCGCCGCCGAACGGCAGCGCCGGTCCGTCGGGCTCGCACCAGAAGAGGAGCTCGCCGCTCCGCCCCGCTCCTCCAGGCACAGCCGGCGTCGTTCGCTCCGCGCGAAGCCGGAGCGCCCACGGGTCGTCCGGCGTGCCGGTGCCACGGAGCGCGGCCTCGGTCGCATCGCCCCCGGGTGCGAGGTCGCCGACGACGCCTGCGAGCCACGTCAGCAGGGGCTCGACGAGCTCGCGCGACGCACCCGCGGCCACCAGGGCCTGTACGAACCCGAGCACCGCGCCGACGGGATCGGCGACGATGTCGGGCAGGGCCAGTCGTACCGCGCTCGCCGGCCCTCCGCCGAGCCGCCCCCAGCCGAGGAGGTCGGCGGCCGCGCGCGCCCACGCCGCCTCCGACTGCCGGAGCGAGTGGCCCGCGAGCGCTTCGAGCGCGTCCCACGGGAGGGGGTCGGGCGGCTCGAGCAGCCCCGTCGCCGCGTCGACACGAGGCAGGGCGAGCGCGACGTCCTCGCCGTCGATGCGAAGCTGGAGACCCGGCGCGTCTCCGGTGACGCGGAGCCCTGCCTGCGGTGACCACCGCAGCCCGGCCTCGAGCGCTGTCGCGGTGACGGCGACGTCTGCACCGCCGAGGCGGAGCGGCGCGCTCCCGCCGCCCGCCTCCGGGCGCCCGGTGAGACGCGCACGCGCAGAGACGGAGCCGAGCACCTCCGCCGACGGCGCTCCCGACCCCGGCAGGCGCAGGCGCAGGAGCTCGCCGTCGAGCGCGAGCGCGAGGCGCCCTTCGGTACCGAGATTGATCGCCGCGGGCGCCGCGCGAAGGCCGAGCTGTAACGTCAGGGGCTCCTCGCCGGTAGGGCTGCGGACGCACGTCAGGAGAACGTCGGCGCTCGGGTCGTCGTCGAGCGCGAGCGTCCACCGGTCTGCCGCCGTCCCCGAGCCGCCGACGGCGGGCGCGCCGCCGCCGATGCCGCGCGGCAGCAGCCGCCCGAGCTCGGCGAGGAGCGCCGACGTCTGGTCGTCGTGGACGACATCCGACAGGTACTGCGCGACCGCGGTGAGCGGGTCCGCGAGTAGGGTCCCGACCTCGATCGCGTGCGGCCACGGAGGCTGCCCCGCGCCGCCGAACCCGTGGGGGTCGCGCAGCCCGACGAGGGCAAGCGCCGCACGCACCTCGTCGGACGCTCCGAGCGTCGCGAGCGCCTCCTCGACGAGCGCGCCTAGCGTCTCCGCCCCGACGTCCGCGACCGCGTCCGCGTCGGTGAGGTCCACTTTCGGTCGCTCGACGCGCCGCTCGCCGGCTCCGACCTGAACCTCGTACGCCGCGAGCAACGGCACGGCGCGGCGCTCGGCGTCGAGCTCGAGCCCTGCGGCGAACGAGCCGACGACGACGCGCGGCGCCGCCTGATCGACGACAGGCGCCGATGCGCCGCGCGGAGCGTCCGGTCCGACGCGGCCGAAGAGCCGCAACCCCGGTACCGCCATCGCGGCCGGCGCGGAGCCGAGCCGAAGCTCGAGAATGTCGACCTCGACCCGCCCGAGGAGCCGCGGCGCCCCGCCCGCGGCGGGAGTCTCGACGTCGACGGCGACGCGCGGCAGGAGCACGGGCGTTCCGTCGGGCTCCGTCCGCACGCGGAGCGCAAGCTCGAGCGTCGCGTCGCCGACCGCCAGCCGCAGGCGCGCCGGCCGCTCGACCCCGTCCCCGTCGACGACGGCGCTCTCCGAGACGAGGTCGGCGAGCGCCGAGACCCAGGCGAGCGCGACGGCGGGCGTCGCGAGGCTCCGCAGCCACTGCCAGACCGCGGCGCGCCCGTGCTCGAAGAGCTCCTGGAGCGGCAGCGCGGGAATCGCGGCGTCGCCGCCGAGGCCGATCAGCCGCAGGAGCGCCGCGAGGCGCGGGTCCGCGCTCCCCGTGAGGCCTTTCAGCAGCGTCGCGGCGACCTGCAGCGCCTGGTCGACCAGCGGCGACGCCGTGTCGAGCGAGAGCTCCACTCGATCCGCGTCACCGAGCCGGACGCCCTCCGCCGCGACCACGACGCGCGGCGGTCGCGTGCCGTCCGTCGGCAGCTCGATCGCCGCCACGAGCGTCTCGAGGTCGAGGTCACTCCCTTCGATCCGCGGCTCGACCCGCACGTCGATTCGGATGTCGCCGTCGACGGTGCCGGGCGCGAGTACGGCGTCACCCGCGGCGGGGACGGCGACGAACGGGACGAACGCTCGCACGCCGAGCTGTGGCCCTCCGGTGTCATCGTGCGCGTAACGGAAACCGACGCCGACGACAGTCCGCGACGCGCGGGTGTGGTCAAGCACGATCGAGACGTCGACGTGGTCACGGCCCGCGCCCGCACCGTCCCCGATCTCGCTCCCGACGATCGGCAGCCAATCGCGGCTGTCGACCGTCTGCGCCGGCCCCACGTCGAGGTCGGCCTGTGCGAGGAGCGCGCGGGCGACCGCGAGCAGCTTCGCGCGCCGCTCCGCGTCGAGCAGCATTCCCTTGAGCGTCTCGCCGGGGTGCGCGAGGAATTCGTCCTGCAGCTCGCCGTCCGCGGTCAGCCCCAACGCCTCGGCGAGATCGCCGAGCGGGCCCTCGAGCTGGACGACCGTCACAGGAGGCGCCCGCGATCGATCGCGTGGCGCGCCTGCGGAACGACGAACAGCGAGTTGCCGTCGGTCGTCACGGCGCCTGGGATCAGCGCGCGTCCGTCCCGATCCACACCCGCGGTCGCGGCGGCCGCGGTGATAACGTCGACGACCGCGCGATACGCCGCGGCGACGAGCACGGCCCCCCAACGGTCGACGACCGCCGCCGGCCCGTCGGGGCGGCTCGGCGCGCTCATCAACATCCCCGCGGCGAGGTCCTGCCGGCCGACCGCAAACGCGATCGTGACTTCGGCAGGGCCGGTTTGATCGCACTCGACCCGGATCCCAAGAATGACTACGCCGTCGGACAGCGCGACGCGCACCCGCGACGTGTGCAGCACGAGCTCGCTGTCGCCGTCGACCCACACGTACGACGTCGTCTTCTCCGACAGCGCGAGCGCTGCGCGGACCAGCTCCTCGAGGCGCGCGCGCCTCAAAGAGACTCTCGGCGCAGTTTCGCCAACGTCGACGATCCGGACACGCGGCCCCTCGAGCACCGTGGCGGTGCGCGCGTGCGGCGCGAGGCGCTCCACGCGCTCGCGCCCGTCCGAAACGTCCGGCAGCACGCTCACGGAGAGCGTCTCATCGCCCGAACGCCCCGCCCGCGAAGGTCTGCCGGACGTCCTCTTTCGCGGCTGGCTGATGTCGGCGGCCCCCTAATCGGGAACCGCGACTTTGACCACTGACCGAAGCGAAGTCAAGCCTGTGCGGAATGGCGTTCTCACCCGGTCGCGCCTACGCGGTGTTCTGGGCGTTTCTGATGCGCGAGTGCTTCTGCGCCGACGGCTATATGCGGTTCGTCGGTCCTTCGGCGGCGCCTGCTCGTGCAGGGAGTCGTCTGAGCTGACGGTGAAGCTCAAGCGCGGCCAGGTAACGGAAGCGATCGGCCGTAGAGCGTGAGCAGCTCGGCGTCGGTGCCTTGCTGGCCCGATCGGACAAGGAAGCTTGAGCGTCACGAAGCAGGTCAGCGGCCACGGACTGTGTCCTGCTCGATGTCGATCCGCGCGTTTCCGAATCTCCTTCTCGCAGACGATTTGGATCCCGCCTTCGGCGAACTCGTCCACTGCACCGGCTGGAGGGCGGTGCACCGCCTTGCGCGGCGCTTCCCCGACGCGTTCGTCCAGAGCGCGGTCGGGACGACGATCTCGCCGCGGTCGCTGCCTCCGCCATCGAGCGAGTCCCGCGCAACCGGTAGACCCGCGGGGCGGAGGCTTATAGAGTCGCCGCATGCCCGCACTCGTTGCCGCCGAGGCGTCCCGGCTGTCGCTGTGGGGTGCGTTCGGGTTCGGCGCCGTGATCGGCTGGTTCCTCTACTTCGTCAACAGGTACCGCAGCGGCGAGGTCGGCCTCGGGGACGTCGCCACGCTCGTCGCGGCGGTCGGCGGCGGTGCAGTACCAGCAGTCTCTTGTCCTCAGCATCCCGCGCATCGTGCATCGAGGAGAGAGTCTCTTCGGCCACGGCTGGATCTTACGAGGCTCGTTTGCCCAGCCACGACGCGAGTTCGTCGCCGTGGAGGAAGACAAGCTTGCCGTCCTCGACGCACCGTTGCGGGAACTCACCCCAGATCACGACGACCGCCTGTACCCAGCCCCGTCGGCTCTCTCGGTATTGGTGGCGGGCTCGCCCGAGGAGGACGTGCCTCAAGCTCGTGTGCTGGTAGACCTGCTCCGGATCGTCCAGCTGCGCGCTCGTCAGGTAACCGTCCTCCACCTTGAGTCGGCCCTGCAGCGTCTTGGTCTCGAGCACGAAGCGCCGACCGGACGGCGACTCGGCCAAATGATCGATGTTGCCGCGCTCGAGCTCGATGTCGTGCTGCACCTTCCAGCCGGCCTGCTCGAGCGGCAGGAGCGCCTTCGCAGTCTGTTGCTCGCCCCAGGCGCCGTCACCCCAACGGCGGATGTGATCCGGGGGGATGTCGCGGACGAGCCAGATGCCGGCGACGAAGGCGCCGAGCATGAACGCGAATGCCGTCCAGCCGAACGTGTTGTCCAGGTACATGGCGATCCCGAGCTCGACGAGTCCGACGAGCACGATCGCCCACAGGACCGTTTCTGTAGAAGCGGCGTCGATAGTTGCGCAAGCCGCGGTGATACCGCTCGCTTGCGTACTGCCCGGCACGCCGCTGCCCAGCCGCGTTCCTAGCCCCTTCCACCGGCTCCATGATCCCTCAGCGCCGCCGGCGCGGCGATCCCTCGTTCGGGTGACGTAAGAGAAGCCCGTCCCCGCGCGGACTCCTTGGAAACGAAAGGTGGAGTTCCCCCGCTTTGGTGGACATCTGCTGACTGAGTTCGCTCAGTCGGGAAGGATGTCTGTTGATGCCAAAGATCCCGCCGTATTCAGTGGAGTTCCGCTTGGAAGCTGTGAGGCTGTT
>Ga0136620_10000220_pt1 | contig 25779 bp, 23 predicted proteins | sample AntDrymUQ4162106_2_FD_104806 | JGI IMG/M metagenome (GOLD analysis project Ga0136620, IMG submission 104806) | Polar desert sand microbial communities from Dry Valleys, Antarctica - metaG UQ416 (21.06) | ecosystem: Environmental > Terrestrial > Soil > Desert | place: Antarctica: Dry Valley... | reverse complement strand
GTGGTCGCTCTCGGCTCAGGTGCAGTCCTACGGGCTCGCGCTGACGATCAGCTTCCTCGCCCTCCTGCTCGCAGCGGGCGCGCTCGCTGCCGAGCGGGACGAGAACGTGATCGGGCGCCTCGCCCGCGGGCCGGTCACGCTGGGCGAGGTCGTCTCCTCCAAGGTCGCGCTCGCGGCTACGATCGCGCTGGGTCTCGGGCTCGGCGTCGCCCTCGCGTTCGGCGTCGTCGTCGAGCTGGGCGGTGTCACGGGCGGCGAGCCGTGGGAGCGCTTGCCGCTGCTCGCACTCGGGCTCGCTCTGGCCGGCGCGGCACTGGGAGCGATCGGCTGCCTCGTGGGGGCGCTCGCGCGAGAGGCGAGAACGGCCTCCCTGGCCGCTCTGCTCGTGGCGCTGCCGATCGTCTTCCTCGGCCTCGTCCCGCGGGAGGTCGTGCCGCCCGCCGGCTGGTTGAGCGACGCGTTCCCCTTCGCCCACGCCGTCCGGTACTTCGGTGCCGCACTCTACGACACGAGGCCCTGGGACACGCTCGTGCGCGAGACCCTCTGGCTCCTCGGCCTGGGCGGGCTCGCCTGGGTCTCGGCCCGGCTCGCAGCGCGTAGATTGTCCGCGTGAGCTCCTTTCCCGCCGTCCGGCTGAGGCGCTTTCGCCGGACCGCCGCGCTCCGCGGGCTTGCGGCCGAGACCCGCCTCGACCTCCGAGACTTCGTCATGCCGCTCTTCGCCTGCCCGGGAGAGGGGGTCGTCCGGCCGCTCGAGGGCCTGCCCGCCATCGCCCAGCGCTCGGTCGACGAGCTCTGCCGCGAGGCGGAGGAGCTGCAAGCGCTCGGCGTCCGTGCCCTCCTGCTCTTCGGCATCCCGGAGTCGAAGGACGACGAGGCCTCGGGCGCGTACGACGCCGACGGGATCGTCCAGCGGGCGCTCCGCGAGCTCCAGGCCCGCTGCCCCGAGCTCGTGCTGCTGACCGATGTCTGCCTCTGCGAGTACACGGCGCACGGCCACTGCGGCGTCGTCTCGGGCGAGGGAATCGACAACGACGCCTCGCTCGAGCTGCTTGCCCGGACGGCCGTCTCGCACGCCGAGGCGGGCGCCGCCGCGGTCTGCCCGAGCGACATGATGGACGGCCGCGTCGGCAGGATCCGCGAGGCGCTCGACGACGCCGGTCTCACGGAGACCCCGATCGTCTCCTATGCGGCGAAGTACGCCTCCGCCTTCTACGGGCCGTTTCGCGAGGTCGCCGAGTCGACGCCGGCCTTCGGCGATCGCCGTTCTTACCAGCTCGACGGCGCCAACGTCCGCGAGGCGCTGCGGGAGTGCGAGCTCGACGTGCGGGAGGGCGCGGACGCGCTGCTGGTCAAGCCGGCGCTCCCGTACCTCGACGTGATCCGCGCCGTCCGCGAGCGCTTCGACCTCCCGGTCTGGGCCTACAACGTCTCCGGCGAGTACGCGCTCGTGAAGGCCGCCTCCGCCCGCGGCTGGCTCGACGAGCGGCAGGCTGCGCTGGAGTCGCTGACCGCGATCAAGCGCGCGGGCGCCGACGTGGTCGTCTCGTACTGGACCGGGGAGCTCGCCCGGTGGTTGTGACCGCCGGAACGGAGCTGTGGCGCCGGGCGCTCGAGCTGATCCCGGGCGGCGTCAACTCGCCGGTGCGGGCGATGCGCGCGGTCGGGCTCGAGGAGCCGTTCTTCGTCCGGCGAGGCGAGGGCGCCTACCTCGAGGACGTCCAGGGCCGCCGCTACGTCGACTGGGTGATGTCCTGGGGCCCACTGCTCTTCGGGCATGCCGACCCGGAGACCGTCGCCGCCGTGGTCGAGGCGACCGCGCGCGGAACGACCTTCGGCGCGCCGACCGAGGCGGAGGTCGAGCTCGCGGCCGAGATCGTCGCCGCGGTTGGCTCGGTCGAGCAGGTCCGGCTCGTCTCCTCGGGCACCGAGGCCGCGATGAGCGCCGTCCGCCTCGCGAGGGCCTACACCCGCCGCGATCGCGTGCTCAAGTTCGCCGGCTGCTACCACGGCCACGTGGACGCGCTGCTGGCGAGTGCCGGCTCGGGAGTCGCCACCTTCGGGATTCCGACCACACCCGGCGTCCCGGCCGCCGTCGCGGCCGACACGATCGTGTGCCCCTACAACGACATCGACGCCGTGGCTGCGGCCGTCCTGCAGCACTCCGAGGGGCTCGCGGCGATCCTCGTCGAGCCCGTGGCCGGGAACATGGGCGTCGTTCCTGCTTCGCCAGAGTTCCTCGAGACGCTGCGGACGCTCTGCGACGCCTCCGGCGCACTCCTCGTCTTCGACGAGGTGATCACGGGCTTCCGCGTTGGCCGGGGCGGCGCGCAGGAGCTCTACGGCGTCCGGCCCGACCTGACGGTGCTCGGCAAGATCGTCGGCGGCGGACTCCCCCTCGCGGCCTTCGGCGGCCGGGCGGACGTGATGGGGCTGCTCGCCCCCGCGGGCGACGTCTACCAGGCCGGGACGCTCTCCGGCAATCCGCTCGCGACCGCGGCCGGCCTCTCGGTCCTCCGTCGGCTGCGGAACCCCGCGGTGTACGAGGAGCTGGAGCGCCGCGGCGCGCGGCTCGAGCTGGGCCTCCAGGGGCTCGGCGAGACCTGCGTCCAGCGGGTCGGCGCGATGGCGACCCTCTTTCTTCGAGCGGGGCCCGTCCGCGACCTGGACGCTGCGGCCGCGAGCGACACGGATCGGTTCGGGGAGCTCTTCCGCCACCTGCTTTCCCGGGGCGTCTACGTCGCCCCGTCGCAGTTCGAGGCCCTCTTCGTCTCGCTCGCTCACGGGGACGCGGAGATCGACCGGACGGTGGAGACGGTGCGTGACTTCCTCGGCGACTGAGCCACTCTGGGAGACGATCGCGCTCGAGGCCGAGCGCGAGAGCCCCCTCTGGGCCAAGGCGCTCCTTCCGCGCGGCGAGCGGGAGCTCGAGCCCGTGTTCTCCCCGCTCGGCGCCGACCGGTTTCGGCTCGGGCTCGAGACGATCTACGAGGGCTACCTGCTCCACTACGGTCGACCACGGCTGTTCGCCCCTGACGACCGGGACACCGCGCTCCTGCTCGGCGACTACCTCTACGCGCACGGCCTCGTCAGGATCGCGGCGCTCGACGACCCGGGGGCCGTGGGCGACCTCGCCGAGCTGATCTCGCTCTGCGCGCAGCTCCGTGCCGACGGCGAGCCGGGCGACGGGGCGGTGTGGGCGGGCACCGCCGCGCTGCTCGGCGAGGGTGGGCTCGAGCCCTCCCGCCGGGCCCTGTCTCGCTCCGGAGACGAGGGGCCGCTCCTCGCCGCGGCAGAGGCGGCCGCGGGCCCGGACGCGGTCGCCGCCGCCCTGCATCTTCACGGCGGTCGTTCGCTAGAGTCGCGCCGATGACCTGGCTCGCGGCATTCGTCCTCCCGCTTGCCGACGCGGCGGAAGAGGGCCGGAACGTGATCATCGGCATGCTGATCGTCGGTCTCGTCTTCGTGAGCGTGATCGCCCTGGGCGAGCTCGGCCGCTGGATCAAGCACAGGGACCCGCGCAGACCCTCCGGCTGACGCCGGAGGGTCACCCGGACCCGCGCAGACATTGATTGGACCCGCGCAGACCCTCCGGCTGACGCCGGAGGCCTGCACGCTATGAAGGAAGCCGGGACCCGCTTGAAGGGACGCCGGTCTTCTTTTTCCTTCTAAGCGTGCAGGCCTTCGGCTTCCGCGAAGCGGGAGCCGAAGGGTCTGCGCGGGTCCAGTTAAGTCCGCGCGGGCCAATAAGCTTGCGCCATGCCCCCCGCGGACCTCCGAGCCTGGATCCGCCTGCTCGAGCGCGAGGGTGAGCTCGTCCGGATCGCCGCCGAGGTCGACCCCGACCTCGAGATCACCGAGATCGTCGATCGGACGGTCAAGTCGGGGGGGCCGGCGCTTCTCTTCGAGCGGCCGCGGGGCTCCGACCATCCGCTGCTGATCAACCAGTTCGGCACCGAGCGGCGGATGTGCCTGGCCTTCGGCGAGCCGACCCTCGACGACGTGGCGCGCAAGCTCGAGGACGTGATCGAGCTGCAGCCCCCGCAGGGCCTGGCCGAGAAGGTGCGAGGCCTGAGGAAGCTGAAGTCGATCGCCGACTCGATGCCGCGCAGCGTGCGCCGCGGCCCGTGTCAGGAGGTCGTGCTGACGGGTGACGACGTCGACCTCGACCTGCTCCCGATCCAGCGCTGCTGGCCGGGCGACCCGGCCCCGTTCGTCACCCTGCCGGCCGTGATCACGCGCGACCCGCGCACGGGGACGCGCAATGTCGGCATGTACCGGATGCAGAAGATCGACCGGCGCTCGACGTTCATGCACTGGCAGATCCACAAGGACGGGCGCATGGACTACCTCGCCTCCGACGGCCGGCTGGAGGTGGCCGTCGCGCTCGGGCTCGACCCGGTCACCGCCTACTCGGCGAGCGCGCCGCTGCCGAAGCACATCGACGAGTTCATGCTCGCGGGCTTCCTCCGCGGCGAGGCAGTCGAGCTCGTTGGGGCGAAGACGGTCGACCTGGAGGTGCCCGCGAATGCCGAGATCGTCCTCGAGGGCTACGTCCAGCAGGGCGAGGTCGGCCAGGAGGGCCCGTTCGGCGACCACACGGGCTACTACACGCCGGCGGAGCCGTTCCCCGTCTTCCACGTGACCGCGCTGACGATGCGGCGCGACGCGATCTACCCCTCGATCGTCGTCGGCAAGCCGCCGCAGGAGGACGCCTGGCTCGGGAAGGCGACCGAGCGAATCTTCCTGCCCGCGATCCGGATGACCGTGCCCGAGCTCGTCGACTACGACCTGCCGGTCGCGGGCGCGTTTCACAACTGCGCGATCGTCTCGATCCGCAAGGCCTTTCCGGGACACGCCCGGAAGGTGATGCACGCGGTGTGGGGCCTCGGTCTCCTGAGCCTGACGAAGTGCGTCGTGGTCGTCGACGCCGACGTGGACGTCCACGACTACGCAGAGGTCTTCTTCACGGTCGGCGCGAACGTCGATCCGAAGCGGGATCTGCTGCTCTCGGAGGGCCCCCTCGACCATCTTGACCACGCGCCGACGCTCCAGTTCGTCGGGGGCAAGCTCGGGATCGACGCGACCCGTAAGGGGCCCGCCGAAGGGACGCGGCCGTGGCCGGATGAGATCGCGATGAGCCCCGAGGTGCGAGAGCTCGTCGACCGCCGCTGGGTCGAGTACGGGATCGACCTCGAGGCCCCGATGGAGAACGGTCGCCCGACACCGCGACGTTCTCTATTCTCCCGAGCGAAGCGAAGGGACTGACTTAGGCCCGGGGAAGCGCGCGGCACTTTGACAGAAAGGAGAGTCACGAGTGGAACCCCGTAACGGGGACAAGCCTCACCTCCCGCCGCCGAGCCTCTGGCCCGTCGGCTTCGCGATCGGGATCGCCTGCACGCTCGTCGGTCTCGTCGTCAGCTTCCCGATCGGCTTCGGAATCGGGGTCGCGATCACGGTGGTCTTCGGCTTCCTCTGGGTGCGCGACGTCACGCGCGACTACGCGACGCCGCCCCCCGCGCCCGAGCACCACCCCGAGCCCGCTGCGGAGCCCGCACCTGCGATCCCGGCGAGTCACGGCGAGGCGGCGCTCCCCGAGCCGACACCCGAGGAGCTCTCGACGATGCCGCGGAGCAAGTTCCTAGAGGGCGCGACGCTCGGGCTCGGAGCGGTGATCGGGGGAGCTGTGACCCTCCCGGCCGCGGGCCTGATGATCTTGCCGGCCTTCGTCGGCCAGGAGCAGGACGAGGTCGACGTCGGCCCGCTCGGCAACTTCGCCGAGGGCGAGTGGACGATCGTCACCTTCCTGATCGACCCCGAGATCGGGGAGGTCTCGAGGCGCACCGCGTACGTGCGCTACAACGGCCTGCTCGAGGGCAAGCCGAGCTTCACCGCCGTCTCGAACCGCTGCGTGCACCTCGGCTGCCCGGTCCAGCCGAGCGGGCTCGTCCAGGACGAGAAGCAGAAGAAGGAGAAGGGGGCGAAGGGCGAGGAGATCCGCGTCATCCCGGTCGAGGGTCTGTCGGCGTTCGGCTGCCCCTGTCACGGCGGCGCCTACGACACGGAGGGCAACCGCACGGCGGGCCCCCCGGTGCGCGCGCTCGACCGCTACACGTTCTCGATTCGAAACGGTCGCCTCCACCTCGGCAAGACCTACAGCGTCTCCGAGGTCGAGAGCCAGGGCGCGCAGGCGCTGATCAAGCGCTACAGGCTCGCCGGGCCTGGCCAGCACGTCGACGGCATCGAGAAGGTGCTCTATCCCATCCAGCCGCCCGGCCGCTGACGTGGCGCGCGCGAGGTCCGCCCGCCGGGAGCAGATCGAGAAGCTCGCGCTCTACCCGATCGACTGGCTCGAGGAGCGTTCCGGCCTCGTCGGCGGGCTCAAGTACTTCCTCCTCCGGAAGGTCCCGCGGGACACGAACTGGTTCCACACGCTCGGCTCGGCGACCCTGACCGCCTTCCTCGTCCAGGCGGTGACGGGCGTGTTCCTGGCGATGTTCTACAAGCCCGACCCGGACAAGGCCTACGAGTCGATCCAGCACATCACGAACGACGTCACGCTCGGGTGGCTCGTGCGGGGCATGCACCGCTGGGGAGCGAGCGTCTTCATCATCCTGATGTTCTTCCACATGGCCCGGGTCTTCCTGTTCGGGGCCTACAAGTACCCGCGGGAGCTGAACTGGATCATCGGCGTGCTGCTGCTCGCGCTCGGCATGTTCGAGGGCTTCACCGGGTACCTGCTGCCGTGGGACAACACCGCCTACTGGGCAACGGTGGTGGGGATCAACATCAACGGCACGGCCCCGTTCCTCGGGCCGTTCATCGCCCAGATCCTGACCGGGGGCGCCGAGATCGGCAGCGAGACGATCAGCCGGTTCTACGCGTTGCACATGCTTGCGCTTCCCGGGGCCATGTTCGCCCTGATCGGGCTCCACCTCTACCTCGTGATCCGGCTCGGCGTCTCCTCGCCGCCGTGGTCTGCCGAGGCGGCCGGAGCCGAGCGCGCCGAGCCGGAGCCGACCGGGCGCGCCGGCCTCGTCTCGCCGGGTCCCCGGGGCGCCGTCGGAAGGCCGGACGCCTGATGGCCAGCCGCCGGGTCGAGGAGCGCCGGGAGGGCTTCCAGCGCTACAAGCGCGACGTCAAGGAGCGCGGGAAGCCGTTCTTCCCGTACGCGATGTTCCACGACACGGTGATGAGCCTCGTCGTCGTCGCCGTGATCATCGCGCTCACCTGCATCTGGAAGTACACCGCGGGCGGCGACGGCACCGAGCCGGGCTGGCTCGGCCCGCTCTACGCCGAGAAGGCCGATCCCGCGACGACGAACTTCGTGCCGCGGCCGGACTGGTACTTCTACTTCCTCTTCTACCTCCTACGCATCTTCAAGTGGCCGGAGTCGGTGATCCTCGGCACCGTCGGCATTCCGACAATCGCGCTGATGCTGCTGCTCGCGCTGCCGTTCATCGACCTGCGCCGCGAGCGGAGGCTGCTGCGCCGGCCCGTCGCGATCGTCGCCTCGATCCTCGTCGTCCTCTCGATGGGCGTCCTGACCTACAAGGGCGCGACGGCAAGGGAGTCGCTCGGGAGCGCGGTGCTGGCGGCGGTGCCGTCCTGGGCGAAGAAGCAGGGCTTCGAGGGCAACAGGCAGGCGGTCGCGGGCGCCGAGATCTTCGCGCAGGTCGGGTGCATCAGTTGCCACTCGTACATCAACACGGGCGGCGGGTTCGCCGGGGCGCCGGACCTCACCGACATCGGCTCGAAGCAGGGGAAGACGGCGAAGTACTTCGCGGACTACGTCAAGAACCCGTCTGCCTTCGGCAACAACCAGATGCCGCGCTACGACCGCCTCGGCGACGAGAACCTGCGCAGGCTCGGGCTGTTCCTCGCCGCCTCGAAGGGCCTGAAGTAGGCCTCGTGTGCGGATCTTCCTCGGCATAACCGGCGCCTCAGGGGCGCCGTATGCGGCGCGGCTCGTCCGGGCGCTCGTGGCCGCCGACTGCGAGGTCGGCGTCTGCGCCTCGAGCGCCGCGATCGAGGTGCTCGGCACCGAGCTCTACGGCGACGCGCGCCTCTCGCGCGACGAGACGCTCGCCCGCCTCACGGAGGGCGTCGGGGACGCGGTCACGATCCACGACCCGAACGACTGGCGCGCACCCTACGCGAGCGGCTCCGCCCGGGTCGACGGCTACGTGATCTGCCCCTGCTCGATGGGAACGCTCGGCACGCTCGCGTCGGGTGCGATGTCGAACCTGATCCACCGGGCCGCGAGCGTCGCGCTCAAGGAGGGCCGCCGCCTCGTGTTGATGCCGCGCGAGACACCTCTCTCTACGATCCACCTCGAGAACATGCTCCGCCTGCGGCAGGCGGGCGCCGTGGTCCTCTTTCTGGCGCCGGGCTTCTACCACCGCGCCGCCGACGGGGCCGAGCTCACGGTCTCCGACCTGGTCGACTTCGTCGTCGGGCGCTGCCTCGACCAGCTCGGGGTGGCGAACGAGCTCGTGCCTCGCTGGGGTCAGTCGTGAGCGTCGCGACGGGCACGCTCCCTCCCGATCAGGTCCGGGCGATGTTCGACCGGATCGCGCCGGTCTACGACCTGATGAACCGCGGCATGACGGCCGGCCTCGACCGCCGGTGGCGCCGTCTGACCGCCGCCGCGGTCGTCCGGCCGGGCGACCGGGTTCTGGACGCGTGCTGCGGAACGGGGGATCTGGCGCTTGCAGCTGCGCAGGCGGGCGGCCGGGTGACCGGGCTCGACTTCTCCGAGGCGATGCTCGCTCGCGCGCGGCGCAAGGCCCCCTGGGTCGAGTGGGTGCGCGGAGATCTGCTCGACCTCCCCTTCGCCGATGGGTCTTTCGAGGCCGCGACGGTCGGCTTCGGCGTCCGCAACGTCGCCGACCTCGAGCGTGCCCTGGTGGGGCTTCGCCGGGTGCTCGTTGCCGGGGGCCGGCTCTGGATCCTCGAGATCACGACTCCCCGGGGGCCGCTGGCGCCCTTCTACCGGCTCTGGTTCGACCGCGCGATCCCCCTGCTCGGCAAGGTCTTCCGCGGTGGCGCCGCCTACACGTACCTCCCGGCGAGCGTTCGACGCTTCCCAGGCCCCGACGAGCTGTCGGTCTGCCTGCGGGCAGTCGGGTTCTCCGACGTCCGGCACCGCCTGCTCGCCGGCGGGATCGTCGCTCTGCACACCGGGACCGCTGCGTGACGACGCTCGCCGCGATCCGGGAGACACCCGGGCTCGACGCGTACCTGGAACTGCTCGAGGAGCGTCTCGAGCGGGCCGTGGGCGGGCGCGGGCTCGTCTCCGACGTGAGCGCCGAGGCCCTCGCGGCAGGCGGCAAGCGCCTCCGCCCGCTCCTCGTGTTCCTCGCCGCGCCCGCGGGCGGCGAGCCCCCGCTGGCCGAGGGCGTCGCCGTCGAGCTCGTGCACATGGCGACTCTCGTCCACGACGACCTGATCGACGGAGCGGAGTACCGCCGCGGCCGTGCGTCGGCCTGGGCCGCCTACGGGCCCGAGGCGGCGCGCGCCGCGGGCGACTACCTGTTCGCGCGGGCCTTCGCCGAGCTCGCGGCGGCCGCGCGCGCCCGGCACGAGATCTCGCTCCTCGCCGGTGCGGCGCTCTGCCTCGCGCGGGGGGAGGCGCTCCAGCGCCGGCAGACGCACGATCCCGACACGTCGATCGCGGACTACCTCGAGCGCTGCGCGCTCAAGACCGGCAAGCTGTTCGAGGCCGCCTGCCTGCTCGGCGCCGGGACGGCCCGAAGTGAGCTGGGAGCGTTCGGCGCGGCCCTCGGGATCGCGTTCCAGATCACCGACGACATTCTCGACTGCGCGGGCGAGAGCGACGAGACCGGCAAGATCGGGGGCGTCGACCTGCGGGAAGGAACGCCGACGCTGCCGCTGATCTACGCCGCGCGCGAGGACGAGCTCGTCCGGCACGCGCTCGCCGGCCGCCACGTGGAGGGCGCTCTCGTCCGCGTCGCTGCGACGGGCGCCCTCGAGCGCTCGCGCGAGGTCGCGGCGGACTACGCCGAGCGCGCGCGCGCGAGCCTGAACGGCGAGCTCCACCGCGAGGAGCTCGAGGCGCTGACGTACGCCGTCGTCGACCGGTGCCACTGATGGCGCTCCTCGAGCGGACGGACACGCTGGCTCGGGTCCGCGAGAAGGTGGAGGCGGGCGAGCGGCTCGACTTCGACGACGGCGTCGCCCTCCTCGAGTCGGACGACCTGCTCGGGCTCGGCGAGCTGGCCGATCTTGCACGGCGCCTGCGTGGCGGCACCGACGAGGTCTACTTCGTGCAGAACCTCTACTTGAACCAGACCAATGTCTGTCGCGTGAAGTGCAAGTTCTGCGCCTTCGCGGCGACGCAGCGCCAGGAGGCGGCCTACACCATGACCGCGTCGGAGCTCGTCGAGGACGCGCTGCGCCAGCGGGAGCTGACCGGGTTCACGGAGATCCACATGGTGAACGGCGAGAACCCGCACGTCGGCTTCGACTTCTACGTCGAGACGACCCGCGCGCTGCACGAGGCGCTCCCGGACGTCCACCTGAAGCTCTACACGGCGAGCGAGATCCACCACATGACGACGATCTCGGGGCTGACGCACGAGCAGGTGCTCCGCGAGCTACGGGACGCCGGGCTCGGCTCGCTCCCGGGCGGCGGCGCCGAGGTGTTCGCCGACCGGGTCCGGCGTCTCGTCGCGCCGGGCAAGGAGCATCCCGACCTGTGGTTCCACACTCACCGGACGGCGCATGCGCTGGGCATCCCGACGCACTGCACGATGCTCTACGGCCACGTCGAGACGTACGAGGAGCGCGTCGATCACCTCCTGCGGCTGCGCGACCAGCAGGACGAGACCGGCGGGTTCCTGGCGTTCATCCCGCTCGCGTTCCACCCGGAGAACACCGTCTTCGAGCGCCGTGGCTGGAAGCACACGACCGGTGCCGACGACCTGAGGATGATCGCCGTCTCCAGGCTCCTGCTCGACAACGTCCCGAACGTCAAGGCCTACTGGATCATGATGGGCCTACCCCTGGCGCAGGTCGCCCTGCACTTCGGCGCCAACGACGTGCAGGGCACCGTCGTGCGCGAGCAGATCTTCCACGCCGCCGGCGCCCGGACGGAGACCGAGCAGAAGATCGAGGAGCTCGTGCGCTTCGTCTCGGCGGCCGGGCGGATCCCCGTCCAGCGCGACACGCTCTACAACGAGCTGCGCCGGTGGCAGTGACGCTGACGCAGACGATCCCCGCCCTGCCGGTGCGAGACGCGCCCGCGGCCGTCGACTTCTACCGCGACCGCCTCGGCTTCGGCGTCCTCCACCACGACGGCGGCTTCGCTGTGCTCGGGCGCGACGAGGCGGTCGTCCATCTCTGGGAGGCCAGCGACGAAAGCTGGCGGGAGCGGGAGTCGCTCGACCGGCCGATCCGCTCCGGCGCGGAGTCGTTCATCGCGGGCACCGCGAGCTGTCGCATCCTCGTCGAGGGGGTCGACGACCTCTACGGCGAGCTCCGCGCCCGCGACGTGCTTCACCCCGTCTCGAAGGAGGCGGTCTCGGAGACGGACTTCGGCACGCGTGAGTTCTCGACCCTCGATCTCGACGGGAACCTCGTCACGTTCTTCCAGTGGGTGCGCGCATGATCCGGCTCGGCCGCATCTCGTACGTCAACATGGCGCCGGTCTTCCATCGCTTGGACGCCGAGGTCGAGGAGGTCGTTGGCGTCCCGACGGAGCTGAACCGGTGGTTGCTCGGCGGGGAGCTCGACCTCGCGCCGATCTCGTCGATCGAGTACGCCCGGAACGCGGATCAGCTCCGGCTGCTGTCACGGCTCTGCGTCTCATCCGAGGGAGCCGTCGACTCGATTCAGCTCGTCTCCGGCAAACCGCTCGAGCAGGTGCGGACGGTGGCCGTGACGCCCGAGAGCGCGACCTCCGTCGTCCTGACGAAGGTGCTGCTGCCCGAGGCCGAGCACGTGCCCCTCGGCGTTGCCGCCGACGCGAAGCTCCTGATCGGCGATGCCGCTCTCCAGAGCTCGTTCGAGGACCCGACCCCCCACCACGACCTGGGGCGGCTCTGGCTGGAGCGCACGGGCCTGCCGATGGTGTTCGCGGTCTGGGCAGCGCCTGAGCCCGTCGTCGAGGGGGTTGCCGAGCTGCAGGAGGCGCTCGTCGCCTCGGTCCGGCTCGCCAGGGCCGAGCCCGAGCGGCTCGCCCGGGCTGCGAGCGAGCGCTATGGCTACCCGGCCGGCTTCCTCGCCCGATACTTCGAGAAGCTCCGCTACAGCTTCGGGCCGCGGGAGCGGGCCGGGCTCTACACCTTCCTCGAGCTCGCCCGGGACGTCGGCGAGCTCGATCAAATCCCCGAGCTCCGCTTCGTTCGGGCCGAGGCGGTGCCGGTGTGATCAAACCGGTCGGAGTTCCTCGAGGCTCGAGCACCGTCCCGGACATCCTCGAGCGCGCTCTCGAGGGCGAGCGCATCTCGGATGCCGACGCGGGGACCCTGCTCGAGTCGCGTGATCTCGTCGCCGTCGGCAGGGTCGCCGACGAGCTCCGCGGGCGCAAGACCGACCCCGACCGGGTCACGTTCATCATCGACCGCAACTTGAACTACACGAACGTCTGCGTCACCGACTGCGACTTCTGCGCCTTCTACCGGCGGCCGGGAGACGTCCGCGAGGGCTACCTGCTGCCGAAGGCGGTGATCTTCAAGAAGATCGAGGAGACCCTCGCGATCGGCGGCACCGGCGTCCTGATGCAGGGAGGTCACCACCCGGACCTCGGCATCGAGTACTACGAGGACCTCTTCCGCTCGATCAAGGCCCGTTACAAGGTGCACCTGCACGCGCTGTCGCCGCCCGAGATCCAGCACATCGCGCGCCGGTCGAAGCTCGACCTGCCCCGGACGCTCACCCGCCTCCGTGACGCCGGCCTCGACTCGATCCCGGGCGGCGGCGGCGAGATCCTCGTCGACCGGGTGCGGGAGCTGATCGCGCCGAAGAAAACGCGCACCGCCGAGTGGCTGAACGTGATGCGCCACGCGCACCGACTCGGAATGTCGACGACCGCGACGATGATGTACGGCCACGTCGAGACGCTCGCCGAGCGGGTCGAGCACATGCGGCGAATCCGCGAGCTGCAGGACGAGACCCGGGGCTTTCGCGCCTTCATCTCCTGGACGTTCCAGGCTGACGGCAACCGGCTCGGGGACAAGGTGCCTCGGGAGTCGATGCCGACCTCGTTCGACTACCTGCTGACGCAGGCCGTGAGCCGGATCTACCTCGACAACGTCGACCACATTCAGTCGAGCTGGGTGACGCAGGGGATGAAGATCGGCCAGGTCGCGCTCGGCTTCGGCGCCGACGACCTCGGCTCGATCATGATCGAGGAAAACGTCGTCTCGGCCGCGGGCACCACCTACCGGGCGACGACCGAGGACTTCGTGCGGACGATCCGCGCGCTCGGCAAGGTGCCGGTGCAGCGCGACACGCTTTACCGCGAGGTGAAGGTTTGGAATTAGGCCCGCGAATTGACTGGGATCCGCGCAGACCGGGAGATAAGGCAAAGCCCGCCGTTGAACACCATCCCGCCGCCGCCCGCGTCGACCGGACGGTCGAGGACGAGGCTGAAACGGTCCCGCAATGGCCGACGGCAGTGACCTCGCCTGCGACGTTCCGCGTCTCGATGGGGAACGCCTCGATTACGCGTCGCTGGATCTTCTCCGTTGTGCCGAGGACGAGCAGGTACTCGCGCTCGTGGACGATTTCGCCGGTAGGGTCAAGGCTCCGCCAAGCTGCATGCGCGCAGGGGTTGACGCTGACCCGATCAGGGTAGGGAAAGACGTACGTGAAACGCAGTGCGGTCGCAGTCTCAATCATTGCGCTCTGCGCAGTGGGTGGCTTTGCCGCAGCTGGAGCGACGCGCCAGCCCTCGAGCGAGCTTCTGCTCTTCAGGTTCGACTGGCGTGTGCCAGCTAGCGTCTACCGAGCGAAGGCAGACTGGATTCGCGTTCGCTCGGACGGTCAGCTGCTGGCAGCAGTCGTCGGCAGCGCTCGGAAGACGCTGCGGCCGAGTCCCTGGGTTACCGCCTCCTGGTCTCCCGATGGAAGCCGCTTCGTCTTCGTTGGGGAGCTATCTGGGCCAGAACCCTACCCGGAGCGCACCGACCTCTTCGTCGTCAACGCCGATGGATCGGGTCTTCGCCGCCTGACTCGCTCAGGTACCTCTACCTCGCCTGTCTGGTCTCCAGATGGGGAGACGATCGCCTTCAGTCGGCGCGCGAGTGTGCCAAGGAACGCTCCGTCCATGGAAACAGCATCGCTCTGGCTGATGGACGCCAACGGCGCAAACCAGCGTCCATTGCTGCCGACCGTGCCTGGGCAGCTCGACTATCCGGGCAGTTGGTCACGCGACGGGTCGCTGCTCGCCTTCTCGCGTGGGCGCTTCTTCGTACCCGAGAGCGGGCCGGACCCAACGCCTGCGGCGGTGTACGTCGCTGCGCTCGATGGGAGTGGCATACGCCGGGTCGCCGAGCGAGGCTGGGCGCCGACCTTCTCGCCTGACGGAAGTCTGATCGCCTACGCCAGCGAGCGCGAGCAGAACGGGGAGCTTCGCTACCCGGATGAGTGGTACTACGCCACCGAGCTGCACGTCGTCGGAGGCGATGGAGGGAACGACCGGCGCCTGACCAGGACACGCGATCTCAGTGAAGGCGCTCCCAGCTGGTCGCCGGACGGGCAGTGGATCGCCTATGACCGGGTCGATCGCGGCGGCAATCACTCGCGCGTGATGGCGCTTCGCCCCGACGGCAGCGGCGCTCGCATTCTTGCGGCGGCTCCCGAGCGCGACTACCTCAGTCCGTCCTGGCGTCCCCGCCCGCGCTGAAGCGACGATCTGAGCCGATGAACAGCGGCGGGTCCTGCAGCTGGCGAGGCCGGCTTTGGAGCAGCGCGGGGAGCCTTCTTCGTCGAGCGGTCTAGGACACGCCATCTACAACTCCGGCGTCCTCCGGGCGCCTCCGCTGCACGCTAAAGGCCTCAGAAACTTCTTAAAAGCGTGCGGGCTCCGGCAAAGCCGGAGGTCTGCGCGGGTTCCAAACATGTCTGCGCGGGTCCGGGTCCCCCGCAGGAGCCGCGCAGGTCGTGGCTAACCTGGGAGGGCCGCTCGTGCTGCCCAGGATCCTGATCGCCGGCGCTCTCGCGCTGCTCGTCGCCGCGCCCGCGGCCGCCGCTCCGCGGCTGCTGATGCCGGGCGTCGTCTACGAGAAGCAGGTCCAGTTCACGAGTCGCGGGCCGGTCGTGATCCACGTGCTGACCGCCCCCCGGCCCGGCGGGCTCCACAGCCTCAAGCCCGTCCTCTCGAACGGGATGATTCAGGGCCTCCAGACGGTGACCTCGATGCAGCAGGACGTCTCCTCGATCGCAACCGTGGCCGGGGTCAACGGCGACCTCTTCAACTGGCAGGACGGGCATCCGACGGGCGGTCTGATCCGGGACGGCGTGCTCGAGCACCGGCCCTCGCCCGACCGCTCGACGATCGGGATCGACTCGGGCGGCAACCTGCGCGTCGAGCGATTGTCGCTGTTCGGGACCTGGCAGGGCTCGGGTCAGCGCCGTCCCCTGCTGGCGCTCAACGAGCCGCCGGGGCCGAACGGCATCTCCCTGTACACGCCGGCGTGGGGCCCCGCCACCCCCGCCGTGCCGGGCGCCTACGAGGTCGTGATCTCGCCCCTGCCGCCGACGGTCGCCAACATCGAGGTGTCGGGCCCGGTCGTCCAGACGGCGCAGAACGGCGGCACCCAGATTCCGGCGGGCGGCGCGATTCTCGTCGCGCGCGGGACGCAGGCGGCGAAGCTCGCAGCGGAGGCCCCCGTCGGGCAGACCGCCGCGGTGCGGCTGATCCTGAAGCCCGACTGGTCGGAGGTCGTGGACGCGCTCGGCGGCGGGCCGATCATCGTCCGCGAGGGCAAGCCGGTCTTCCGAGCGCTCGAGGTCTTCACGCCCGAGCAGCTGCTGCCGCGAAACCCGCGCACCGGGGTCGGCCAGCGCGCCGACGGGCGGATCATCCTGATCGCCGTCGACGGGCGCCAGCCCGGCTACAGCGTCGGGATGACGAACTTCGAGCTCGCCCAGACGCTCGCCCGCCTCGGCGCGGTCAGCGGCTCGGCGCTCGACGCGGGCGGCTCGACCACGATGGCCTTCGACGGGCAGCTCCTGAACAGGCCGTCCGACCCGGCCGGCGAGCGGCCGGTCTCGGAGGCGCTCTCGATCTTCTACTTCGGCGCCTACGCCCCGCCGCCGCTCCTCGCCGCGATGAGCCCGAATCGAGACGGTGTCGACGAGCGGCAGGAGCTCTCGTACAAGCTCGTCCGCCCCTCGGTGGTGAGCGTGTCGCTCGTCGGGCCGGACGGCGCCGCGCGCCACACCGTGTCGGGCCCGAAGGATCCCGGCACCTACCCCTTGAGCTTCGCTGGCCGCAGGGCGGCCGGCGCCGCCGAGGTGCAGGGGCGCTGGCGCTGGTCGATCACGGCGACGGACGACCTCGAGCGGGTCTCGACCGTCTCGCGCACCTTCACCCTGAACAACACGCTCGGGTTCCTGCGCGCCGAGCGGAAGCTGCTCGCGATCCCGCGCGAGCGTCCCCGGGCGATCGCGGCCGTCACCCTGTCCAGCAGCGCGACGATCTCCGCAGCGGTGGAGACGCCAACCGGCGCGCCGCTTGCGACCGTGCTCTCGGGCCGCCAGAGCCCGGGCCGCCTGACGCTTGTCTGGGACGGCCGAAACCGCAACGGCAGCTTCGTCTATCCGGGGCGCTACGTGCTCCGCGTCCGGGCCACGAACTCGTTCGGGAGCATCGAGCTGACGGCGCCCTTCGGGGTCCGCGTCCTGGCGAAGAAGCCGCCCAAGCCGAAGCCCTAGCCGGTGCCGCTAGCCTCGATCTCGTCGTCCTTCGCCTCCTTCGTCGGCGACCACGGGCTGTACGCGGTGTTCGGCCTGATGCTGATCGACGCCGTGCTCCCCGCGGCGAGCGAGCTCGTCATGGTCTCGGCCGGGGCGATCGCGGCCGGCGCCTTCTCGGCGAATGGGATCGACGTTCTCGGCGGCCGCGTCGAGACGCCCTTCTGGGTGTTCTTCACCCTGGCGCTCGCCGGCACGCTCGGCTACACGCTCGGCTCGGCGGGCGGCTGGGCGCTCGGGCTCGCCGGCGGGCGGCCGCTGCTCGAGCGCCACGGCAGGCCTCTGCACCTGACGCCGGAGCGGCTCGACCGGGCCGAGCGCTGGTTCGACCGCCACGGCGACTGGGCCGTCTTCGTCGGCCGGCTGACGCCGCTCGTGCGCTCGTTCATCTCGGTTCCGGCCGGGATCTTCCGGATGCCGTTCGGCCCGTACATCTTGCTGACCCTGCTCGGGAGCGCGATCTGGTGCTTCGCCCTGGCGGGCGTGGGGTGGGGCCTCGGCACCGGCTACGAGCGCTTCCACCACGACTTCCGCTACGTCGAGATCGCGGTCGCCGCCCTCCTCGTGGTGGGGGCCGCCGCCCTGCTCTGGCGCCGGCGCTCGTCTAGGATGCGCCGTGCGGAGAAGCCGACCATCCCGTAAACGGGCCCCCTGGTGAAGAAGATCCCTCTCGTCGACGTGAAGGCGCAGTACGCGCCGCTGCTCCAGGAGCTGCGCGAGCGGATCTCCGACGTGCTCGACTCGGGGGAGTTCATCCTCGGCCCGAACGTGAAGGCCTTCGAGCGCGAGGCCGCGGCGTTCCTCGGCGTCCCCCAGACGGTCGGCGTCGCGAACGGCACCGACGCGCTCGTGCTCGTGCTCGACGCGCTCGGGATCGGGCCCGGGGACGAGGTGATCTGCCCCGCCTTCACCTTCTACGCCACGGCGGAGTCGATCGCCCGCCGCGGCGCGACTCCGGTGTTCGCGGACATCGACGCGGCGACGCTCAACCTCGATCCCGCCGATGTCGCAGCGCGCGTGACCGGGCGGACCCGCGCGATCATCCCCGTCCACCTCTTCGGCCGCCCGGCGCCGCTCGCGGAGCTCGCCGAGCTCGGCGTGACGATCGTCGAGGACGCCGCGCAGGCCTTCGGCGCGGGCGGGACGGCGACGACCGGTGTCGCCTCCACGTACAGCTTCTACCCGACGAAGAATCTCTTCGGGATCGGAGACGGCGGCCTGGTCGCCTTCACCGACGAGGAGCTCGCCGAGCGCGTCCGGATGCTGCGCTTTCACGGCTCGCGCGACAAGGTCGACTTCCAGTTCATCGGCTACAACTCCCGCCTCGACGAGATTCAGGCGGCCGCGCTCCGGGTCTTCCTCCCGCGCCTCACCGGGTGGAACGCGTCCCGGCGCGAGGCCGCCGCCCGCTACGCCGAGCTCGGGCTGGGTGAGGCCTGCGAGCTGCCCGAGGACGAGCCAGGCCACGTCTACCACCTCTTCGTGAGCCGCTCGCCCGAGCGCGAGCGGCTCCGCGCCGCGCTCGCCGAGGCCGGAATCGCCTCGGGCGTCTACTACGAGACGCCCCTCCACCTGCAGCCGGCGCTCCGGTACCTGGGCTACGAGCCGGGCTCCCTGCCGGAGACCGAGCGGGCCGCGGCCGAGAACTTCTCGGTCCCCCTCTGGGCCGGCGTGCCGCCCGACGTGCAGGAGCGCGTGGTGGCGGTGATCCGCGAGGCAGCCTCCGTGGGCGTCTCCTCGTGATCCCCGTCAACCGGCATCGCGTCTGGCAGCTCGTTGCCGACGCGGTCCTCGTTGCCGCGGCGTGGTGGCTCGCGTTCCAGCTCCGCTTCGACCACGGCCTACCGCCCTTCTACGACACGCTGTTCAACCGCACGATTGCGATCGTCGTCTCGATCAAGCTCGTGGTCTTCGTCCTCTTCGGCTTCTACAACCGGTGGTGGCGCTACGTGTCCACCAAGGACATGTGGGGCGCCGCACGAGGGGTCGCGGTCGCGTGCCTGGTCGCCGACGTCACCGTCTACTTCGCCTCGCCCGTGCACGACCTCCGGCTGCCGCGCTCAATCGCGGCGATGGACCTCCTGCTGACCCTCGCGTTCGTCGCCGGCTCGCGCCTGCTCGCACGGTCGCTGATCGAGCGGCCGGGATCGGGCGGCCTCGTCGCGCGCGGCAAGGAGGTGATCGTGATCGGAGCCGGCGATGCGGGCCAGCTGATCGTCAAGGAGATGCAACGGTCGCGACGCCTCGGCTACACGCCGATCGGGCTGATCGACGACGACCCGCGCAAGAAGAACCTCCGCCTGCACGGAGTCCGCGTGCTCGGCACCACCGACGAGCTGCCCCACATCCTGCGCGACAACAAGCCCGACGAGCTCCTGATCGCGATGCCGTCCGCCGCCGGCGAGGCGCGTCAGCGTGTGGTCGACGCGGCCCGGACGGCCCGCGTGCCGCTGAAGACGCTTCCGGGCCTCCACGAGCTGATCGCCGACGACGACAACCTCGCGTCGCAGCTGCGGCCGATCGAGGTCGAGGACGTCCTCGGGCGCGAGCCGGTCGACGTCGACCTCGACGCGATCGCCTCCTACCTGGCCGACGAGACGGTGCTCGTCACGGGCGCCGGCGGCTCGATCGGCTCGGAGCTCTGCCGGCAGATCGCGCGGGCCGGCGCCGCGCGGCTGATCCTCGTCGACAACAGCGAGCCTGCCCTCTTCGGCATCGAGCGGGAGCTCGTCGGCGAGCGCGGCTTCCCTGCCAGCATCCCGGTGCTCGGCGACGTCCAGAACCGGACGAAGATGCGCCAGGTGTTCGACCGCTACCGGCCGGGCGTGGTCTTTCACACGGCCGCCTACAAGCATGTCCCGCTGATGGAGGCGAACCCGCTCGAGTCCGTGCGAAACAACGTGCTGGGTACGAAGATCGTGGCCGATACGGCGGTCGAGTTCGGCGCCAGGCGCTTCGTGCTGATCTCGACGGACAAGGCGCTCAACCCGAGGGCGATCTACGGGCAGTGCAAGGCGATCTGCGAATGGATCGTCGAGTCCTACGGGGCTCGCGACGACATCTCGACGCGGTTCGTCGCGGTCCGGTTTGGCAACGTCCTCAACTCGGCCGGCAGCGTCGTGCCCATCTTTCGCCGGCAGATCGAGCGCGGCGGGCCCGTCACGGTCACCCATCCGGAGATGACGCGCTTCTTCATGACGATCCCCGAGGCGGCCGCGCTCGTCGTGCAGGCCGGATCGATCGGCGGTCGCGGCGAGATCTTCGTCCTCGACATGGGAGAGGCCGTCTCGATTCTCGAGCTCGCGCGGAACATGATCCGGCTCTCGGGCCGGGAGCCGGAGCGCGAGATCGCGATCGAGTTCGTCGGCACGCGACCGGGCGAGAAGCTGCACGAGGAGCTCTGGGGCGAAGCCGAAGAGGTCGCCGAGACGACGCATCCGAAGATCAGCCGTGCGAGGCGGCCGTCGATCGAGGCGGCCTGGCTCGAGGACGAGCTGCTCGCCCTGGAACACCTGGTCGACGAGGGCGAGACGCTCGAGCTCGTGTCGCGCCTCGCGGCGATGCTGCGGGAGCCCCGGCGTGCCGAGGCGCCCGTGCTCGAGGACACGCTCCACTAGCGCTCCGGGAGCGATCGGCACGAAGTCGGCACGAGCCTGTGACGGCGGCGTTCGTCTTGGCCGTACCCGCCGTCCAGCGGCGTCTCTAGGGTGATTCGGTGGATCGCGACCTGATCTTCGAGGGGCTCAACCCCGAGCAGCGGCGGGCAGTCGAGGCCGTCAGCGGCCCCGTTGCGATCCTCGCCGGAGCGGGTTCCGGCAAGACGACCACGATCACGCGGCGGATCGCGAACCAGGTCGCGACGGGCACCTTCGCGGCGCAGCAGATCCTCGCGGTCACCTTCACCGACAAGGCCGCCGCGGAGATGCGTGCGCGGCTCGACGCGCTCGGCGTCCGCGGGGTGCGCGCGAGGACCTTCCACGCCGCCGCGCTCCAGCAGCTCCACCGGTTCGGGCGGGCGCCAGCGCGCGTCCTTCCCTCGAAGGTGCTGATGCTGCGGCACCTCGCGAACTCGCTCCCGAAGCCGTACCGGTTCCGCCCGGCGGCGGATCTTGCGACCGAGATCGAGTGGGCGAAGAACCGCCGGCTCTCCCCGGCTCGCTACGAGGACTCGGCGGCGCGGATGCCGCCGATCCCGATCGACCTGATGGCGAAGGTCTACCGGCGCTACGAGGAGCGAAAGCGCGAACGCGGACTGGTCGACTTCGAGGATCTCCTGGAGCAGACGATCTGCATGTTCGACGAGGACGGGGCTGCGCTGGTGCAGCTCCGCGACGAGGTGAGGGCGATCACGGTCGACGAGTTCCAGGACGTGAACCTGCTCCAGGGGACGCTGCTCGGCCGCTGGCTCGGAGACCGGGACGAGCTCTGCGTCGTCGGCGACGACCACCAGGCGATCTACTCCTTCACCGGCGCGACACCGCGGTACCTCCTCGAGCTGCCGATCCGCTTCCCGCAGGCGACCGTGGTGCGGCTCGAGGAGAACTACCGCTCGACGCCGCAGATCCTGGGACTCGCGAACCGGCTCGCCCCGACGCTGGGGGGGACCGAGAAGGTGCTCCGGGCGGTTCGCCCGGACGGCCCGGAGCCGGAGCTCAGCGAGTGTGCGACGGCCGAGGCGGAGACCGCGCACGTCGTCTCGCGGGTACAGGCTCTGCGGGCCGAGAACGTCCCGCTGCACGAGATCGCCCTCCTCTTTCGGCTCAACAGCCGCTCCGAGCCGTGGGAGGAGGCTTTCGGAGCCGCGGGCATTCCCTTCCGCGTCCGCGGCGGAGCGTTTCTGGGGCGGCAGGCTGCCCGCCGGCTCCGCCAGGTGCTCGGCGGGTCGAGCTCCACAGCCGTCGCCGCGGATGTCCGCGCGGCTGCGCTCGCCGAGGGATTCCTCGAGCCGGTGCCGGCCGGGCTCGGCGAGGCCGAGGAGACTCGCCAGGACGACCTGCGGCGACTCGTCGAGCTGGCGGGCGAGCTGGACGACGGGGATCTGACCCTGACCGGCTTCGTGGCTGAGCTCGAGCGGCGGTTCGGCGGCTCCGACACCTCCGACGGCGTCAACCTGCTCACCTACCACCGGGCCAAGGGGCTCGAGTTCGAGGCCGTCTTCCTGCCGCGGCTCGAGGAGGGTGAGCTTCCCGTCCGGCAGGCGAAGACGGACGAGGCGGTCGCCGAGGAGCGACGCCTCCTCTACGTCGGGCTGACCCGGGCGAAGCGCCAGCTCAGCCTCTCCTGGACGGCCCGGTCGAAGCCGAGCCGGTTCCTTGCGGAGCTCGGGGCGACCTTCTCGACGCGCCGTGCCCCGGTCGAGCCCGACGACCCGGTCTACGCGGAGCTGAAGCGCTGGCGTGCCGAGCGGGCGACCGCGGACGAGAAACCGGCCTACGTCGTCTTCCACAACACGACCCTCGCCGAGATCGTCCGGCGCGGCCCGCGCACCCTCTCGGAGCTCGCGGCGGTGCCCGGCGTGGGGCCCGCCAAGCTGGAGCGCTACGGAGAGGAGGTGCTGGAGCTCCTCACGAGGTGAGCCGGCCGGCTCGAACGAGCTCTTGGAGGCCTAGTCGAGCGCGGAGAGCAGGAGCTCGAGCATGAGCGCAGGCTCCCTGCGTACCCGACCGCTACTCGCGTCGCCTCGCCTGGTGAGGTCGAGCGCGCGCGGGTCGGTGAGCGGTCGCAACCGCCCGTCGCGGATCAGGGCCTCGTCGACGCCGCCGAGCCGTCCGCCGTACGTTGTGTAGACGGGAACGCCGAGGGCGGCCGCCTCGCGGTTCATCGTCCCGCCGGCGGAGACGACGAGATCCGAGCGCGCAATCAGGCTCTGAGCATCGACCGCGCGCTCGGGGACGATCAGTGACGGCAGGCCCAGGCCGCGGACGTAGTCTCGCTGCTCCTCGGTCCGCGGGAGGACGACTGCGCAGACGCCCTCGTGGCTGCCGAGGAAGGCCAGCACCTGCGGGAAAAGCGGATTCGAGCGGCGGTGGTAGAGGGAGACGTCGGGCGGGGTGCGGACGACGACGAGCGTCCGGTTCCGGTCGATCGTCCAGTCCTGAAGGACCGTCGCGTCGGGCTCGAAGTCGGCGAGGTAGTACTCCTCCTTCAGGCCCGGGTACTGGACGAGTTTCGGGGGTTCTGCGTCATATCGCGCTAGCCGCTCGGGGGGGATCGCGTCCGGGGTGACCACGCGCGTGGCCGCACGGCAGCCGAGCTGGTGCTGGAGCCAGGCGAACTCGTAGTCGAAGGTCGTCGTACTCGGGACGCCGAGCCGTCGGGCGGTCATCGTCAGCTCGTGCGAGCCGTGGGCCAGCGCGACGTCGAACTCGCGCTCTCGGGCCCAGCTACGAAGGGCTCGCAGCCGTGATCGGAGCGACTGCGCCTTCCCGAGCCGCGACCGGCCGCCGTGCCTGCCGATCACCTCGGCCTCGATCCCGTGCAGCTCGAGCAGCTGCAGGGTCTGTGCGTACTCGCGAGCGGTCACCTGAACCTCGTCGCCACGGGCGTGAAGCAAGGCGATCAGAGGTCGGAACACCAGCACGTGCGCCGACGCGGTCATGTCGATCCAGACCTTCACGTCGCGGTCAGGAGCTCACCGGCGGAGGCGTCGCGGCGGTAACCCTCGACGTGGTGCTCGTACCAGAGGGTGAAGGCGAGCAGGCCCCAGAGCTGGCGACTCAGGTCCTCGCGACCGGAGACGTGACGGTCGACCAACGCGGACACCGCCTGGGAGCGGAAGAACCCCTGGCGCGCGAGGGTCGACGGAGACAGCGTCTCCCGGGCGAACGGCTCCAGCTCGCCGCGAAGCCATGCCGCCGCCGGGATCGAAAAGCCACGCTTGCGGCCCGAGGAGATCTCGTCCGGCACGAGCGGCGCCACCGCCCTTCGAAGCAGCACCTTCTTCCGCAGCCCCCGGACCTTCAGTCGCGAGGGGAGCGCGAGCGCGAAGTTGGCGACGACGGTGTCCAGGAACGGGACCCTGGCCTCGAGGGAATGGGCCATCGAGGCCCGGTCCGTCTTCGTCAACAGGTCGTCGACGAGGTAGGTGCCGAGGTCGACGTCCTGCAGGCGTGCAAGCGGCTCGGCCTCCTCGGTCTCCGCGAAGCGCGCGCGCAGGAGGTCGACCGGGTCGAAACCTCCCCGGCGGCCGGTCAGGGCCGCGCGCGCATCTGCCGAGAAGATCTCCTTCCAGCCGTGGTGGCGCTCGAGCGGCGGCAGGTGCGCGCTGCGCGTGAAGCGCTTCGCCTTGTAGTCGAAGCTCGCGGCGGACGCCGAGCTGGGGAGTCGCTCGGCGAGTGGCCCCGCGAGCCGCGCGAGCGCTCCGAGCCGCGGCGCCAGACCGTCGGCGACGTACGTGTAGTAGCCGCCGAAGAGCTCGTCCCCGCCCTCGCCTGAGAGCGCGACCTTCACGTGTCCGGAAGCGAGCTGCGAGACGAGGTAGGTCGGGAGCGCGGACGAGTCGGCAAACGGCTCGTCGAAAACCCGCGCGAGCACCGGCAGGAGGAGCGCGGCGTCCGGACGTAGGACGAGCTCGTGGTGACGAGTCCCGTAGCGCTCCGAGACGAGCCTCGCGCGGGCGAGCTCGTCGAAGCTTCGCTCCTCGAAGCCGATCGAGAACGTGTGCAGCGGCCCGGCCGACTCCTGCGACGCGAGCGCGGCTAGCGCCGACGAGTCGATGCCCCCCGAGAGGAGGACGCCCACGGGAACGTCGCTCACGAGGTGCGCCCGCACGGAGTCGCGCAGGCGCGCCCGGAGCTCCTCGACGAGCTCGGCCTCGTCATCGTCGCGGACGGCCTCCACCGGAACCGGCGCTGGGCGGGCGAACCGCTCGAGGCGCGTGCGGCCGCCCTCCCAGGCCAGCAGGTGCCCGGCGGGCAGCTTCCGGGTCTCCCGGAAGATGCTGTATGGCGCAGGGACCGAGTTGAACGCGAGGAAGCCCTCGAGGGCGTCGAGGTCGATCTCGCCGCGGGGCAGTGCTCGCAACTCGGACGCGAAGCGCAGCTCCCCTGCGCGATGCCTGTAGTAGAGCGGCTTGATCCCGAACCGATCGCGCACCAGCAGCAGCCGACGCCGGCGGGAGTCCCAGATGGCGATCGCGAACATGCCGCGCAGGCGGCGGGCGAAGTCGTCGCCCTCCTGCTCGTACAGGTGCACGATCACCTCGGTGTCGCCCCGGCTCCGGAACCGGTGGCCCGCGCGCTCGAGGCCCGCTCGGAGCTCACGGTAGTTGTAGATCTCGCCGTTCTGGACGACGTGCACGCTTCCGTCCTCGTTCGAGACGGGCTGATCGCCCGTCTCGAGGTCGATCACCGAGAGGCGGCGAGCGGCGATTCCCACCGATCCGTCCACGAGCGCACCGTCGCTGTCGGGGCCCCGGTGAGCGAGCGTGGCGCTCATCGCGCCGAGCTCGGCAGGGTCGACGGCACCGGTCGCGGACACGATGCCGCAGATCCCGCACATGGTCGGAGACTCTATTGCCGGCTGCGGAAGAGGCCCCGGAGCGACTGCCCCGCCACGCGCCAGCCGGTCGCGACGACGGTGCGCAGGTACAGGCGTACCGAGCGATCTGCGATCCACTCGAGATCGTGCGCGAGCTTCTCGCCCATCGAGGTCTCGTAACCCCGTCGAACCTGCGCGAAGCCCGTCAGTCCCGGGCGCACGACGAGCCGCTGCCAGTAGGCAGGGAGCTGTGCGGCGAGCTCCTCGAAGAACCGGGGCCGGATCGGCCGCGGGCCGACGATGCTCATCTGCCCACAGAGGACGTTCCAGAACTGGGGGATCTCGTCGAGCTGAGTCG
>Ga0136620_10000219_pt1 | contig 25783 bp, 31 predicted proteins | sample AntDrymUQ4162106_2_FD_104806 | JGI IMG/M metagenome (GOLD analysis project Ga0136620, IMG submission 104806) | Polar desert sand microbial communities from Dry Valleys, Antarctica - metaG UQ416 (21.06) | ecosystem: Environmental > Terrestrial > Soil > Desert | place: Antarctica: Dry Valley... | reverse complement strand
GCAGCGCCACCATCCCCGCCTCGGCCAGCCGGCGCACCCAGTAGCCCAGGTGACCCGTCGGGAATGCGTCCGCCGCGACCACACGCACGGGCCAGGGCCCCACCTCGACGAGCTCTGCGCAGACCTGGGCGAGCACGAGATAGCCGAGCCGCCCGTTGCTCTCCCAGCGCTCGAAGCCGGGCTGGGAGACGGCCTTGATCGCCCGGCCACCGGGATCGAGCTCCTGGGTCTCGAGCCACTCGATCCGCGCGTGGCCGTGACCAAGCTTGCCCCGCCGCTCCGCATCGTCGAAGTGGGCGAACAGCGTCTCGACGTCGGCAGGGTCGAAGCCGAGCGCGGAGAGTCGGCTTCGAGCCTCCTCGGGCCGCACGCCTCAGGAGAGAACGGTGAGGGCCCGGCGGATCGAGCCGGGGCGCAGGGCCGCCACCCTCTCTGCGATCGCGACGATCGCGCGGGCGGCCTCGGACCCGGGATCGGTCTCGACGACGGGAGCGCCCGCGTCGCTCGCCTCGCGCAGGAGCGGATCGAGCGGCACGGAGCCCAGGAGCGATGCGCCCATCTCGTCGGCCAGGGCCTGCCCGCCGCCGGAGCCGAAGAGCTCCTGGCCGGTGCCAACGAGGTACGACATGTTCTCGACGACGCCGAGCACGCGCATCCCGCTCTTCGCCGCCATCTGGGCAGCCCGAACTGCCACCTGCTGCGCGGCCGGCTGAGGTGTCGTCACCACGAGCACGTCGGCGCGCGGCAGCAGCTGCGCGAGCGAGATCGCCATGTCGCCGGTTCCGGGGGGCATGTCCACGAGCATCGTGTCCAGCTCGCCCCAGTGCACGTCGGAGAGAAACTGCTCGAGCGCCTTGTGCAGCATCGGCCCCCGCCACATCACGGGAGCGTTGTCGTCCAAAAAGCTGCCGATGGAGATGAACTTGAGCCGGCCGCGGACCGGCGGCACGATCATCCTGTCGACGACGATCGGACGCTGGTGGACGCCGAGCATGTGGGGGATCGAGTGCCCGTAGATGTCGGCGTCGATCACGCCCACGCGCTGGCCGAGCCCGTCGAGCGCGGCGGCGAGATTGACGGTGAGGGACGACTTGCCGACCCCGCCCTTGCCGCTCGCCACCGCGATCACCCGCGTCGACGGCTCGATCGAGATCGACTTCTCCGGACGGTTGCCGCGCAGCTTCGTCGTGAGCGCCTTCTTCTCCTCGGTGCTCATCACGTCGAAGCGCAGCTCGACCCGCCCCACGCCGGGCAGCGAGCCGACGTGGTGCGCGACCTGATCCTGGAAGGACGACCGCAGCGGGCAGCCGGCGACCGTCAGGGCGATCGTGACCGCGACGGACGCACCCTCGACCTCGATGTCGCGCACCATGTCGAGCTCCGTCACGGGCCTGTGGAGCTCGGGGTCGATCACCTGCTCGAGCGCGCGGAGCACCAGGTCCCGATCGATCGCCATGGCAAGAGCGTAGCGCGAGTCGTCCAGCTCGCCGCCGTCCAACAGGCATGTCTGTCGGGTCTCGGCGCAGCCAACCGTGTTGGATCGTGCGCGAGGTCAGCCAGGCTCTCCAGTCGCCAGGTGAGGCTGCGAAGCAGCCTCCTTTAGGGGTCTTCGCGCGATGGGCATCCGCTTCCGCGGATGCCCATCTTGCGCCAGCTGGATCAGCCGACGAGCCGGAAGATGACGAGGTTGCGCACGGGTCTCCGGGCCGTCCGGGTGACCGTGAGCGTCCCGCGAGCGTTGTCGTACAGGCCGGTGCCGCCGAGGATCGCGAGGTCGTAGAACTGCCGGAACTGGAGCGACCCTCCCACGACGAGCTTGCCCCGCGGCAGGAAGTACGTTCCACGACAGACCCGCGCACGGCGGGAGTCGACGAAGGTGCACACGAGCTCGGCGCGCCCGATCGACCGCGTCGTCACGCGCCGGTTGAACAGCACCTGCCGCATGACCTCGGTGTCTCCGGGGGACGTGCCTCGCACCCCGACGTCCACCCGCGTCACCTTGACCTGGCTGTCCGTGATCCGGATCGTCCCCGGGCCAGTGCTGGCCTCGGAGCTACCCTCCCAGGGGATAGCGACGAGAGCAGCGCCCGCGAGCGCCCCGGCCACCAGCGAAGCGATTCTCCCACTCATCAGAGCGTCTCCTTCGTGTTCGTCATGGCTATCTCCTGCGAGGCATCGGGCAGCTCCAGCCAGAACGTCGAGCCGGCGCCGGCGTCGCTGTCGAACCCGATTCGGCCTCCATGCGCCTCGATGATCTCACGCGAGACGGCTAGGCCGAGGCCGGTGCCGGTGATGCCCGTCGCTGCTGCGTCGCCGCGGAAGAACTTGGTGAAGATCCGGCCCTGCTGCTCGGCCGGGATTCCCAGTCCCTCGTCGCGCACGCTGACGCGTATACCTCCCGCGTGGCGCTCGGCGGCGAGCCTGACGACGCCCCCCTCTGGCGAGTACTTGATCGCGTTCGAGAGCAGGTTGCCCACGACCTGGGCCAGCCGATTCGGGTCTCCCCGCACGGTCAACGGCCGCTGCTCCAGGGCAACCTCGACCCGGTGCTTCGAGCTCTGGGCGCTGTACAGCTGCGCCTGCTCGTCGAGCAGCGAGGCGAGATCGACCCGCTCCGTGTCGAGGTCGAGGCCCTCGTGCTCCATCCGCTGCATGTCGAGGAAATCCTCGAGCAGCGCCGCCAGCCGCCGCGCCTGCGCGTCGACGATCCCGAGGTAGTGCCTCCGGGAAGGCGCGTCGAACTCGCGCTTGAGCAGGAGCGCGGTGAATCCGAGCACGCTCGCCAGCGGCGTGCGGAGCTCGTGGGAGACGATGTTGACGAGCTCGGTCTTCATCCGCTCGCTCTCGCGGAGCTTCTCGTTCTGCTCCTCCAGCTCGGCGCGCCCCTCCTCGAGGCGGCCGGCCATGTCGTTGAACGCGCGTGTGAGCTCGCCGACCTCGCCCGGGCCATCCGTCGGCAGCCTCAGCGACAGCTCGCCCGCGGCGACCCGCGAGGCGCCGGAGGCGACCGCGCGCACGGGCCGCGCGATCGAGCGGGCCAGGATGACGCCGAAGAGGACGATCAGCAGCGTGGAGGCGGCGATGCCCACACCGCCGATGAGGACGGCCCGGTCGGCGCGATCCTCGGCGACTCGTGCCGCCGCGTCCGCGGCCCTGCGCTCGGTGGTGAGGAACTCCTTGAAGAGGGCCCGGATCTGATCGGTTCGTTGCTTGCCCTCGTCGAGGAGGAGGGGCTGCCCTCGGATCGCCGGAGTGTCACGCACGATGTCGACGACCTCCATCGCATAGTCCCCGATGTACTCGTTGATCTGCTGCGCGAGCAGCCGCGCGCGCCGTCTCTGCTGCGGGTCGTCCACCACCAGGCGCTGCACCGTGACGATCTGAGAGGGGAGCACGCGGCGAGCGTCCTCGTACGGCTCCAGGAACCGCTCCTCCGTCGTGAGGGTGAAGCCGCGGATTCCCGTCTCGAGGTCGACGACGAGCTTTTCGAGCTGCAGGGTCGCGACGGTCACGTCGTTCGAGCGCTCCTCGCGTATGGTCGCGCTGCGCTGCGCACCCACCGCCAGGATCAAGGCCGAGAACGCGGCCGCGACGAGCGCCGCCAGGATCGCGCTGGCGATCCACATCCGGCCCGCCAGCGTCATGCGAGCAGCTCCTCGACCGCGTCGCTCAGCTCGTCCGGGTCGAAGGGCTTGGAGACGAAGCGGTCCGCTCCGGCAGTCCAGGCCTCGACCTCGGCATGGCTCCACGCGGTGATGACGACGACGGGCATGCCGCTGAGCTCGTCGTCGGCACGCATTGCCTCGAGCACGTCGATGCCGCTCAGCCCGGGGAGCATGACGTCGAGCACGATCAGGTCCGGGGAGAGCTCCCGCATGGCGGCCAGCGCCTCCTTGCCGTCGGAAGCCTCGAGGAAGCGATAGCGAGGCCCGAGCACCGCGCGCACCAGCTCGCGGAGGCTCGGATCGTCGTCGCAAACGAGGATCGACGGAGGATCGAGCTCTTGGCTGGGCTGTGGCTCTGGGTTTTCCACCGTCGGGCGGCGCGGGTGGAGGTTGGCGATGGGAGAGATGGCTCCCGCTCTCGATTCAGTCTAGTCGCCGAATCGAGTCGCCAACAGACGCGCGAACGGCCGGTGGCGCCTAGCAGGCGCTCCAGCCTCATTGCGTTCCGGGGCGCGAATCCCTCCCAGTCGTTGTTGAAGTAGGTAGTTCCAGCCGGAGCAGCCTAAGCGGTGAGTGCGTCGGCCAGCTTCCGGCACAGCCCGTCCGTTCCCGCGGCGACGACGCGTGAACGTCCGACCAGGTCGAGCGGGGCCGCCGCGAAGGGCGGATCCTCGAACAGGTCGATCGCGAGGCCGCACTCCCGGACGAGCAGCTGGCCGGCGGCAATGTCGACCGAGCGCGCGGGCTTCAGCGAGCAGACGCCGTCGACCCGGCCCGCCGCGAGATGGCAGAGCGAGAGCGCCAACGACCCCATGATCCGCAGCCGGTGCGCCGCACCCGCGACCGCAGCGGCGCGCTCGGCCACCTCCGCTGTCGTCGTCGCCTCGAACGAGAGGATCTCGATCTCGTCCTTGGGCCGCACGGCGCCGAGCGGATCGCCGTTGAGGAACGCCCCGCCGGCCCGTGCCGCCGTCCACTCCTCGCCGGAGCCGAAGTCGTACACATAGCCGAAGGCGACGTCTCCCATCGCCGGGCCGTCGGCGACGGCAACAGAGAGCGAGAAGAACGGGATCCCACGCTTGGCGTTCAGCGAGCCGTCGATCGGGTCGAGGACGACACGCCACGGGCCGCCGGAGCCGTACGACGCCTCGCCGAGCTCCTCCGACACGAGCGAGAAGCCCTCCTCGACCTTCGCGAGCCGGGCGAGCACCGCCGCCTCGGCCGCCGCATCGATCGCCGTCGTCTCGTCGCCCCCCTCGCCGATCCTCCCCACCGGCTCCCGCTCGACCCGCGTCGGCAGCTCTGCGAGCACGGCCCGCACGTCGCCGGCGGCGGCGCGGCAGGCTTCGAGCCACGGGGTCATCCCGCGAGTGGGTGGAAGAGCAGGCCGGAGATCAGCTTCGGGAAGAAGTACGTGGACTTGGGAGGCATCACCTCGCCGGCCCGTGCGAGCCGGAAGACGTCCTCGATCCGAGTCGGGCGCATCAGGTAGGCGACCGCCGCCTCACCCACGTAGACCCGCCCGAGCGCCTCGTCGGCATCCGGCGTGTAGGCGATGCCGTCGTGGCCGAGCGTGTCGACGAGCTGGACGTCGAGCAGCCCCGGATCGCCGCGGACGATTGCCGCCTCCTCCGCGGTCACCTCCACGACCGCGGGGCGGTCGCCGGTCAGGATCTCCAGCGCCGACTCGGGATCGGCGACGGGGGTGCGCTCCCCCTCGAGCCGCCGCTCGGCGGCGAACACACGATGCGTCGCGAAGATCTCCAACCCGGGGTCGTCGGTCGAGACCAGCACGACGAGCATCTGCGCGCGCGCAGGGGTCCCCTCCTCCTGGCCGTAGGCGAGCGCCGTCTCGTAGCGGTGATGACCATCCGCGATCAGCAACTGCTTGTCGTCGTAGGCGCGCACGAGCGACGGATCGTCGAGCCGCCAGAGCCGCATCCCCTCGACCTCGAGGTCGGGAGCCCGGTCCGGCCGCGCGACGGGCGCCGCCCCGTGGTGGAGGAGGAAAATCGGCTCGAGCTGGACGCCGGTCGCGCGGAGCAGCCGCAGCCGCTCCTCCTTCGGCCCGCTGTGCGTGCGCTCGTGCGGCAGCACCGTCCGCGTCTCGTACGGCTCGACCTTCAGGGACGCGACCACGCCGAAGCGCTCCCGCGCGATCCCGTCGGGACCCACATACGCCTGCGAAAGCGCCCACACAGCAGGAGGCTCCTCGACGAGCACACCGTCGCGGCGCCAGCGGTCGAGCTCCGACGCAGCCTGCTGCTCGGAATCGGGGAGCGTCAGGTGAACGACGTTGTACGGGCTCCGCGCGCGGAGCTCCTCGCGCTCCTCCAGCGAGACGACGTCGTAGGGAGGCGCGACGAGCGCCTCGAGCGGACCGGCCACGTCCGCGGCGTAGCGAAGCGCGCGAAAGGGCTTGACCACGGCCATCGCGGGCGAGCGTACCAACACGTTCGCGGCCTAGACTCCGCAGCATGAGCAGCATCGCGGAGCTGGCCGAGGATCGCGTGGTCGAGGGCGTCTACGCCGTCGCCCGGAAGCAGCGGCTGCGCACGAAGAAGGGCGCCGCCTACCTCGCACTCGAGCTCGTCGACTCGACCGGCCGGATCGAGGCGCGCATCTGGAGCGATGTCGAGCTGCTCGACAGGCGCTTCTCCGAGGGAGATGCCGTGCGCGTGCTCGGGCGCGTCTCGCGGTTCGGTGAGCGGCTGCAGCTCGAGGTGCGCTCCGTCGAGCCTGCCGATGCCGATCCGACCGAGCTCGCCCCGAAGCTCCGCCGGGACGCCGACGAGCTCGACGGCTTCCTGGAGTTCCTGGCCGAGGAGATCGCGCACCCCGGGCTCCATGCGCTCGTGGGCGCCTTCCTCGGCGACGCGAGCCTGCGCTCGGCGCTGCGCGCGCTGCCGGCCTCCGAGACCCATCACGGCTACGCGGGGGGCCTGCTCGAGCACACGGTCGGTGTCGCCACCCTCGCCCGCGAGACGGCTCAACTCCACCCCAGGCTGCGCTCCGACCTCCTCGTCGCGGCCGCGCTGCTCCACGACGTGGGTCGCACGAGAGAGCTCAGGGGAGCGCCGACCTTCAGGCCGACGGACGAGGGCCGACTGCTCGGACACGTCCACCTCGGCTTGCGCCTGATCGAGGAGCGGGCGGCCGCGCTCGACTCGCCGGCGCGGAGCGAGCTGCTGCACGCGATCGCGTCCCACCACGACCGCAGTGCAGCCCGCACCGCCGAGGCGTCCGTGCTCTATCACGCGAATCAGCTGGACGCAGTCGCGGCGACCCGCCCGGTCGGGGACGACTAGGGCCCACCCTGCTCGCGGTCGTCCTCGCCCTCGGCGCGAGCCTCTCCTACGGCGTCGGCGACTTCCTGGGCGGCCACACCTCGCGCAGGCTGCACGTGCTCACCGTGCTCGCGCTCTCGCAGCTCGCGGGAGCCGCGGCGGTCGGCGTGTGGGTGCTCCTCGCGGGCGAGCCGTTCCTCGGCGCGGGCGCGACCGCGGCGGCGGTGGCTGCCGGCCTCTGCGGCGCCGTCGGGCTCGGGGCCCTGTACCGCGGGATGGCGATCGGCGCGATGGGCGTTGTGGCGCCGATCTCGAGCGTTGCCGCGGCGATCCCCTTCGCCTACGGCATCACGCGCGGCGAGCGGCCCTCGCCCGTCCAGGTGGGCGGTGCCGTGGTCGCGCTGGCGGGGCTCGTCCTCGTCTCGCGCGCACCGGGAGGAACGAGGGCCGTGTCGGCCGGGGTGGGGCTGGCGCTGATCGCAGCGCTGGGCTTCGGCCTCTACTTCGTGCTCCTGGGCACCGGCGCGGAGGAGAGCGTGCCGTGGACGGTGCTCGTTGCACGCCTTACCTCCACGGCGCTCGCGCTTTCCGCCGTCCTCTCGGTGGGCGCGCCGCTGAGAGCCGGCCGCGGGCTCCTGGCGCCGGTGCTCGCGGTCGGCCTCTGCGACACGAGCGCGAACGTGCTCTTCGCGCTCGCGTCGACCCGCGGGCTGCTCAGCGTCGTCTCGGTGCTGACCTCGCTCTACCCCGCGGTCACCGTCGCGCTCGCGGCGCTGCTGCTGCGCGAGCGCCTCGGGCGCGGCCAGCTGGCCGGCGGCGCCGCGGTGCTTGCCGGAGCGGCGCTGCTCACGGCCGGCTGACGACTTGACACACATCGAGAAGCTTCGATATATTGACGTTTATCGATACGATGACGTTTGCCCTCTCGTGTTGTGCGCCGCTGGCGGCACCGGTTCTGTCCGACGAGGAGGCCGAGGCCACCGCAACGCTGTTTCGGGCGCTCGGCGATCCTGCCCGCGTGCGGCTCGTGAACATCCTGGCCGCGTCCGGCCAGGTGTGCGTGTGCGAGCTCACCGAGCCGCTCGGGCTATCGCAGCCGACCGTCAGCCACCACCTGAAGAAGCTCACCGACGCGGGCCTGCTCGAGCGCGAGCAGCGCGGCCGGTGGGCGTACTTCTCGATCAACGAAGAGGCGATGGACCGGCTCGCCGGCCTCGCGGACCTCTCGAAAGGAGCGCTGGTATGACGACGACCTCTGCAGACGAGCTGCGCGAGGAGGTTCGCCGCCGCTACGCCGAGGCCGCGGTCTCTGCGGACGCGGGCGGCTGCGGCTGCGCCGAGAGCGGCGGCTGCTGCCGGAACGTCTCCTGTGACGGAGCCGACGCCTCCTTCGGCGAGGCGCTCTACGACGCGGAGGAGCGCGGCGCCGTTCCCGAGGCGGCGGTGCTCGCGAGCCTCGGCTGCGGCAACCCCACCGCGGTGGCCGAGCTCGGCGAGGGCGAGACCGTCCTCGATCTCGGCTCCGGCGGCGGGATCGACGTGATCCTCTCCGCGAAGCGCGTCGGCCCCACGGGACGCGCGTACGGAGTCGACATGACCGACGAGATGCTCGCGCTCGCGCAGCGCAACGTCGAGGAGGCCGGGATCGGCAACGCCGTCTTCCTCAAGGGCGTGATCGAAGCCGTGCCGCTGCCCGCGGAGTCGGTGGACGTCGTGATCTCGAACTGCGTCGTCAACCTCTCGGTCGACAAGCCGGCCGTGCTGGGCGAGCTCGCCCGCGTGCTGCGCCCGGGCGGGCGGATCGGCATCAGCGACGTCGTCGCCGAGGACCGCCTGGGCTCCGCCGAGCGCGCCGAGCGCGGCAGCTACGTCGGCTGTATCGCGGGCGCGCTCTCGCAGGGCGAGTACGTCGCCGGGCTCGAGGCGGCCGGCTTCGAGAACGTGAGCGTCACCTTCACGCACGAGGTGGCGGACGGCATGCACGGCGCGATCGTCAAGGCGACGAAGCCGGCCGCCGCCCCCGCGCCACGGCCGCGAGAGCTGCCCCTCGTCGGGGCGGAAGCAGGCTGCTGCTAGGTGCACGTCGAGCCGCTTCGAGCCGGACACTGGCCCGAGGTCGCCCGGATCTACGCTGCGGGCGTCGCGACGCGGAACGCCACCTTCGAGACGTCGGTGCCGAGCTGGCAGGACTGGGATCGCGCGCACCTCGCCGAGCACCGCTTCGTCGCGATCGAGGACGGGGTGGTGCTCGGCTGGGCCGCGCTCGTGCCGGTCTCCGATCGGTGCGTGTACGCGGGGGTCGTCGAGAACAGCGTCTACGTCGCCGAGACCGCCCAGGGGCGTGGTGTCGGCCGCGCTCTCCTCGACGCGCTCGTCGCCTCGACGGAAGCAGCCGGGATCTGGACGATCCAGACCGGCGTCTTCCCGGAGAACGAGGCGAGTGTCCGCCTGCACGAGCGCGCCGGGTTCCGCGTCGTCGGCCGGCGCGAGCGGCTGGGGAAGCTCGACGGCGCCTGGCGCGACGTGCTCTTCCTGGAGCGCCGCAGCGGGGTCGTCGAGTGAGTCTGCGCACGCGAGGGCGAGCGCTCGCAGCCGAGGCGATCGGCACGTTCGCGCTCGTCTTCGTCGGAGCCGGGGCGATCATGGTGGACGCAGAGACCGGAGAGCCCGGGCAGGTCGGGATCGCGCTCGCGTTCGGGCTCGTCGTCGCCGCGATGATCTACGCCGTCGGGCACATCTCGGGGGCACACCTGAACCCGGCCGTCAGCTTCGCCTTCGCGGTCGCCCGGCACTTTCCGTGGAGCCGGCTCGCGGCCTACTGGGCGGCGCAGGCGGCCGGCGCGCTCACAGCAGCAGCGCTCCTCCGGGGCTCTCTCGGTGACGTGGCGAGCACCGGCGCGACGCTCCCGTCGGGCTCGGACGCGCAGGCGTTCCTGTGGGAGGCCGTGCTGACCTTCTTCCTGATGTTCGTGATCACCGCCGTCGCCACCGACGTGAGAGCGATCGGCGAGGCCGCAGCGCTCGCGATCGGCGGCACCGTCGCGCTCGACGCCCTCGTCGGTGGGCCGATCACGGGCGCGTCGATGAATCCCGCGCGCTCGCTCGGACCTGCACTCGTATCGGGGAAGCTGGACTCGATCTGGATCTACGTCGCGGCGCCGCTGCTCGGCGCGACGCTGGGCGCGCTGGCCTACGGGGCCGTGCGCGGCGAGCGGCCGGAGTGAACGTGCTCTTCGTCTGCGTGGCGAACAGCGGCCGCTCGGTCCTGGCGGAGCGGTTGTTCCGCGCGGCGGCCCGCGGTCGGCACGCGGCGCGCTCCGCGGGCAGCGACCCCGGCCTCCGCGCGCATCCCCAGGTGATCGACGCGCTCGTCGAGCTGGGCCTCGACGCGAGCGACCACGTGCCGCAGCCCCTGAACGACGAGCTCGTCGCCTGGGCCGACGTGGTCGTCGCGACCTGCGACGACGCCTGCCCCGTCGTGCCGGGCAAGCGCTACGTCAGCTGGAGCCTGCCCGATCCGAAGAGCCGACCGCTCGACGAGGTGCGCTCCCTCCGCGACGAGGTGGCACGCCGCGTCGCCGCGCTCCTCTCCGAGCTCGCCGACTGACCGAACCTGACATGTCCTGGGGTCAAAGCCCTGGACGCGTCTCGTTCAGACGTTGAAGCGGATGTTCAGGACGTCTCCGTCTCGGACGACGTAGGTCTTCCCCTCCAGCCGCTGGGTGCCGCGCCGCGACGCCTCGGCGTGCGAGCCGGCGTCGAGCAGGTCGCTCCACGTGATCGTCTCGGCGCGGATGAAGCCGCGCGCGATGTCGGAGTGGATCGTGGCGGCCGCGTCGAGCGCGGACGCGCCGTTGCGCAGCGTCCACGCTCGCGTCTCCTTGTCGCCGGCGGTGAAGAACGTGATCAGGTCGAGCGCGTCCGAGAGCCGGCGCACGATCTCGTTCAGGGCCGATGGGCCGTCGCGATAGGCCGCCGCCTCCCCGTCGGGCAGCTCGGCGAGCTCCGCCTCCAGCTTCAGGTCGATCCCGGCCTGGCCATTCTCGACAGCGAGCAGCGGTTTCGTGGTCAGCGGCTCGAGCTCGGGCGGGAGCACACCAGGGAAGTCCTGCAGCGTATGGCCGGCGTCGAGGTGCGAGAGCAGCTCCCTCAGCAGCTCCACCTCCCTGCGCAGCGTGGCGTCGCCCGACTTGGCCTGCTTCCCGACGCGCTCCAGCCGCCGCTCGACGTGGTCGCGATCGGCGACGAGCAGCTCGAGCCGGAGCGTCTCGAGGTCGCCGGCCGGGTCCGCCCCCTCGGAGAAGCCGTCCGTGACGGCGAGGATCGCGTCGACCTGGCGCAGGCCGCCGAGGAGCGCGAGCCCTGTGCCGGGCACGTCGACGACGCGGATCGTGGCGGGCGTGACCTTCCGCGCACCGACGAGCGTCGCGAGCCGGCCGAGCCGCTCGTCGGGTATGGACGCCATCCCGACGTTCTCCCTTCCGAACGCGCCGGCCGCGCCGGCCTTCGTCAGCGCGTTGAACAGGGTCGTCTTGCCCGATCCAGGCAGTCCCACGATCCCGACTTCGAGTGCCACCTAGATCTCTTCGTGGGACGAAGAGATCTGCTTCTGGAGCGAGACGAGCGCCCGGTGCTGCAGGCTCTTCACCGCACCCTCGGTCTTGCCGAGGATCGTCGCCGCCTCGCCGTTCGAGAAGTTGAAGACGAACTTGAGCGTCAGCACCTGCTGCTGCTCGTGGGAGAGGCTGTCGATCAGCTCGAGCATCGACTTGCGGCCGATCGCCTGGAAGGCCTCGTCCTCGGCGGAGCGCTCTTCGGAGCCGATCGGCTCGGGCACCTCCTCCTCGGGCTGCCAACGGCGATTCGCCCGGAAGTGGTCCATGGAGAGGTTGTGCGCGATCCGGAAGAGCCAGGCCGAGAAGGGTGCGGACTGGAACCGGTACTTGGCGATCGACTCCAGCATGCGCAGGAACGTCTGCGTCGTCAGGTCCTCCGCGTCGGGGCGGTTGCCTACGGTCATGTGCAGGTAGCTGTAGATCCGGTCGAAGTGGATCAGGTACAGCTCTTCGAGCGCGGTGCCATCACCGGCCTGGGCGCGCTCGACGAACTTGCGGATCTCCGCTCCCGACGGGGTCCTCGCCTGCGTGGTTCCGGCCATCGAGAGTGTCGTCTCCGACCGCTCAGATCCCGAATCCGACGCGCGACTCGCGGGAGAAGCGCTTCAGGTAGACGACCCGCCGGAGCACGACGCTGTAGCGGCCGTCGCTCGCATCGACCGCATGCGTGCCCTCCCCTCCCGCGGAGAGCGCTCGCTCCAGCTCGTCGGCGCCGGCCGCTGTGACGAAGGCGCTCATGATCTGCCCACCCTCGAAGGCGAGCTCGACCCGGACCGTGTCCTCAACCATGCGAAACCACCTCCGAGAGGACGCCGTGCACGGCGTCTGGATGGACGAACGCAACCTGGAGGCCGAAGAGACCCGAGCGCGGCGCTGTGTCGATCAGTTCCGCACCCGCGGCCGCGAGCTCGCCGAGAGCCGTGCGCACGTCGTCGACCTCGTACGCGACGTGGTGCATCCCCTCGCCGCGCTTCGCCAGGAACTTGCCGACTGGGGTCTCCTCGCCGAGCGCGGCGAGCAGCTCGACGCGCCCGCTCCCCAGCAGCACCGCCGCCGCCTCGACTCCCTGGCCCGGCAACGTCTCGCGATGCTCGAGCTTTGCGCCCCACGTGCGCGTGTAGGTCTCGATGGCGGAGTCGAGATCTCGGACCGCGACGCCGACGTGATGGATGCCGCGGGCGACCATGCGCCCGATGCTAACGACTCGCTATTCGCCCGAGGCGGGAAGGACGCGGACGGTGCCGACCGTCTCGGACGAGCGCGACTCGGGCCCGAGCGCGCCGAGCAGCTCGTGGAGCTCCTCCCGCGACAGCGTCTCCTGCTCGATCAGGCCGTGCGCGACCCGGTCGAGCGAGACTCGGTGCTTGACGAGCAGCCGCTGGGCCTCCTCGTAGGCGAGGTCGGTGAGGCGCGCCTGCTCCGAATCGCGCATCCGCTTCGTCTCCTCTGAGAGCGCGAAGTTGTCCGCGCGCATCGTCCGCGAGGGCGCCACCTCGGACATGCCGAACTCGAACACCATCGAGCGCGCGATCTCCGTCACCTTCTGGAGATCGTTCGCGGCGCCGTTGGTGACACGGCCGAAGACGATCTCCTCCGCTGCGCGGCCGCCGAGCGCGATCTTCATGACGTCGAGCAGCTCCTCCTTCGTGTGCAGGAAGCGCTCCTCGAGCGGCAGGAAGTAGGCGTAGCCGAGTGCGTCACCGCGTGCGACGATCGTGACCTTCTGGATCGGCATCAGGTCGCCCATCAGGTGGGCGAGCAGCGCGTGGCCGGCCTCGTGGTAGGCGAGGATGCGCTTCTCCTTCTCGGTCACGACCCGGCGCTGCTGCAGACCCGCGAGCACGCGCTCCAAGGCGGCGTCGAACTGCTCGTGACCGATCGTGTTCAGCTCGAGGCGGCCCGCGAAGATCGCGGCCTCGTTGCAGATGTTGGCGAGATCGGCGCCCGTGAGGCCCGCCGTCTGGCGCGCGATCAGGGCGAGGTCGACGTCTCCGGCGAGGGGCTTCCCGCGCGTGTGCACCTTCAGGATCGCCTCCCGGCCGATCAGGTCGGGCGGGCCGACGAGCACCTGCCGGTCGAAGCGGCCGGGACGTAGCAGTGCGGGATCGAGATCCTGGAGCCGATTGGAGGCACCCATCACGACCACCTGCGCCGTCTCGTCGAAGCCGTCCAGCTCCACGAGCAGCTGGTTCAGGGTCTGGTCGTGCTCGCGGTTGAAACCGCCGCCCTGACGGGCGGTGCCGACGGCGTCGAGCTCGTCGATGAAGACGATCGCGGGTGCGTTGGTGCGCGCCTCCTGGAAGAGCTTGCGGATCCGCGACGCGCCCAGGCCGGCGAACATCTCGACGAAGGCGGAGGCGCTCTGCGCGTAGAACTTGGCGCCGGACTCGTGTGCGACCGCCTTCGCGAGCAGCGTCTTCCCGGTGCCGGGCGGGCCGTAGAGCAGCATCCCCTTGGGGACGCGTGCGCCGAGCCTCGTGAAGCGCTTCGGGTGCTTGAGGAAGTCGACGACCTCTTGGAGCTCGGCCTTGGCCTCCTCCGCGCCGGCCACGTCTTCCCACGTGACCGTGCCGCCCGACGTCGCCTCGACCGACTGCGGCTTCACCCGCGGCATGTACTGCAGCGTGCGCCAGAGCAGGTAGATGATCACGGCGAAGAAGACGAGCGGAAGCCACATCAGGGCGTACTGCCCCAGCTCGTGCAACAACGCCCCGACGTCCGGCATTCCGTCCTCCTGTCAGTCAGGAGACTACCGCGCTGGACCGTCCCCAAGGCCGCGACCTCAACCTCTCGAAGACGGGCCGCGCCGACCGGCGAAGGCTCACTCGACAGGAGCCGGGAGCACGCTGCCAGACTGTTTCGATGCTGCCCCTGCCTCCGCACTGGAATCCCGACACCGTCTGCGAGATCAGGCGGCTCGACTACGAAGCGCTCTTCCAGGACGCGCGCCGCTGGCGCGAGGAACAGGCGCTGTCCCCCGCGGCGCGCGACCGCCTCCGGGTCGCCCTCGTCGCCGTCGACGTGCAGAACACGTTCTGTACGCCCGGCTTCGAGCTCTTCGTCGCCGGGCGCTCCGGCACGGGCGCGCTTGACGACTCCCGCCGGCTGTGCGAGTTCGTGTACCGCAACCTCGACGCGATCACACAGGTGTTCCCGACGCTGGACACTCACCAGGCGCTCCAGATCTTCCACCGGGCCCTGCTCGTTGGGCCGGACGGGGAGCCCCCGGAGCCGTTCACGAACGTGTCCGCGGCGGACGTGGAGGCCGGCCGCTGGCGCGTCGATCCCGCCGCCGCCGAGGGACTCGGGCTCGACGCCGCCTACGCGGACGAGCACCTGCGCTACTACACGCGAGCGCTCGAGGAAGGCGGCAAGTACAACCTGACGATCTGGCCCTTCCACGCCATGCAGGGCGGCATCGGCCACGCCCTCGTCCCCGCGTTCGAGGAGGCGCTCTTCTTCCACACGGTCGCGCGCTCCGCGCCGGCGGGATTCCAGCCGAAGGGCGACAACCCGCTGACCGAGCACTACTCGATGCTCGGCCCGGAGGTGGACGAGGATCGCGAGAGCCAGCCGCTCGGGCGCCGCAACCAGGCGCTGATCGAGAAGCTGCTCCGCTTCGACGCGGTCGTGATCGCGGGTCAGGCGAAGAGCCACTGCGTCGCGTGGACGATCCAGGATCTCGTGCACGACCCGACGGTCCGGGAGCGCGGGCTCGGGGAGAGGGTCTACCTGCTCGAGGACTGCACCTCGCCGGTCGTCGTACCCGGAGTCGACTACACCGACGCTGCGGACGCCGCGTTCGCGCGCTTCGCCGAGGCGGGAGCGCACGTCGTGCGCTCGACGGAGCCGCTGAACGGCTGGCCGGGCGCCGTCGGCGCGGCGCTGAGCACGTAGCGCCTGTTCTGGACGCGTCCAGGGGTCAGAGCCTCAGACATGTCTCTAAACGTCATCGCGGCGATCCGCCGGCGACGCGCCCGATAGTCCACCACGAAGCGGCGGAGGCGTTCGTCGGGCTCTGGCACCAATCTCCCCCTGCCGCCGAAGCCACACCACGGCCACTCGTCGGGCTCGTCGCAGAGTCCCGCATCGACCGCGTTCAATGCCAGATAAGCACGAGCCACCAGATGGTGCTCCTCCGTCTCGATCAGGCCGGCGTAGTACCGGCCCTGAACGAGGGTTCCGCGGCGGCCGTGCCTCAGGTTGAAGCTCTCGGCATGACGGGCGTTCAGGTACTGCATCCCGCGTGCGATGTTGGGCTGTCGGGTCAGGAACAGCAGATGGAAATGGTTGGTCAGCTGGGAGTAGTCGTGGAGCTCCCACGCGTAGCGGCGTGCCGTCCGGATCAGCAGCCGCTCGAAGCGATTGCGATCCGGTGAGTCCGTGAAGAGCAGGTCGTGGCCCGTCGCCCGCTGGGTCACGTGATAGATACCGCCGGCGATCTGAAGACGAGGTTTGCGCGGCATGTAGCGACGGTACTTGCCGCGGCGCGACTCTCGCGGCGTGGGTCGAGAATCGACACGAACTTGTTGGCCGACCGTGACGAAGGACATGTCCGGGGCTTTGACCCCCGGACGTGGCTCGTACGCTCAGGTCGGTCGCTGGCTCAGGTGACCAACTCGAGCCGCTCGTTGGGGCGGTAGCGGCGGCCGACCTTGGCCGACGGGCGACCGTCGGTCAGGACGATGTCCGCGGTGAAGTCGTTCTGGCCCCGGATCAGCGACGAACCGATCCCGTAGGCGTCGACCGGGACACCGAGCCGCTCGAACTTCTCCAGTTTCTCGACGGTGAAGCCGCCCGAGGCGACGATCTTCACGCGCTCGAATCCGTCCGCGTCGAGCGCGGCCCGCACCATGCGCACGAGCTCCTCGTTGACCCCGCGGGGATCGAAGTCGCCCATGGTGGCCCAGAGGGAGCGATCGACGAGCTGCCCGGAGGTGTCGAGCCGGACGCCCCACAGCCTCGGCCCGAGCGCGCGTGCCACCTCGAGTGCCGTGTGCACGGAGTCGTTCTCGAAGTCGACGAGGACGACGATGTTCATGTCGTCTCCCGCCCACTCGGCGAACTTTGTCGCGGCGAGAACGGTGTTGCCGCCGTACGAGGCGATCAGAGCGTGCGGCACGGTGCCGACGCCGCGGCCGCCCCACCACGACGCCTGCGCGTCGGAGGTGACGCCGATCGACTGACCCACCATCGCCCCGGCGACGTAGGCGGCATACCCGTCGCCGGTCTGCACGCGGTGATGGTCGTGGCGAGCCGGCATGAAGATGATCGGCTTGCCACGGGCCGCGTTGACGACCCGCTCGACGTTCGTCGTAATCAGGGTCCGCCGTGTGAGCACGCCGAGATAGACCGTCTCGAGGTGGGCGAAGAGCGTGTAGTCGCCCTCGATCGTCAGCACCGTCTCCCAGGGGCCGATCCGGTCGCCGTCGTAGAGCCCGTGGACGGTCAGCGCCTCCCAGTCGTGGGAGCAGAGCCGAAGCACCGCGATCGCCTCGTCGACCCCGCCGAGCATCGCGTCCTCGCGCTGGAAGACCTGCATCACGACCCGGGGCCGCCGGCCGTCCGCGAGGAGCGCGTCACGCGTGTGGTTGAAGTACGCGTCGGTGTAGTAGCCCTCGCGCATCTTCTCCACGGGGAGGTCGAAGACCTCGGGCGCAAGCCGCTCCCTAGGTCGCTGCGCGGTCGCCATCGTCCTCCAGCTCGAGGCAGGCGGCAAGCGCCGCCTCGGCGACCTCGAGCTGCGCGGCTGACGGCTCGGCCGTCGCGATCCGGTGCTGCAGCTCGTGGCCCGGCCGCGCGAGCGCCTTCGCAAGCGGATGCCCCGGATGTCGCGTCATCCAGCCGAAGACCTCGACGGCCGCCCCGACGGCGCCGATCGACCCGGCGATCCAAGCGGGGCCGCGCGCCGAGCGCGGGACGCGGGCGACGAGTACGTTCCCGAGGGCGGAGGCCGCGAGCAACGGCCCGATCAGGTGCGAGCCGCAGCGCTCGTGCTCCTTCGAGCGGCGCTCGCCGTGCTCGTAGCTCCCGATCGACACGTGCTCCGCACCGTGGTACGCCGCGAGCTCGCCCCGGCGGAGCGCGAGCAGCGCCGGTGTGAGCGAAACCGTCCCGGCCAGCAGCTCGCGGGCGAGCTCGCCCAGCCTGTACGAGCCCATCCGATCGGAGCGACGCAAAGCTCCGACCGTCACTGCGCTGACGATCGCCGACGCGAGCACGGCCGGACGCTCGAAGGGAAGTCTGGCCTCCGGCAGGCGACGACGAAGCTCCGGGATGAACGCGAACGCCTCCGCGAGCCGCAGCGGACCGCGCAGGAACGGCTGCTGGATCCGCGGTGCGAGCAGCCGCTTCCGCGCCGAGACGACCTTGAGCTCGCCCTCAGGCGTCCGTACGGCGCACGCCCAGCTCGTCGGGCCGTGCACGAGCACGCCGTTCGCCAGCGCCATTCCGCCGAGCCGCACCTTCTTCATGCTCGGACGATAGCCGCTCGCCGCAAGGCGGCCTGCAGCTCGTCGGCCGCCGGGCCGCGGCCGAGCGTCGCGCCGTCCAGCTCCACCACCGGCATCACCTCGCGCACGGACGAGGACGTGAACGCCTCCTCGGCGGCAGCGAGCTCGGTGAGCGAAAACGTGCCCTCCACCACCTCGTACTCGAGCTCGCCTGCGAGGTCGATCACGGCGGCGCGGGTGACGCCGGCGAGGATGCCCAGCTCGAGAGCCGGCGTCAGGAGCGTGCGGCCGCGACGCCACCAGACGTTCGTCGTCGGGCCTTCGAGCACGACACCGTCGGGATCGACGAAGACCGCGTCGTCGGCGCCGCGCCGGCGGGCCTCCGCCTCGGCCGCCATGTTCACGGCGTAGCTCGTGGACTTCACCCCGGGGAGCAGCCACGGCTCATCGGCACGCACCCCGCGCAACGAGATCAGCCGCTGGCCACGTTGGCGGAGCTCCTCGTGATGGTCGGGCAGCGCGCTGACGAGGGCGAGGGCGACCGGTGTCGGCGTCCAGTACAGCCGCAGGACCGCGTCGGGCGCGCCGGCCGCATCGATCGCCTGTCCCGCGAGCTGCTCGAACGCCAGCGTGTTCACGGTCGGAAGGCCGATCCGCTCCGCCGAGCGCTCGAGGCGATCCAGGTGCTCGGACAGTCGAAAGCCCACACCGCCGTACACGCGAACGGTCTCGAACGCGGCGCGGCCGCGCAGCAGCGCCTCGTCGTCGGCCCGCAGCACCGGCTCCGACGGATCGACGACGCCGCGCCCGCCGACCGCCACGGCCAGGAGGGTCATCGGGCCACCAGCTCCATCGGCGCTCCGATCGCGGCGAGGAGTGGCCGCGCCTTCGTCCACGACTCCTCGATCTCCTCCTGCGGATCCGAATCCCAGACGATGCCCCCTCCCACCCAGAGGTGGATGCGCCCCTCTGCCACGGCGAACGTGCGGATCGTGAGCGCGAGCTCGAGATCGCCGTTTCCGCGGACGACGCCCAGGGCGCCCATCGACGCCCCGCGACCCACCGGCTCGAGCCGCGCGATCTCGTCGAGCGCCGCGACCTTCGGGGCGCCCGTGACGGAGCCGCCGGGAAAGGTGGCGCCGAGGAGCTCCGCCAGGCCGACGTCCTCACGAATCGTTCCCTCGACGGTGGAGACGAGATGCGTTACCCCTGCGAGCTCGCGCTCGGCCATCAACTCGGGCCAGCGCACCGACCCGGGCTCGCACACGCGCGAGAGATCGTTGCGCTCCAGGTCAACGATCATCACGTGCTCCGCCTCGTCCTTCGCCCCCTCCACGTGCTCTCCGAGCGGTCGCGTCCCCTTGATCGGCATCGTCCACACCCGCCGCCCGCGCCGCGCGAGGAATAGCTCTGGCGACGCGGACGCGAGCGCCCAGCCGTCGCCGGCGAGGAAGGGAGCGAGCGGCCGGAACGGCGCCAGTGCCGCTGCGAGCCCGCGGGGATTCCCCTCGAACGGAGCGGCGAGGTGCTGGACGAGGTTGACTTGGTACACGTCTCCGCGCTCGATCGCGTCCCGGACAGCGTCGACGGCAGCCGCGTGGGCGGTCTCCGTCCAGGTCCGGTCCCACCGACCGATACGGACATGTCCAGGGGTCAAAGCCCGGGACGTGTCTCGAAGGGCTACTGCTGCGAGTGGAAGCGGGCACGGCTCGGGCGGTGAAGGCGCGGGGCTGCGCCGCAGAGGTTGCGACAGCCCGTACCCGAGATAGAGATCGGCCTCGAGCGCCTCGCCGCCCGGCTCGAAGAACCCCTGCTCGCGCAAGTAAGACTCGATCCGCTCGAACGCCCCGTGAGCTGACGAGAGCTCGAGCACGCCTACGCCAGCGAGCGGGCGGCGTGACGCAGGAACTCGACCCCGAGCTCCAGATCGTCGACGTGCACGCGCTCGTTCGCCGAGTGGATCAGGCGTGAGGCAAGCTCGGGATCCATCGTCCGCATGGGGAAGAAGCCGTACGCAATGGTGTCGAAGGCCGCGCGGAGCCAGTGCGAGTCGGTGAAGCCCGAGCAGCAGAGCGGTGCAACGCGCGCGCCCGGCTCGACGTCGGCCACCCAGTCCTCGATCGCACGCCAGAGCGGTGTCTCCATCGAGGAGCGGGTTCCACCCCAGCGCTCGATCCACTCGAGCGTGTAGTCGCCTTCGCCGAGGATGCGCCGTACGACCGGCTCCACGTCCTCGGGCGAGCGGCCCGCGAGGATGCGGCAGTCGACGGTCACGTCGCACGTGCCGGGGATGACGTTGCGAGACTCGGAGGCTGCGATCATCGTCGGCGAGAGCGTGAAGGAGAGCAGCGGCTCGATCAGCTCGGCCGCGAGGTGGTCGAAGGCGCGCAGACGCGCCAGCACCTCGCTCGCCGGTGGCTCCTCGCCGAGGACGGTGGCGAGGAAGGCGGCGACCTCGGGGCCGATCTCGGCCTCCGGCCGGTAGACGGCGAGGGATTCGATCAGCCCGGCCGCCTTGACCAGCGCGTTGTCGGCGATGCCCGGCATCGACGCATGGCCGCTGCGGCCGCGCACGCGCAGCCGGAAGGGTGCGGTCATCTTCTCCGCACTCGCGCAGAGGTAGTACGGCTCGCCGCCGAGCACGACCCGCTCCCCGCCGCCCTCGTTGAGCGCGTAGTCGACGCGGACGGCATCCGCGTGCTCCTCGCAGAGCCATTCCAGGCCGAAGCTCTTGCCGACCTCCTCGTCGGCCGCGGCGATCAGGATCAGGTCGCCCGGCGGCCGGAACCCCTCCCGCGCGAGCGACGCCAGCGCGACGGCGCTCGCTGCGACCTGATTCTTCATGTCCAGGGCGCCCCGACCCCAGATCTCGTCTCCCACGAGCTCGCCCGACCAGGGGTCGCGGTCCCATTCGGACGCGTCCGCGATCACCGTGTCCGTGTGGCAGAGGAAGGCGAGCGACGGCCCGTCTCCGCCGGGCAGGCGCGCGACGAGGTTCGCCCGCTCGGGCGTCCGCGCGAGGAGCTGCACCTCGACGCCGGCCGGCTCGAGATAGTCGCGCACGCGCTCCGCGGCCGGGGTTTCGTTCCCGGGCGGGTTGACGGTGTTCAGGCGGAGGAGCTGCTGGAGCAGCCCGACGACCTCGTCGCGCAGGACGAGAGTCGCCATCAGCGGCGCGTGCCGAGGACGCGCAGATACTCGCGGTGGTGAACGATCTCGTCGCCGACGCGCGACCGCTCGTACAGATCGACCCACGCGCGGTGCAGCTCCTCGCGCCGGTCGTCGTCGAGCGACTCCGCCAGCGTCTTCGTCGGCCCGTAGGAGGTCGAGAAGATCTCCCAGGCCTCTTCTCCCGAGCAGGGCCGATGCTCGGTGTCGAGCACCTCGAGCTCGAGCTCGAACGCGGCCTCAAGCAGCTCGCGAACGTGCTTCTCGTCGCCCCAGTGGAACTGATTGCCGACGCCCTGCGGCGGCGGCGCGGCCTGGAACGGCTTCATCACGCGGAAGATGTCCCCGATGCCACTGTCCTCGGTCCACGAGATCAGGCCGAGCCGACCTCCGGGCCGGCAGACTCGCGCGAGCTCGCGCGCGATCGCCGCGTGATCCGGCGCGAACATGACGCCGAAGGTCGAGACGACGACGTCGAAGGCCGCGTCCTCGTACGGGAGCGCCTCGGCGTCGCCGACATCGAATCGGATCCACAGGCCCTCCCCCTCCGTCTGATCACGTGCGGTCTCGATCAGGTCCGGAGCGAGGTCGAGCCCGGTGACATCGGCGCCGGCGCGCGCCGCCATCCGCGCGACCGCCCCCGTGCCCGTCGCGACGTCGAGCCAGCGTTCCCCCAACTGCGGCTCGAGCGCGGCCACGAGATCCTCCTGCGCCTCGGTGAGCAGGTCGGTGATGCGCTCGTAGGGCCCGTTGCCCCACATCACGCTCTGCTTCGCCTTCAGCTCCTCGAACATCGGTCACCCCTCCTGTGAGAGTGCGGTCAACTCGTTCCGGACCCGCCAGAGCTCGGGGAAGAAGCTGTGGTGGATCAGCCGCCCGAGCACCTCGACCGGCGTTCCCTGCGTGCCGACGACGGCGTCGCCGATGATCCGCGCGACCACTTTGTAGTGGCGCACGCGCCAGGTCGTGATCCGCTCGTCCCACTCGACGAGCGCCTCCGCGAGCTGGTACAGCGCCTCGTGCTCGCGGCCGCCGACGTAGACGTCGACTACGCTCAGGCCCGCCTCTTCGCGCAGCCGGTGGAACGCCTGCCCGAGCAGCGGCGTCACGCGCCTGATCTCCCGCCAGCCCGGCGAGTCGAACCCGCTGCCGTGGCCCAGCACCTTCCTGATCTCCTGGTACTCCCAGGGCGACATCTGCTCGAGCATGTCGAGCTGGCCCGTCGCGAAGACGAGGCAGAGGGCGCTCCTGCGCAGCAGCCGGAGCGCCGGATCGATCTCTTCCGCGCCGAGGTGCCCCAAAGCCGCCTCCACGTCGTTCCAGGCGAGCTTGAGCCAGAGCTCCGACGACTGGTGCGTCGTCTGGAAGAGCAGCTCGTCGCGGTGTACCCACTCGTCGGGCCCCTTCTGGAGCGCGAGCAGCTCATCCGTCCTCAGATAGCGCTCGTAATCGCTCTTCGCGTCGCCCGGCAGCACCGGCTGCGAGAAGTCCTCTACCTCCTTGGACGTCACGCTGCGGAGCATACTTCGACCCGTGGGCGACCTCTTTGCCGACGCAGCGCGCGAGCGAGCCGACACGGTCGCGCCCCTGGCGCAGCGGATCCGGCCGCGCACGCTGGACGAGCTCGTCGGCCAGGCGCACGTGCTCGGACCCGGCTCCGCGCTCCGGCGCTCGATCGAGGAGGATCGCCTCCGCTCGCTGATCCTGTACGGCCCGCCCGGCGTCGGCAAGACGACGCTGGCGCGGATCGTCGCCGAGACAACCGGCGCCGCGTTCGAGGAGCTCTCCGCCGTCTCCGCCCGGGTGGACGACGTGCGTCGGGTCCTGCAGGGCTCGCGCGACCGGCTCGGCGGCAACGGGCAGCGGACGATCCTCTTCCTGGACGAGATCCACCGTTTCAACAAGGCCCAGCAGGACGCCCTGCTCCCGGGCGTCGAGAACGGCCTAGTGACGTTGATCGGGGCGACGACCGAGAACCCGTACTTCGAGGTCAACTCCGCCCTCCTCTCCCGCTGCCAGGTGATCGAGCTCGAGTCGCTAAGCGAGTCGGAGCTGCTCGAGGTCGTGGCGCGCGGGGCTGAAGCGATCGGCGCTGACGTGCCCGCCGCGGTCGCCGAGGAGATCGCGCGACGCGCGGGCGGCGACGCGCGCACGGCGCTCAACACGATCGAACTCGCCTGGGAGACGGCGCGGGCGGAAGGCTTGGCGCTCGAGGAGCGCCACGTCGTGGATGCAGCGCGCAAGCGGCCGCTGCGCTACGACAAGGGCGCGGACCAGCACTACGACTTCGTCTCGGCCTTCATCAAGTCGATGCGCGGATCCGACCCCGACGCGGCCGTCTACTACCTCGCGGCGATGCTGGAGGGCGGCGAGGATCCGCGCTTCATCGCCCGGCGGATGGTCATCTTCGCCTCGGAGGACGTCGGCAACGCCGACCCGCGCGGGCTCCAGGTCGCAGTCACGGCCGCACACGCACTCGAGCACGTCGGCCTTCCTGAGGCGCAGCTCAACCTCGCCCAGGCCGCGATCTACCTGGCCGGCGCGCCCAAGTCGAAGGCGAGCGCACTCGCGATCTGGGAGGCACGGACCGACGTACGCGCGGGCGGGAACCTGCGCCCGCCCGCGATGCTCCGTGATGCCCACTACGCGGGTGCGAAGAAGCTCGGGCACGGCGAGGGCTATCTCGACCCGCACACCGACCCGCGGGGGCTCGAGCTCGAGTACCTCCCCGAGGAGCTCAGGGGCCGGCGCTACTATCGCCCGAGCGGCAACGGCGAGGAGGGGGAAGGTGACGATCGAGACGGGAGCGGAGGCGCCTGAGTTCGACCTCGAGGTCGACGGGGACGAGCGCGTGCGCCTCTCCGACTTCCGCGGCCGTCGCAACGTCCTGCTCGTCTTCCACCCCTTCGCGTTCACGCCCGTTTGCGAAGAGGAGGCGCGCGACCTCCAGGAGAACCTGCAGTCGTTCGAGCAGGCCGACACGGAGGTCGTGCTCGTCTCGTGCGACTCGGCGGCGGCCCGCCAGGCCTGGAAGCGCAAGCTCGGCCTCACCTACACGCTCGCCTCCGACTTCTGGCCACATGGAGCCGCGGCGCGCGACTACGGTGTCTTCGACGAGGAGACCGGCGCTCCGGTACGCGGGACCTTCCTGATCGACAAGGGCGGCACGGTCGTCTGGACGCTCGTGACGGACTCCCGCCGCGCGGAGCTCGTCTCGGCCCCGCTCGGCATCGCCGTTTCATCGCCGACGAACTGAGGCTCCACCTGCTCGAGGACGACGAGGCCGCTGGGAAGACGGCCGAGGCGATCGAGCGCTTCGTCGGCTAGGAAGCGCGAGCGAGAACCGGCAGCACGCGTGCCGCCACCTCCCCCGCAAGCGCGGCGGCCACGGCTCGGAGCTCGTCGATTAGAGCGTCGTCCAAGCCGGAGGCGAGCCGCTCGTTCGCCTTCGGCACCGTCACCGTCGCGTCGAGGACGCGCGCACCCAGCGCGCCGAGCACCTTGCGCGTCTCGGCAGCGGCCCAGACGCCTCCGAACATGCCCGTGCTGGAGGAGATCACAGCCGCCGGCTTGTTCCGCACCGGGGATTGGAGGATCGGCCGCGAGACCCAGTCGAGCGCGTTCTTCAGCACTCCCGGGATCGAGTGGTTGTACTCGGGCGTCGCGATCAGCACGGCGTCGGCGTCGGCCAGGGCCGCCTTGAGCCGCTCGACCGCCTCCGGCTGAGCGCCCGGCAGGTCGTCCTCGGCGTCGTACGGCGGGATCTGCTTCAGGTCCTCGTAGAGCACCACGTCGACGCCCTCGGGCGCCGCCGCGGCAGCCACCTGCAGCAGCTCGGTGTTGTGGGAGCCGCTGCGGAGGCTGCCGCTGAGGGCGAGGATCTGCATCGCTACGCCTGCTCCCCCGGCTGGATCAGCGCGAGGTTGGCGGTCACGAGGACGTCGTCGTCGAGCATGGCGCCCCCGCCGGGGAGGTCGGCGTTCCAGCTGACCCCGTAGTCATGGCGGTTGATCGTGGTCTCGAGATCGAGCCCGAGCCGCTGGTTGCCGTACCCGTCCGTGATCGGGCCCGCGAACGTGCCCAACAGCTCCACGGGGCGGGTGGTGCCCTTGACCGTCAGCTCTCCCGCGGCGGTGAAGCGGTCTCCGTCCAGCTCGATCGAGTCGGAGGCGAAGCGGAGCTCCGGGTGACGCTCCGCGTCGAAGAAGTCCGGCGTCTGCAGGTGGCCGATGAGGTTCGGGTCGTCGACCTTCACGCTCGCCACACGGGCCGTCCCCTCGAGGCGGCCGTCCACGAGCGAGGCGTCGTAGTCGCCGAACTCGCCCTTGAAGGTCATGACGGTGTTGTGCTTGACGGCGAAGCCGATCCCCGAATGAACGGGATCGAGCTTCCAGATCCCGGTCGGAACGGCCGTCCGCAGCTGGGTGGTGCTCATTGAGATCTCCCTTCTCGCGTGCTATTCTTTGTGTGCACAACTACTGTAGCGACAAAATCATGAGCGGTCAAGTATTGAGCCAGCAAGAATTCGCACTCACCGCCTGGGTACGGCTGCTGCGCGCGCACGCCTCGATGAAACGCAGCTTCAACGCGCAGTT
>Ga0136620_10000217_pt1 | contig 25853 bp, 26 predicted proteins | sample AntDrymUQ4162106_2_FD_104806 | JGI IMG/M metagenome (GOLD analysis project Ga0136620, IMG submission 104806) | Polar desert sand microbial communities from Dry Valleys, Antarctica - metaG UQ416 (21.06) | ecosystem: Environmental > Terrestrial > Soil > Desert | place: Antarctica: Dry Valley... | reverse complement strand
TTCGTGATCGCGGAGCCGCTGCCGGCATCCTTGCGCGCCTGGCTGGAGGAGCGCGTCCCGGTCGTTCGGCAGGGCTACGGCACGGCCGAGGCCGGGAACCTCGGCTTCGAGTGCGACGAGCAGGAGGGCCTGCACCTGCCCGACGACGCGCTCGTCCAGGTCTGCGACCTCTCGAGCGGCGAGGCGCTCTGGGACGGGCGCGAAGGCCAGGTCGTGGTCACGCTCTTCCGGCCCGACTACCCGCTCGTGCGCCTGGGCACCGGCGACCTCTCGGCATTCCTCACCGAGCCGTGCCGGTGCGGCATCCCGACGCCGCGCCTGGCCGGCTGGCTGGGCCGCGTGGGGGAGGCGGTGAAGGTGCGCGGCATGTTCCTGCACCCGCGCCAGGCGAGGACTGCGCTCGCGGCGCTCCCCGACCTGAAGAGCTTCCGTCTTCTCGTCGACCGGTTCGAGCACCGCGACACCCTTCGCTGCGAGGTGGTCTCCGTGGCGGGGGCCGACGCAGCCGGACTCGCAGCGGCGGTGAAAGAGCGGATCCGCTCGGGCCTGCGCTTCGACGCGGAGGTGCTCGTGGTCGCCGAGCTCGCCCCCGACGAGCCGACGATCGTGGATCTCAGGAGCTGGGACTAGCCTCCAGCCCGGTACCGCCCATTCTCAAAAGGGCTGCAAACGCGGGGCCGTCGCCGTGCCAGGCCCGAACGCGAACATCGTTTACTACGCGAGCGTGGCAACAAGGGGCTCCAACGTGCGGAGCTCGCTGAGTCGGGCGCTGGCTACACCGCAGTCGCGGTAGAGAGGCACGGCCGCCTCGAATGGGCCGACGTGCTGCGGGTCGCGACGCGCGCGCCTAAGCGCTCGCTCAGCCGCTTCTCGTTCGATCAGTCAACCACGCGCGGAGAGAGCGTGTTGTCGGCCGTTTTCGCGCTGCGCTCGGCCGCCCCCGCCTGCTGCTTCTCCTGCTTCTGTGCGCGGCGCTCCTTGACCATTCGCTCTCGCGTCAGCTTCGCCATCGTCTGCTGTCTCTTAGAACTCATCGCGCCTTCCTCTCTGTCGATGGGTGCTCGCGTCCCGCGAACGGTCGGCTCGAGCGGTGTCATCCATCCGCGTTGCCTGAGTCGATGGGGCTCTGCTGCTTCGACTCGAATTGGTCTCCTCGGAAGTAACAGCGGCGGTTGGCTCGTGCGGTTAGCCGAACACGAGAAGGGCCCCACTTCACCGCCGCCTGAATCATCGCGCCGTACGACTTCCCAGTGCGAACGGCGGATCATACCGGAGAAATCCCAACGAACTCGGTGACAGTCAGGCATGTACTAGTGGGGCGTTTCGCCGAAGGCTCGCTTGAAGCTGCGGCTGAAATGCGCGGTCGAGGCGCTCTCAGCAGATGGGTAGACCGGGATCGGGTCGGCATTCCACGCGCCAGGGTATCGCTGGCGGCTCGGCTGGAGGTCGCTGTGGGCGCCGCGCTGTCAGGATCAGCGGTGTGAGGATCGAGGAGGTCGTCGGACAGCGCCTTCCCGGCCAGATCGGGGGGGTCATCCTGCGGATGCGGGAGATCGGCGCGGCTCTTCCGCCGAGCGACGGCCTCGCTGCCTTCACGGCGCTCTACCTTGCGGTCACGGAAGCGGTCGCAGAAACGGCGGGGGCCAGTACGTTCGAGGACGTCCGCTTCGTGCGTCGGCTTGACGTCGTCTTCGCGAACCTGTACTTCGAAGCCCTACGCAACCTCCTGCTCGATCGAGGAGCGATCCCGAAGGCGTGGGTTCCGCTCGTAGAGGCGCGCGGCCGGCGCGGCGTCGTACCGCTCCAGTTCGCGCTCGCGGGAATGAACGCCCACATCAACCGCGACCTGCCGATCGCGCTCGTCCGCACCTTCAAGGCGCACGGAGCCCAGCCTCGCCGGGGCTCGCCGCAGCAGCGCGATTTCCGGCGCGTCAATCGGCTGCTCGGCGAGACAGAAGAGCGCGTTAAGGGCCGTCTCCTGCCGGGGCGGCTCGGCAAGGCGGATGTCGCGCTCGGTCCGCTCGATGACATCCTCGCGATGTGGAAGGTCGAGCGTGCGCGTGAGGCGGCCTGGGTGAACGCGGAGACGCTGTGGGCGCTGCGCGATCGGCCGCAGGTTCGAACCGAGTTCATCCGCACGCTCGACCGCATGGTCGGCCTGGCGGGGCGCGGGCTCCTGCGACCAGTTGCTCCCTGAGGGCGGGTGCCGCGGCCGGAGCCGGAGACACTGCCGGGGCACTCGGCCGAACTGCCTGAGCCGGCGTCCTCTGCGTCTACGAGGAGGCGGCGGCTAACGCATCGGCGAAGGGCATCCAGAATCCCGCTGGCTCCTTCGCCACGGCCGGCGCCAGCCGGTTCGGCGCCGTTGTATCGACACGCTCGCCGGTTGGCGGCGGTGGCGACCACTACGCCTACGGCACCTAGGCCGGCACCCCTCCGTAGGGCAACCAACCCATTTCCACCTCTCGAGCGGCCCAACCCATGGCCGCTCGAGACTCTGCGCGCCTGCATAACGAATACAGTTAATACCCTGGATTTGGCTTGACAGCCGATCCAATATCAGGGATAAATCTCGCGCCTTCGTCGCCGCCCCGAAATGCGGTGGGCAGCTAGCGCTCCTCCAAGGGCCGAGGGCACGTCATATTTGTTCGAGAGGGGAGAGTTGATGTTACGAAGCCGAACGCGGGTTAGTGCGGCGCTCTTTGCCGTTCTGGCCGCGTGCCTGCTTGTGGTCACAGCCGCGAGCGGGCGCACAGATGCGCAAGCCCAGGATCGACCGCCGAAACTCGGCAAGCGAGCCCAGGAGCTGTTGACGAAGCTCGAGGAAGAGGGCAAGGACAACGTCACGCTGCTGATCTCGGCCCGGGAAGGCCAGACCGAGGCGGCAGTCAATGCGCTCGAGCAGGCTGACGCCTCGATCCAGTATCGAGACAACGAGCTCGGCTATATCCGCGCGCTGCTTCCCGTCGAGCGGGCGGAGGTCGTCGAGCGGATCGACAGCATCGAGACCGTGGAGGTCGACGAGCTGCTCCAGATCCCTGACCCCCGGCCCGAGGGAATCGCACCTGTGATTCCGCAGGATCCGCCGGACAAGAACACGCCGAGGGACAACCCGTACATGCCGATCCGTGACATCGGCGCGGCACAGTGGCTCGAGGACAATCCGACCTGGGACGGCCGCAACGCCACGATCGGAGTCGTCGACACGGGCGTCAGCCTCGACCACCCGAGCCTGCTCAAGACGAGCACGGGTGACCGCAAGGTGGTCGACTGGGTGACCGGTACCCATCCCGCCCTCGACGGTGACCCGACCTGGCTCGACATGTCGGCGACACAGGTCACCGTGACGAACTTCGAGTTCACTGTCGGCGGCGTGACGTACCGGGCGCCCCGAAGGAACGGGACGTTCGACTTCGCCACGTTCAGGGAAAATCATCCGAACTTCGGCGGCGAGTACAGCGTCGTAGCGACGCCCGGAGGCGACTTGAATCGCGACGGCGACGAGACCGACGTCTTCGCCGTCATCCGTGACGGCAACAGCGTCTGGGTCGACTCGCAGCCGAACAACAGCTTCGCCGACGAGCCGCGGATGCGGGACTACAAGCGCGACTTCGACGTCTCGCACTTCGGTGCCGATCGGCCGGGCACGCCGGTCATCGAGCGTGTCCCGTTCGTCGTGCAGGTGGAGGACGACTTCACGTACTCGCCGCCGCCGCCCGGCAGCCCGCCGGTGACGAAGGACTTCGTCAACATCGGCATCATCTCGGGCGCGCACGGCTCGCACGTGACGGGCATCGCCGCCGGCAACAGCCTGTTCGGCGGCGCGATGTCTGGCTCGGCTCCGGGGGCGAAGGTCGTCTCCGTCCGGGCCTGCCTCTTCGTCGCGGGCTGCACGAGCCACGCCCTGATCGAGGGCATGATCTACGCGGTCAAGAAGGCCAGAGTCGACGTGATCAACATGTCGATCGGCGGCCTGCCGGCCCTGAACGACGGCAACAACACCCGCTGCGAGACCTACAATCGCCTGATCCAGCGGCGAAGGGTGCAGTTCTTCTTCTCGCAGGGCAACAACGGCCCCGGCGTCAACACCTCGGGTGACCCCGCTGCCTGCCGGGACGTGATGGCCGTTGGTGCGTACATCACGCGCGATACGTACGCGAAGAACTACGGCGTCGACGAGCCGTACGCGATTCCGTACGAGGACAACCTGCTCTACTTCAGCTCGCTCGGCCCGCGCGAGGACGGCGGCGCCAAGCCGCAGATCGTCGCGGCCGGGTCGGCCGTGTCGACGACGCCGTTGTGGCAAGCGGGAGGCCCGGTCCCGGGTACCTACGCTTTGCCGCCCGGCTATTCGATGTTCAACGGGACCTCGATGTCGTCGCCGCAGGCCGCAGGTGGCGCTGCACTGCTGATCAGCGCCGCAAAGGCCACGGGCCTCCGCCAGTACGAGCCCCCGCAGCTGCGGGTGGCGATCAACTCGTCGGCGCGTTACATCACCGAGGGCGATCGCTATACGGCAGCGGCGCAGGGCAACGGGCTGATGAACGTCGGTGAGGCCTGGACGCTCCTGCGCTCCAGGATCGACCCGATTCAGGTCACTGCCTCGGTCCCGGTGAGCACGCTGCTCGGCAGCTTCCTGGTTCCGCCGAACACGGGCACGGGAATCTATGACCGCGAGGGCGTCGTCGCTGGAATTCCGTACACGCGCACGTACACGTTTGTACGGACGACCGGTGGCAGCGGGCCGATCACCTACAACCTCAGCTGGGTCGGCAACGACGGCACCTTCAGCACCGCGTCGTCGATCACGCTGCGGCGGAACAGGGCCGAGACGCTCGACGTCCAGGTCAACCCGACCGAGGGTCTGCATTCCGCGCTCCTCAACTTCGACGATCCGTCGACGCCGGGGATCGAGTTCCAGACCATGAATACCGTGACCGTGCCGTATCAGTTCACGGCTGCGGGCGACTACAGCCAGACGATCACGGGTGAGATCGGACGCGGACAGCAGCTCCACTACTTCTTCCGTGTCCCGGTGAACACCCCGGCGTTCAAGGTGGACTTCTCTGGTCCGTCGGCAGCACCGGGAACGGGTCAGGCGCGCTTCCTTCGCTGGCATCCGTACGGGATCGCAAACGACTCGAACGCCGCCTCGAACTGCTACCTCCCGCCTGCCGCGGGCGGGTGCAACCCACCGCCGAACCCGGCGGCATGGGGAACTGACCCGAGCAGCCGGACGGTCGTGAATCCGTTCCCAGGTGTCTGGGAGGTGACGGTGGACGCCAGGCGGACGTCGGATGCCGACTTCGCTCCGTTCACGCTGACCGCCACCATCCTCGGCGCGACTGTGTCGCCGAACCCGGACATCATCCCGACCGCTCAGATCGGCGTTCCGATTCCGCGGACGTACACGATCACGAACGTGTTCGGCGAGTTCACGGGCCGGGCGCTTGGAACCGCGCTCGGAAGCGCGCGGCTGGGTCGGTTCACGATTGCTCATCACGAGGAGCAGGAGTACTTCACGACCATCCCGGCCGGGGCAACGCAGTTCCGTGCCACGATTGGGAACCCGTCGGATCCTGCTGCCGACCTCGACCTGTTCGTCTTCCGGTGCCCGACGCCCACAACGTGCGTGCTCGTGGGCCAGAGCGCCGACGGCGACTCCGAGGAGTCGGTGACGATCAACAACCCGCCCGCCGCTGAGTACAAGGTGCTCATCGACGGCTTCGCCGTCCCCGCTGGGACGACGCAGTACGACTACATCGACGTCTTCTTCAAGATGCCGAGCTTCGGACAGATCGCTCTCAGCGATACCAACCAGGTTCGGCCGGCAGGTGAGTCGTGGACGGTCGACGGCACCGTCACGGCAAACGAAGCTCCTGCCGCGGGCCGTGTTCTGTACGGCAACGTCGAGGTGAGAACCGACACCAACATCCTCATCGGACGAGGCGACGTGATCGTTCAGAACGTCACGCCGTAACTCTGCGACTGAGTCGACGTTGGAAGAGGGCCCCGCTCCGGCGGGGCCCTCGCATTGCTGCGATACTTCGGGTGCGATGCGACTGATCGGGGTCACGATTGCAGCGCTCCTGCTCGCAGCGTCCGGCTCGGCCGGCGGCGACACGAGCTCGAAACGGCCAACCCTGCGGTTGGTCGACTTCGAGCCGCTGACCGTCCGCGGGCACAACTTCAAGTCCGGTGAGCGCGTGAAGCTGCTGGTGAGCGCACGTTCCGTCCAGCGGCTGGCGGCGAAAGCGAGCGCGCGTGGCGAGTTCACCGTCGAGCTTTCCGCCAAGACGGATCGCTGCACCGCGGTCGTCGTGCAAGCGTTCGGCAACCGAGGAAGCCGGGCGATGGTCGATATGACCACGCCCGACTGTGCCTCGGTCGATCGAATCGACCCTTAGTTTTCGCCTAGAGCGTGGTCTGAAAATATTCTTTCGCTCGACCGGTCGTTTCCGACCGTCCTGAACCTAGGCTCCGCAAGCGGCGCCTACTAGGTCTCGCCCTCGACTGCGTGGCGAAGCTCTTTCGGCGCGCGCAGCCAATAGCTCTCACGCAGCCACTCGAGCGCCGCTTCGAGCGATTCGTCGTCTTGGACGGTGGCAGTGATCCAACCGTACCGGCCGACGTAGCTCGCCTTGCGAACGAACGGAAGTAACTCCGCGATCGCGCGCTCCTCCTTCGTCAGCTTCACCGTCAGCTCGGCCGGATCTCCTTCGTGCAGCCCGGCGAACATGCGATTTTCGCCGACCTTGAAGACCGGAAATCCCCATGGACTGTCCTCGTACGTGCTCGGCCAGGAGAGCGCCAACTCCCGGATTCGCTGCGCGTACGGGACGCCGGCCACGAGGGCCATTCTGCCGTCATGCTGTGGGGGACGAGTAGGGACGGAAACGACCGGTCGAGCGAAAGACCGTTTCAGACCACGCCCCTAGGGGCCGTCGCCGGCGAGGTGCCCGTCGAGCCACTCGCGGATGCGCCGCCAGACGTCGATCTGGTGGTCCCACTCCTGCCAGCCGTGCCCTTCGCGCGGGTACACGACGAGCTCCGTCTCGGCGCCGGCGTCGACCAGCGCTTGGTACAGCTCCCGCGCCTGCCCGACCGGGGTGCAGAGGTCGAGCTCTCCGTGCACGATCAACGTCGGCGTTCGGCAACGACGCGCGTGCGCGACCGGCGACCGGTCGAAGTACGGGCCGCCCGGCTGATACGGATCGGCGTCGAGGAAGAGCTCGTCAAACCGCCCGATGTTCGTGGTCAGGTGGAAGCTAAGCCAGTTGGACACGACCGCCATCGGCACGGCTGCAGCGAAGCGATCCGTCTGGGTGATCGCCCACGCCGACATGAAGCCGCCGTAGCTGCCGCCCATGATCGCCACCCGGTCCGCGTCCGCGACCCCCGCCTCTACGCACGCGTCGATGCCCGCGAGGATGTCCTCCAGGTCGCCTCCGCCCATGTCGCCATGGTTCATGCGCGCGAACTCCTCGCCGCGGCCTGAGCTGCCACGCGGGTTTGGCAGCAGCACCGCGTAGCCGGCGTCGGCAAGGAGATTCGGATGGCCGTACTGAGCCGCGAACTGGTAGTTCCACGAGGCGGTCGGACCGCCGTGGACGAGGACGACGAGCGGGAGCGAGTCGTCGGTTTCCCGCTGTGGAAGCGCAAGCAATCCTTCGATCTCGAGGCCGTCCGCCGCAGTCCACGCGAGCCGCCGCCAGCGTGGCGTCTCGAGCTGCGCAGCGAGGTCGCCGTTCAGGTTCGAAACGGTGTGCCAGTCGTGTTCGCCGGCCGCGAGCGTGACGATCTCCGGTGGCTCGCCGGCGCTTTCCCGTACGGCCACGAGTGTCCCGTTTGCGGCCGCGTCCATGCGCGGCTGGTAGCGCGCGCCGAGCGAGGCCTCGCCGCTCCAGAGCTCGTGCACTGTCCCGTCGAGCTCGATCCAGCCGCAGGCTGATCCGAGTCCCTGCCAGGCGGCGTACCAGACGCTCGAGCGATCGCGCCAGCGAACCCAGCCGGCGTCGACGTCGGATGCGAGCACGGTGACCTCTCCGGTTGCGAGATCGACGACCTTGGGCGGCCCTGCGACGATCGTGCGGTCACTGCAGAAGCACTCCACGAACGCCGCGCTCGTGCCGTCCGGCGAGGCGGAAGGCGACTGGAGCTGCCACTGCGGCGAGTAGACCGCGCGGGCCGTGCGCGTCTCGAAGTCGACGATCCCGAGGTATGCGGAGTACCACGCGCTTTCGGACGGTTGGTTCGAGAGCACGGCCACAACCGACGAGGGATCGCGGAGGTCAAACTCCCAGACGTTCACGCCGTCGGGACTGACCTCGGACGCCTCGCCGGTCTCGACTGAGACCTGGAACAGTCTTCGCCACGCGAGCGACGGACGGAGTACGCGCGGGTCGTCCGACTCGCCGGCGCCCGAGATCTTCGTCGCCTGCTGAGCGCCGGCTCGATCCGAGCCGGGATCGGCGACGAGCAGGAGGATCGAGCGACCGTCGGGAGACCACTGAACCTGCTCGACTGAGCCCTCGAGCGCGCCGAGGGGTCGGGCGTCTCCTGTGTCAGGCTCCAACAGATGAAGCGACATCAGGCCCGGGTGACCCCGGTCAGAGGCGAACGCTAGTTGGGTTCCGTCGGGTGACCAGCGCGGGAGGGCGTCCACGGGCCCGCTCGTCGCCTCGACGGGTTCGTCACCAAGCCCGGCGGTCCAGATGCGGCTACGGGCACGTTCGTTGGGGTGCGTGAACGCCTCCGCCACGGAGAAGGCAACCTGCCGACCATCGGCCGAGACGACGGCCTCGGTCGGGCGCCGCAGGCGCATCAGCAGCTCCGGTGACACCGACCGCGTCGGCGCCTGCGTACCCGGTGCGCTGCTCACCGGAGCAGCCTAACCAGTCCTAAGGCTTCACCGTCAATGTCGCCTTCATCCCGCGCTCGCGATGGTCCGCCACGGCGCACCAGAGCTGGTAGCGGGCTGGCCCGAGTCTGAGATTGAGGTCAGTCTGGCGACCCGGTCCCACCTCGGGCGTCTGGAAGACGCGGGTGCCCGGCGCGATCCGTTGCAGCGCCAGGTCGTGAACGTCCTCGCCGAAGTTGGCCAGCTGGATGATCACCCGACCTGACCTGATCGTCCCGCGTGACAGAGCGAACGTGAATTCCTTCGCAACGACCTGGACACGCGCGGGCGGGCGGGCATGGCGCTCTGCCCGGGCAGGGACGGCCGAGTTGGCGCAGAGGCCGGCGAGGAGGATCAGGAGCAGCCACAGCCGAGCCATCGAGGCGTATGACGCCTTGGGGTCCGCCATCCTTCGGCGCGGGCGGCTTTTCAGTCGGCGCCGGGATCGTCCTCGGCGCTCGTTTCCGCTTCCGGATCGGGCACCGGCGAGTCGTCGATCTCCTCGTTCCGGTCGTCCTCACGGGGGTGCGTATCCTGTTCGCTCATGAAGGTCGTCCTTCCCGATTCGTCGGAACTCGAACTTCCCGAGGGTGCCACAGGGCTCGACGCGGCGCGCGCGATCGGGCCCAAGCTGGCCGAGCAAGCTGTCCTGCTGCGCGCGAACGGAAACGTTCGTGACCTGCGTCTCCCTGTCGTCGACGGGGAGCAGATCCAGATTCTGACGACGCGCGACGCGAAGGACCCCGACGCGCTATTCGTGCTCCGACATTCGGCTGCGCACCTCCTCGCCGAGGCCGTCCGGCGGCTGTACCCCGGCGTGAAGGTCGCGATCGGGCCGCCGATCGAGCACGGCTTCTACTACGACTTCGAGTTTCCCGAGCCGATTCGCGAGGACGCGCTCGAGCAGATCGAGGCGGAGATCCGAAAGGAGCTCGCCGAGGGCCGCTCCTGGCAGCGGGAGGAGAGCAGCGCCGAGGAGGCCAAGCGCCTGTTCGGGGAGCAGGGCGAGCGCTACAAGGTCGAGCTGGTCGACACCGCGCAAGGCGAGATCTCCCTGTACACGCAGGGTGACTTCACCGACCTTTGCCGCGGCCCGCACCTGCAGGACTCGAAGCCGATCAAGGCGCTCAAGCTGACCGGTCTCGCCGGCGCCTACTGGCGCGGGGACGAGCGGAACACGCAGCTGACACGCATCTACGGCACGGCTTTCTACTCGCAGGACGATCTTGACGCGTACCTCGAGCGGCTCGAAGACGCGAGGCGCCGCGACCACCGCCGCCTCGGGCCCCAACTCGACCTCTTTCACTTTTCCGAGCGTTCGCCCGGCTCGCCGCTCTGGCACGCCAAGGGGATGGTGATCTGGTACGAGCTCGAGAAGATCCGGCAGCGTGAGAATGCCAAGCGCGGCTATCTCGAAGTCAAGACACCGATCATCTACGACGCCGAGACGTTCTGGACGTCAGGTCACTTCCCGAAGTACGAGGACCTGATGTTCTCACTCGACGTGGACGGCCGGCCCTGGGCGATGAAGTCGATGAACTGCCCGGGGCACATGCTGCTCTTCGGCAGCCGCCTGCGCAGCTACAAGGAGCTACCGCTTCGGTTCGCCGAGCCGTCACCGCTCCACCGGGACGAGATCACCGGCACGCTGCACGGCCTCCTACGCGTCCGCCTCGTGACGCAGGACGACGCGCATATTTTCTGCAACGAGGGCCAGATCCAGGACGAGATCGCGGGCGTGGTCGACTACGCTCGCTACCTGTACGAGCTCTTCGGGATGTCCGCGAGCGCCGAGCTCGCGACTCGCCCGGCCAACAAGATCGGCACCGACGAGCAGTGGGACATGACCGAGGGCGTGCTCGAGACCGCACTCCGCCTCAACGAGATCCCGTACACGCTCGCGGCCGGCGAAGGGGCGTTCTACGGGCCGAAGATCGACCTCTTCATGGACGACGCGCTCGGTCGGAAGTGGCAGATGGGAACGATCCAGCTCGACTCCCAGATGCCGTCCCGGTTCGGGCTCACGTATGTGGGCGCCGACAATACCGAGCATCCGCTGTACGTCATTCACCGAGCGCTCTACGGTTCGTTCGAGCGCTTCATCGGCATCCTGGTCGAGCACTACGCGGGCGCTTTCCCCTTCTGGCTCGCGCCGGTGCAGATTCGCCTGATCCCGGTCGGAGAGGGGCACCGCAGTTCCACGCATGCGCTCCGTGACCACCTGACGGCGGCCGGCTTCCGGACCGAGGTCGACGAGCGGGACGAGACGGTCGGGAAGCGCATTCGCGACTCCGAGCTCGAGAAGATTCCGAAGGTCGTCGTCTACGGCGACCGCGAGTCAGCTGACTCGCTGGCGGTTCGGGACCGCGGCGGGCAGCAGTACTCGGCGAGCCTGGCCGACTTCGTGCAGGAACTGGAACAGCTGCAGTGACTCTCGGCGAAACCCTGCTACGCTGAGACTCTGGTAAGCAGGAGCGGACCCGTTCCTCACCTCCGGAGCCCGGGCGCTCGTCGGAGGTTCAACCGAGTCGACTGGACGAGGGTACGGGCCGCTGCTTGCAGCGGTTTTGTTCGTTTACGCATTCGAATAGAGGAGGAGCAGTAGCTTGGTGACAGCCCTTTGAGACCGAGGCGGAGAGTCGAACCCGTCCGCCCGGTTCCGCAAGACCGGATCAACGATGCGATCCGCGCACCTCGAGTGCGGCTCATCGACGACGACGGCGCGCAGCTAGGGATCAAGACAGCCGACGACGCACGAGAGTATGCGTACGGCAAAGGCCTCGACTTGGTCGAGGTGGCCGCTCAAGCCGACCCGCCGGTCACGCGCGTGATGGACTACGGGAAGTACAAGTACGAGCAGGAGCAGAAGGCCAAGCTTGCGCGAAAGCACCAGCTGCAGATCCACGTCAAGGAGATCAAGTTCAGGCCAAAGATCGGAATCCACGACTACAACACCAAGAAGGGCCACGTCGAGCGTTTCCTCAATCAGCGCGCGAAGGTCAAGGTCACGATCATGTTCCGGGGGCGCGAGCAACAGCACCCAGAGCGCGGCCGAGACCTTCTGATGCGGCTGGCCGAGGACGTCAAGGAGCTCGGGGTGATCGAGTCTCCGCCACTGCAGGACGGGCGGAACATGGTGATGGTGCTGGGACCGACCAAGAACGCGGGAGTGACTAGAGGCGATGCCAAAACAGAAGACACACAGCGGGGCGAAGAAGCGCTTCAAGCTGTCGGCAACGGGCAAGGTGCTACGCCGACGGGCGATGAAGAGCCACCTGCTCGAGCGCAAGTCGCCGAAGCGAAAGCGGAGCTTCGGCAAGGATAATCCCGTCGCGTCGAGCGACGCCCGCGCGGCCAAGAAGCAGCTAGGTCGGTAGGGGACGAGCGAGCCATGCCGCGAGTCAAGAGATCGGTTCACGCACGCAAGAAGCGCCGGAAGGTGCTCGAGCAGGCCAAGGGTTACTGGGGCCTCAAACACTCGACCTACCGCCGTGCCAAGGAGCAGGTCGAGCACTCGCTCGTCTACGCCTACCGCGATCGCAAGGTCCGGAAGCGGACGTTCCGGCGACTCTGGATCATTCGCATCAACGCGGCCGCACGCGCGCACGATCTTTCGTACAACCAGTTCATGGCCGGTTGCCGAAAGGCGAACATCGCGCTCGACCGGAAGATCCTTGCCGACCTGGCCGTCAGCGATCCGGCCGCCTTCGGCGCGATCGCCGCGCAGGCGAAGGCAGCGCTCGCCGACTAGCTGAAGCGGGCGACCACGGGAAGGTGATCCGACGCCTTTCGTGCTTCGTTCGTCGTCACGACGTCGCATTCGCGCAGGCCCGCGGTCATTGCCGGTGACGCGAAGACGTAGTCCAGTCGCAGCCACGGCGCGCGCGCCGGGTAGGTAAACCCGGGCTCGTACCGATGGAGCGCTCGGAAGCAGTCCGCGTAGCCCGCTGTCGCGAGCGGCGGAAGAACGACTCTGGCGGCGCCGGGGGCCGCCTCGCCGCGCTTCTCGATTCCCGGCGGCGGCGCGCCGATTGGATCGTCAGGCTGGAGCGCGTTGAAGTCGCCAACGAGAAGGTGAGGCTCGTCGTAGCTGCCAAGAACGTCGAGAATGGCCCGGATCTCTCCGTCGCGCGGATGAGCGTGCTCTTCGTGCCGCGACGTCAGATGGGTCGCAAAGAGGCGGGTGCCGTCGAGATCGATCTCGAGCAGGGTCTTCGCGAGCGCTGGCAGGCGGTGGTTCTGGGCTCGCCTGACCGGCAGCCGGCTCAGCCATGCGACATGAAGGTTGAAGATGCTGTTGCTTTGACCGAACGCGAGCTCGAGCCCGAGTTCCCCCGCAAGCGCGGACGCACTCTCACTCGTCGCCTCGAGCAACGCGACGACGTCGGGCTCTTGACTGCCGATCACGCTCGCGAGCGCGTCGAGACGGCCGTCGCCACCGTCCCAGATGTTGTAGACGAGGACTGTCAGCTCCATCCATCCGCATGATCACGTCCCCGGCCAACGAGCGTCTCAAGCTGGTGCGCAAGCTCCACGAGCGCCGCTGGCGCGACAAGCTCGGCCTCTTCGTCTGTGAGGGCGAGGATCTCGTCGAAGCCGGAACTGCCGCGGGCCTGGTTCCGGTGGACGTGCTGATCGCCGGCGAGTCGGTCGAGCCCGCTCTTCTTGCCGCCGTGTCCGCGCTCGGTCATCCGCCGCGCGTGCTCGCGGTCTTCCGGCGCTCCGATCTACCCGAAGGCCACCGCGAGGCGGTGCTCGCGCTGTGGCGCGTCGCCGACCCAGGGAACGTGGGGACGCTGCTCCGCGCGGCCGACGCGTTCGGCGCGAGCGTCGCCCTGTCGGAGGGCTGCGCCGACCCGACCGGGCCGAGGGCGCTGCGGGCCTCGGCGGGTGCGGTCTTTCGAGTGCCGGTCGCGAGCTTCGACGAGGCACCGGGGCGCCGGATTGCGCTCGTCCCCCGAGGCGGCGAGCCGCTCGCTCAGGTTCCGCTCCAAGGTCAGGTCACGTTCGCACTCGGCGCCGAGCGGGAGGGGCTGCCGGACGAGGTCTTAGCAGCCTGCGACGAGCGTGCGACGATTCCTCAGGCTGCTTCTGCCGAGTCGCTCAACGTCGCGATGGCGGGAACGATCGCGCTCTACGAGCTGGCGAGCCGTCGGGCAGACTCGGCCTTACGCTCCTGAATCCGCTTCTCGAGTCGGCGCGCGAGCTCTTCTGAGCGCGCCTTCTCTTCAGCGGTCATCTTCTTCCTCTTCTTCATCGTCTCCCTCCAGGAAATCCTGGATCTGAACGACTCTGGTGCGAATGTCGAGCAGCACTTCCATGATAAGCGTCGTGTCGTCCCACTGAGGCTCCGCCTCCACTGGGTAAGAGTCGCGACAGTCCGCGCTTTCGACAAGTGGCCGTTTCGGTCAATCCCGGCGCCTGCCGACCCAGACCGTGTCCTCGCCGCCCGCGTAGGGACGCCGGTCGAACCAGCCGTAGAGCGCCTCCACCTCGAAGCCGGCCTGCACGAGAAGCGCGCGCCACTCGGCCGGCGAGATCCAGGCGAGCCTCATCGTCGTTGCCTCTTCCTCCCCGCGCACGGAGAGGGTGAGCGTTCGTGCCGCCGTGTCCCAGTCGGCCCGCTCGAAGATTCCGGGCTCGCGCTCGAGCCAGCGCCCGTGTGTCTCGGCGATGTCGTCGGCTCCGGGCTCGAAGACGTCGAACACGAGGCGGCCACCCGGTACGAGCAGGTTCCGGGCGGCCCGAAGTGCACCCAACCGCTCGGCGTCGTTCGCCAGGTGGAGGTACGCGCGGAACGGACAGGTGACGAGGCGGACCCGCTCCTCCACCGGTGGTTCGCGCAGGTCGCCGAGTCGCAGATCGAGCAATGCGGCCACGCCGGCGAGCTCGGCTCGGGCGCGGCAGACCTCGAGCATCCCGGGTGACGAGTCGATGCCGATCACGCGGACATCCGCTGCGGCGGTTGGGATCGCGATCCGGCCCGTTCCGACGCCGAGCTCGACAACCGGGCCACCGTCCTCCTGGCCCACGTCGACGTAGAAGGAAACGTCCTCGGTCACGCTCCGGCTCCACGGGTCGTAGAGGGTCGCGATCGCGTCGTACTGGTTGCGCATTTGATCCGCGCTATCGTGTCAGTCGGATGCTCGCTTCGAGGCACCTGTTTCCGCGGCCCCGGCTTCGGCCGGCGGCGGCGGCACTCCTCGCGTAGGCAGCCGTCTCCTCCGAGATCCGAGCCGGGGCGCTGAGCCGCTCTTGCAACCACGACCCCGGAGGATTCGATGAAACCCGATGCTACAGTCGCCGCCGTGGACGCTCAGGCGCTCGAGGCCGCGGCGCGGACGGTGATCGCGAGCGCTTCGACACCCGATGAGCTGGATGCCGCCCGGATTCGCTTTCTCGGCCGCAAGAGCGAGCTGAAGCAGGCACTCCGAACCGTTCGCGATCGCGAGTCCGGTCTGGCGCTGAACGCACTCAAGGACACGCTCGAAACGACGATCGCCGAGCGCCGGGCTCAGCTGCTCGCGGCGAGCGCAGAGACGGACGGCGAGCCGTTCGACGCATCGCTGCCCGGCGAGCCGTTCGCGCGCGGCAGCTTGCACCTGATCACCCAGCTTCGACGGCGGATCGAGGACGTCTTCCTCGGACTCGGCTACCAGATCTTCGACGGGCCGGACGTCGACACGGTCTTCAACAACTTCGACGCCCTGAACACCTCCGAGGCGCACCCCTCGCGAGCGCAGGCGGACACCTTCTACGTGAACGAGCGCGTTGTGCTTCGCACGCACACGTCTCCCTCCCAGATCCGCGCGATGCTGGCGCAGGAGCCGCCGATCTACGTCGTCTCGCTCGGCCGGTGCTATCGCCGCGACACACTCGATCCGACGCACACCCCGGTCTTCCATCAGGTCGAGGCCCTCGCGGTCGACCGCCACATCACGCTCGCCGACCTCCGCGGCACCGTCGAGCACTTCGCGAGCGCCGTGTTCGGTGGCGACCGCTCCGTCCGCATGCGCACGAGCTTCTTCCCGTTCACCGAGCCTTCGGTCGAGTTCGACGTCACGTGCTATCTCTGCGACGGACGAGGCTGCCGCGTCTGCGAGTACTCGGGGTGGATCGAGGTGGGCGGCGCCGGGGTCGTCGACCCCGCCGTGTTCGAGGCCGTCGGCTACGACCCCGACACGTGGCAGGGCTTCGCGTTCGGCTTCGGGATCGACCGGATCGCATTCCTCCGCCACGGTCTTCCCGATCTCCGCCTGTTCTGGGAGAACGACATCCGCTTCCTCTCACAGTTCTGATGAGAGTCCCGCTCTCCTGGCTGCGCGAGTACGTCGCGTTCGAGCTGCCCGTCGAGGAGTTGGCGCGCAGGCTGGTGTTCACGAGCTGCGAGGTCGATCGCATTGCGGAGCGCGGCGTGCGCGACCTCGACGGGAACCTCGAGCTGTTTCGCGTCGGCCGGGTCGTCGAGGCGGGGAAGCACCCGAACGCGGACCGGCTCCAGCTCTGCCAGGTGGACGCCGGAGAACCCGAGCCTCGGCAGATCGTCTGCGGTGCCTGGAACTTCGGCGCCGGCGCCACCGTCGCCGTCGCGCTGCCCGGCGCACTGCTTCCAGGCGCCGACCGGCCCCTCGGCGAGGCGAAGCTCCGCGGCGAGCTCTCGCGCGGGATGATCCTGTCGGAGCGCGAGCTCGATCTCGGCGTCGACCACAGCGGCATCATCGTGCTCGGAGACGACCTCGAGCCTGGCGCGCCGCTTGCCGACGTCCTGCCGCTCTCGGAGCGCGTGCTCGAGATCGAGACCGGGTTCAACCGCCCAGATTTGACCTCCGTCTACGGGATCGCTCGTGAGGTCGCGGCGGTGACACGAGGCGAGCTCCGGGAGCCCCCTGGGCACGATCCGGTTCGGGTCGGCGACGAGCCGGTCGCCGTCGACGTCGACGACCTCGACGGCTGTCCGCGCTACATCGGCCGGCTCTTTCGCGATGCGAGCGTGGGCGAGTCGCCGCTCTGGCTCAAGGCGAGGCTGCTCGCGGCCGGCATGCGCCCGATCTCGAACGTCGTTGACGTCACCAACTACGTCATGCTCGCGCTCGGCAATCCGCTCCATGTGTTCGATCACTCTCGGTTGGCAGGGGGGCGGATCGTCGTCCGCCGCGCCCGCGCGGGCGAGGAGCTTCAGACACTGGATGGGCAGCTGCGGGCGCTTGATCCCAGCGATCTGATGATTGCCGACCCCGAGCGCTCGGTCGCGATCGCCGGGATCATGGGCGGCGAGAACAGCGAGGTCCGGCCCGAGACGACCGATCTGCTGCTCGAGGCGGCGAACTTCGAGCCGCTCACGGTGCTGCGGAGCGCGCGGCGCCTCCGGTTGAGGACCGAGGGATCGACTCGCTGGGAGAAAGGCGTCGATCCACACCTCGCCGATCAGGCGGCCTCGTATGCCACTGAGCTCCTCGTCGAGCTTGCCGGTGCTCGCTGGACCGGCGCAACCGAAGTGCGCGGGGAGCTCCCGGCACGCCCTGTCGTCCGTCTGCAGCTCGCTCTGGCCGGGCGACTCACGGGCATGGTGTTCGCCGAGACGGAGCAGCGCGAGACGCTCGAGCGGCTGGGCTTCGACGTCGACGAGGAGCTCGAGGTCACCGTTCCGACCTGGCGAGCGCGCGACGTCACGCGCAGCATCGACCTGGTCGAGGAGGTCGCGCGCTTCCGGATGGAGGAGGTTCCCTCGACGCTGCCGGTTCGGCAGGCGATGTTCGGACAGCTCACGCGCGAGCAACGCCTGCGGCGGATGGTCGAGGACGCGCTTGCCGGTCTCGGCTTCCACGAGGCGTACACCTGGAGCCTCGTGCCGGAGGACGGCGAGATGATTCCGCTCGAGGAGCCGTTCTCGCGCGAGCTGGCAGCCCTCCGGTCGAGCCTTCAGCTCGGCCTGGTCGAGGCCGCCCGCCGGAACGCAAACGTGGGTGTCGAGCGGATCGCGTTGTTCGAAGTGGCGCGCGTGTACCTGCCGAGCGACGGAGAGCTTCCCGACGAGCGCTGGCACGCGGGAGGCATCGTCGCCGGGGGCTTCTTCCGCGCGAAAGGCGCCGTCGAGGCGCTCTATCGCGGCTTGCACGTCGAGCCGGCGTTCGAGACCGGCGCCGGCCGGTCGGCGCGGACTGCCGACGGCTTCGTCCGCGAGCTGCCCGGCGAGTGGGGCTTCTTCGAGCTCGACCTCGACGCGCTGTTCGCACGTGTCCCCGACGTTCCGCTCTACCAGGACGTGATCACGTTTCCGGCGCTGAAGCAGGACCTGGCGCTCGTCGTCGCCGAAGGCGTGGCCGCCGGCGACCTGATCGAGGCCGCGCGAGCTGCGGCTGGCCCGGATCTCCACGAGATTCGCGTCTTCGACGTCTTCCGGGGCGAGCAGATCGGCGCCGGTAAGAAGTCGATCGCGCTGCACGTGTCCTTCCGATCGCCTGAGCGGACGCTCTCCGACGAGGACGCAGCCATTGTGCGAGAGCGGATCGTGACCGCGCTGGCGGAGCGCTTCGACGCGACCCTGCGCGCCTAGCAATCCGATTCGCGGCCCGTCGCGTAAGGGAAAGCAGATGAAGCGAGCCGTCCTCGTCGCCGCTGTGTTCGCCTTCCTCCTGCCGGGAACCGCCGCGGGTCAGGCTCCCAGGTTGCTCGGCACGGTCGGCCCCGGGTTCACGATCTCGCTGACCGACACCGCCGGGGCGGCCGTCACTCAGCTCCAGCCGGGTTCGTACGAAATCGTCGTCAGCGACCGGGCCGACGGGCACAACTTCCATCTCACCGGACCGGGGGTCAACCAGCGCACCGAAGTCGAGTTCATCGGCACTGTCACCTGGACGGTGACCTTCACGGACGGTAACTACAGCTACGTCTGCGACCCGCATTCAGGCCAGATGAACGGATCGTTCACAGTCGGTACGCCGCCCCCGCCGCCCCCGCCGCCCCCGCCGCCCCCGCCTTCACCACCGCCTCCGCCCGCCAAGCCGGGCCGGCTCAACGGGACGGTTGGCCCCGGATTCACGATCTCGCTCAGGACGCTCGCGGGCAAGCTCCTCAAGACGGTCAAGTCCGGGCTCTTCACGATCACGATCCGCGATCGCTCGAAGATCCACAACTTCCATCTCACCGGGCCCGGGTTGAACAAGAAGACCGGAGTCGCCTTCACCGGCACCGTCACCTGGAACGTCAGGCTTCAGAAGGGCAAGACGTACCGCTTCGTTTGCGATCCCCACAAGCTTACGATGAAGGGGAGCCTTCGAGCCCGGTAGCTGGAGCTAACGTGTGCGGCGAGCGTGCTGGACGAGCCCGGCCTTGGGACCGCCGGCGGCGTGGATGTCGGCCTGGCGATCGAGCTCGGAGTTGAGCTCGGCGCCGTAGAGCAGCGCGAACGCTGAGTAGTTGAGCCACAAGAGGAGGACGATCGCGCCGGCGAGCGAGCCGTACGTCTTGTCGTACGAGCCCGCGAAGCTCGTGTAGAGAGCGAAGAGCGCAGACAGCGCGAGCCAGAGCACGGCGCCGACGATCGACCCGGGCGACACCCACTTCCAGGAGCGCTGGCTCGCGTCGGGAGCGATGTAGTAGACGAGCGCGAAGAAGAGAAGGATCGCGACGAAGGCGAGCGGCCAGCGCACGATCGCCCAGATCAGCTCAAAGGCTCCGCCAAGTCGTGCCTTGTCGGCGACCGCCTCGCCGAGCGGCCCACCGAATACGATCATGATGAACAGGCCGGCCGTGACGATGCCCGTCACGACGACGAGGAAGATCGCGGTCAGACGCACCTTCCAGAACGGTCTCGACTCGATCCGTTCGTAGGCCTTGTTCATCGCCTTGATGATCGAGCCCATCGCGCCACTGGCAGCCCACAGCGCTCCGAAAGCGCCGAGCATGAGCGCCAGCGCCGACGCGCCGGAGTTTCCCTCGGCCGAATCCTCCGCCGTCGAGATCGCGTCGAGGACACCCTTGGGCGCGATCACCGCGAGGAACTCTCTCAACTGGTCGTAGATCCCGATCAGGCCGAAGAGCCCGACGAGAAAGATCACCCCCGGGAAGAAGGCGAGGAGCGAGCTGTACGCGATCTGCTGGGCAAGTCCCATCGCATCGTCCGCGAGGAACTCCTTGAGGGAGCGCTTGAGCACTGACGCCCACTCACCGGCGCGAAGGCGCTGCGGGCCGGTCGGGACAGTCCCGGTCTCTGCGCGCTCTTCAGCCGCGGTCGACAATCCTGAAGCGTCCGACCGTTGCCTTGGCCTCGCCTTCGCGTCCTCGGCGCGCCAGAAGACGCATGGTGGCGCCGATACCGCCGGCCAGGAAAAAGCCGGCTCCGAGCGCCCCGGCTGCAACGACCGGAAGGTTCGCGCGCAGCTTCCCGGCGACGTTCGTGACGTCGCCGATTCCCGTGCGCAGCGACTCTACGGCCCGCGCTAATTGCTCGCGCTCGGACTCGATGTCCCGCCGAATCTGCTCGGGCGTGCGGTTGTTATCCGCGGCCATTGCTCTTCAGCGCTTCCGTGGTCAGTTTGGCCTCGGCGATCGCTTGCTCGGGAACGGGCGGCGTGCCGCGCTGGATCCGCTTCAGGCCGAGGAGGCCCAGCACGCCCGCGAGCACCAGGAGGAAGACCGTCACGATCAGCAGCGCGAGCCACGTCGAGAGGAAGGTCGCCAGCGCTGCCGCGAGCGTCGCGAAGAGAAAGCCGAGCGCGAACAGTCCGAAGACGGCGGCGCCTGCGGCGAGGCCGATTCCGAGTCCGAGTGCCCCGAGTTTGCGCTTCAGCTCAAGACCCGCGAGCTCGAGCTCGAGCCCGACGAGCGCCTTAGCATGGTCGGCCACCTGCTTCGCAGCTCCGCCGACTCCTCGAGTCTCAGCGCCTGGGGTGGGCATGACCTCTCCAGTCGATCACCTTCGCGAACAGGATCCCGGCCGCCAGTGCAGCGCCGACGACGACAAACGGATTCGGCCCGTCACGTGCCGGGGTGGGCCGTGCGCCTAGTTGAGGGCCCGAGGGAACCACAACGCCCACACCGGGCTTTTGGTTCGTCGGAGCCTGCCCCTTCGCCCGCGCAACGATGAGACTCGGCTTCAGCTTGCGCAGAAAGGCGGCGTCCTCAGCCAGCGGTTCCGCCAGTTTGGCGCTCAGACCACCTCGGGCAGCCACTTTCTCGGCTGCCTGCTGCAGCTTGTCGGCCGCCCTCTCGACAGTTCGGTCGGCCGTGCTCACTTCTTGACCGGCGGCTCTTCGCCCGTCACCACTCGCCAGATTCGTGAAGCGACGCGCCTCGCGGCCATGGTCGCGCCGGCGGCGAGCGAGGCGTACAGGCCTGTCCACATCAGTTTCCGAAGCATGTCGTCATGTGTTTGACCGCGCCCCGCAGAACCAAAACCTTGCATAATCACTCGTCGGATATGCACGTCCAGACCCGAGCGATCGGAAAGCACGATCGGCAGCGCCTGATCGAGAGCCTGATCGGCCGGAAACGGCTTGGGACTCAATTCGAGCTCCTCGACGCGCTGGCGGCGGCCGGCTGCAAGGTGACTCAGGCCACGATCTCGCGAGACATTCACGAGCTCGGCCTGGAGAAGGTGCACGACGCGCTCGGTCGGCCGCGCTACGCGGCTCCCCTTCAGCGTGAGCGGCGGATCGATCCACGCGAAGGACTGCACCGGGTGCTGGCCGAGTTCGGTCGCCGCACCACGGCCGCTCAAAACATCGTCGTCGTTCAGTCGGAGCTTGGGTCGGCGCCCGCGATCGCACGGGCCCTCGACCAGCTCGCGCATCCCAGGATCATCGGCACGCTCGCCGGCGACGACACCTGTCTGGTGATTGCCGGCGACGCGGCGGATGCGCGCGCTCTCGCCGCCGAGCTCGCCGAATCGCTCGCTTGAGCCGAACCTAGGCCTTGCAACAGACTGTTGCAAGGTCAGAGATCGGTCGTGTCGGGGCGGATCTCTTTGCTGGGCGGCGTCTCGCCGTGCTCGTCGAGCCGGTCGAACTCCTCGGGCCCGACGTCGAGCTCGACGCGACCTTCGACGATGCTGACCACGCGCTCGGCCGGCACGTACCGCGTCCGCTTGAGCAGCCCCGGAGTGACCGCGAGGCCGTTGAAGATGTCTTTGCTCGAATCGCCGACGACCTCGTCGATCTTGCCGAGGTCGGTCCCGTCGCTCGAGGCGACCTGCCAGCCCTGCTCGATCAGGAGCCAGGAGACGGGGTCCGCGCCCGTCACACCGTCTTCCCGCCGACGTACCAGACCGGGCCCTGCGTCGCCACTGGGCGGGTGTCCGATAGCGCACGGACGATCGCGACCTGGCCGGTAATCTGCTCCTCGTCGCAACGCTCGAGGCAACGCTGCGTCATCTGGGGCGACGCGCCGTAGCCGAACTGTCGAGCGCAACGGAAGCGGAAGGCGACGCGCTCCGTCACCCGCGCAGGATTCAGCGGGGCCAGCAGCAACGCCGTCCGGTCGAGGTGGTCGGTCGAGCGCAGCTCGATCTCCGCTAGCAGGTCGCTCCAGTCAGACGGCAAGGTCGTTAGTGCAGCCTGCCAGGCGCTCGCAAGCTGCCTCCCGACCGCCGCCGCGGTCTCCGCCTCTTCCTTGGCCTCGAGCAGCTCGAGGCGTCCGGAGATCGTCTCGCGGTCGAGCCCTCCGAGCAGCCGCCGGACTCCCTCGGTGCCCGCTGGGCCGCCGCCGCGGAAAGACGAAAGGCGAACGCCGTTGCGGCCCCGTCCAGGCTCGGCCGGGCCGAGCAGCGCCGAGGCGCGATCGAGCTGGCCGACGTCATCGAGCGTGAGCTCTACGCGCGCCTCCTGCCAGCGCTCCGGGAGACCGCGCTCGATCTCTCGCCACTGGTCGACGAGTCTCATTCGGGTCAGCATAAACTGCGAACCCGTGGCCAAGGTGGAGAAGAAAGGTGCAGTCTCGGAGGACGTTCTGCGCGATTTCTTCCGCGAGATGCTCCTGATCCGGCGCTTCGAGGAAAAGGTCGAAGAGCGCTTCCGCGCCGGCGAGCTGCCTGGCTTCCTCCACGTTGCGATCGGCCAGGAAGCGGTCGCCGTCGGCGTCTGCCGGGCACTCGACGAGGGCGACGTGATCGCCTCCACGCACCGGGCGCACGGGCACACGATTGCGAACGGAACGCATCCGAACGAGGTGATGGCGGAGCTGTACGGCAAGGTCGAGGGCTGCTCGCATGGCTACGGAGGCTCGATGCACCTCTACGACGTCGCGCGCGGGAATCTGGGGGCCAACGCAGTCGTCGGCGGAGGGCTGCCCGCCATTGCCGGCGCCGCGCTCGCGTTCAAGCTGCGTGGGGAGCCCCGAGTCGCGGTCGCGTTTTTCGGGGACGGGGCGACGAACACAGGTGTGTTTCACGAGGCGCTCAACCTGGCTGAGCTCTGGAAGGTGCCAGCAGTCTTTGTGTGCGAGGACAACGACTGGGCCGAGTCGACCCCCGCGTCGCAGCATATGCCGATCGAGGACATCAGCGATCGGGCCGTTGCGTTCGGGATGGAGACGATCAAGGTCGACGGCCAGGACGTCGAGGAGGTGTATTCGGCGGCCGGGCGTGCGCTCGAGCACGCCCGCAGCGGCAAGGGCCCCGTGTTCCTGCACGTCGAGACCCATCGTTTGGTCGGGCACTACGTCGGCGATCCACAGGTGTACCGGCCGAAGGACGAGCTCAAGGAGCTGCGCGAGACCCAGGATCCGGTCGGGAAGCTCCGTGAGCGGCTGGGATTCTCAGACGAAGAGTTCGAGCGGCTCGACGCCGAGGTCGGCGAGATCGTCGAGGGCTCGGTCGAGTTCGCCAAGGCCGGCACAGATCCGAAGCCCGAGGACGCGCTCAAGAATGTCTACGCCTAGGAGCGTGAATCTGAAGCCGTCCTTTCGCTCGACCGGTCGTTGCAGACGGACGAGCGGGCAGAGCTCATGCGTTTGCTATCTCGCAGGCCCTCCCGGTTGGCGGCGCAGACGGACACGCGGGCAAAGCCCACGCCTCCTGACGATCGGCGCCGCAAGCGGCGCCTCCGCCGTCCTGAATCTAGGCACCGCGAGCGGCGCCTAGTGGCTGAGCTCAGCTATCGAGAGGCTGTGCGCGACGCGCTCTCGCAGGCGATGCGCAAGGACGACGACGTCTTCATCATGGGTGAGGACATCGCCGAGATGGGCGGCTCGATGGGCGTCACCCAGGGGATGCTCGACGAGTTCGGGCCCGAGCGGGTGCGTAACACGCCGATCTCGGAGATGGCGATCGTCGGCGCCGGCATCGGCGCGGCGATGCAGGGCATGCGGCCGGTGGTCGAGATCATGTACGAGGACTTCCTCACACTCTCGCTGGAGCAGATCGTCAACCAAGCGGCAAAGCACCGCTACATGTCGGGCGGCCAGCTCAAGGTGCCTCTGACGATTCGCACGCAGGGCGGGGCAGGGTGGAGTCCGGGTGCGCAGCACGCGCAGCAGCTCGAGGCGTGGCTCGTGCACGTCCCGGGTCTGAAGGTCGTTTTCGCATCCACTCCGACGGACGTTCGCGGACTGCTCTGGTCGGCGATCTACGACGACAACCCGGTCGTCTTCTTCGAGCACCGAACGCTGTACGGGATCAAGGAGGAGGTACCCGACGAGCTCGAGCCGATCGCGCTCGGCGAAGCCCGCGTGCATCGCGAGGGCCAGGACGTGACCGTGGTCGCCGTCGGCCGGCTCGTACACGAGGCGTTGAGCGCGGCGGACGAGGCCGAGCAGGAAGGGATCTCGGTCGAGGTCGTCGATCCGCGCACGCTGCAACCGCTCGACGAGCAGGCGATCGTCGACTCGGTCAAGAAGACGAACCGCTGCGTCGTCGCCCACGAGGCGGTCGTCCGTTGCGGCTACGGGGCCGAGGTCGCCGCGGTCGTCCAGCACGCCGCCTTCGACTGGCTCGACGCGCCGATCGAGCGCGTCGGCGCGCGGTTCACGCCGCTGCCGTTCGCGCCCGTGATGGAGGAGTTCGTGATCCCCCACGCCGCCGACGTCCTGCAAGCGATCTACCGAACGGTTGGCCGCAATGGCAACTGAGGTCAAGCTTCCACGCCTGGGGCAGGGGATGGAGTCGGGCGTGATCGTCAAGTGGCTGAAATCCGAAGGGGAGAAAGTCGAGAAGGGCGACGCCCTGTACGAGCTCGAGACCGAGAAGGTGACGCAGGAGGTGGAGGCGGAGGCCTCCGGCGTTCTCCTGAAGATCGCAGTCCAGGAGGGCGAGGCGCAGGTCGGCACCACGGTCGCCGTGATCGGCGAGGAGGGCGAGGAAGCCTCGTCCCCGCCCGAGCCTTCCGCCAACGGGGGAGCCGCCCAAGCGGTGGACGAGGATCAGCAGGAAGAAGGCGCACCCGGCGAGGCCCGCGACGACGAGCGCGAGCGGGGACGCGCGGCTTCGGTCGAGCCGGCCGGTCAGATCGAGGAGGCTAAGCCGGCTGCCACGCCCAGCGCGGACGGTGGGCGCCTGAAGGCGTCGCCGTTGGCACGCCGGATCGCGCGCGAGCGCGGTATCGACCTCTCGTCGCTCCGGGGCACCGGCCCCGAAGGGCGCGTTGTTGCCGAGGATGTCGAGCGCGCCGGTGCCGCCGCAACACCGGCGGCGGCTGCCTCGGCCGGCGAGATCGAGACAGTCCAGCTGTCCACTCTGCGCAAGACGATCGCGCGGAGGATGACCGAGGCCTGGCAAGCGCCGGCGTTTCAGATTGCGATGTCGGCAGACATGTCGCGTGCGCTCGCGCTCCGCGAACGGCTGGTCGAGCGCCGGCGCGAGGGTGAGCCCAAGCCGACCGTCTCCGACGTGCTCACGAAGGTCTCCGCAGCCGCGCTGATGCGTCACCGCGCCGTGAACGCGCACTACGCCGGAGACTCGATCCAGCTCTTTCCGACGGCGAACATCGGGCTGGCGGTCGCGATCCCGAATGGACTCGTGGTG
>Ga0136620_10000216_pt1 | contig 25869 bp, 23 predicted proteins | sample AntDrymUQ4162106_2_FD_104806 | JGI IMG/M metagenome (GOLD analysis project Ga0136620, IMG submission 104806) | Polar desert sand microbial communities from Dry Valleys, Antarctica - metaG UQ416 (21.06) | ecosystem: Environmental > Terrestrial > Soil > Desert | place: Antarctica: Dry Valley... | reverse complement strand
GCCACTGTTGGCTTGGTCGAAACCGGTGAGCAGGTTGAACAGGGTCGTCTTGCCGGCCCCGTTCGGCCCGATCAGACCGGTGATGCAGCCGCGCTGGAACTCCAGGTGCTCGACCTGTACGGCGACCAGACCACCGAACGTCCGGGTCACGTCGTCCACCACGATCGCGGGATCCGGCTTGGCCACCCCGACCTGGGACGCGACATCGCGCAGGGGTGACGTGCGCATGCTGAACTCAGCGGGCATCAAGCATCACTTCTCTACGGTCGCCGAATATCCCTTGCGGGCGGAAGATGAGCAGCGTCATCAGCCCGAGACCGACGAGGACGAAGCGGATCTGGGCGACGTCGGTGGAGCTGAGAATCTCCGGGGGGATGATCCCGTCGGCACCGGTCAGCTCGACCAGACCCGACTCGGTGAAGGCGAGCAGGAACCAGAAGATCATCGCTCCGATCACCGGCCCCAACACCCGTGCGGTTCCGCCGAGGATGAGGGCGGCGTAGGCGAGGAACGTGTTCGCGCTCTGGTATTGATCGGGGTTGGCCGAACTAGTGGCCAGCGCGTAGATCATGCCGCCGAGCGCCCCGAAGATCCCTCCGAGGATGAGTGACTGCATCTTGTATGCATAGACGTTCTTGCCCAACGATCGGGCCGCGTCCTCGTCCTCCCTGATCGCCTTGATCACCCGGCCCCAGGGGCTACGCATCAACAGCCATACCGCCAAGCAGCCCAAGGCCACCAGCGTCCAGCCGACGCTGACTACCCACAGTTCCCGGCCACTCCAGCGGGCTCCCAGGATGGTGTACCGGGCGCTGGTCTCGAAGGGGGACAAGGCGTAGAAGTCCCCACTGAATCCGGACAGCCCACGGGTCGCCCCGGTGATCGGGGTGGCCGACACCGACCGGAAGAGCAGCCGGAGGATCTCCGCCGCGGCGATGGTGACGATAGCGAGGTAGTCCGCGCGAAGCCGCAGGGTGGGCAGGCCAAGGAGTAGCGCGAACAGCACGGCGGCGAGCAGGCCGACCAGCACCCCGACGGCGAAGGGCAGCCCGTAGGTCGTCACGGAGATCGCGATCCCGAAGCCGCCGAGCATCGCGAAGCCGATCTGGCCGAAGTTGAGCAGGCCGGTGTAGCCGAAGTGCACGTTCAGCCCGATCGCCATCAGCGCGTAGAACACCGCGAGCGGACCGAAGAAGGCCTTGGTGCTGATGATGAGGACGTCGAGGACTTGTTGCATGGCGCTAGCCGATCCTCGCCCGTGCCCCGAGGATGCCGCTCGGCCGGACGACCAGGATGACGATCAGCAGCAGCAGGCCGCCGACGTACTTGGTCTCGTCCGGGATGACGATAGTCGAGACCTGCACGAAGATGCCGACGATCAGGCTGCCCACCAGGGCGCCGTACGCCGTCCCCAAGCCACCCAGGACGACGCCGGCGAACATCAGCAGCAACAGCTGGAAGCCCATGTCCCAGGAGACCTGGTCGCTGAGTCCGAACAGCACACCGCCCAGAGTGGCCAAAGCGCCGCCCAGCATCCAGACGAACAGGATGACCCGGTCGACGTTGATCCCGGACGAGGACGCGAGGTCGCGGTTATCGGCCACCGCCCGCATCGCCTTGCCCACCTTGGTCTTCTGCAGCATCAGCGCAACCAGTATCAGGACGGCCAGGGACAGGGCGATGGAGAAGAGATCTTTGTCGGTGATGCGGATGACGCCGTAGCTGGTCGCCGACTGGCCCTGGAAGCTCACATAGGCCCGCGCCCGCCCGCCGAAGACGATCTGCAGCACGTACCGCAGGGCCAGCGACAGCCCGATAGAGATGACCAGCATCGCCACCAGGCCGGTCCCGCGATTGCGCAGGGGTCGCCACAGCCCCAGTTCGTTGATGGCGCCGACGACGGCGCCTAACGCGATGGCCGCGACCGTCGCGGGGATCAGCGGGATGCCGGCATCCACGTTGAGGAACCAGGCAATGACGGCCCCGATCGCGACCAGCTCCCCGTGCGCGAAGTTCACCAGTCCCGTCGTACCGAAGATCAGCGACAGGCCCACGGCGGCCATGGCGATGAGCAGTCCGAACCTGATCCCCTCCAGGGTTCGCTGCAGGATCTCGATGTTCGCGCTGGCCTGCCTCAGGGACCCGTCACCGATGCCGAACGCGACCGGTTGGGTGCGGTTCGCGCCCACCGTGATCCGCCGCTCCGCCCCGCCCTCGCGCAGGATCACGCCGTCGGGGAGGTCGTCGGCGTCCAGCGTGACGACGTAGTCCCCGGCCCCGTCCGGCAGCTCGATGGCGAACCGTCCGTCGGAGTCGGTTTGATCTGTGCCCACCTCGTCGCCGCCGGTCGTCTCGACGGTGATGGTGACACCTTCGATCGGGCCGCTGCGGCCGGTCTGCAGCGTCCCAATGATCTGTTCGCCCTCCGCGCTGGCCTGTCCACTGAGGACAGTGAGAAGCGCGGCGAAGCCGAGTACGACGACAGCGACGAACCGACGAAGCACTGCGCACTCCTTCACACACACTGCGTTCATGCCCGGGCACTGCCGACACCACCCGACCACCAGGACAGGCTGGCGGAACCCTAGCCGACGGACGCCCGTGCGGCGCGAGACAGGCGCGTGATTTCAGCGCCGAAAGGAGTTTGTCACCGGATCCGCTTCGTCCCAACACATCCTGTGAGGCCCTGTTCAGGCGGTTCGGAGATGTGGTTACCTGAGCGGCGGCGATCTTGACGGAACGGAGGGTTGATGCGACGCAGCGGCGTGTGCGTGCGGGATGCCGGTCCAGCTGACATCGAGGCCGTCCTGAAATTCGCCGAGCAGGTGCTCGAATCCGGTGAGCCCGGCAGCAAGTCGCCCACCGTTCGGCTGGCCGACGGAGTCATGGGACATTCGCTGCGTGAGCGGTATTCCCGCCTGCTCGCCGATCCCGAGCATCGGGTCGTACTGGCGGTCTCCGATGAGGGGACGACCGTTGGCGTGGCTGTCTTCTCCGTCGACATGATCAGTGCGCTGCTCACCGTCCCGGTGATCTACGTCAGCCACGTCCTCGTGCCGGGCCTGGAACGCGACCGTGCCGTGGGCAGAGCGTTGGTCGACGCCGCGACGACCTTCGCGGAGGAGATCGACGCCGAGCACGTCATCGTCGGGCTGAACCCTGGAGGTCGGGAGAGCAACCGGTTCTTCGCCCGGCTCGGCTTCACCCCGCTCATCATGCGCCGCATCGCCAGCGTGCCCGCCCTGCGGCGCAGCCTCGCCGATCACGCGTCGCCCTCGGTCCGGCCGCTCGGGTCCCGGCTGGCCGGACCCCGGTTGCGCCGCGGAACCTGACGGAGACAGGCTCATGACCCTTCGGGTCAACCCGGTGGCGCGCTGCGGATCAGGCAGGTCAGCCGGACCGTGCAGATCCGCCGCTCGTCGTCGTCGCTGATCACGATCTGGTACGTCGCAACGGTGTTCCCGGCATGCAGCGGCGTACACACTGCGGTGACGGTGCCAGACCGGGCGGCGCGGTGGTGGGTGGCGTTGATCTCCAGCCCGATCACGGCGCGATCCTGGCCGGCGTGGATGGCAGCGGCTGTCGATCCCACGGTTTCGGCAAGCACACAGGACGCGCCGCCGTGCAGCAGTCCGTACGGCTGCAGGTTGCCGGCCACCGGCATCGTGGCGACCATTCGCTCGGGCGTCCAGTCGATGATCTCGATGCCCATTCGCTCGGGAAGCTGACCCTCGGGGACCTCGATCATGTGTCCGGCCACGTCCATCCGCACCATCGCGCCGGCATCTCCTCACGGTTCATCGGCACGGCCGCCGCCGACCGATCGCGACCACCAGGAGTTGTCGCAGGGCCACCCTAGACTCGCACCCGTGCGTGATTCACGGCTGCTGCTGTTGGACGGTCACTCGCTGGCCTATCGCGCGTTCTTCGCCCTGCCGGTGGAGAATTTCTCCACCACGACGGGGCAGCCGACCAACGCGGTCTACGGCTTCACCTCGATGCTCATCAACGTCCTGCGGGATGAGACGCCGACCCATCTCGGCGTCGCCTTCGACGTGTCGCGTCAGACGTTTCGCAACGAGATGTACGCCGAGTACAAGGCCGGCCGTAGCGAAACCCCGGCTGATTTTCGGGGCCAGGTGAGCCTGATCAAGGAGGTGCTGGACGCGCTTCGGGTACCCACCATCGAGGTGGAGAACTACGAAGCCGACGACGTGATCGCGACGCTGACGACGCAGGCGATCGCCGACGACATGGACGTCCTCATCCTCACCGGGGACCGTGACGCCCTGCAGCTCGTGGGCGAGCAGGTGACCGTGCTGTATCCCCGCCGCGGCGTGTCGGAGCTCACCCGGTTCACCCCCGAGGAGGTCGAGGACAAGTACGGGTTGACCCCGTCTCAGTACCCGGACTTCGCGGCGCTGCGCGGTGACCCCAGCGACAACCTGCCGGGTATCCCCGGCGTCGGTGAGAAGACCGCTGCCAAGTGGGTGCGTGAGTTCGGGTCGCTCAACGACCTGGCCGACCGCGTCGATGAGGTGCGCGGCAAGACCGGGGACGCCTTACGGGCGAACCTCGCGTCGGTGTTGCGCAACCGGCGGTTGACCGAGCTGGTCCGCGAGGTGCCGTTGCCCCTGGGACCCGGCGACCTGCGGATGACGTCGTGGGATCGGGACGAGGTTCACCGGATCTTCGACAACCTGCAGTTCCGGGTCCTGCGCGACAGGTTGTTCGAGACCCTCCAGGCGGCCGAGCCGGAGGCCGACGAGGGCTTCGAGGTGACGGCGCGCCGGCTCGGTCCCGGTGAAGTTGGCGGGTGGCTGGCCGAGCACACCGGCGCCGGGGTGCGGACCGGCGTCTCGTTCCGTGGGCAGTGGGCAAGGGGGACCGGTGACGTCTCCGCCATCGCGCTGGCCGGTCGAGGCGTTGAGGGGGCGTACGTCGACGTCGCCGGCCTGGACGCCGAGGATGAGACCGCCCTCGCCGGGTGGCTGGCCGACCCGGGCCGTACCAAGGCGATGTATGAGATGAAGGGACCGCTGCTCGCGTCCTGGGCCCGTGGGTGGGACCTCGCCGGAGTGAGCAGCGACACTGCGTTGGCGGCGTACCTCGCGCTACCGGGTCAACGTTCGTTCGATCTCGCCGATTTGACCCTGCGCTACCTGCGTCGTGAGCTGCGAGCCGAGGAACCTGGCGACGGTCAGCTGACACTGGACGGCGGCGCGGAGGAAGCCGACGAGACGGTGGCCCGATCGGAGGTGGTGCGGGCGCGCGCCGTACTGGATCTGGCCGCCGCGCTGGACGGCGATCTGCAGGAGCGTAACGCCAGCAGCCTGCTCCGCGACATGGAGCTGCCGCTGGCCGAGGTCTTGGCGCGGATGGAACGCACCGGCATCGCCGCTGACGAGGGCTACCTGCATGAGCTGCAGAAGCATTTCAGCGCGCAATGCGCCGAGGTCGAGCAGGCGGCGTACGCAGTCATCGGCCGCGAGATCAATCTCGGCTCGCCGAAGCAGCTGCAGGTGGTGCTGTTCGAGGAACTGGCGCTGCCCAAGACGAAGCGGATCAAGACCGGCTACACCACCGACGCGGAGTCCTTGCAGACCCTGCTCGATCAGACCGGCAACCCGTTCCTCGAGCACCTGATGCGCCACCGCGACGTGACCCGGCTGCGGACGGTCATCGACGGGCTGATCCCGATGGTCGACGACGCCGGACGCATCCACACCACGTTCCACCAGACCATCGCCGCGACCGGGCGGTTGTCCTCCACCGACCCGAACCTGCAGAACATCCCGATCCGCACCGCCGAGGGCCGTCGCATCCGGCAGGCGTTCGTGGTCGGTGAGGGTTACGAGTCACTGATGACGGCGGACTACAGCCAGATCGAGATGCGGATCATGGCCGACCTGTCCGAGGACGCGGGGCTGATCGAGGCGTTCACGTCGGGGGAGGACCTGCACACCTTCGTCGCCTCGCGGGCGTTCAACATTCCCATCGAGCAGGTCGACCCGGAGCTGCGGCGCCGGATCAAGGCGATGAGCTACGGGCTGGCCTACGGGCTGTCGGCGTACGGGCTGGCCCAGCAGCTGCGGATCACCCCCGAGGACGCCCGCGAGCAGATGACTGCGTACTTCGAACGTTTCGGCGGGGTCCGGGACTACCTGCGCAACGTCGTCGACGAGGCCCGGATGAGCGGATACACCGAGTCGATCCTGGGGCGTCGGCGCTACCTCCCGGACCTGACGAGCGACAACCGCCAGCGCCGCGAGATGGCCGAGCGGATGGCGCTGAACGCGCCGATCCAGGGGTCGGCCGCCGACATCATCAAGGTCGCGATGCTCGGCGTCGACAGTGCCCTGCGGGCCGCCGGGATGGGCTCACGGATGCTGCTGCAGGTTCACGACGAGCTGGTGCTCGAAGTGGCTCCGGGTGAGCGGAAGCAGCTGGAGGAGCTGGTCCGCCGCGAGATGGGCGCCGCCTACGTGTTGTCGGTTCCGCTGGACGTCTCGATAGGAATCGGCCGGACCTGGGACGAGGCCGGCCACTGATACGGCCACCTGAACGGGGATCAGCCTGGCCGACGTCCGAGTAAGAGCGAGGTATAGCTCACGCCTGGTCGGACGTCTGGGACGCCTACCGCGGGATGCGCTCCACGAGGTCCCAGCGGTTGCCGTACAGGTCCTCGAACACCGCAACCGTGCCGTAGCTCTACTGGCGCGGCGGCTCGACGAAGCGGTGGCCCATCCTGTACCGGCGACCCGACCCAGAGCCTGGGAAAGCCAGGGGCCGATCCGCTGAACTACGGTAGCGACCGTGACTCGCCCACCCGAGGACTAGAACGCGTGCGGCCCGACCAGCGGGTGCGGCAGGCCTGCGCCCGCTGGGGCGAGGCGGCCGTCGTCCGTGGCTGCGCCGACCTGCTGCGGCCGGGTCAGGTTGTCGAGGGTCAGCTGCTGGACCTGGTGATGGTGCTCGGCGAACTGACCGACCGTGACTTTCTCAAGACTGGCAAGCCGCCGGGCCATGCCTACTGGGCGCGGGTCTGGGGCGCTCGAGCGCTGCTCTACGCCTGGACCGACGATGCGGCGCCTACGGTGGTGGCAGCACTCAGAGACGAGCAGTGGCGGGTACGGGAGATGGCAGCCAAGGTCGTCGTCGTCCGAGAGCTGGCCGAGGGCGCGGACGCCCTGGCCGACCGGCTGGGCGATCCGGTGCCGCGAGTTCGCATCGCCGCCGCTCACGCGCTTGCCGCCGTCGGCGAGTCCGAGCACGGGGCTGCCCTACGCACGCTGCGGGACGACCCGGAGCCACGCGTCGCCGCCGCCGGACTGACGGCCCTGCGGGTGCTGTCTCGCCGGCTGGACCGTGTCCTCGACTGACACCACCGGGGCCTCGGGCGCGAACAGCTGAGCGGTGTCGCGGGCACCGCTTCCGATGCTGCGCCAAGGTACCGAGAACCGTGCAGCCGCCGAGCGACGTACCTCCGCAGACTGCCCACTCTGCGAAGCCAACGGGTCGTCATCGCAGATTTCCGGAGGAGGCCCGAGCAGCCATGCCAACGACCACCACGTGGGTTGCCTTCACGCTTGCGACGCTCGTCGTGCTGCTCGTTCCGGGGCCTGCGGTCCTCTACGTGGTGGCCCGGAGCGTCGAGCAAGGCCGGTCGGCTGGCCTGCATGCCGTGCTCGGCGTTGAGACGGGCGCTCTACTCCACGTGGTCGCAGCCGCGACCGGCCTTGCGGCGCTGCTGGCGTCGTCCGAGCGCGTGTTCTCGATCCTCCGATACGCCGGAGCCGGGTACCTGCTGTACCTGGGTGCCCGACAACTCCGGCGGCGTAGTTGCGACCTGCAGCGGGCCACGGCATCGAACAGCGTGCCGCATCGACGGCTCTATCTCGATGGCGTGCTCGTCGATCTGCTCAACCCGAAGACCGCATTGTTCTTCGTCGCGTTCCTACCGCAGTTCGTCGAGCCGGCTCAGGGCTCAGCCGGGAAGCAGATCCTGGCGCTCGGCCTGTGCTTTGTTGCGCTGGCCGCAGTCTGCGACGGGATGTACGCCGTCGTGGCAGGCCGGCTGGCGAATAGGATCCGAGGGTCGTCGCGGGCACAGCGCCGCGTCAACCAGATCACGTGCGGTAGCTACGTCAGTCTGGCCGGGATGGCTGCATTCACCTAGGAACGGGTTCACCGGCGGCGTGGGCGGACGGGCTCGCCGGCAGGGTCGAAACGCCGTCGCAACGAGAATGCCCGCGGCGACGGGCCATGGGCGCGCAGGTACTCCAACCGGAGCATCGCCGCGTCCGCATCCGGGCGATCGTCCTCCGTGACCCACCACAGGGCCGTCGAGGGTTGCCTGACCGGCGTAAACCATTGCGCGCGCCGACGTACGAATCCGCCGTGCCGGCTCCGATACACGAACGCATGCAGGTCCTCGTAAGACCGCCAGACAGACACGTTGACGAACAGGCGCGGATCGTCGTACGGCGCCGGCGCAATCGGATGACCGCTGTCGGCGAGGAGCCGCCAGCGGAAACCGGGACTGTTGTCGGCGAGCCGGTTCATCGCATCGAGGCCGGCCACGAACTCGCGGACATCCGGGGAATCCCACGCCGCAACCAGCCGCCCGACATTTACCTGGGCGAGACAATTGGTGGTCACTTCGTTGGTGGCGTCCTAGCGCTCGGGACAGGCTGCCGGCCGTCAGCTCGGGTCGCCGCCCATGTCCGGTGAGAACGTCTGGATGCGGGCACGGCCTTCGGCCTTGGCGCGGTACATCGCCATGTCCGCCTCGCGGATCAGCCACTCGGGCGGGTTGTCGGCCTGGCCCCGCACCGCGACGCCGATCGAGGCGGTGACCGGTAGTCGCAGGGTGCCCACCGTGATGTCGTCCTCGATCGCCGCCGTGATCCGCTCGGCGATGCGGGTCACCTCGGCGATTCCGACGTTCTGACAGAGCAGCAGAAACTCGTCGCCGCCAAAGCGGGCGACGGTGTCCCCGGGCCGCAGCAACGTGCTCAACCGGCGGGCTACCGCGACCAGAACCGAGTCCCCGACGGCGTGCCCGTAGTTGTCGTTGATCGCCTTGAATCGGTCGAGGTCGACGAACAGCACGCCGACCCGCGTGGCCCCGGTCGTTGCTGCGGAGGCGACGTCGGTAAGTCGGCGTACGAACAGGGCCCGATTCGGCAGGCCGGTGAGTGGGTCGTGCAACGCCTGGTGCTGCAGCGCCCCTTCCAGCGCGATCCGATCGGTTACGTCCTCGACGTGCATGACATAGCGCCGGACGACACCGTGCCGATCATCGACCCGGGATGTGGACACGACCACGTGCACCGTGCTGCCGTCGGCGTGTTTGAGCCGCACCGACTGCCGGGTGAAATAAGTCTCGGCGCGTCGCATCTGCGCGCACGCGGCGTGGGCAGCCCTCAGGTCGTCATCGTGGGTCACCTCGAACAGGCTGGTGCCCAGCAGATCGTCCGCGTTTCGTCCCAGCAGGCGCCCAAGCGCCTCGTTGGCCTCCTCGATGTCGCCGTGCGGCGTACACAAGGCCATTCCCGTCGGGGCGTGCCGAAAGGCGCTCTGGAACCGGCTTTCGTCGTCGTCGTCCACTGATTCCTCGATACTCAACCCGCAGTACCCACTTCCGGAATCGGACCGTAACCCAGCGCATCACTTAAGGCGACTGTGAGGTTACTTGTTGACCGCATCCCGTGGCCGGGCGCCCTGAGCGTTCTTGGCCACCGGCGCTCCGGGGACGTCGCAGACCTCCGCGGACCCATCGTCCCGCCCGCGTCGACGCCCGGTGGCCAGCACTGATCCGAGGAGGATCAGGGTGAATCCGACGGCGGTGACCACGGTGAAGGCCTCGTCCAGCAGCGTCACGCCGAGCAGCACCGCGACCGCCGGGTTGACGTACGTAATGACCACCGAGCGGGCCGGGCCGACCTCGGCGATCAGGGCGAAGAACAGCAAAAAGGCCAACGCCGTACAGACCACCGACAGCACGACGACCGCCGCCACGACCTCGGCAGACGGCCAGCTGGACGGCGCCTGCGCGACACCGGCTGGGATGTACGCCACGGCGGCCAGGCCCAGCGCCAGCGCGACCGTGCCCAGCTGCGGCAGGTCGGAGAGGCTGCGCGACAGGATCACCGGCCCGACCGCGTAGCACACGACCACGCCGGCGATGGCCGCGATCGCGCGGCTGTCGCCGGCGCCGACCTCGAAGCCGACCAGCGCCGCGACCCCGGCGGCTCCGAGCAGCAGGCCGACCAACCGGCGGGCGCCCAGCCGCTCACCGGCCGGACCGCCGAGTGCGATCAGGGCGCCGATCAGCGGTACGGCGGCGATCAGCAGGCCGGTCAATGAACTGGACAGCCGTTGCTCGGCGAAGCCGAGCAGCAGCCAGGGGATACAGATCTCCACCACCGTGAACAGCACCAGCGGCCACCACCGGGCGAGCAGCGGCCGGACCTGCCCACGGGCGAGGGCGATGGGCAGCAGCAACGCGGCGGCGAGTGCGGTGCGCACCAGCACCAGCGTCGAGGGTGCGAGTTCCGCTACGGCGACCTTGATCAGCAGGTAGGGGATGCCCCAGATGACACCCATCGCGACGAACAGCAGCCAGCCGCGCCTGCTCACGTCCTGTCCACCTCTCGACGGGGTCTCTGAGTGGACCAATGTTGCCGGGGACGTACGACATTCCCGGCCAGCCAGATGCGACGATCGCAGCATGCTCGGCAACGACGGTCCGGTTGCCTTTGTCCTCGGCGGCGGTGGGGTCCTCGGGGCGTCCGAGGTGGGCATGCTCGCCGCCCTGCTCGACCGCGGCATCCGGCCCGATCTGATCGTCGGAACGTCGGTCGGCGCCATCAACGGTGCGCTGGTGGCCGCCGACCCGACGGGAGGCAGCGTCGACCGGCTGACGGAGCTCTGGTGCGACCTCGCCCGCGGGGACGTCTTCGGCGGATCGCTGCTGGCCCAGACGGCGACGCTGGTCCGCACCGGGACTCACCTGCAGGCACCAGGCCCGCTACGCCGGCTGCTCGCCGATCAGTTCGGTGACGCGGTGCTCGAGGACCTCGCTGTGCGGTTCCAGTGCGTCGCGGCCAGTATCGAGCGGGCCACCGAGCACTGGTTCGACAGCGGCTCGGTCGTCGACGCGGTGCTGGCCAGCAGCGCCGTACCCGGTCTGCTCGCGCCGGTCCGGATCGGGGACGAGCACTACCTCGACGGCGGGCTCGTGAACAGCATTCCGGTCGGGCGTGCCGTGCACCTCGGCGCGCGGACGATCTACGTCTTGCACGTCGGGCGAATCGAGAGTCCGTTACGGCCGCCGCGGCGGCCTTGGGAAGTCGGGCTCGTGGCGTTCGAGATCGCCCGTAGGCACCGCTTCACCACCACGATGGCGGCGCTGCCCGACGACGTCACCGTCCATGTCCTGCCCGCTGGCGGCGAGCCGATGGGCTTCACCGACCGGCGGCAGTTCCGCTACCGGGACTTCCGCTCAGTTCCCGGCCGGATCCGGGCCGCTCAAGTCGCCACCGAGGCCTATTTCGAGTCGGTGGCAGGTTCATGAGGCTGCCGCCGCGCGGGGCACGACGGATCGCGGGGCCGGTAGTCGTCGTCCTCGCAGCGGTTGGAGGGCTGTTCCTGCTTCCCCTGCTCGCGGTCGCCGCCGCCATTGCGTCGATCTGGCTGCCGGGACGCTGGCGCGGCCTGCGGTTGCTCGGATTCGCCCTGGTCTGGGTGGCAGCTGAGGTCGTCGCGCTGGGGGCTGCCCTGGCATTCTGGGTGGCCAGCGGCTTCGGCGTGCTGCTGGGTACCCGAGTGTTCCAGCGTGCCCACTACGGCGTGCTGCGGCTGGTCCTGGACGCCGTTGTTGACGCGGCGCAGGTGCTCTTCCGGTTGCAGTTGGAGACCGACGGCGTGTCGTGGACACCGCTGGACGACGGCGTACCAGGTTCGACGAACGCGATGCTGGTGTTGAGCCGCCATGCGGGACCGGGGGACAGCCTGCTGCTCGTCCACACCCTGATGAATCGCGATCACCGGCGCCAGCCGCGGATCGTGCTGAAGGGCATTCTCCAGCTGGACCCGATGATCGACGTCTACCTGCATCGGGTTCCGGCCCGCTTCATCGACCCCGTACCGGGGGCCGGAGCGGACGTGGAGGCGGTCATCGGCGCGCTCGCCGACGACATGGGGGAGGAGGACGCGCTGCTGATTTTCCCGGAGGGCGGCAACTTCACCGCCAAGCGACGGCGGCGGGCGATCCTGCGGCTGCGGCAGCGCGGGCACCGAACTCATGCGGACGCGGCGGAGCGGATGCGGCACGTCCTCCCGCCTCGCCCCGGCGGCGTCATCGCCGCGATCGAGGCGGCGCCGTACGCCGACGTCGTGTTCGTCGCGCACACCGGGCTGGAGCACCTCGCCACCATGGCCGATGTCTGGCGGGAGTTGCCGGAGGACAAGACGCTGCATCTGCGCTGGTGGTTCGTGCCGGCCGCGGACGTGCCGGCCGGGCGGGAGGCGCAGATCGGCTGGCTGTACGAGCGGTGGGCGGACATCGACAGCTGGATCGAGAACCACCGCGGCTGAGGACGCTCAGTCGACCGGGATCAGCAGTCCCTCGAGCCGCACCGTGCCGGCGCCGTAGCGCTGGTCGTACGTCTCCTGCAGCTCCGCGGTGGCTACGAACACCTGGACGACGAGTTGCCCGGTCCAGATGTCGGGGGAGCTGCCCATGACACCCGGGTCGCGGTCCAACTGTTGCTGCACGGCGAGCAGCGTGGCCTCGTCGCGGACCGTCGGGCTGACACACAGCGACCCGCCCCAGACCTCGCGAATGGCGTTGTGGAGGGCGTCCACGTCCTGCGTGGTGATCACGTTCAGGACGAAGCGCTGCGGGTCGTTGGCACTCTCTTCGGTCATCTCTGACCCGCTCGTCCGCTGGTCGATCCACAGGCCGCCGTAGCCCTCGGCGGCCTGGGCGACCCGCCTGGCCGCCTGGAATGCGGCTTCCGTCACTCGCTCGGGGTCCACGGGTCGCCACCCGCTGGCCGGTTCGGGGCACGGTGTGGCGAACTGATCCTCCTCACTGTGCGGGCGCTCGACGGACCCGTCGTCCACAATGGCCGGCTCGGTCAAGGTGAACGTCTCGGCGCCGAACGTCCCGACAAGGACGTAGGAGCCCCAATGCGTCCCGGAGGCGGATTCGTGTTCGACTGCCGACCAGTCCCAACCCGCGATATCGGGTCCACCACACTGCGGCGGGTATGACTCGTCGACCCCGTGGCACAGCTGCGGGCCGTGCTCCGGGCTCTCCAGGACCGCAGCAAACGTCCGGAACCGTCCGTCATAGCCGTCGGCGACCAGCGTCGGGGCCGGCTCAGCCACGGGCGCTCCTCCCTGGTTCAGCTGTTCCGCGCAGCCGGTCACGAGCAGCGCACTGGCGGCAATGCTGACCGTCCTACCCAGGTGAGCTGCCGGCATACCTGCTCTGACGCTGCTGGGAACCAGCCGGTTCCATCGAGTCTGCCCGGTGTGGGTACATCGGAGGATGTACTCTGCCTGGATGCAGGTCGCCATTCACGCCGATGTCCTGGCTCGCTTCGGCCACGCCCTGTCGGATCCGACCCGAGCCCGGGTGATGCTGGCGCTGCGAGACGCCCCGGTATACCCGGCGGAGCTGGCCGAGCTGCTCGGCGTGTCACGGCAGAGCGTGTCCAACCACCTGTCGTGCCTTCGCGGCTGCGGGCTGGTCGTGGCGTTGCCGGAGGGCCGCCGTACCCGGTACGAGCTGGCCGACGCGCGGTTGGGCCACGCGCTGGCCGATCTGCTGGGGGTGGTGCTGGCGGTGGACCCGCAGCACTGCGCCGTAGCCGAGTCGAGGGGGTGTTGCTGATGGCCGAGTCGGTCCTCGTGACGAGCGACACGAGCGACACGCGACAGCGGCTGTTGTCGCGGCGGATCCGAATCCTGGTGGCGGTGACCATCGGCTACAACGTCGTCGAGGCCGTCGTCGCGCTCACCGCCGGAGTTGCCGCGTCCTCGGCGGCGCTGGTGGGGTTCGGCCTGGACTCGGTGATCGAGGTGGGTTCAGCCGCGGCGGTGGCCTGGCAGTTCACCGGCTCCGATCCGCAGGCGCGGGAGCGGGCCGCGTTGCGGATCATCGCGGTGTCCTTCTTCGCCCTCGCCGGCTATGTCGCCGTCGAGGCGGTCCTGTCCCTGTCCGGCGGCTCCGATGCCCGGCACTCCAGCGTCGGTCTGGTCCTTGCCGGGCTGAGCCTGCTGGTCATGCCGGTGCTGTCATGGGCGGAGCGGCGCACCGGTCGGGAACTCGGCTCCAAATCGGCGGTGGCTGATTCCAAGCAGACCCTGCTGTGCACGTATCTGTCCGCGGTGCTGCTCGTCGGGCTCGCGCTGAACTCGCTGTTCGGCTGGTCGTGGGCGGACCCGGTGGCGGCATTGGTGATCGCCGCGGTGGCAGTGCGCGAAGGCCGCGCCGCGTGGCGAGGCGACCTCTGCTGCGCCCCGGCCGTCGCGCCGGCGGCGGGCGTGCGGTCGCCGGGGACCGGCTGTGCGTGCTGTGATTCGCCGTAGGTCACCAGCCGCGCAGGTTCACCGGCCAGCGATCGATGACTACCTCCCCGTCGACGACGTGCATGGCCTCGTGCAGGGCGACCGTCGGGTCGACGTGAGCGGGTAGCACCCGGATCCGTTGGCCCACCCGCACCGGTTCCTCCGGTGCGAACGTGGTGTGCTCGTCCGAGCAGAACCACACGGTCGCTCCTGGGATCGTCGGGTTGCCGTGGTCCATCCCCAGGGATTTCAGGCCGACGTCGGCGACCGCCCACCCGGGGCTGACCGAGACGACGGTGGCAAGGACGGACAGCGCGTTGGCGAACGGCAGGTCCAGCTGGGCGTAGGCGGTGTCCATCAGCGCGTAGGAGCCGGCCTGGATCTCCGTCGCCCACGTGTTGACCGCGTAGGTGCCGGTTCCGCCGGCGCTGATCAGGTCGCCACCCACGTCGGCGTGCGCGGCCGTGAGCAAAGCCATGCACTCGGCGGTCAGCCGAGCCTGCTCAGCTACCGGCTGGGCCATCATCAGGTGGCCCTCGTAGCCCATCACACCGCGCACCGTCAGGCCCCGAGAACCGGCCAGCTCGGCGATCCGGCCGGCGTCGGCAGGTGCGCAGCCGCAGCGCGGCAGCCCGACGTTGACGTCGACCACGACCTCGGTGACGCCGCCCGCAGCGGCCGCCGCGACCGTCTCCACCGAGTCGACCGCAACCGTGACGCGGGCGCCGTCCTGGATCACAGCGCCCAGCCGGCGCGCGTCGAGCACCTCGTTGGCAAGCAGCAGGTCACCGCCGAGCCCGGCGCAGGCCATCCCCTCGACCTCGCGGATCGTCGCGCAGGTGAACCCCAGATGGCCCCGCCGGTGCTGAGCCTGAGCCAACGATGTGCACTTGTGCGCCTTGACGTGCGGCCGCAACCGGTTCCCCGGGAGGGCTGCTGACATGACGTCCAGGTTCGCCGTGAGCAGGGCTTGCTCGACGACGAGGGCAGGGGTCTGCAGCTCGCCGACGTCCATTGTCAGCCCAGGACCCGGTCGAGGTAGGCGTTGGCAAACCGGCCGCCGGGATCGACGTTGTCCCGGACCGCCAGAAACTCCTCGAACCGCGGGTAGCGGCCGCGCAGCGTGCCGGCGTCCTGATAGTGCAGCTTGCCCCAGTGCGGGCGACCGTCCAGGTCCTTCATCACCGCCTCGACTTCGCGGAAGTAGGTCTCGTATGGCTGCCCTTTGAACATGTGTACGGCGAGGTACGCCGACTCGCGGCCCGAGGCGGTGGACAGCGGGATGTCGTCGGCGGCGGTGAAGCGGACCTCGACCGGAAAGGAGACCTTGAGCTCGTGCCGTTCGATGACTTGCCCGATGCCGGCGATAGCGGCTCGGACAGCCGCCGCCGGTACGCCGTACTCCATCTCCACGAAGCGCACCCGCCGCGGGGACACGAACACCCTATGCGAGGCGTCGGCGTACTCACGGTCACCCATCAAGCGGGCCGCCATCGTGTTGATGCGGGGGATCAGGCCAGGACGCAGCCGCCCGAGGCGACAGGTCAACTCGAATATGCCGTTGCCGAACAACTCGTCCTCGAGCAGGGCGCGGGGACGGCTCAGCCGTCGAAGCGGCGCGCCGGCGGGCAGCCGGTTGTTGCGCTTGGTCAGGGTCTTGTCGGTGTGCGGGAACCAGAAGAACTCGAAATGGTCGTTGTCGGCGACCAGCGCGTCGAAATCGCCGAGGACGGCCGAGAGCGCCATGGGGCGTTCCTGCGCGTGCAGGCTGAACGCCGGCTCGGTCTGCAGGGTGACGGTGGCGATGATGCCGAGCGCGCCGAGCCCGACCCGCGCCGCGGCGAAAAGCTCCGGGCGTTCCTGCGGACTGCAGCTGACCATAGAGCCGTCGGCCAGCACGAGCTGTAGCGCCCGGACCTGGGTGGCCAGCCCACCCAACTTTCGGCCGGTGCCGTGGGTGCCGGTCGAGAGGGCGCCAGCGACTGTCTGCTGATCGATGTCGCCGAGATTGCTCAACGCCAAGCCGTGTTCGTCGAGCAGAGTGTTGAGCCGCTGCAGCGACATGCCGCCTTGCACCGTGACCAGACCCGTCGCTTGGTCGGCATGCACGAGATCGGCGAGCCGGTCGAGGCGGACGTGGATGCCGTCGGTCACGCCGATGGCGGTGAACGAGTGACCGGAGCCGATCGCCTTGATCCGCTGGCCGTCCCGCTCGGCGGCCTTGACCAGACCCGCGAGTTCGCTGACGTCGCGAGGAGATGCGACCAGCGCTGGCTGCGCGACCTGGTTGCCGGCCCAGTTGCGCCAGATGGTGCCCGTCGTCACTGCACCGTGTCGCGCGGCCGGTTGGCGGCCGCCGACAGGGTTGTCGCTCCGGCGGTGCCGTTTTGCAGCCGCTTGTGCAGCCCGACGACGTACCAGAGGCCGGCCAGCGCCAACCCGCCGAGCACGACGTAGGTGGCGTTGCGGAACTCCGACGGCAGGATCAGGGCGGCGAGCGCGGCGAGCAGCCACACGAGCGCCGCGACGAACACCGGACCGGCCCACCTGCCGAGGTGGAAGGCGTCCGGGAGCGCGGCAAGCCGCCGCCGCCGGAGCCCGTAGGCGACCACCGTCAGGAAATAGACCAGGAAGGGGAGCAGGGCGGTGGCGCCGACGAGCGTGCCGAACGCGTCGCCGTTGGCGTAGCCGTAAAGCATCAGTGCGAGACAGATCACGAAGGTGATCAGCAGGGCGCTGATCGGTGTCCTGGTGCCCGGATTGACCCGGCGCAGCACCGTCGATCCCGGCAGCATGTTGTCCCGCGCCATCGCGAAGATCAGCCGGGCGGCTGCGGCCACGTAGACAACGGTCAGGGCGAACATCGAGAACACCACGACGAGCAGGAGCACCTTAGTGAGGGTCTCGCCGAGCCAGTAGAACGTGATGTCGGCCAGTGGAACGGGGGAGGCTTGCACCGCCGCGAGGTCGGGGATGGCGATGGTGAAGCCGATCAGGGTGAGCATGCCCAGCACGCCCGACAGGACGACGGACAGGATGATGGCGCGCGGGATCGTCCGCCGGACATCGACTGTTTCCTCGCCCATGTCGGCGGCTGCCTCGAACCCGGCCAGGGTGTAGACCCCGATCAACGCGGCGAGCACCACGGCGTACCACAGGGGTTGGCCAGGCAAGGTCGTGGTGGTGCCGAGGAAGCCCAGCCCGTGCTCGTCCGGAGTGCCCTTGGCCACCCACAGGACGAAGAGCACCACGGCGACTCCGACGGCTCCGACTATCTCGGTGACGACGGCGGTGTTGTTGACCCGGGCGGCGAGCTGGATGCTGATGAGATTGATGCCAAAGGCCGAGGCCATCAGCACGATGGCGACGAACAGCAGTAGCCGAGGGTTCTCGATGTTCCAACCCAACGCGGTGACCAGCAGCGGTGAGGCTCCGAGGAGCAGGATGCCGGGCATGCCGACCGCGACCAGCATGATGCCCAGACTGCCGACCACGTAGCCGTAGCGCGGGCCGACCAGACGCGAGGCCCACTGGTAATTGGCGCCGGCCAGCGGGATGCGGGTGGCGAGTTCGGCGACGATCAAGGCGACGAGCGTCTGTCCCACGGCGGCTACCGGCCACAGCCAGATGCTGGCCGGACCGAGATGGGTGATGCCGAAGGCGTAGTTCAGGAAGATCCCGGTCGTGATCGAGATGATCGAGAACGACACCGCGAAGACGGCGAACAGGTGCAGGACCCGCCTGAACTCCTGTCGATAGCCGAATTCGTTGACCGCGGCGTCTTCGGTCCCTGGCGCGATCTGATCTGCGGACATGGTGGCCTCCCGGACATGGTGAATCCTGGCCGTGCAGAGACCGCGGCTGCGTTCTCGCGGACAGGATCCGACGTCCGGGCGAGTTGGTCAAGCGTCCCAGATGATTGACTCAGACGGTTGACTCAGTTGCTGACCGTATCCTGGTGAGCCGAGCGTTGCACCGAGGAGGTCGGGTTGGGGCGGGTCGCAGCCGGAGATCGGCGCCAGCAGCTGATCGAGGCCGCGATCCGGGTCGCCGAGCGCGATGGCATCGCTGCAACGACGACCCGGCGGATCGCCGCCGAGGCCGGCGCCAGCCTGGCCACCGTGCACTACTGCTTCCGTTCCAAGCAAGAACTCCTTCAGGAGGTCCTCACCGCGATCATCACCGAACTCGCCGAGGCTGCCCGGGGAGAAGTCCGCCCTGGCATCGACGCCGGGACGCTGCTGCGGGAGGGGCTTCAGGCGCTCTGGGTGATCGTCGAGAAGGAACCGGGTAAGCAGCAGCTGACCTACGAACTCACCCACTACGCGTTGCGGCAGCCGGGGATGGACAGCTTCGCGCTGTGGCAGTACGAGATGTCCTACGCCGCCTGTTCCGCGCATCTGGAGGCGATCGCCGCCGCGGCTGGAATCACCTGGTCGCGGCCGATGCCGGTACTCGCCCGAATGCTCATGACTGTCATCGACGGAGTGGTGCTCGGCTGGCTGGTCGACCGGGACAGCCCAGCCGCACTGGCAGCTCTGGACTGCCTGGCCGACCTTCTCGCGACGCTGGCGGTGGAGTGAGCCTCAGCTGAAGAACTGACTCAGCAGGAACAGATTCAGCGCGATGATGATCGCCGCGATCACGCTGGCGACCGCGGTGGTGATGCGGCGGTTGACCAGCTCACCCATGATGTCGGCGCGGCGGGTCAACAGGACGAGCGGCACGAGCGCAAAGGGGATACCGAAGCTCAGCACCACCTGACTGATGATCAGGGCTCGCGTCGGGTCCACGCCCAGGGCCAGCACGATCAGCGCGGGTGCCAACGTGATGGCACGGCGCAGGACCAGCGGGATCTGCCGTCGCAGGAAGCCCTGCATGACGATCTGGCCGGAGAAGGTGCCGACGCCGGAGGAGGCGAAGCCGGACGCGAGCAGGGCGAGTGCGAAGGCGAGCGCCGCAGACTCACTCAGGGTGCTCTGCAGGCCGGCGTGCACCCCCTCGATTGTGTCGGTGTCGGGGATGCCAGAGCCGAAGAACAACTCGGCGGCGATGACCAGCATCGCCAGGTTGACCAGCCCCGCCAGGCCCATGGCGACGACGACGTCGATGCGCTGGTAGCGCAGCAGCGTCCGGCGCTCGGGCGCGTCGGTCGCCGCGACCCGTCGCTGGGTCAGCGCGGAGTGCAGGTAGATGACGTGCGGCATGACGGTCGCCCCGAGGATGCCCGCGGCCAGCAGCACGCTGTCGGTGTTCGAGAACGTCGGCACCAAGCCGGAGGCGACGCCGGACGGTGACGGCGCCACCAGCACGATGTTGTAGAGGAAGCCGAGGAAGATCACCGCCAGCAGCCCGCTGATGACCCGCTCGAACGGCCGGAAGCCCCGGCTCTGCATTCCCAGCAAGGCGAATGCGACGGCTCCGGTGATGAGCCCACCGGTGAACAGGGGGACGTCGAAGAGCAGCTTCAGGGCGATGGCGCCGCCGATGACCTCGGCGAGGTCCGTGGCCATCGCCACCGCCTCGGCCTGCACCCACAGCCCCCGCGTGACCGGGCGCGGGTAGTGCTCGCGACACAGCTCAGGAAGACTCATGCCGGTCGCCAGCCCGAGCTTTCCGGACAGCGACTGGATCACCATGGCCATCAGGTTGGCACCCACGATGACCCAGACGAGTTCGTACCCGAAGGTCGAGCCGCTGGCGAAGTTCGTAGCGAAGTTGCCAGGGTCGACGTACGCGATCGCGGCGACGAACGCCGGCCCGACAAGGAGCATCGAACCCCGCAACCGGCCGCGTGAGCGGACCTCGGTCAGCGTGGGCTCGGCGCCGTCCGCGGTGGATTGCGGGCCAGCTGATCGCCGATCTGAGGTCATGGGGTCCCCGAGTGAGTGTTGCCCATCGTCCTGACGACTGCGCCATGCAGGAGGTTGGTCAGTTGGGTCCCTAGACCGTGCCGCGTGCCGTCGACGGTGATCCACAGCGGGCCACCGAAGGGCGCCCGCGCACCGACTTCGACCAGTACGCCGGGCCGCAGGCCGATGTCGGCCAGGTAGCGCAGCGCCTCGGGGTCGCGGTCGCTGACCCGCTCGATCCGAAATCGTGAGCCGGTGGGCGCCGCGGTGAGCGGATCGGCCCAGCGCTCGTTGTGCGGCCCCGTCCTCGGGGGGATCGGATCGCCGTGCGGGTCGTGCGCCGGGTGCCCGAGGAGGGCGTCGATGCGGTCCTCCAGCCGGTCGGACAGGCTGTGCTCGAGCACCTCGGCCTCGTCGTGGACCTCGTCCCAGGGAACCCCGACCACCTCGGCGAGGAACGTCTCCAGCAGCCGGTGCCGGCGCACGACGCGCAGTGCCTGGACCTCGCCCCCCGAGGTCAGCGTGAGGCCTCCCTCGCGGCGGCGGGCTACCAGTTCGCCGGCTTCCAGCCGCTTCACCATCGCCGACACCGAGGGCGCCGACACCCCGAGCCGTCGCGCGATCGTGGACGTCGTGACCGCCTCGCCCTCGGTTACCAGGTGGTAGATCACCTTGAGGTAGTCCTCAACGGCCTCCGTAGCCTGCATGAAATCTGACGTTAGACACGTCTAATCCGGTGCGCAACCGAAACTGTGTTTTCGTGACCGGCCGCCTCGCGATCGCAGCGCTCGGTCAGGCCGTTGCGTGGGTGGCTGAGCGGCGACCGCTTCGGCCCGAGTGCCCGCGTCGCCCAGTTGGCGCCGGCTCTGCCCGGGATCCTCGGCGAGCAGTCGGCACATGAGTGGCTGCCGATCGGGCCCGGCCGTAGTCGCACTCCGCGGCGTCCCGTCGATCGTCGTGGGCCCGGACCGCTGCGCCAGCGCCACCGTCGACTTGCCGGCACCGGTCCCCCGGCGAGCCAGCGGACGTGGCCGAGCCGAGCCGCCGTGCTCCCGGTCAGCCTTCGGCCAGTTCTTTGAGGGTCAGCAGTTGCTTGCGCATCATGACGACGTCGCCCCAGCCGAGCAGGAGCCGGCGCAGGCCACCGATCGGGCCGGACCGCCCGACCAGCATCTTGACCACGAGCCGCGTGGTCAGACCCGCGGCACGAACGGCGTAGGTGATCGCCAGCGGCCCGAAGACCCGGGTCGCCGCAGGCAGCGAGACACCGGTGAGGTGGTCGTCGGCCGCGAAGTCGGCCAGGGAGAACACCAGGAACGGCTGACCGCGTTCCAGCCGCTGGACCCCCGGTGTCAGCTCGCGCGGGCTGCGCCGGCCGCGGTTGTCGAGCAGGTCGTAGCTGTACGGCGCGACCTTCAGCTGGCACAGCCAACGGAACACCGTCGGCGGCGATGCGGCGATGCCGACGGCGCGGAAGTAGGCAACCGCGCCGGGCGCCCCGTGTGAGTCGCAGGGATAGGGCGCTGCGCGCTCGGCAGCGGTCGCGCCCCAGTTACGAGCCGGGTCGATCACGCGGCAGGGCCAACTGCGAGAGCGCGCGCCGTTACCTGCAACCCGTTCTCGGCCGCTGCCACGACGGCGCGACGCTCATCGCGCCATCGCTGCGCCGTCTCGATCCGTTGCCGGATGAGGCCGGCGTGCTCACGAACCCGATCTGGGCTTGCTGACCCCGGCGCCCGCCGCGCCTCGACGAGTGCAACCGGATCCTCGACGGCAGTGAGCAGGTCGTCGGACACCCGCAGTCGCTCGCCGATGACCCGGTCCGCGGCATCGGCGAGCGATGCTGCGCTGAGCCGGTCGACACCGTTCGCCACGGCCGTCGCGACGGCCGCACCGACGATCCGGTACGACGTCCGGTAGTCCAGCCGGTGGCTCAGGGACAGGTCCTCGGCCAAGTCAGCGGCGCCGATGAAATCCGCCGCCGCACCGGAGGCGAGCACGGCGGTGTTGACCCGTAGTCCTCGCACCACCGCGGCTGTCAGCCGTACCAGCCGACCGGCCAGCCCGAGTGCCCCCGCAACCTCGCCGTACGTGTAGAGCCAGTTGTCCGTACGCGCCGACGGGGTCCGGGCGGTGGTGATCAGGCCGGCGAGCCGCCCGGACAGGGTGCCGGCCCCGCCCCGGATGACCGCCAGCGCGTAGGGATTGCGTTTCTGCGGCATCAACACGCTCGCCCGGCACAGCGCCGCGTCGAGTTCGACGTAATCGAAGGCCGGGCTGGCGAATATCTCCAGGTCCTCGGCGAGTTGGTCGGCGGTCAAGACCGCCTGCACGCCGGCGAACACCGCGTCCAGCGGCGCGTCGACCGACCACATCGCATCCCGGGTGTTCGCACCCACCCGGTCGAACCCGAGCAGGTCGGCCACCCGCTGCCGGTCCACCGGGATCCGGCTGCCACCCGCCCCGCCCGACCCACCGGGGCAGATGTCGGCGGTCCGGTAGGCCGCCTCGATCCGCTCCAGGTGGCGCAGCGCCTGCTCCCCGAACTGCCCCAGGTAGTGCCCGAACGTCGAGGGCTGCGCGGGCTGGAGGTAGGTGCTGTCGGCCCATATCGCTCCAGCGTGTTCTTCCTGCCGCTCGGCGAGCACAGCGGCGAGCGCGCCGACGTCGGTGTGCAGGTCGAGCAGCAGCCGGCGCAGAGCGATCCGGAACGCTATCCGGCCGGCCTCGCGACGGGTCCGTCCCAGGTGCAGCCATCCGGTCACCGACCCGAGGGTCTGCTCCAACTCCCGCTCGCGGGCGTTGTAGGCATCGCCGTACTCCGGATCGTAGCGAAAGTCGGCGGGGTCGCTGTCGACGAGTTCGAGCAGCCGGCGAAGGAGCGGTCGTACGACGTCGGGCTGCACTGCGCCGGCCTCGATCAGCGACACCTGGTGTGCCAGGTCCGCGAGGGCCAGCCCGCGGTGCAGCAGCGGCGCGTCGTCGGTTTCCAGCTGGTATCCGGCCTCGACGAGTTCGGGCGCCGGCCCCTTGGTGATCCGGCCTTCCGTGCCGAGATAGCCCTCGGGTCGGGTGCCGTGCTCACTCACGGCTGCCCCGCCGCTGCGAACAATGTCGAGGCACCACCGCTGACGAGGAACGCCACCGGACCGACCACCTCACCGGACCGGCAGGCGTCGATCAGTGCGGCCATCGCCTTGGCGCCGAAGACCGGATCGAGGAACACGCTTTCGGCGCGAGCCACCAGCGCCGCCGCTTGCTCGCCCTCGGGAGAGGGGACGCCGTACCCCGGCCCGATCCAGCCGCCCCGGATGTCCACGGCCGGCTCGGTCACCGGCGTCCCGAGCAGCTCGCCGGCGGCCGTGGCGAGTCGGCTCACCTGCGCCGTGATCTCCGGTACCGGTCGACTCACCGTGACACCCACGACGTCGTACGACGCTTGCAGCAGCGCTGCTCCGGCGACGAGCCCGGCGCAAGTTCCGCCGGAGCCGGCGGCCAGCCAGAGCGCGGTCGGCGGCTCGGGCATCCTGACGAGCTGGGCTGCCAGCTCGACGCTCGCCCGCACATAACCGAGCGCTCCCACGGCTGTGGCACCGCCGCGGGGAACGACGTATGGATGACGCCCGAGGCCGCGCAGTTCAGCCGCGAGCTGTTCGATCCCACTGTCCACTGAGGATCGTTCCGGATCTGCGGTGAAGTAGATCTTGGTGCCGAGCTTGCGGTGCAGCAGCAGGTTGCCGACGTCGGGAACGGGGTCGCCGTAGCAGACGACGAACGGTTCCAAGCCGGATCGGAGCGCGGTCAGGGCCGCCAGCATGGTCCAGTTCGACTGCGGTCCGGCGCCGGTGACCAGGCTGTCGCAACCCTGACCGAGTGCGTCGGCGAGCAGGTACTCCAGGGGCCGTACCTTGTTGCCGCCGAGGCCGATGCCGGTCAGATCGTCCCGCTTGAACCAGATCGGGACGGCCAGCTCGTCGGACAGCCTGCTGGCGAGTTGCAGCGGGGTGGGCACGGTCGCGAGTTCGACCCGGCTGATACCCGCAAGGGCGGCGCGTACCCTACCGAGCGGTGTCATCTCACCTCCCCAGCCCGGCCAGCACCCGATCGACGAACGCGCCGGCGGAACCGAGCGCTCCGCGCACGTCGAGCAGGGCGGTGAGCTCCTCGTCGGTGATCACGTCGAGCCGACGATCGGCCCGAAGGGCGGTCAGGAAGTCCTGCCCGGCTTCGATCCCGGTCATTGCTGCCTGATAGACCACATCGTGCGCGGTGTGTTTACCGAGCCGATCGGACAGCGCCCGCAGCACCGGCTCGGACATTAGATACCCCTGGTGGGAGGCCAGATTCCGGCTCATCCGCTCGACGTCGACCGCCAACCCACCGAGCATGGCGACCCCGAGTTCGCAGCTCGCGGAAAAGGCAAGACAAGCCTCTGGCAGCAGCAGCCACTCGGTCTTCCACGCCCGGCCGTCGCGCTCGTGCTCGGACACGATTCCTTCCAGGGCCAGCCCGGCCTGCGCCCGCACCACGCGGGAAAGCGCGACCAGCTGCTCGGAGTTCTCCGGGTTCCGCTTGTGCGGCATGGTGATCGATCCGACGGTTCCCGGCCGGAACCCCTCGCGGACCTCGCCGATCTCCGGGCGCTGCAGTTGGAAGACCTCATTCCCGATCTTGGCCACGGTGGCGGATGCGGCTGCCAGCAGGCAGACGAACTCGGCCACCCGGTCGCGGGCGCTCAGCCAGCAGATCTCGGGGGCGCCCAGCTCCAGTCGGGCGGCGAAGGCCTGGAGAAGGTCCGGTGCCCGCTCGCCCCAGAACTCCATCGTGCCGAGTGCCCCACCGAGCTGGACCACTTCCCACCGCTGCCTGCCCTGTGCGAGCCGGCTCAGGTGTCGATCCAGCTCCGCTGCCCACACCGCCGCCTTGAAGCCGAACGTGATCGGCAGGCCGGGCTGGCCGTGAGTCCGCCCGCACATGGGCGTGTCACGGTACCGGCGGGCCAACTCGGCGGTCAGGTCGCGCATCGCCGACACGTCGCGGGCCATGATGTCGCCGATCGCGCGGCAGATCAGCGCACCCCAGGTGTCGGACAGGTCCTGGACCGTCGCGCCGTAGTAAACCCACTCCCGAGCGCGGTCCGGAAGGGTGGCCCGCAGCGCCCGGATCAGACCCATCGTCGAATGTCCGCTGGCGCGGGTCTCGGACCCGACGACGTCGAGGTCGATGCGCTCGACCTGCGCGTGGTTGCGGATGATGTCGGCGGCGGCGCGGGGCACCAGGTCGACGTCGGCCTGCGCCTCGGCGAGCGTCGCCAGTATGTGCAGCCACGACTGCACCCGGCCGTTGTCGTCGAACAGCGTCCGGGACTCCGCTGTCGACCACAGGTGGCCGAACAGCCGGGAGTCGGCCGGGTGCGCGCTCAACGCCGCTC
>Ga0136620_10000213_pt1 | contig 25949 bp, 28 predicted proteins | sample AntDrymUQ4162106_2_FD_104806 | JGI IMG/M metagenome (GOLD analysis project Ga0136620, IMG submission 104806) | Polar desert sand microbial communities from Dry Valleys, Antarctica - metaG UQ416 (21.06) | ecosystem: Environmental > Terrestrial > Soil > Desert | place: Antarctica: Dry Valley... | reverse complement strand
TAGCGGGCGTTCACGAGGTCGCGGGCGGCGGTGACCAGCCGGTCCAGCACCGGCTCCAGCGACAGCTCACCGGCGATGGCCAGCACCACGTCGCTCATCGCGGCGAACGCCGCGGTGCTGCGGGCGCGGTCAGTGGCCAGCGGGTTTGCAGGCTCCACGTCCGCCACGATACGGGTGCTAGGTCCGAACGCCCCCGACCGACCGAGACGGCCCTCCCGCAATTTGTGGACTCGCACCGGACGGTGAGTCCGGTAGCCGACCACAAATCGCGAAACGGCGGCTGGCGCCCTTCAGGGTTACCAGCGCTCCACCAGATGCTCGCGACCGGGTGGAGGCTCGTACGCCTCCGGCCAAAAGTCGGTGACCTTGGTGATCAGGCCGCCGTCAACCTCGAAAAAGACGATGGCCTGGGAACTGTCGCGGTCCATCGTCCACCGGAACAGCACGGCGCCGTGATGACCGTCGCCGAGCACCACCTGCGGAGCGATGTGCCAGTCTCCTGGGTACTCGACGTTGAACTGGACGTAGCGGTCGCGGCCCCGAATCCGCTCCCGGCTCTGGGGAATCTCGTAGACGACGTCGGGATGCAACAGCGCACCGAAGGCACCCCAGTCGCGGCGCTCCAGGCTCTCCACGAACGCCGCGGCCAGCTCCCTTCCGTCAGGCATCGGCGTACACCTGCTCGACGCCCTGGACATGGATGCGACAGCTTGCGGTGTCGGCGATGAAGAGCTTGGCGCCAGACGACACCGGCCGATCCCCGGAGCTTCGCTGACGCCAGGTGGTGTCGCCGAGCCGCATCCCGGCAGTGTGCCAACCTGCGACGAGCAGGGCCAGCGCTACACCGCTCACCTCCGGGAACGGTCAGACTGGGGTTATGGCTTCCTACTTCGTCAACGATCGTGCGGTGGCGCGAGCCAGACGGCTCATCGACGCGCATCAGTATGTGCTGGACAGCTCGTGGGGCGACGTTCAACCCGGTGCCGACGACGAGAACGCGTTCTTGAAGTCGCACTCATGGGACGAGTACGGCGAGTGGCACCTGGCGCTTACTGACGGGGCGAACGACCACACCAAGGCGAGGTACGGGTTCGTGTACGGGGACTTCCGTCGCATCCACCGGATGGGTCTCATCGCTTGCCAGTACCGGGCCGCGGAGTGGCGGCACAAAGACGTCGAGCTTGCCGCGCACGAGCTTCTCCAGCGCCTCGACGACACCAGCGTCTGAACCCCCCGGCGAGCATTGGCGACCTCGGCGACGGTCAGGCTCATGCCATGAAGCCGGCGATCGCCTCCGCCACGAGGGTCGGCTGGTCTTCGGGGGAAAAGTGCCCGGCGGCCGGGACAACAACACGGTCAGCCTCGGGCAGCCGGGACTGAATCGCCGCGCTGACCTCGACGGGCAGCCACCGATCCTGCTCGCCCCATACGACGCGGGTCGGTGTCCGCAGCCGGTCCAGCAGGGGTTCAAAGTCGGCGGTGTCCTGCTCGTCGAACCCATCGACGTTGCGCAGCCACAGCTGCTGACCGCGCTCGCCCTCCCACTGATCGAAGTAGGCGGCGAAGACGGCCGGCTCCATCGGCCGCTGCGTGGCGGTGCGCAAGTGGGCTGCGGCGACCTCGCGGAAGATGTGCGTCGGCATGCTGCGGTAGACGTCGAGGTGCGCCTTGAGGTGCCGGGTGGTCGCCGTGATCCAGGGACGCAGCACGACGGCGTCGACCAGGACGATGTTCCGAGCCGGGGTGCCCTCGAGGAGGTGCGCCCGCAGGACGACGGCGCCACCGATGTCGTGCCCGACCAGGGTCGGCGCATCCAAGCCCCAGGCCTGCACGAGTTCGGCGAGCACCTCGCCGTGGACGCGGATGGACACCTCCTGGTGCTCATACCGTTCCGACTGGCCGAAGCCGAGCAGGTCGAAGACGTAGACCTCGAAGCGCTCGGCGAGCGTTGACGCGACGTCGCGCCACAGCACCGATCGGCTGGGCGTTCCGTGCACCAGCACCACCGGAGGGCCGGCCCCGAGGACGTCCCAGGCGATCTGGCCGCACGTGGTGGTGACGCGCTGTTCGAGCGTCCAAGCGGTGGGGTCCCCTGACATCGGCAGGCTCCTGTATCGATTGCTGGTGCACGCGGCGCTGCCGACCCGGCCTTTGGCCCCCGCCGGCCGCGTCGTCAGCCCAGGCTCGCGCAACCTCGACCTGTCAGGACGGCTGGGCCGCGAGGGGGAACGTGACCGTGGAAACGCGCATGCCGCGGCGGCCCCGGCCCAGCAGCCGGTGGACCACCGCGTTGCCGTGGTAGCTGACGAGGCCGATGTTGTTCTCGCCGATCAGCGGTGAAGGTCCTCCCTCTGCCGGTCGCAGGTAGCGGCGCGACTCGCGGTAATCGGGCGGCCGGTCCAAGTTCAGGTGCGCCGCCAGCGAGGGCGCGAGGAACACCGGCGAGTCCTCGTCCCATTCGTCGGTGTTGGCCGCGCGCGTCAGCAGGTGCTGCCGCAAGCCACTCCGGCGGTTCGCGGTCGGGGGCCGGTCCCAGCCGAGACGGGCGTGGAAGGGCGTACCGATGTTGCCGACGAGCTGCAGCACGATCCTGCTCGCCATGCCGCTGTGCTTCAGCGAGCTGCTGACCAGTTGGGCCACCGAGACCCTGCGCCGGCCGACGGCGAAGTCGGCCTGCACGTTCAACCCGTAGTGCACGTCCCCCGACAGCAGCACGCACGAGGTCAGGCCCAGGTCGTCGGTCAGCAGTCGCATGAAGTCGACCATCCCCGCGAGGTTGGAGTGCCAGGCCTCGAAGTCGATCTCGTAGGGTCCCACCTTGTCCACCAGGAACTTCTGGCGGCGCTCCTGCAGCTCTAGCCCGAAGACGGGCACGGCCGAGACGAGGATGAGCGGCTCGCCGGACTGGTGGCCAGCGTTGCGGCAGAGGCGATGCACCCGCTGGCGCTCCGCGGGTCCCAGCAGGCGGGCGGCGTCCTCGCCGTCGTCGAAGCTGCGTTGCGTGCGCGTGTCCAGCATGATCGTCGGCGGGTCGGTCGGGGCGGCGAAGCTCCAGCCAGCGAACGACCACAGCGACGTGTCGAACTGCGCACCATCGACTGTTGGCTCGGCTGCCAGGAAGCCCGTGACCGTCTGCTTGAAGTCGTCGCCGAACAGCTCGGGATCGTTGCCCCAGCCCTGGAAGGCCCAGAACGTCGCCAGGGCGTTGGCCACGGCGCGTCGCCCGCTCGGGCTGGCCTGTACCCGATCACGCCAGCCCGCGGTCAGGTTCCAGTCGTCGGTCACGTCATGGTCGTCGAAGATCATGTAGGTCGGCAGGTTGGCGAACAGGCGTCGAACGGCTGGGATGGCGCGTCGCGCCTCCAGCAGGTTTCCCAGCTCCGTGGCGTACCTGTGCCGCAGCTTGGTGACTTCGAGCCGACGGCCAGCCGTGGCGGGGATCGCCTCCTCCCCGGACGGGAACGCCGGCCAGGTCTTTTCGTTCCACGCCGTCAGGTACATGGCCGCGAACTCGCCAAAGCTGAGGATGTGGTTGGCTGCCTTGCCCGAGGTGAACGCGGCATGCTCGGCCACCAGATCCTGGCGGCCGTAGACCGGAATCGTCGACAGGGCCGGCATCCCAGGGACGGAGACCTCGTCGTCTGCCCCCCGCAGCTGACTGCCCAGCTTCGTCAGATGCCGGATCAAGGGGCCGGCGACCTCGTCGCCGTAGATCTGATCGCCGGTGAGCAGCAGGGCGCTGGGGCGTTTTCGTAGGTCCCGTGCGTCGGCGGCCATCACCTCGTCCGCGGACAGCAGGCCGTCCTCGCCCTTGCCGTGCAGCAAGCGGCAGGATCCGTGCAGCAGGTTCAACGCCTCGATGCGATGCCGGATGAAAAAGGTGGGCAGCGCCAGGTCACCGTAGGTGATCCGGCCGCGGCCGCTGAGCAGCCCGAGACTTCCCAGCCGCTGGACGCCCGCGGCGTCGCTGCTGTCCAACTCGAGGTCATACGCCAGCAGCCGGTCGGCCGGGAAGCTGTCGCGGTCTGGATGCGCGGAAACCAGATGGACATACAGGCGTTCGCCTAGTTGCAGAGATTCTGCCTCACCGGAGCCGATCGGCGCGGGATCGCCAGTTGCCTGCCGGCCGAGGTCGAAGATCTCCACCCGGACGCGCGCCGGCGCGCTGGTGGCGACGAACACGCAGACCCGCCGCGGTTCGACCCGGCGCAGCATCGGCCCGAGCAGCAGAGTGGGCAACGTCATCGGAAACCCATCCTGCCCGGTGGCGCAACCGCCACACGCCCCGCGTCGGACGGAGGGGCTACTTCACGCTGGCACAGTTGATGCAGGTTTGCGCAGTCGGGCGGGCCAGCAGGCGCTCGCTGGCGATCGATTGCCCACACCGTTCGCAGACGCCGTAGGTACCGTCGCCAAGCCTTGTCGTTGCCAGTTCCAGGTCGGCGAGGTGGCGGTGCGCCTGCGTCAGCAGCGCGGCGACCTGAGCCCGCTCGAAGGCGATCGTTGCACCCTCCGGATCATGCTCGTCGTCGGGAGGCGCGATGGCGCAGGACTCGACGATGTCGTCGAAGTCGCGCGTGAGCGCCGCGACCCGAGCCGCCGTCTTCTCCCGCTCGACCGCGACAAGCGCCTGAAGGGCCGCGCGCTGGGACTTCGAGAGCCTGGCAGCCGTGTGCTTTTGACTCATGACGCTGGCGAACCCAACCGACCAGGAAAGTGGAGCGACCAACGTGTGCCGTGTGGAGCGGACGACGGGATTCGAACCCGCGACCCCCACCTTGGCAAGGTTGCAGCCCATACTCGCAACACTTGCCATCGTCTGCCGATAGTGCGTGTGACCTGCACAAATGCGAGTCACACGCTTGTCATTAGCTGCCATCATAACCGGCTGTTTCTCAACGTCTTGTGGCCCAGGTGTGGCCCAAGCGCACCCGCTGACCCCTGATCGCCTTCACGGCTTGGGGTGCCGCTCCCGCCATGCGGACACACCCGCCGTCACGGTGATCACAATCCCGAAGATCGGGAGCAGCCAACCGAAGGGGTACAGGAACGACGCCAGCTCATCCGGGACACCGCTCAACAGGATGCCGAAACCGACCACCGGCAAGCCCCGAGCGTCGATCCGGGCCGCCTGACGCTCCCGCTCGTCCAACAGCCGGCGCAACTCGGCCGTCTCGACCTGTTCCGCCACGAGCGACAGTATGCACCGGCGCGCCGTGGCGTGACGGCTCGCGCGCTGACGGCGCCCGTGTCCGCGGCGACACCCGGCCCCCGCTCAGTCCGGCCCCGCCCAGCTGCCGGCCCAAGCGAGAGAGCGTGCGCTAACCGCTCACCCATATGAACAAGTCATTGACCTTACCCCCCGTTGGTGTCATGCTTCTCCCACGTTTGGGGGAGCTGTCTCGCCTGGTCAGGTCGACCGCCCCTCACCAGGGGGCGCGAGCTGTGTCAGCTCGCTGTGGGGCGAAGCCGCACGAAAGGGTTGTCATGGACGGTCAGCGCTTCGACGATCTGACCAAGGAGCTGGCGACCAGCTCTCCTCGCCGGCACTTCCTGCGCAGTCTCGCGCTAGGGGTTGTCGGGCTGGGATTCTCAGCCAGGGGTGGGCAGGCGCTGGCGGCCCCGCCCGACCCCAAGTGCAAGCCGCTGTTCCACAAGTGCGCGCTGAACGTCGAGTGTTGTTCGCGCTTCTGCGACAAGAACGGCAAGCAGTGCGTCTGCGCCCCTGACGAGATCGCGTGCAACAACCAGTGCGTGGCCACCTGCCACGACGTGAAGGACCCTTGCAAGGTCAGCTTCTGCGACCCCCTCACGGGCAAGTGCGTTGTCGGCAACGCCCCCAATGGCACGGTGTGCGAGGACGGCGACCTGTGCACCGTCGGCGACACCTGCCAGAACGGCACCTGCCGCCCGGGTCCGGTGAAGACCTGTGACCAGTGCCTTGCGTGCGACCGGGCAACCGGCGCGTGCGTGCCGAAGCCGAACGGCACATCCTGCGACGACGGCAACAAGTGCACCCTCGACGACACCTGCCAGGCCGGAGTCTGCGTCCCGGGTGACCTGAAGGACTGCGACGACGACAACGAATGCACTGCCGACACCTGCGACCCCGCCACTGGCAACTGCGTCCACACGCCGTTGCCGGGACAGCCGTGCGAGACCGGCAACAAGTGCACCGCCGATGTCTGTGATGACGACGGGCGTTGCCAGCAGGGTCCGGAGACGGTCACCTGTCCGCAGTGCCAGATTTGCGACCCGGGAACGGGGACCTGCCGGAACATCGCGAACGACACACCCTGCGAGGACGGCGACCTCTGCACCGTCGGCGACACCTGTCAGAACGGCACCTGTCAACCGGGGGCCGTGAAGACCTGCGACCAGTGCTTGGAGTGCGACTCCGCCACGGGCACCTGCGAGCCCGTGGCGAATGACACCCCCTGTGACGACGAGAACCCGTGCACCGTGGACGACACCTGCCAGGCTGGCGTGTGCGTTCCGGGAACCGCGGTGACCTGCGAGGCCAGCACCGACCCGTGCAAGGTCAACGTGTGCGACCCGACCAACGGCCGCTGCGTGACGGTCAACGCCCCGAACGGCACCGCCTGTGAGGACGGAAACCTGTGCACGCTGAACGACACGTGCCAGAACGGCACCTGCCAATCTGGGAGCCCGAAGACCTGCCCGGCCAGCACTGACCCGTGCAAGGTGAACGTGTGCAACCCCGCAACAGGGCAGTGCGCAGCCACGCAGAACGCACCCAACGGCACGCCCTGTGAGGACGGCGACCTGTGCACGCTGAACGACACCTGCCAGAACGGCACCTGCCAATCGGGTGGCCCCAAGACGTGCCCGACTAGCACCGAGCTGTGCAAGGTGAACGTGTGTCAACCGGCCACGGGCAACTGCGTGGCCCAACCCGCCCCGAACAACACGCCGTGTGCCGGGACCGGCAGCGGACGGGTCTGCTGCGGCGGGCTGTGCTGCCAGGGCGGGCGCATCTGCTCGGGCGGTATGTGCACGCGACCTTGACGCCAGGCCGCGGCAGGCGTCGTGCTGGACCGGGGACTCCATCGGGTCCTCGGTCCAGCGCGTGAGCAGCACAACCAGGGAGCGCAAGGAAACGGGAGCAGCTGAAGATGGAAAGTGGACTGCTCGTCGCACGGCTGGTGCTGGCCGCCGTGTTCGCCGTGGCGGGGGTGGCCAAGCTGGCCGACCTGGCGGGCTCGCGTCGCGCCGTGGGCGAGTTCGGGGTGCCCAGGGTGCTGGCGGGGCCACTGGGCACGGCGTTGCCCGTGATGGAGCTGGCGGTCGCGGTCGCCCTCTTGCCCGCGGTGTCGGCGTGGTGGGCCGCCATCGGGGCGCTCGGGTTACTGGGGGCTTTCATCGCCGTCATCGGGGTGAACCTCGCCCGTGGCCGCCAGCCGGACTGCCACTGCTTCGGGCAGCTGCACTCCGCGCCGGCGGGCGGCTTCACGCTGGCGCGTAACGCCGTCCTGGCCGCCCTCGCCGGCTTCATCGTGTGGCGCGGCGCCGCCGACCCGGGACCCAGCGTGGTCCGGTGGCTCGGCGGGCTGGCGGCGGCGCAGACGGTGACGATCATCCTCGGCATCGCGGTGCTGGCCTTGCTCGCCCTCGGGGCGTCGCTACTGAGCAACGTGCTGCGTCAGCAGGGACGGCTGCTGCTGCGCCTGGACGCCCTCGAGTCGAGGCTCGGCGACGACACCGGGGGAGCCGCCCCAGGCGATGTCGCCGCCGAACCTGCCGAGGGCCTCCCCGTCGGAGCGCCGGCTCCAGCCTTCGCCCTCTCGGGCCTGTACGGCGAGACGCTGACCCTTGAGGCGCTGCGTGCCCGCGGAAAGCCGATCATGCTGCTGTTCACCGACCCGAACTGCGGCCCTTGCAACGGGCTGCTGCCCGAGATCGGGTTGTGGCAGCGCGAGCATGCCGCGGAGCTGACCCTCGTCCTGATCAGCCGGGAGAACGCCGAGGCCAACCGGCCCAAGATCGTCGAGCACGGCATCACCGGTGTGCTGCTGCAGGACGACTGGGAGGTGGGCGAGAGCTACGACACCCGCGGGACGCCGAGCGCCGTGATCGTGGCGGCCGACGGCACCGTCGCCAGCCCCGTGGCCGCCGGCGCCGAGGCCATCCGATCCCTGCTGGCGCGAACCATCGGGAGCCCGAGTGTGGCCGTGCCATCGGCCCCGCGGTTGCCCACCGTGCCCGCGGCCAACGGCAGCGACAACGGCAGCGGCAACGGGCAGGCCCAGCCGGCGCCGCCCACGCTGCAGGTCGGCGATCGCGCGCCCGCGCTGAAGCTGCCGAACCTCAACGGCAGGACGGTGGACCTCGCGAGCTTCCGCGGCAGCGACACCCTGGTGCTGTTCTGGAATCCCGGCTGCGGCTTCTGCAACAACATGCTCGACGACCTCAAGGCGTGGGAGGCGAACCGTCCCAAGGGCACACCCAAGCTCGTCGTCATCTCCACCGGTGACGTCGAGACCAACCGCGCGATGGGGCTGCGCTCGCCAGTCCTGCTGGACACGTCGTTCGCGGCCGGCAGCGCCTTCGGTGCCAACGGCACGCCCATGGCGGTCCTGCTGGACGTTCGTGGGCGGATCGCCGCGCCGGTGGCCGCCGGGGCGACCGGCGTGTTCGCATTGGCGGGAGGAGAACCCGCCGGCGCAGAGTCGTAGTCTTCCTGACGTGACCGCCGACCAGAAGGAGACACCGTGCCCGTCGGACCCGTAGAGATCATCGTGCTCGGCTCCTTGGTGCTGCTGTTCTTCGGGGCCGCCAAGATCCCGAAGCTGGCCCGCTCCATGGGTCAGGCCACCAAGGAGTACCGCAGCGCCAAGAGTGAGGCGAAGCCGAAGCCCGAGGAGGCGGGCGCCAAGAGTGAGGCGAAGCCGAAGCCCGAGGAGGCGGGCGCCAAGCGCCTGCCCGAAACCTCCGCCTGACGCACCGCGTCCCTGGCCACCGCCGCCCGGCGGACGGTGGTAAGCGCGTGTCCACCATGCGTAGGCTCCGCCGGACGGCGACGAGATGAAGGAGCGCAGCATGGCCGAGTCTGAGGCGGGGGGGCCACCTGATACCGGGCGGGTGCTGGCCGAGCTGCGGGCGGTCGGGGAGCTGCCCAACAGCGAGCTGCTGAGCGCCCTCGACCTCGTGCTGGTGGAGGTGGAGCGGCGCCTCCTGCACTACGCCAAGGCGGGCCCGGAGGTCCTGCAGATGGCCGACGAGGGTCTCGTGCTCGCGGCGCGGGCAGGAGCGCGGCTGCGCCAGGCCCTGTCCGCATCCACTCATGCGGCGGCGCACCTTCAGCTGGTCGGCGTCGGGGAGTGGCGGCCCAAGGGCACCAACCCGTCGTGGAGCGACGACTCGCGCATCACCGGCTCCGGGGACTGACGAGGCGAACCTGACCGCGAGTCCCCGGCGCGGTCCAGACCCGTCCCGATCTTGGTTCCATCGCGGCGCGGGCCGTGTTGTCGACCCGGGCCGGGACGTGTTGTTGCTCAGCTGACGTGGCGGGCTCGTAGGGCGGCGGCTTCGCGGTCGAGCCGGTCGGACTCGAGCGCGCCCTTCACGGTGGAGGGCCACCACTTGCTGCCGCCTCGGGACGTCGGCACGCCTTCGTCGTTCAGCCGGTTGGCGATCGCGGTGAGGCCTTCGCCTGCCTGGTGCATGTTGACGATGCGTTGCAGCAGCTGCGGGTCGAGGACCCTGTTGCCGACCCCCAGACGCTTTCCCTGCGCCTTGGCGGCCTGCAGGGCGGCGCTGGTCCGCTCGGCGATCATCCCGCGTTCCAGCTCGGCGATGTTCGCGAACAGGTTGGCGGTGAACCGGCCCATCAGCGTGGTGGTGTCCAGGCCCAAGTCGAGCACGATCAAAGCCCAACCTTCACGTGCCGCCCGGTCCATCAACCCCGAGAAGAAGCGAAGGCGGTCGAGTGAAGCATCTCCTCGTCCCCAGAGCCGTCGCCTGCACCCGGTCGCTGCCGGCGTTAGTTGCGAATCTCGACGCGGGCGGGTGACGTTCAACCGGCGGCGGTCGTTGAAGCCCTCAGGGCGCTCAAGGCCATCTGCATAAGCTCCTTCGGCCTGTTCGTGCATCCAAGCGCGCCCCGTCGGACGGATTCGTCGAAATGCTCAGCCTTCCGAGACGCGGCGTAGATGATGAAGGGGCACCTGTTGCCACGTCCCCTCAGTTTGTCCAGTAGAACGTAGCCCTCCTTGGGGCCCTCACGCCGGCCCATGTCCGAGATAATCGGCCTGTCCCGGTTTCGGTTCCAACGCGGGCCAGGCGGTGTTGTGGACCCGCCCCGACCCGTCCGTGTTGCCGCGTCGCCGGTTCAGCCTGCGGCTTGCGCCTGCCAGCGGGCGACGCGCGCCACGGTCTGCGGATGCCACTGGCCGCCACGCTTGGCCGGCACCCGCTCCGTGTTGAGCAGGTCGCTGATGGCGCGGTAGGACAGGCCCTCGGCCCGGAGAGCGGCGATGTGCTCGGCAACCTCGCCCTCGGCGTCGTGTGAGGCCAACTCGCGGTCCTGCGCCTGTAGGCCATAGCGGGGTGCGCCGCCGATGTAGCCGCCCCTGAGGCGCTTGTGGTGGCGTCCCTGACGCAGCCGCAGCGCGATCGTGGAGCGTTCGTAGTCCGCGATGGCGCCGAACACCTGCCGCATTAGGCGCCGGCCCGGGTCCTCCGGATCGTCGCGCAGGTTGGCCTCGCTCGGGACCGTGGAGAACAACTCGCCGTGGCCGTCGCGCATCCTCCACACGTCGCGCAGGACCGCCTCCTGCACCATCAGGTCGCGTGCGACCCGGTCCAGCTTCCAGACCGCCACCCCTTCGGCTTGCCCGGCCTGCACCTCGGCCAGCGCCCGGCTGAGGCCCTCGCGGCCCTCCAGGTCCCTGGTGCCGCTGACGGCGTCACGGTGGACGCTGACGATCCGGTGGCCGTGGGCCTTGGCCCAGCGGCGGATCGCCGCTTCCTGCGCTTCCAGGGACAGCCCTTCGTCCTCTTGGCGTTGGGTTAACACTCGGCAGTAGGCGGTGAGGTTCACGACTGTCTCCTGGGTCCGATCCGTGACGCCAGTGTATCACAGAATCTAGAGATTCTGTTACACCCCAGGTCAGGACGTCGCCGGTGCCGGTTCGTTGGCGGACGGTGCCTCGGCTGCCACACTCGCGAAATGAACGATCAGCGATGCGCCGGGTGCGGAACGACTCAGGACCTGACGCTGCTCACCCCGGCCGTCTCAGGCTGCCCCCGCTGCATCGCCCAGGCCCTCCAGCGCCCCGAGCGGACCGGCATGGGGGCGGGGGGATAAACCGCCCCCCCCCCGGGTTGCGGGCGGGCTTCGGCCGCTCCGATTTCGCGCCAACGTGGCAGGGGTGACCTGGGGAACCCGGAGTGATGCATCTCGGTTCGGGTGCTGCGTGTTCGTGGGCCGCCCGGCGGTCACCCCGCACCGTAGTGGCTCAGTGTAAATCCGATTCCTCTGCAGGGCTCCGCCTTGCCCCGACCTTGCCCCGGACCAGCTAGGGGCCTTGTCACCGCAGCCGCCGTCTGTAAGGGTTGCCGCGGCCCAGCCTCCTTGGCTCCACTGAAAGGCAACGCCCGTGACTGCTGTTTTCGCGGAGGCGGGTGCCCTCTTCGGTGACAACCGTGACGTCCTCCGCGAGTTGAATCGAGACGAGCAGCGATGCTGAGCAGCCGGGGGCAGGGTGAGCGATCAGCCGCCCACTGACGGGACGGATGCGGAGGCGTTCCGTTATTGGATCAACCTGTTCACAGCCGATACGTGGGCCATCTCACAGCAGGGTCCAGACACCGCAGCTTGGTTCGCAACGCGAAACCGCAAGCTCACAAGGGAGTTACAGCAGGGGGACCGCATCGTCTGCTTCGTGGCGCGCGTCGGATTCCCCGCTGTGCTTCGGGCTACGGACAGGCCGCGGCAGATCAACGACGGTCCGTATGGCGATGCGTTCTCGATCAAGGTTCCGGCCGAGCCCATTATCCGACTGGATCTTGAGGAGGCACTGCCGATTGACCGGTTGAGGGACAGCCTGCAGCAGATGCCACCCTGGCTAGTTCAAGGCAGCGGGAATGAATGGCCGAAGGACGTCGGTGACACGCTCGTTGAAGTGCTCCGCGGGTGGGCGGCCTCTCCAGAGCGACGCGAACTGACCACGCGGCAACTCGATTACAGACCCCGTTCCGGGCTCGCGAGTTCGCTGGGCCAGGTAACCGTTCCGGACGACATCGAGGACCAAGAGGTAGCTGACACTCCCGTAACTTCCACGGTGGCGCGACCAACTCCAGATGGACACGTCGTCGAGTCTGACGTGAGCGATCATGTTCGCGTCCAGGCGAGGCTGCTCCGAATCGGTCGACTACTCGGAGAGACTCCCTGGGTGACACCTGACGATCAGAGCAAGGTCAACGAGCATGGCATCCGGCTCTCGGACCTGCAGGGAGTCACAACCGAACTCCCTCCCCAGTTCGATGAGGCCACGAACCGCACGATCCGGCACATCGACATCATGTGGCTGCATCGAAACCGTGTCGATGCCGCGTTCGAGGTGGAAGCGACGACCTCAATCTACTCCGGGCTGCTCCGCATGGCGGACCTGCTGGCTCTCCAGCCCAACATCAACATCCCACTGTTTCTCGTCGTCCCAGACGACCGGCTCGACCAAGCTTTGCGGGAGTTGGGGCGGCCCGTGTTCCGCGCAATGGTTCAGCCCCTTCCCGAGAGCTGCCGCGTGATCACGTTCTCCCGGCTGGCGGACCTGGAAGAGCTCGTGAAGGCGGCAGGGGGCCACCTGACCACTGGGGTTCTCAGGGAGTTCAGCGTCTCGGCGGAGACCTAAGGCCGCCACAAATATCCCATCTCGAGGTGATGTTCCAACGCTCGACGTAGATCATGGGAATCGGTGGTCAGGGCGCCTCAGTCGGGGGGATCCGGCGGCTCCTGGTGCTCGCGGTGCCGGGCTTCCAGCACCTCGATCGCGGCCATGAACTCCTCGCCGGCTGCCCGCGCCTCGGGGCCGTGGTCGCCGTGGACCGCGATCACCTCCAAGTAGTTGCGGGCCAGCTCGGCGCGGCGTTCCGGGTGGGTCGACGGCGCCCACGCGCGCAGCCGCGGCGAGCGGCGCCGCTCGACTTCGTCCTCCATATCCCGCATGCGCTTGGCCCGGCCCCGCGAGGTCACTTGACCGACCTCAGCAGCGGCCCGCCGTCGTCGCCGAGCACGGCCTCGAGGTCGAGCACCCGCTGCTCGAGCGCGGCACGCTCAACCAGGCTCGAGCTGACTTCGGCCAGGCGGGCGACGACACGGGCACGTGACAGGTCGGGCGGTTCATTCGCCAGCACCGCTTCAAGCTCGGCCCACGCGGTGCTGGCGACCTTCGCCAGGCTCGGCAGCCCGTCTCCGGTTCCACCCGCAACCCTCGGCGAACCGGGGCCTGCTGGCCCTCCGGGAGTGGAACTGGCCTTCGCAGCGACGGCTCGCTCAGCGGCAGCGTGTAGACGCTTTTCGCGGCGCCGCTTGCGAGCGCTGTTGCGCTTTGCTTCCCGCTGCTTCGCGGGATCCTTGTACGGCAACTTAGGCGCCCCTGAGCGCGTCAGGAGGCGCGGACAGCCGCCCGAGCACCTGCGCACCTGCGTCCGGGTTGTCGCGCAAGTGCTTACGCCAGCCGGGAACGCTGGACGCCGCGATGCGCCCGTCGTCGACCGCCTCGGCCAGGATCAGCTCCCGCTGCCAGCCTTCCAAGTCGGTGGCCGGATCCAGAGGCCACGAGTCGACCGGCAGCAGGTCAGTGGGCGCCTCGGTGCTCATGGGCTCGGTCATCTTCAGCGCGCCTCCATGGTGGTCATCGATTGCAGCTCGGCCTCGACCGCCTGCTGCTGCTGGGCTCGCACGGCGGCTGCCCGCCGGTCACGCCCGTCGGCCTCACGCTGCTGCACGCGTCGCTCGGCTTCCCATGACCGCAGCAGCTCGGCCTTCAGTTCGGCGTGTTCGCTGGTCCAGGGCTGCAGCCGGCGGGTGCTGGCGGCGTCCTCTTCCGCCTCGCGCTGGCGGCGCGCGTAGAACTCCGCGAGGCCTTCCTGCAGCTGTTCGTCGTCCCTGGGATCGCCGTACAGGGCTCGCAGCTTCTGCTCGGCGTCCGATGTGGGAGCCGGGCTCACGGCGGGCGCCTCGTCGGCCCTCACGGGCGGTGCCGGCGGCAGCCCCAGCCTCACACCAGGTTCGACGGGGTCGGGATCGCCCGGGTGCCAAGGGCGGACTGCTCCCAGGTCCAGCAGGCGGTCCGCTTGCCGCTCGTCGAGCAGCAACGTCTCGCCGAACGTCGCGGTCGCGAACGTGGCGCCGGCCATGTAGCTGACGGTGCCGAGGATGGCCACAAACGGCGTCGTTTCGGTGCTGGTCATGGTTGCTCCTTGCGCTGATTGGCTTGCTGTCGGACGGTGCTGCCGTTGCAGCTGGCGCACCAGCGACGTCGAACGGTGGCGCCGATGGGCAGGCGGCCGTTGCAGGCTTCGCAGCGGCGACGTGGCGTGTCCGCCAGCTGCCCCGCTTTCGCGTTCGCTGCCTGCTCGGGGGTGTACGGCGGCATGACGGTGCTGGTGCCGTCGGCGCGATGGACCGTCACGGCGCTACAACCGCTCATGCGGCACCGGCCCGCTGGAACAAGGTTGGCCGGACCGGGGTCAGCACCCGATCCGGCCGCCGCGCGGCGCGCCGAGGAGACGAAGCGCGCGCGGGAACTGTGGTCGTTGAACACGCCGTCACCGTGCGTCGCCTTCCAGGCGAGCCAACGTCGGGCAGGTGTCGTCGTGCGCCACGTCGAGGACGTAGACAAGCGGCCGAACTTCGCGCAGCGCGGCGTCGGCGTCGCAGTCAGGGCAGCGGTAACCCGAGGCGACAGCGGCTGCCAGGTCAGCCGGCTCACCCGTCACCACGACCCTCCCTCTATGTCCCTGTCACCCATGTCACTGGTGTCACTCTGGTGACTGCTGTCACTGGTGTCACCGAGGGGGAGTGACACAGTGACAGGGGTGACAGGGAACACGGGAGGCGCCGTGTAACGGCCCGATCCGTCGGTGGTCAGCTGGCCGTCGAGGGACATCCGTCGCACCGTTTGCCGCGCGGTTGCGGCCTCCAGGCCCAACCGCTCGGCGATCACCTTCGGCGTCAACGACCCCCCGGAATCGCGCAGGAGTGACACGATCCGCCGGCGGGTGTCACCCAGATCATAGTCGGCGGCTGGTCCCGCCAGCAGCCTGCAGGTGCCGTTGCTCGCGTCGAGGCGCAGCGCATGCTCCGCCTCCGCGACGTCCCGACCGGTGACCTGAAGCACCGCGTCAGCGCTGCCTCGCGCGCGCCGCAGCTTCAGGACTGTGTCGGACGCGCCGGCGAGCCCATGAGTGCCCGAGATCTCGTCGACGAAGTCGTCGGCGGCTGACTTGCGCGTGTGGTGCACGACCAGGAAAGCGACGCCGTGCCGGTCAGCTATCAGCTTCAGGGACGAGATCGCCGCGTAGTCCGCGGCGTACTGGTTTGCGGTGCTGGTGACCGGCCCACGAACGCGAGCGAGCACATCCACGACGACCAACCGGCAGCCGTGGTGCTCCGTCAGCCACGCGTCGAGGTGGTCCAGGCCGCCGTCGCTTATCGTCTCCCACGTCGTCTCGACGACGAACCCGTCCAACCCCACCGGGACCGACCGGTCAGCGAGGATCACACGTAGCCGCTGCTGCATCCGCCGAGCCGGATCCTCGAGCGCCAGGTAGAGAACTTCTCCTTGTTCGACGGGCACGCTGCCGAGCGCCAGACCGCCGGTCGCGACCGCCAACGCCAGGTCCAGGGCCAGCCACGACTTCCCCACTTTCGGCGGGCCACCGAGCAGGTTGAGGCCCTCGCCAAGGATCCCGGGCACAGCCCACCGAGGCGCCGGAAACTCGGCAGTCAGCAGGTCCGCCGCAGTCCAGCTGGTCCGCCGGGACTGGGACGGCTCAGCCGGTAGCGCTACCCGGACTGGAGCGGCTGGGCCGTCCACCACGGCGTCGACCATCTCCCGGGCGTAGGCGCGATCCTCGGGGGTCACGCGGCCACCGCCTGCCGACGGGCGAACTCGCCGGCCAGCGCCGCCAGCCGGGATGGCGACACACCCGACCCGTGCGCCGGCATGATCGACGCCGCGAGGCGCAACCCCGCGACGACGGCCCCAGTGCTGTACGTCGAGGCCACAGCCGCCAGGCAGGCCGCGTACTCATCGGCGGGCAGCGGGTCCGGGAGGCCGTGGAGCGTCCAGGCGAGCCGCCACGGGACCGGCGCACGGGTCGGTCCGTCGTCGACGCCGAGCGGTTCCTGGCCACGGTCGCGGTCGACCTGCTGCGGGGCGAGTGGACCGACCCGGCGCTCGGCCGCTGCACCTTCGGCGACTACGTGAAGCTGTGGCTGCCGTCGACCGCCAGACTGGCCGACGGCACCCGGGCGAACATCGACGGCCGCCTTCGCAATCACCTGCTGCCCTACTTCGGGGAGATGCCGGTCGCCGCGATCCGGCCGGCGCACGTCCGAGGGTGGGTCGCCGGGATGGTCGGCAAAGGCCTGGCGCCTTCCACGGTCAAGTCCTGCTACTGGCTGCTGGGCGACGTGCTCGGCTCCGCCGAGGTCGACCGCTACATCGCCCGTTCGCCGCTGGCCGCAATGGACCCGCGCAAAGACCTGCCCCGCGACACCGCACACCAGGAAATGACCTTCCTCGACGCGGCCCAGGTCGCCCGGCTCGCCGAAGCCATCGACGGGCGCTACCGGGCGCTGGTCTACACGGCGGCCTACACGGGCTTGCGGTTCGGCGAGCTGGCGGCGCTGCGGGTGCCTCGCGTCGACCTGCTGCGCGGCACCCTCGACGTCGCCGAGTCGCTGTCGGACGTCAACGGCCGTCTGACGTTCAAGGGCACCAAGACGGGCGCGAGGCGGACGGTGTCGCTGCCCCGGTTCCTCTGCGAGACGCTGGGCGAGCATCTCGGGCTGTACCCCGCCCGCGACGACTTGGTGTTCTCGTCAGCGCATGGTCTGCCGCTGCGTCGCCGGTTGTTCTACCGGCGCAGCTACAAGCCCGCGGTGGCCGCTGCTGGCCTCGACGGGCGGCTGCGCTTCCACGACTTGCGTCACACCTGCGCCGCGCTGCTGATCGCCCAGGGCGCCCATGCGAAGGAGATTCAGGAACGCCTCGGCCACTCCACGATCCGGCTCACCTTCGACCGCTACGGCCACCTGCTGCCGTCGCTCGACGGGCGGCTGCGAGACGGCCTCCAGACCACCTACGAGCTGGCGCAGCAGCAGGCCCGTGTGGGCCAAGCGTGGGCCAAGGAGGGCCAACACGCCCAGGTGACGCCGCTCACGAACCCCGCAAACCCCGCCTGGCCTGGGGTTTCGTCTGGAGCGGACGACGGGATTCGAACCCGCGACCCCCACCTTGGCAAGGTGGTGCTCTACCACTGAGCCACGTCCGCGTATCCCGGAAGCGTCTCCGGAGCGAGTGGCCATCCTGCCCCAGCGCCGCAGGGGCCGCAAGCGGGTCCCACTCCGCCTTCCCGCAAGCACCACCAGTCCCGAGCGGGTGCGAAACCGGACACCCACGTCCGCTACGGCACCCGGAGTCCGGCGGGCAGGTGGCAGAGCGTCAGCGCCCCGACGAGCCGAAGCCGCCCTCGCCGCGCACGGTGGCGTCCAGCGCGTCGACCTCCACGACCGCCACGTGCTCAACACGCTGCACGACCAGCTGAGCGATCCGCTCGCCGCGCTCCAGGGAGACCGGCTGGGCCGGATCGAGGTTGATGACCACGACCTTGATCTCGCCGCGATAGCCCGCGTCGATGATGCCCGGAGCGTTGACCAGCGCGATGCCGTGGCGCGCGGCCAGGCCGGAGCGGGGGTGCACCAGCCCCACATGGCCTGCGGGCAGGGCGATGGCGATCCCCGTCGGCACCAGGGCCCGCTGGCCTGGGCCGAGTTGCACCCTCTCGCGCGCGTACAGGTCCAAGCCGGCGTCGTCGGGGCGCGCGTAGGCCGGCAAGGGCAGGTCCGTGTCCAGCCGGCGGACCGCCAGCCGGGGACCTGGAGCGACCGTGGGATCCAACGCCTTGCTGAGCACCAGCAGATCGCGGACGACGCCGTCTTCCAGCATCACCCGCTGGGGCAAGGCCGCCTCCAGCGCATAGCCGCGTGCCAGGTAGAAGGCCTCTAGGCCGGTCTCCCCGCGCACCGACAGCTCTACGCGGCGCAGGCCGCGGTCCCGAGCGGCTTGTTCCAGCTCCGCCAGCATGCGCGAGGCGACGCCGCGCCTCCCGCAGTCGGGATGGCGCTGCAATCGCTCGATGGCGGCCCAATGGCGGTGCAGCGGGGAGTCTCGGGTGACCAGCATCCCGAAGCCCACCGGCCGGTCACCCTCCAAGGCCACGGCCAGATCGTCACGGCCCTGGCCAATGCGGGCGAATGCGGCCTCGGCCGTTGGCCGCACGTCGTCGGTGCTCACGGGCGGGAAGAAGCCCACGGCGCCGCCGGCGTTGGACACCACCGTCCACAACTCCACGAGGGCGTCGGTGAGCTGGGAGGTCAGCGGCGGGTTGCGCTCGACACGGATCGGCATGGTGGCGGGTTTCTGCGAGGGCTGTGAGGGCAGCACTGTAGGCACCCGATGAGGAGGAGTGCATGCAACCGCTCACGCATCAAGTCTGGGCGCGCCACTTCACCGAGCTGCGGCCGCACGTATTCGAAGAGTTCCCCAAGCTGGACCGTTCACAGCTGGAAGCGGCTGGCGATGACTGGGACCGGGTCGTCGAGCTGGTGCAGCAGTCGACGGGCATGTCGGCTGATCTGGTCAACGCGCGGCTGGGCAAGCTGGACGTCGACGAGCTCGGCCTTGGCACCGGCCAGCCGGACGGCGACGCCGACGAGGGACGAGCCAGCCTGGATCAGCTGCGCCTCGGCCCCGGCTTCACCGACGCCGAACGCGACCGGGTGGTGGACCGGCTGTCGAAGTTGAACCGGCGGTTGCGCCGCTTCCCCGCCGACGGCACCGAACTGCTGCTCACCGTCAAGCAGCGCGACACCAACGCCCAGCACATGACCTTGGAGTGCCGGGTACCCAAGTTCGCACCGTTCGTGGCTACCTCAGGCGAGTCGGACCTGCGAGCCGCGCTGATGGAGGTACGCGAGGACCTGTGGCGCCAGATCGACGACGCCGTCAACAAGCGCAAGGAGCGTGCCCGCTGATGGGAGCTCGGTTGAAGTACGCCAAGGTTGTCGACCGCGACCTGTTCATGCGAACCGGTGCGACGATCAAGCCAGGACTGGACAATCGCGTCGAGCTGACCGGCTCCGCCCCCGCAGTGGCCGCGGGCTTCACCGTGATCCGCAACTGGTACAACGTTGATGGCCCCTTCACCGAGTCGTGGCGCCTGGTCGACCCCCACGGCCAGACCGTGCACCAGGGCTTGGATCGTGAGGTCCTGACCGGCAACCAGGATGTGGTCGACGAGATCGACGAGCAGCAGTTCGAATACGCCGACAGCGGCTATCAGCTGGTGCTGGAGGTCGATGGTCGCGAGGTGGCCCGCGCCGACTTCGACGTCGTCGAACCAGTGGCCGACCTCGGATAGCCCTACCCTGGTGCGGCCATGCCCAGAGCCGCCAGACCCAGCGACGTCCATCGCCTACCCCCGGGCACCACCCGGGAGTCCCAGCCGGGCGACGAGCCACCCTCGGTCGGCGTCCGCAAGCGGCACGCCCGCCGCTGGCTGCTGGGCGTCACATTCTTGCTGATCGGCGCGGTGGCGTTTGACGCCGCCCGCACCGCACGGTCGGGACTGCCCGGTGACGGGGTCGTCGATGTCGCCGCCGAGGACCAGGCAATCGCGATGCTCGGCCTGTACCGGTCCGAGGTCGACGTCCTGTCCGACCTGCTGTACCCGCCCAACGGCGGCTTTGACGACCCCGACCGGGTGCTGTCGCAACCACAGCAGCTGAGCGCCACAGCCAGTCGTGGGGCACAGTCGGTCAGCGCGGCGCTGCGCAGCGCCCGATCGACCAGTGAGACGCAACCGCTGGTGGAGCGGTACCTGTACGGCAGCGACCACGATCGCCTGGTCGACAACCTCGGCACCGTCGCCGCCGAGGCGACCGCCATCGAGCTGCTGGAGTCGGCGCACCAGGCGGTGATCGAGGGCTCCGGGCCTCCGCCGTCGCCGTCGGAGCTGCGACGCTTGGCCAGCCGCTCTTCGACCCTCGGCGACGCGTACGCGGGGTGGGCGCAGGCCTTGGGAGAGCACACTCGCGGCAGCGACCGTTCCGCCCAGGCTCAGCAGGCGCGCGCGGCCACGGTGCGCTCCTGGTGGGACCGAGTGCGCCGGCTGCAGCCGGGATCGCAGGCGGAGTTGCACTTCGCGCTGCGAGCGCTGCCCGACGCGACGATCACCGCGCTGCGCGGTCACCCCGTCGCCGGCCCAGCGCTGCAGCGGCTGGACAGCACCGGCACGCCGTCGTGACGTGCCGGTGCTGCCTCGGCACTAGCTCTGCGAGCGTGCCGTCAGGCGGTCGGTACCGGAGCTGAACATCAGCACCGTCGCCTTCCCGCCCGTTCCGGTCACGGCCACCAGCTGCTGGTCGGCGACGGCGCCTGGGGTCAGGTCCGTCTCCGTCCAGGCGTCACCCGGCGCCGTGCGCTGGGCGATGCGGACGTGGGTGCCCAGCGTGACCCACGCCACATGCGTGCTAGCCCCTGTGTGGCTGATGCGAGGCGAGAAGCCACTCCCGAGCACGCGCCGGGAAAAGGCACTACCGCCGTCGACCAGAATCTCGCCGTCGCGACGCCAGGTCAGCAGACGCGACTCCAGGCCGCGGGTGGCGTCGGGCTCGGTATTGAGGTCGCCGTAGGACGTGTAGCGCCGGTGGCGCCACAGGCAGTCGTCGAACGGCTGCCAGCCGGCGCGCAGGTTGGAGCGCAGACCCTGCGCGCCGTCGTTGCGCTCCCACGCCAGTCGCGGGGTCGCGTCGTCATTTCCGATCGGCGCCAGCGTCGGGCCGTCGTCGTTGAAGCGGTTGTTGGTCAGCCGCTGCTTGTGCAGGCCCGCCGAGAAGCAATGTCCCTGACCCATGGTCTGGGCGCTGAACAGCTCGGTCTGGGCGAACTCACCACCAGGGCCGACCTGGCGGCTCCACACCGCCAGCCAGCGCCCGCCGGCCACGAGCAGGTCACCGCTGGGGAAGGTGGCGCCTCCGAGACCCTTGCGGTCTACCCGCACGGGGTCGCGCTCGACACCAGCGTTGGTCCGTCGTGCAACTCGAACGCCGCCGGCATTGGCGAACAGCACCCAGGTGCCGGTGCCGTCGTGCGCCGTGGCCATCACCACGCCGCGATAGCGGGTCCGGGCGGTGTCCCACGACGACCCTGAGCCCTCGAACCAGCGGATCCGCTGGTTGCAGTCCGTGCCGAAGTAGCTGATGAAGCCCCGCGTCAGCCCGTCGCTGCCCGCGACGGCGTCAGCGTGGGCGAAGTCGACTTCGCAGTGTGCTTGCAGGACCTCGACCCGAGGCCCGTAGGCGTCAGCGGCACCAGCTGGAGCCACTGGTACAACGAGCGCGATGCACAGCACCGCGCAGTAGATGAAGCATCGACGAAACATGGCATGCCCACCTTCCCACCTTCAAAGTTGCTCGGACCCGCCGCCCGAGCTAAGGGCACCGTACGCCCGGCTGCCCCGGCCGTAAATCGGCCACTCGGACACGTGGTGCGTGGTGGTGCTAGCTCTGCGTCCGGGCGGTGAGGCGGTCGGTGCCGGGGCTGAAGATCAGCACCGTTGCCTTGCCGCCCGAGTCGGTCACAGGCGTCGAGCCGGTCACGGCGACCAGCTGCTGGTCGGCGACGGCATCTGGGGTCAGGTCCGTCTCCGTCCAGCCGCGGTTCTTGCGCTGAGCGACCTGGACATGGTTGCCGACCGTAATCCATGCCACGTGCGTGGTGCCGGCGTCTGTGGCGCTGATTCGCGGACTGGAGCCACTGCCCATCAGCGTGGTGGGAAACGATGCGTTACCGCCGTCGACGAGGATTTCGCCGTCCCGGCTCCAGGTCAGCAGCGGACCTTCAAGACCCTGGGTGGCGTCGGGCTCGGTGTTGAGGTCGCCGTACGAGGTGTAGCGGCCCTGCCCCCACAGGCAGTCCTCGGGCGGCTGGCTGCCGAGGCGGAGGTTGGATTGCAACCCCTGGGCGCCGTCGTTGCGTGCCCAGAACACTCCCGGCGTCAGGTCCTCGTCGCCAACCTGGACCAGCGTCGGACTGTCGTCGTTGTAGCGGCTGTCGGTCAGCCGCTGCTTGTGCAGACCGGCCGAGAAGCAGTCCCCGCGGCCCAGCGTCTGCGCGCTGAACAGCTCGGTCTGCGCGAACTCGCCGCCCGGACCGACCTGGCGGCTCCACACCGCCAGCCACCGTCCGTTGGATAAGAACAGGTCACCGGTCGGGATCAAGGCCCCGCCGAGACCGTTGCCGTCCACCAGCACTGGCGCGTGTTGGACGCCGGCGCGGTCCCGTCGGCCGACCCGGATGCCGCCGCGGTTGGCGAACAGCACCCACGTGCCGCTGTCGTCGTCCGCCGTTGCCATCACCACACCGCGATAGCGAGTGCGGGCGGTGTCCCATGACGAGCCGGTGCCCTCGAACCAGCGGATGCGCTGGTTGCAGTCGTCGCCGCGGTAGCTGACGAAGCCGCGCGTCAGCCCGTCAGGACCGGCGACGGCGTCAGCGTCGGCGAAGTCGACGTCGCAATGGGCTTGCAGGACGGTGGTTCGGGGTTCGTAGGCGTCAGCGGCACTGGCTGGAGCGGCAGGGGCAACAAGCGCGACGCACAGCACCGCGCACGGGAAAAAGCGTTGACAAAACATGCATGCTCCCCTTCCCACCTTCGGTAGAGCTGCTCGGTCCCGCCGAGATGTGCTCAACGTAGACCCGTCCCGGCCGCCCGTGAATCGGCCACCCGGACACCCCTGTGAATCGTGTGGTCTCCGCCCCGGACCGCGTGGCACCCGCCGCGGACCGCGTGGCACCCGCCGCGGACCGCCATCTAGTACGGATACCACCAGTCCTTGCGGGCGTCGGAAAAGTCCCAGTGGACGTGCTTGGTCTCGCTGAAGGTTTCCAGCCCCTCCTCGCCCAGCTCACGCCCGCCGCCGGTCAGCTTCATCCCGCCGAACGGACCCGCGTAGTTGTCGGTCAGCGGGTCGTTGATCCAGACGGTGCCGACCTTGACTTCCTCGAAGAAGCGCTTGCACAGCCCCGGGTCGGTGGATCGCAGCGTGGCACCGAGCCCGGTGGGGTGGGCGTTGACCCAGGCGATTGCCTCGGCGACGTCGCGGTAGGCCATCACGGGGATGGTGGGCCCGAACGTCTCCTCGGTCATGATCGCCATGTCGTTGTCCACGTCGACCAGCACCGTGGGGTTATAGAAGAAGCCGCGGTTCCGGTCCTGCGGCCGGCTGCCACCCGTGACGACGCGAGCGCCGCGCCGTACCGCCTCGGCGACGTGGCGTTCCACCTTGGCGCGGGCGGGTTCGCCGATCAGCGGGCCGAGATCGGTGCCGTCGTCCAGTCCGTGGCCCAGCCGCAGGCTTTCCACCTTGGCCTGGACGGCCTCGACGAGGTCGTCGTGACGAGCCGCCGGGACGTACACCCGCTCCGCCGACGTGCAGACCTGACCGGCGTTGATCAGTGCCGCGTAGGCCAGCGCGTCGGCGGCGGTGGCGATGTCAGCGTCGGGGCCGACCACGAAGGCGTCCTTGCCGCCCAGCTCCAGGTGCAGGTGCTTCATCATCGGTGCGGCGACGCTGGCGATGCGCTGGCCGGTCTGCACCGAGCCGGTCATCGCCACCACCCGGACGCCGGGGTGGGCGACCAGCGCCTCACCCGCCTGGTTGCCGTATCCGGTGACAATCTCCACGGTGCCGTCTGGCAGGTGCGCGAAGCAGGTCTGCACCCACAGCAGTGTCGTGAGGGGGGTCAGCTCGCTGGGCTTGACGACGACGGTGTTGCCGGCGGCCAGCGCTGGCGCCAGCTTCCAGACCAGCAACAGCAGCGGGTAGTTCCACGGCACGATCGCGCCGACCACGCCGTAGGGCTCTTTGAGCACGAGGTTGAGCTGGCTGCGCGGCTCGCCGCTGGGTACCACGCGGCCGCGGCTGTTGCGCGCGAGCTCGGCGTAGTAGCGCAGCGTGTTGGCGGTCCACTCGACCTCCTCTTCCTGCTCGGGGCGCGGCTTGCCCTGCTCCCGGCACAGCGACTCCACCAGCGCCTCGGCGTGCTCGTCGGTCAGCCGTGCGGCGGTGTGCAGCAGGTCGGCGCGCTCGTTGGCGCTGCACCAGCGCCAACCCTCGAAGGCGGCTTGCGCCTTGACGACGGCGGCGTCGACTTCTGCGGCGCCGCAGGCCGGGACCTCGCCGATGACCTTTTCGGTGGCCGGATCGGTGACTTGGATCGTGTCCATCAGTCGACCTTGGCGGCGCGGGAGTGCTCCCGGGGCACGACGGTGGTGCCGGTCGCCCGGCACACCACAACCGCCTCCGGCAGGACGTCAGCCCCCGAGGGGCTCTGGTCGTAGCGGGCGGCGATCACCTTGCGGGCTTCCAGCTCCACGGTGCGGCTGGTGTCGCCCACGCGGGTCACGAGGCCGGTGGCTTCGATGAAGTCGCCGGCGTAGACCGGTGCCAGGAACTCGATCGAGGCGTAGCCGACGAACAGACCCTCGTCGCCGTCGGTGATGATCGCCACCTCGGTGACGATGTCGCCGAACAACTTGAGCATCCGGGCGCCGTCGACCAGATTGCCGCCGTAGTGGGCGTCTTCCTGGCCCATCCGCACCCGCAGGGTCGACGTGATCTGCGTCATGGCTCTGGCTCCATTTCGACGAGGGCGTCGACCGCGACGACACGATGGCGGCTGACGCGAAGGGGGTTGCACTCGACGGCGGTGATTCGCGGGTGATCGCAGCCCAATGCGGACAGCGCCGCCACCGCGTGGGCTACGGCGGCTGCGGGTAGCGCGACGCCGCGGGCGTTGCGCAGCAGCCGCCCGGCGATGGTCTCGGCGAGCATCGCCTCCGCCTCGCCGACGGTCACGCGGCCCACCCGCACCGCCACGTCGTCGAGGTGTTCGGCCCAGACCCCGCCGAAGCCGACCACGACTGTGGGGCCGAACTGCGGATCCCGCCGGTAACCGGCGACGAGTTCGAGGTCGGCGGGGACGTGTTCTGCCACCAGCAACTCGGCGCCCATCCCCCGGTCCTGCGCCCTGGCCAGCAGGTCGAGCGCCGCGCCGCGAACGGCCTCGGCGTCGACCAGGCCGGTGGCGACCAGGCCGAGCTCGGTCTTGTGCGCAACGCCCGGGATCAGGCACTTGATGACGACGGGAAAGCCGATCCGCTCCGCCGCCATTACCGCCGCGCCGGCATCGGGCACCCGCTTACGGCGGGGCACGTCGATGCCGTACGCGGCCACGACGTCCAGGGCGGCGTCCTCGTCCAATGCGCGCTGGAGGATGGAGCTGAGGTCGGTCGGCGGCGGGGGTGCGGCGACGGCGGGCGCTGGAAGTGGAGCCGGAGCCCAACGCGCGGTGCTGGCGATCGCGGTCAGCGCCGGCCGAGCACCCCGCAGCAGGGCGATGCCTCGCTCGGCGCACAGCCTCGCCAGGGCCGGCGGCGGGTCATGCGACGAGGGACTGAGGAAGACACACAGCTTGGCCGCGGCCTCGGCGGGGGGCGTGTCGACCGGGTGCAGTTGCGGACGTGGGTGACCGGAGCTGCACCCGCCCGGCGCGGGGGGAAGCTCGGGCTTGTCGACCGGGTGCAGTTGCGGACGTAGGTGACCGGAACTGCACCCGCCCGGCGCGGCGGCG
>Ga0136620_10000211_pt1 | contig 26253 bp, 27 predicted proteins | sample AntDrymUQ4162106_2_FD_104806 | JGI IMG/M metagenome (GOLD analysis project Ga0136620, IMG submission 104806) | Polar desert sand microbial communities from Dry Valleys, Antarctica - metaG UQ416 (21.06) | ecosystem: Environmental > Terrestrial > Soil > Desert | place: Antarctica: Dry Valley... | reverse complement strand
TACGACGAGCAGGAGGCCCGCCACCCACAGCGGCCAGAGCTCCACGAGCGCGCCGCCCAGCACGACGGCCACTCCGATGGCGAGCAGTACGACGGGCGCGTACGCCCGCTGGAGCACCGGCTGGAGGCTCGAGATCCCGCTCCGGTCGTTTGCGTGTGCCAGGGCGAGCCGGACGCCGAAGAGTGCGACGCGCCATTCCCACACGAGCTCGGCGGCGCCGCCGCGGCCCAGTGCCTCCAGCGCCTCCGCCACACACGCCGTCTCCTCGCGGGCGATCGCCAGCGCGGCTCCGAGCTCCTGGAGCGCCTCCTCCGTCCCCAGAGCAGGGGGGAGCTCGAGCAGGCGCTCGGACGCGACGTGCAGCGCGTACTGGCGCGCGCGCAGATCCTCCGCGCGATCGTCGAGGCCCCACGGGTCGGCGGCCGCCTCGTCGAGCGCCCGGAGGATGGGGTCGAGCTCGCGGCCGAGGTGCTCCAGGGCGCTCTCGAATCCCTGCGTTGCGCGCGATCCGACGGCCGGCCTCACTCTGCGACCCTCACCGGCTCCGAGTCTAGCGCCCTCCTCATCTACACTCCCGCGGTCCAGATGGAAGCGCAGCAACGAACGGTCCTCGTGGTCGACGACGAGCCGTCGCTCCGGCTGCTCTGCCGGGTGAACCTCGAGCTCGAGGGGTACCGCGTGCTCGAGGCAGCAACGATCGCGGCCGCGCGCGGTCTGCTCGCCGCAGACTCGATCGACGTCGTGCTCCTCGACGTGCATGTGGGCACCGACAGCGGGCTCGACATCCTGGACGAAATCGAGGGACTGGGCCTTCCTGTCCGCGTCGTCGTGCTCTCGGGGACGAGCGAGATCTCGGCGGACGTGCGCACGCGGATCCACGGCGTGCTCGGCAAGCCGTTCGCGCTCCACGAGCTCTCGGCGGCGGTGGCCGGCGGGAGCTCGGATAGAGTCTCCGGCGCGTGAGCGTCGCTTCGGTCCGGACACCTGCGGAGTACGAGGAGCGCCTGGCGCGGTACCTCTTCGAGCGCTCCGAGGAGGGTCGCGCGGTGCGCGTGGGCGAGAAGGAGATCTCGGAGCAGGCGGTGATCGTCGAGCGCTACCGCGACCTCTTCACAAAGGAGCAGCTCGAGACTCTCCGCGAGGCGGAGGTCGGCGCTTCCGAGACCGAGCGCGAGCAGCTCTACCGCCTCCGCAAGACCTGCGAGGCCGGCATCGTCTCGGCCGAGCTCGCCGCACAGGACGACGCGCTCGAGAACAAGATCCTGGCCGCGCGGATTCCGTGGGGCGGGGAGGAGCTGCCGCTGCGGACGGCTCAGGCGAAGCTCGCCGTCCTGCCGGAGTACCGTGAGCGGGACGAGCTCGGCGGCCTCTACAACGCCGAGAACGAGACCTTCAACGGGGAGCGGCTCGAGCTCCTGACCGCCTACGATGGCCTCGAGGCCGAGCTCTCGGGGATCGCAGGCGCCGTGGAGCGGAACTCCGAGGAGAAGGGCATCTCGCTCGTCGAGCTCGAACGGGCGCTCGCCGGCGCGAGCAGAGCTTCGACCGGCGCGTACGAACGTCTGCGGGGGCGCTGGTTCGAGAAGCTCCTCGGGCCGGAGCGGGAGGCGGTGCCGACGTCCAACCACACGAGCTACCTCCGCCGGCTCTCGCCGCTCGCGGCGACGTACACGAAGGAGCGCTCGGTGCCCGTGTGCGCGGAGACGCTGCGACGGCTCGGCTTCGACATCGAGCAGGAACGCGGAATTCGGCTCGACCTCGACGACCGGCCCCAGAAGTCGCCGCGTGCGTGCGTGATCGCCTCCGACCCGCCGCACGTCGTGCACCTGATCACGCGGGCCCAGGGCGGCCTCCACGACTACGGCGCGTTCCTGCACGAGGCGGGGCACGCACTCCACTACGCGGGCTGCGACCCCGAGTTGCCGTTCACCTTCCGCAAGCTGTCGCGCGATCACGCGCTCACGGAGATCTACTCGTACATCCTCGAGGCGATCACGCGCGAGCCGGGCTGGCACGCCGAGCACTTCGGTCTCTCCGACGGGCAGGCGGAGGAGAACGCCGAGGCGACGACGTTTCTCGAGGCGCTGCTCTTCCGCCGCTACACGGCGAAGCTCCAGTTCGAGCTCGAGTTCTGGCCGCGCTTCGCCGCGGACGGCGGCACGAGCGGCGGCTACTCCGAGCGCCTGACGGCGGCGACCGGCCTCCATTACCCGAGCGAGAACTTCCTCACCGACATGGACGCGGGCTTCTACTCCGCCGACTACCTGCGGGCCTGGATCCGCACGGCCCAGCTACGCGACCGTCTGATCGCGGAGATCGGCGAGGACTGGTGGCGGCGGCCGGAGACCGGGGAGCGCCTGCGCGCGCTCTTCCGCGAGGGTACGCGTCCGACGAGCGAGGAGATCGCGGCTCGAATCGGCTACGAGCCGCTCGACACACGTCCGCTGCTCGCCGAGCTGTCCTAGCCGGCGCGCTTCGCGGCCCGCCTGTATGAGTTGCGCCCCGCGCGTAGGGGGTTTGACCCCGACATGTCCCGTCCCGGCCCGTCGCGCGCGGACACGGCTCGGGCTTTGACCCCCAGACGTGTCCCGAACGGACGGTCAGGCGTCCCACGCGAGGCGCAGGCTGGAGAGGCCGCGGGCGAAGAAGATCGGGTCGTAGGCGAGCGGGCCGTCGTCGGTGCGGCGCAGGCAGGGCAGCCGCTCGAGCAGGAGCGGCAGCGCGATCGAGAGCTCGAGCCGGGCGAGCGGTGCGCCGATGCAGAAGTGGATCCCCTTGCCGAACGCGATGTGCCTGCCCACGTCGCTGCGGTGGGGATCGTAGAGGTCCGCGTCGGCGAACACCGCCTCGTCGCGGTTCGCGGAGCCGAAGTGCACCATCAGCCGTGCTCCTCGTGGCAGCCGCACGCCACCCACCTCGACGTCGCGCAACGCCTCGCGGAAGAGGCCCTGGGCCGGCGACTCGAGCCGCAGGATCTCCTCGACAGCCGGGCCGACGAGCTCGGGGTCACCACGGAGCTCGTCCAGCGAGCCGGGCTCCCGGAGCAAGAGCACGAGCGCGCTGCCGATCGCGCGCGTCACGGTGACGTGGCCGGCGACGAGCAGATCGAGCGGCACGCCCGCAAGCTCGACGATCGAGAGCGGCTCGTCCTCCTCGGCGACTGCGGCAATCAGCGCGCTCATCAGGTCGTCCCGAGGGTCGCGTGTCCGCTCCTCCATCGCCGTGACGAAGTAGCGCTGGAGCTCGACGGTGCCTTCCGCGGCGGCGACCTGCTCCTCCACCGAGCCGGTGGCGCCGTAGACGCTGAGCCAGTCCCGACTGCGCTCGTGGAGCCAGCGGAGGTCGTCGGCCGGCACCCCGATCAGCTCGCCCATCACGCGCAGCGGCAGCGGCCACGCGAAGCGCTCGACGAGGTCGGCTTCGCCGTCGGCCGCGAACCCGTCGAGCAGCTCCAGCGCGATAGCCTCGATCCGCGGAGCGAGCTCCCCGACGCGCCGCGGCGTGAACGCCTTCGTGATCGGCCGGCGGATGCGCCCGTGCAGTGGCGGGTCCGAGTCGACGATGATCGGCATCCGCGGCCAGCCCTGCGCGAGCACCTCGCGAACTTCGGGCAGCGGCTCCCTTGGGGAGGAGCGCAGCGCGTTGCGCGACGAGAACGCCTCGTGGTCTTTCAGCATGGCCAGCACGTCGTCGTAACGGGTCACGACCCAGAGGTCGAACGCGGGCGCGTAGAAGACGGGTGCCTCCCGCCGAGCCTCCGCGTAGACCGGGAAAGGGTCCGACCGCTGGGTCGGATCGAGGGGGTCGAAGGCGATCTCAGGCACGGAGCGGCTCGCCGAGCAGCTTCGCGACGGCCGCCATGTCCTCGCGCGCATGACCGGCCGCGGCGGCCGCGTCGAAGCGCTCCCGGGTCCGCTCGGCGAGCGGTAGCTCGAGCCCATGTTGCGCTGCTGCAGCGGCGATCAGCGCGAGGTCCTTCGCCGCGAGCTCAACGGTGGCCCGCGGCGCGAAGTCGCCGTCGAGCATCAGCCGGCCGCGGCCGCTGTAGATTGGCGAGCGGACTCCGGTTCCCTCGCCGAGGATCTCCAGCACGCGCTCCGGGTCGACGCCCTGGGCCCGCGCGAGCGCAAGCGACTCGCCGATCAGCTCGACCATCGGAAACAGGAGCACGTTGAGCGCGAGCTTGAGCGCCGCCGCCGCGCCCGGACGGCCCGCGTGGTGGAGGCCCGAGCAGAGGTGGCCGAGCAGCTCGCGCAACTCCGACTCGTCCTCCTCGGAGCCCCCGCAGACTGCATAGAGGGCGCCACGCTCGACCTCGGGCACCGAGCCGAAGAAGGGTGCCACCGCCGCCCGCCCGCCCGCCGCGTGCACCGCCGACTCGAACCGCTCGGCTCCCACGACGCTCGTCGTCGCGAAGTCCACCACGAGCGTTGCCGGCACGAGCGCAGGGAGGAGGCGCGCGAGCACCTCGGCGACGGCGGCTTCGTCGAGGAGGGTGAGGAGCACGAGTTCGGCGCCCGCGACGGCACCCGCGGGAGTCTCGGCGACGCCGATCCCGACGCTCCGGAGCGGCTCGGCGGTCGCCGCCGTCCGGTTCCAGACCGTCACGTCGAAGCCGCCGGACGCGAGGCGACGGGCGGCGGGAGCGCCGATCAGACCTGTGCCGAGGAGTGCGAGCTTTCTTGACATGTCACCGGAGACGTTCCAAGATCGAGGCCGGGAATGCAAGTCCTCCCGCCGAACGTCGTCCAGGAGGTCTCGATGTCGCGGCTCGTCCTCCCTCCCAGCGCTCGTCTCGCTCGGTCTCTGCGCTCTCGCGCTTGCCGGCGCGGTCGATGCTCGGCCAGAGCAGGGGCTCACCCGGATCGACTACGCGACCTCGTTCGGGAACTTCGGCCGGGACGCGTACGTCTACGTCGCGATCGAGCGTGGCTACATGCGCGACGCGGGCTTCGACGTCAACGTCACGCCGGGTACCGGATCGGTGGACAACATCAAGCTCGTCGCGGCCGGCCGGCTCGACTACTCGCCCGTGGACATCGGCGCGCTCGTCGTGACCCGCGCCAACGAGCGACTGCCGGCGAAGGTCGTCAGCGTCGTCCACCAGAACACCATGTCGGCGATCTTCACGCTGACCGAGTCGAACATCACGACGCCGAAGCAGCTCGAGGGCAAGACGCTCGCCGACTCACCTGCCTCGACCGTACGGATTCTCTTCCCGCTCTACGCGAAGAAGGCCGGGATCGACGCCTCGAAAGTGCAGTGGCGAGACGCCGCACCGCCCGCCCTGCCGGCGCTGCTCGCGACGAAGCAGGTGGACGGGATCGGCCAGTTCTCGGCGGGCATCCCGCTCGCGGTCAAGGCGGCCGGTGGCAGATCGATCCGCACGCACAAGTACTCCAAGGTGCTGCCCGGCCTGCTCGGCATCGGCGTGATCGCCTCGGACGAGAAGATCCAGCGCAGCCCTGGCGAGGTGCGGCGCTTCGTCCGTGCGCTCAACCGCGGCCTCCGCTGGGCGATCGACAATCCAGGCGCGGCCGGCGGGATCCTGCACAAGTATCAGCCGCTCGCGGATCCCGTCACGGCTGCGCAGGAGCTCCGGATCATGAAGTTCTTCGTGCAGACGAGGCCCACGCGCAGGCCGGGCTACGGGATCGGCTACATCGATCGGGGCAAGATCGCGTCGACGATCAGCGTGATTCGCAACGGCTTCAGGCTGGAGCAGGCCCCGACGCCGGCGGAGTTGTACTCGAGCGTCGCGGTTCCGGCGCGGACGGCGCGATAGCCGACGACGCGCTGATCCGGATCGAGGGGGTCTCGAAGTCGTTCGGGGCGCGCTCCGGACCACCGGTGGCGGCGCTCGCAGCCGTGGATCTCGACGTCCGGCAGAACGAGTTCCTCTCCCTCGTCGGCCGCTCCGGCTGCGGCAAGTCGACGCTCCTGCGCATCCTCGCCGGGCTCGTTCCGGCCTCCGGCGGTACCGCGACGATCGGCGGCGCGCCGGTCCTCGGCCCGCGGCGCGACGTCGGGCTGATGTTCCAGAGGCCGGCCCTGATGCCGTGGCGCACGGTCATGGAGAACGTCCTGCTGCCCGTGGAGATCCTCCGCCTCGACCGCAAGACCGCCCGGCGCGAAGCGGCTGAGCTGGTCGAGCTCGTCGGTCTCGCCGGGTTCGAGCGGCGCCATCCCTGGGAGCTCTCCGGCGGCATGCAGCAGCGCGTCGCTCTCTGCCGCGCGCTGATCCACCGGCCCGACGTGCTGTTGATGGACGAGCCGTTCGCCGCGCTCGACGCGCTCACGCGGGAGGAGCTCTCGCTGGAGCTCCAGCGGATCTGGAGTGAGCGTCGGACAACGATCGTCTTCGTCACGCACGGGATCACCGAGGCCGTGGTGCTCTCCGACCGTGTGGCGGTGATGACGCCGCGGCCGGGCCGGATCGCGCGCATCGTGTCGGTGCCGGTCGCGCGGCCGCGCTCGTTCGGCGGCGAGGCGCCCGAGGCGTCCGCGCGCGCCGAGGACGAGGTGCGCGCGCTGCTCTTCGAGAAGGAAGCGGCGTGAGTACGGTCGCGGGGCGGGTGCCCGCAACGCGCCGTCCCCTGCGCCGGGTCGGCCGGACGGCGGCCGGCTGGCTTGCCCCGCTCGCGACCTTCGCGGCGTTGCTCGTCGCCTGGCACGCGGCGACGCGGCTCTTCGACTGGCCGATCTGGCTCGTGCCCTCGCCGCTCGACGTCGCCGACTCGATGTGGGAGTACCGCTCGCTGCTGCCGCGGCAGTTCTGGGTCACTTTGCTCGAGAGCCTCGCCGGCTTCGGCCTCGCCGCGGCGATCGGGATCCCGCTGGCGGTGCTGATCGCCTCCTCCCGGTTCCTCGAGCGGACGATCTACCCCGTCCTACTCGGCCTGAACGCCGTGCCGAAGATCGCGATCGCGCCGATCCTGATCCTCTGGATGGGCTTCGGCTACGGCCCGAAGATCCTCGTCAGCTTCCTGCTCTGCGTCTTCCCGGTCGTGATCTCGACCGCCACCGGCCTCCGTTCCACGGCGCCGGAACTCGTCGAGCTGACCCGGTCGCTCTGCGCCTCGAAGGCGCAGGTGTTCCTCAAGGCGCGCTTCCCGGCGGCGCTCCCCCAGATCTTCGTCGGCCTGAAGGTGGCGATCTCGCTCGCGGTCATCGGCGCCGTGATCGGCGAGTTTGTCGGCGCCTCCGAGGGCCTCGGCTGGGTGATCGTGAACTCCGGCGCGAACGTCAACACGTCGCTCGCCTTTGCGGCGATGGTGCTGCTCTCGCTGATGAGTGTGGCGCTCTTCTACGCCCTCGTCGCGCTCGAGCGGCTGCTCGTACCCTGGGCGCGGCACGAGCAGGACTGATCGATCTCCGCTCCGGAGCACTTGACACGGACCGCGAGCGTGTGCATAGCTTAGACCTGAATCGGGTCTCAGGTCGAGAGACCGCAAACCTTTCAGGAGGGAACATGCAGCGAAAGCGATGGCAGGGGCTCGTCGTGCTGGCAACCGCCGTCGCGGCGCTCGCGGGGCTCGCGGGCGGCGCGGAGGCGAAGACGACGGCCGGGTCGGGCACGACCGCGACGTCGCCGTATAAGATCGGAATCGTCTACTCCCGCACGGGGCTGCTGGCGGCCTACGGCGCCCAGTACATCCAGGGCCTCCGCTACGGGCTCGCCTACGCGACGCAGGGGAAGATGGCGGTCGACGGCCGGAAGATCGAGCTGACGATCGTGGACGACGGCACCGACCCGGTCAAGGCCGTCGCGGCCGGCAAGGACCTGATCGGCAAGGGCTACAAGATCCTGGCCGGCAGCGTCTCCTCGGGCGTCGCGCTCCAGATGGCGCCCCTCGCCGAGCAGAACCGGGTGCTGTTCATCTCCGGTCCTGCCGCGACCGACGCGGTCACGGGCATCAACAAGTACACGTTCCGCTCCGGTCGGCAGACCTACCAGGACGTGAAGACCGCAGCGACGTTCCTGCGCGGGATCGGCAAGAAGGTGACCGTCTTCGCCCAGGACTCCGCGTTCGGCGCAGGCAACTACGCCGCCGTGAACTCGATCGTCGGCTCGCAGGGGCACACCGTGGGTCGGCTGCTGGTTCCGCTCTCGGCGCAGGACTTCACGCCCTTCGCCCAGCAGGCGAAGCAGGCGAATCCCGACTTGCTCTTCGTCGCCTGGGCCGGCACGACCGCGCCCGCGATGTGGCGCGCGCTCGAGCAGCAGGGCGTCTTCGGCGTCTCGAACAAGATCACCACCGGGCTCCCGGAGCGAGCCGCCTGGTCGGCGTTCGCCGGGGTCGAGACGAAGATCGACTTCCTCTCCCATTACGTCGCGACTGCACCGAAGAACAGGGTGAACGACTTCCTCGTCCGTGCGATGCGAAAGCGCAATCAGGTTCCGGACATCTTCACACCGGACGGCTTCGTCGCCGGGCAGATGATCGTCCGCGCGCTCCAGGGTGCGAAGGGCGACGACGTCGACAGGATGATCCGCGCGCTCGAGGGCTGGAACTTCGTCGGGCCCAAGGGCCAGCAGGCGATCCGCGCCTCCGACCACGCGATGATCCAGCCGATGTTCCAGGTCAAGCTGGTGAAGGCTGCGAACGGCAAGTGGCAGCCGCGTCTCGTCCAGCGGATCAAGGGGCAGTTCGTCGCCCCCCCGGCGCCGCGGTAACCGGCTGACCCAAGGCACAGGTTCGTGGCCACCTCCGCTCCGATCCTCGCCACACGGAGCCTCGGGCTCGACATCGGCGGCGCCAGAATCGTCGCCGGTGTCTCGCTCGAGGTTCGCGCGGGCGAGTTCGTCGGCATCATCGGCCCGAACGGAGCCGGCAAGACGACGCTCTTCAACCTGCTTTCGGGGCTCGCGCGGCCGACGGCCGGGAGCATCGAGCTCGCCGGCCGGGACGTCACCGGGGACGCGCCGTTCCGGCGCACCCGTGCCGGGCTCGGCCGGACGTTCCAGGTCTCGAGCGTCTTTCCGCTCCTGACCGTGCACGAGAACGTCCGGCTGGCCGCGGAGGCCGCGCTGGGCGGGGCGATGCGGATCTGGCGGCGTGCCGCCGGAGTGGGGGTCGAGCAGGCGGCGGCGGCGCTCGACCGGGTCGGGCTCGGTGGCCGAGGCGCGTTGCCGGCCGGCCTGCTCTCGCACGGCGACAAGCGCAAGCTCGAGCTCGCGATGCTGCTCTCCGCCGAGCCGCGCGTGATCCTCCTCGATGAGCCGATGGCCGGGATCTCCGTCGAGGACGTCGCTGATCTCGTCGAGCTGATCCGCTCGGTACAGGCGGACGGAGCCACGGTGCTGATGGTGGAGCACCGGATGGAGGTCGTTGTCGGCCTTGCCGAGCGCATCGCGGTCATGCACCACGGCGCGCTGCTCGCGTTCGACGAGCCCGACAAGGTGATGGCAAACGAGACGGTGCAGACGGCCTACCTCGGGGAGCCGCTGTAGTGGCGCTGATCGCCGTCGACGACCTGCACGTCCACCTGGGCGAGTCGCACGTGCTCCAGGGCGTCTCGTTCGAGGTGCCCGAGGGCGGTGTGACCGCGCTCCTCGGCCGCAACGGCGTCGGCAAGACCACGACGCTGCGGGCGATGATGGGCCTGGTGCCGCGCCGGGGCTCCGTGACGCTCGCGGGCGAGGAGACGACCAAACTCCGAACGCACCAGATCGTGCGGCGCGGGATCGGCTACGTGCCCGAGGATCGCGAGGTCTTCGCCGGGTTGACAGTCGATGAGAACCTGCGCCTCTCGGAGCGCAGCACCGCTGGGAATGGGGCCTCGCCCCGGTACGAGCTCGTCTACGAGCTCTTTCCCGAGTTGCAGAGCCGCGGCGGCCAGCGCGCCGGCACGCTCTCGGGCGGTCAGCAGCAGATGGTCGCGATCGCCCGTGCGCTTCTGAACGACAATCCGGTCCTGCTCGTGGACGAGCCCACGAAGGGGCTCGCGCCGCTCCTCGTGACGGGCGTTGCGGCGGCGCTCGAGCGCGCGGCGGAGCTCGCGACCGTCCTGCTCGTGGAGCAGAACCTGGCGGTCGTCGAGCGCGTCGCGCAGCAGGTGGTCGTGCTCGACGGCGGCCGCGTCGTCCATGCCGGCCCCGCGGCCGAGCTCCTGCGCGACCGCGACCGGATCCAGGCTCTGCTCGGCGTCAGCGGAGGCGGTCATTAGCACCTTCGTCCTCCTCTCGATCACGGGCCTCGGGCTCGGGGCGATGTACTTCCTGATCGCCTCGGGGCTCTCGCTGATCTACGGCCTGATGGGCGTGCTCAACTTCGCGCACGGTGCCTTCCTCACCGTCGGCGCGTACGCGACGTGGTGGACGTCGACGCACGTCGGCGGCGGGCCTGGCACGAAGCTGCTCGTCGGGGCGCTCGCCGGGGTCGCGGTCGGCGCGATCCTCGCCGCGCTCGTCGAGCTCGTTCTGATCCGGCCGCTGTACCGCCGGCCGGTCGAGCAGGTTCTCGTGACGGTCGGGCTCGCGCTGGTCCTGAGCGCTCTCGTCGAGGCGATTTGGGGCTTCGACGCGCGCCCCTTCCCGGTGCCGCCCTGGCTGATCGACACGACCACGGTTCTCGGCGCGTCGATTCCGAACGACCGCTTCCTCGAGATCGGCGTGGCGGTCTCCGTGCTCGTCGGGTTGACCGTCTTCCTGCGCTACACGCGCTACGGGCTGATCATCCGCGCCGGCGTCGAGAACCGAGCGATGGTGACCGCGCTCGGCATCGATGTACGCAGGGCGTTCACGCTCGTCTTCGCGCTCGGCGGTATGGCGGCGGCGCTCGCCGGCGTCCTCTCGGGCGTCTACTTCGGAGTCGTCGACCCCGGCCGGGGCACCTCGCTCCTGATCTTCGCCTTCATCGTCGTCGTGATCGGCGGGTTCGGCTCGATCGGCGGCACCGCCGTCGCAGCCGTCGTCGTCGGGCTGATCCAGCAGTACGCGAACTACTACGCCTCGAGCGGGCTCGGCGACCTCGCGGTCGTGCTGCTGCTCGCGATCGTGCTGCTCCTGCGGCCCGAGGGTCTCTCGCCGAAGGTGGCGCATTGAGGCGTGTCGTGCACTGGGGGGTTCCGGTCGCGCTCGTCGCGCTCCTTGCGATCGTGCCGACGCTGTCGCTCGACGTCCCGTTCGTCTTCAACGGAGCACTCGACAGCCCCGGGACGCTCGGGCTGCTGGCCCTCTGCCTCGTGTTCGCCGGCGTCGCGCTCACGTACGACCTGCTCTTCGGGTTCACCGGGCTGCTCTCGTTCGGGCACGCGCTGTATTTCGCGATCGGCGTCTACGTGATGGCGATCGCGCTGACCAAGTGGGAGCTCGGGCTGTGGCAGGCGTTCGCCCTGACGGCCGCCGTGGGGATCGGCGTGCCGCTCCTTCTGGGCGCGATCAGCCTGCGGGTCAGTGGGATCGCGTTCGCGATGGTGACGCTCGCGTTCGCCCAGGCGGGGCAGGTGCTGGTGCAGAAGAACCCGGATCAGCTCACGGGAGGGGAGGAGGGGCTCGGCCTCAACTACGACGCGCTGCCCGACTTCTTCGTGGGTGTCCTGAACGCGAAGTACCTCTACTGGCTCGCTCTCGGTTACGCAGCCCTCGTCTTCGTCGTCGTTCGTTTCGCCGTCTCCTCGTCACCCGGGCACGTCCTCCAGGCGATCCGCGAGAACGAGCGGCGCGTCGAGGTGATCGGGCTGCGGCCGTTCGGGTTCAAGCTGATCGCGTTCGTGCTCGCGTCGTTCCTCGCCACGGTGGGCGGCGTCGTTTGGCTGCTCGTGCTCGGCACCGGCGCGAGCCCGCAGGTGACGACGGCGAACTTCACGCTGACGCTGCTCGTGATGGTGGTGATCGGCGGTGCCGGCACGCGCTACGGCGCCCTACTCGGCGGCTTCCTGTACACCCTGCTCGACCAGCGGCTCGGAGCGCTCGCCGGCTCGACGGAGATAGACGGACTGCCCAACGTGATCCGCACTCCTCTCTCGGAGCCACTCTTCATCCTCGGCACGCTCTTCATCCTGCTCGTGTTCTTCGTGCCGGGTGGGCTCGCGAGCCTCGGCCGACGCGTGCGCTTGCTGCGGCGCAGCGCCGGGTTGGAGGGTGCGCGGTGAAGATCGCCTGGGAACGCCGCGGCAGCGGCCCCCCGCTGCTCCTGATCCACGGCCTCGGCTACGCACGCTGGGGCTGGGAGCCGGTGCTCGAGCCGCTCGCGCGCTCGTTCGACGTGCTCCTGTTCGACAACCGCGGCATCGGCGAGAGCGACGCGCCGCCTGGCCCGTACACGGCGGCGCAGATGGCCGAGGACGCCGGGCAGGTGCTCGACGAGGCCGGCGTGGCGCGAGCGCACGTGCTCGGCACGAGCCTCGGCGGGATGGTGGCGCAGGAGCTTGCGCTCGCTCACCCGGGTCGCGTCGACAAGCTCGTGCTGGCGTGCACCACGGCGGGAGGAGCGCAGGCGCACCCGATGCCGGAGCGGACGGTGGAGCTGATGACGAACGGGGCGACGTTGCGCGACTTCGTCGCGAACGCGCTCGAGCCGGCTCCGCACGTGGAGCTCGTCGAGCGGATCCTCGAGCATCGGCTCGCGACGGCCCAGGCACCCGAGTCCTGGGCTGCCCAGGCGGCCGCTGGGGCACAGTTCGACGCGTACGAGCGCTCCGGCTCGATCGCAGCACTTGCACTCGTGCTGCACGGGGACGGAGACGTCGTCGTCGACCCTCGCAACGGCGAGCTGCTCGCGGGCTTGCTCCCGCACGCGAGGCTGGAGCTGTTCCCCGGCGCGGGCCATCTCTTCTTCTGGCAGCAGCCCGAGCGGTTCGTCCGCCTCGTCGAGGACTTCCTGCTGTGAGCAGCGAGCTGACACTGGGTCGCTGGATCCGCGACCGTGCGCGCACGACGCCGGCCCGGGTTGCGATCGACTTCGCCGGCGGCGAGACGACCTACGCTGAGCTCGACGAGCGCTCCGAGCGGCTCGGCGCCGGTCTGCTCGAGGCCGGGCTCGTACGGGGCGATCGCGTGGCGACGCTGACCGGCACGAGCCCCGAGCACGTGGTCGCGTTCTTCGCCTGCGCGAAGGCGGGGCTCGTGCTGCTACCGCTGAACTGGCGGCTGACGCCCGCAGAGCTCCGCTACCAGCTCGAGGACGCGGAGCCGGCGGTCCTGCTCGCCTCGGACGAGCACGCCGCGGCGGCGGCCTCTCTCCACGAGCGCGTCGCCGGGCTCGAGGACTTAGTTGCTCAGAGCAACTATCTCCCTTCCGCGGCCGCCGAGGACGATGACGGGCTGCTGCTCGTCTACACCTCCGGCACGACCGGGAGGCCGAAGGGCGCCCTGCTCACGCATGCCAACTGCTTCTGGACGAACCTCTCCTTCGACCGGGTCGCGGGACTCGACGCCGACGACGTCGTCCTCTCGGTGCTGCCCCAGTTCCATTGCGGCGGCTGGAACGTGCAGCCGCTGCTCGCCTGGTGGAAGGGAGCGCGCGTCGTGCTCGAGCCGGCCTTCGACGCGGCGCGCGCGCTCGAGCTGATCGCCGAGCGGCGCGTGACGACGATGATGGGCGTGCCCGCGAACTACCTGTTCATCGCGAACGAGCCCGGCTTCGCGAGCGCCGACCTCTCGAGCCTGCGTCGCGCGGTCGTCGGAGGCGCGCCCATGCCCGAGGTGCTGCTCGAGACCTGGTACGAGCGGGGCGTCGAGATCGTGCAGGGCTACGGCCTCACCGAGGCCGCACCGAACGTGCTCTGCCTGCCGCCGGAGGACGCGACGCGCAAGCGAGGCTTCGCCGGGAAGCCCTACCCCCACGTCGACGTAGCCCTTCGCGACCCGGAGAATGGACTGCTCGTCGAGGGCGAGGGCGAGGGGGAGGGCGAGCTCGTCGTGCGCGGTCCCAACGTCTTCGCCGGCTACTGGCGCGACGCCGACGCGACAGCGGCCGCGTTCGCCGACGACTGGCTGCTCACCGGCGACGTCGCGGAGCGCGACGACGAGGGTTACTACCGCATCGTCGGCCGGATCAAGGACCTGGTGATCAGCGGCGGCGAGAACGTCTATCCGGCCGAGCTCGAGAGCGTCCTGCACGAGCACCCCGCCGTGGCCGAGGCGGCCGTCGTCGGCGTCCCGGACGAGCGGTGGGGCGAGGCGTGCCTTGCGTTCGTCGTGCTCGGGGACGGCGAGAGCGCCGGCGAAGTCGAGTTGCTCGCGTTCTGCAGCGAGCGGCTCGCGAAGTACAAGGTGCCGCGGGAGGTCCGCTTCGTCGACGAGCTCCCGCGCAACGCCCTGAACAAGGTCGCGAAGAGCGAGCTGCTGGAGCTCGTCGGATGACGAAGACTCTGACCCCGCGCGGTGAGCGGACTCGCCGGAAGCTGCTCGAGGCGGCAGAACGGGTCTTCGCCGAGCTCGGCTATCACGAGGCCTCGATCGTGAAGATCACCGAGTCGGCCGGCGTCGGCCAGGGCACGTTCTACCTCTACTTCGGGAGCAAGAAGGAAGTCTTCGACGAGCTCGTGCTCGACCTGAACGGGCGCGTGCGCCATGCGATGACCGAGGCGTCCGACGAGGGACGCACGCGCGCCGAGCGCGAGCTACTCGGCTTCGGCGCCTTCTTCCGCTTCACGGCCGAGCACCCAGCTCTCTACCGGATCGTCCGTCAGGCCGAGTTCGTCTCGCCCGAGATCCTCCAGCTCCACTACGAGCGGCTGACCGAGGGCTACGTGCAGGGGCTGCGGGCGGCGATGGACGCGGGCGAGGTCGCTGCCGGCGATCCGGAGGTGCTCGCCTGGAGCCTGATGGGGATCGGCGAGCTCGTCGGCATGCGCTGGATCCTCTGGAACGGCAGCACCGAGATGCCCGAGCCGGTCTTCGACGAGCTGGCGCGGATCATCGTGCGCGCGCTCGGCGCCGGAGATCTCGAGCCGTGATCGGCCTGGCGGCGACGGCCGTGTACCTCCCGGAAGGTTGGACGACGGCAGCCGAGATCGGGGCCGCGAGCGGTATCCCCGAGCAGGTGATCGTGGAGAAGTTCGGCCTGCGCGGCAAGCACATCGCGGCCGCCGACGAGCACGTGAGCGACATGGCGGTCGAGGCCGCGTCGCGCCTGCTCGGCCAGCACGAGCTCGATCCCGCCGAGATCGACGTCGTCCTCTACTACGGCTCGATGTGGAAGGACTACCCCGTCTGGCAGGCCGCGCCCTGGATCGCGCACCGCATCGGGTGCGGACGCGCCTACGCGCTCGAGTACGCGAACGTGTCGTGCGGTACGCCGGTGGCGCTGCGGCTCGCGCGCAACTTCCTGCTCGCCGAGCCGGACCTGCATAACGTCCTGCTCGTGGCGGCCAGCCGTGAGTCGTACCTGCTCGACTACGGGAACGAGCGCTCGCGCTTCATGTTCAACTTCGGCGACGGCGCGGCCGCCGGCCTGCTCACGCGCGACGCGCCGCACGCGCTCCTCGGCGCTTACGCGGTCACGGACGGGTCGTTCGCGCTCCAGGTGAAGGTCCCCGCCGGCGGCTCGGTCGAGCCCGCGTCCGTCGCCAGCGTCGCCGCCCGCCGGCACTTCCTCGATGTCGCCGACCCGGCGCAGATGAAGGGCGGGCTCGACGAGGTCAGCCTGTCGAACTTCGTCGCCGCCGCCCGCGGGGCACTCGAACGGTCGCAGGCACGCCTCGAGGACGTCTCCTACCTCTGCGGGATCCACATGAAGCGCTCGATGCACGACGCGATCCTCGGCGCGCTCGGGATCGAACGGGCTGCCTATCTCGACGACACCGGACACATGAGCGGCGTCGATCCGCTCCTCGCGCTCGACCGAGCTGCGCGTGCCGGTGAGCTCGCGGCGGGCGACCTCGTGCTGCTGCTCGCCGCCGGCACCGGCTACACGTGGGCGGCAGCAGTGATCCGATGGTGATCGCCGATCTGGCCGGCCGCGAGCTCGTCTCGGGCTGGCGCGAGCTCGAACAGGCGCGCGTCGACCTCTTCGGACAGGCGACGGACGACCTCCAGTGGATCCACGTCGACCCCGAGCGGGCGGCGGAGGGGCCGTTCGGGTCGACGATCGCGCACGGCTTCCTCACGCTCTCGCTCGTCGTGCCGCTCTTCGAGGAGGCGCTGCCGCCGCTCGAGGGATACGCGCTGACGGTGAACTACGGGCTGAACCGCGTCCGCTTCACCGCACCGGTGCCGGTTGGGAGCCGGATCCGGGGCCGCTTCCTGATCGCTGCGGTCGAGGAGGTCCCGGGAGGTGACCAGCTGACCGTGGCGGCGACGGTGGAGGTGGAGGGAAGCGACAAGCCTGCGTGCGTCGCCGAGGCGCTCTTCCGCTTCCTGCGTCCGTGAGCTCGCCGTCCTCGCGATTCGCCGTGGCCTCGTCGGCCGCGTAGGATCGGGTGCGTGGAGGAGCGGTTCGAGCGGCAGGCTCGGAACGAAAGGCTGATGCGGACGGTGAACGACCGGATCGCGGCTCTCGACGAGCGCGCGACCGGCTGGGCTGCGCCGGAGCAGCGGTTCGAGTTCCAGTGTGAATGCGGGCAGCGCGGTTGCGAGGGCCGCCTGCTGATGACCCTCACGGAGTACGAGCGCGTCCGCGCCCAGCGGGATCGGTTCGCGCTCGTGCCCGGGCACGAGACCCCTCAGATCGAGTCCGTCGTGCAGCAGGACGAGCGCTACCTGATCGTCGACAAGCGCGACGCGGTCGAGCATCTCGTGGACTAGAAGGGCCCGCCGTCGCGTGCAGGCGGCGCCCCTCCGACATGGGCGTTACTGCTGACCCGGGGCCCTGCATTGCGACCCGGCCTGCTCTGGATCCCGGCAGTTTCCGCGTCGCTCGAACGTTCCGCTCGCGACGACCATTCCGTCGCTCGTCCGCACCTGCGCTGTCGTGAACCCGGGCAACACGAGCTTCTGCTCGCTACACGTGAACGTGCCGTTGCTATCGGATGTGTCGCTGCAGATCAGGCGCCCCGCGGCGCCGGCGCCCGCACCAGTCACGTAGAACGAGTAGGAGGTGTCGGGCGTGAGGCCCGCGACGGTGATCGTGCCGTTGAAGGATCCTTGGCCCTCGGAGTAGTTGACGACCGCGGTCCCGGTGACCCCGCCCGCACCGCTCAGCTCTGCCTTGTTGTTTCCGTTGTGGGCCGCAAGCGCCGTGCCGGTCACGGCAAGAGCTGCAAGCGACAACAGCGCCACGAGATGGGTCCGACCGATCCTGTGCATCGAGTTCCCTTTCGGTGGGTTGCGGGGTATTCGCCGACGGTGTGAGCTCGGTTCATCTCTCCCGTGTCGAACGAAGGCGGAGCCTCGTCCGCAACCGGTTTAATTGCCTCGATGCCCTTGCGGGAACAGATCGCCGAACGGCTCTTCCTCGTCTCTGCGGCGGCGGCGGTGCTCATGGCGGCCGACCAGGGAGTCAAGGCCACGATCCCAACCTCACCGTGGCACTTCCACGAGCGCTCGAGTGCCTGGGAGGCGCTGTGCGTGCTTCTTCTGCTCGGCGCGCTCGCGCTGGCGCGCATCCCCTCACGAGCGGTTGCGATCGGAGCAGGTGTGATGAGCGGGGGCGTCGCCGGGAATCTGCTCTCCGCGCGCTGGAACGACAACCGCGTCCCGAACCCGCTCGTGATCGGTGACTACCAGACCGGCATCGCGTTCAACGTCGCCGACGTCTTCATCCTCGTTGGAGTCCTGTTCCTGATGGTCTCGTTGATGGTCGTCACGATCCGCCATCGCGACCGGTTGGTCCCGCCGCGCCAGTTGCGCGCCTCCCTGCGGCGCCGCCTCGGACTCTGAGCGATCGTGAAGGGCGACTCGAGCGGTTCTTGTGCCGACGTGGCGACGCCTACTGCGGAGGAGGCGCGGGCCTGAGGCTGAAGGTTATGACCGAGGATGCTCTGGCGGTCGGCACAACTGTTGGCGGTGCTCGTCCTCGGTGCTGGATGTGGCTTGGGGTCCGGCGAAGAATCGATGACGACGGTCCGGGAGACGGAGACCGTCACCGTGACGGTGGCGGAAAAACCCGATTCCGCTGAGGAGGCGACAACCGGCTCGGCGCCTGCAACGGGCGCCCCGAAGAACCTGATGGTCACGTCGGCCATACGCGAGAGGCTGCGCGCATCGTTCGCCGAGTACCTCGACGAGGTGGAGGCTTCGAGAATCGAGGGGCCGCTCCCGGGGAGCATCTATTACGGCGAATACCGTGGCAGCAAGTTCGCCGTTGCCGAATTTCGGACGGACAGCGAACGCAAGACCGCCTTTTTCGCCGAGCAACAGGGCAGCGGCCTGCACTACCTCCCTGACATCGGTGGCAAGCCCGCTGACCTGAACACGGTGCCGTGCCCATTGCGCCGGACGTGGGGTTTCAGGTGTAGCGGCCAGTGAGCAGATGGCGGCAGTGCCGGCGCGCAAACGTGGTAGCGGCAGTGCTCGCGCTCCTACTGGGGTAAGGCCTCCGGTTGTTAAAGACTGACCGGCGTCGTACAACAGCGTTGGGCGCGCCCCGCGACCGATTGCCGCCGATTCCCACCCCTCCCCCGGGGTTAATCGGCCAGTCGTGTCGTTGGGCTGTGGCATTCCCTTGGGGCGCGCGCCCACCTCTTCTTCGATTCGAGCGCTGAGGAATGAGAAGGCGGCGGCGATAATCCTCCCCCGAGCGACCGATCGCCCTCTACCGCCGCCACCCTCCGACTGACGGCGACCGAGCTTCTCAGCGCCGACGTTAGGCACGATACGAAGTCGGGTTCTGTCGTACATCACTCCATCGGGGGACACCGCGTGGGGCGCCCGCCTCCCGAAGAACAGGAGGCGGCCCTCGAGGCGTTCGCGCGCGAGTGGGCCACCACCCGCCCGAGTAAAGTGACGCTCCTTCGTCTCTGTCAGCAGTGCCGAGCCACCGGCCCAGAGGACGGTCTTTGCGCGGACTGTCAGCCGGCGCGAAAAACGGCCGCGGAACGCTCCGGATCCGGGGATTGACACTTCGCCAGGAGCGGCTAGGCGCGAACAGACATCCAGCGCGCTCGCTCCGAAACACGTCCCGAGCGAGCACCGAGTGAACACCACCCGCGCTCTCGCGGCACGTATGACACACCTGACCCGCGGAACCATGCGGTTTTCGCTTGTTTAGGCGCAGCAGGAAGGCCCATACGGGATTCGAACCCGTGCCGCCGCCGTGAGAGGGCGGTGTCCCGCCGCTCAACCATGCGGGTTTGCTACGTCTCCGCCGCCGCCTTGTGACGATCCTGTGACGATTCGCGGGCCTGGAGCCACGTCGTCAGCGTCTCGGCGGCCCCGGCGAGCTCGTCCGGGAGCGCGTGCCCGTAGCGCTTGAGCACGAGCGTCGCGTCGGAGTGGCCGAGCAGCCGAGCGACGCCGTGTACGGAGACGCCGGCCTTGAGCATCCAGCTCGCGAAGGCGTGGCGGGCGTCGTGCGGGTTCGGGAGCGGCGGCGCGATCCCGGCGGCTTCGGCTGCCCGCCGGAAGGAACGGTACGGCGCGGACGGCGTCCACTGGCCGCCGTCGGGCCGCAGGAACACCGGCGAGCCATCTGCCGGCCTGCCGGTCGCGAGCCGGTGCTCTCGCAGCGCCGTCACGGCCGGCGCGGGCAGCGACACGTCCCGGCGCGACGCCTTCGACTTCGGCGGCATCCGTGCGTAGCGGCCGTGCTCGTCGCGGACGCGGTCGAGCGAGGCCCGCACGTGCACGACGCCGGCGTCCAGGTCAAGCCCCGGGCCGTACTGGAGCGCGAGCAGCTCGCCCATCCGCAACCCGGAGGCGAACGCGAGCCGCGCGAACGGCCCGCCGAGGCTCCGCCGCAGCTGCGCATCCTCGGCGTAGGCGGCGGCGATGATCCGCTCCGCCTCCTCCGGTGTCAGCACCCGCGGCGGCTGCTCGCCTTCGGCAGCGACGGGAACCCGGACCCGGTCACAGGGGTTGAGCTCCAGCTCGCCGTAGCGCTGGCAGACGCGTAGCGTCACCCGCAGCGCCGTCAGCGCCTTGCGCGCGTGCTCCGGAGTCCGCTCCGCCGCGATCTCGTCGACGAGACGCTGCACGTCGCCGTGCGTCAGCGCAGCGACCGCGACCGCGCCGGCACGGGGCACGACCTCGAGCCTCAACGCCGCCTCGTACTTCCGCGTCACGCTCGGCTTGTACGCGCGGCCGTCGCGGTTGCGGATCATCCCGTCCCGCATCCCCCGGGCAAGCCGGCGTGCCGCCTGTTCGAGCGTGACGATCCGTCCCGGTGGCTCCAGGAACACGGGAGCGGGTCGCGGAGGTTCAGGAGCGTCGCCTCTACCTTCCGCGGCTGCGATTGCCACCAGCACCTCGATCCGGTTCGGATCCTCCGAGGGCCGCATCTCCGGCCGGAAGGACTCACGCGAGACCCTCGACATCCAGGCGGTGTTGATCGTCGCCGCCAGCCAGGCTCCCGATCCGGCGCCGCCTGGCTGACGTACGCCGCCAGCCACACCATCGCGAGCGACTTGCCTTGCTTCGGCCGCCCTGCGACGACGACGATCTTGCCCTCCGGGATCACACCATCGACCAGCCAGTGCTGCTCCCTCGGAACGACCTGCGATGCGCGTCTCATACGCGCACCCCCCTTCCTTGGTCGGTTGACCTGGACAGACGGCAGGCCACTGGCCCGCCGTTTCGGCCGCCGGTCAGGCGGCCTCGTCAGTGCCCGTTCACCGCATAGATGCCCAACGCCGAAGGGTGGCCCAGGTGGGCAGGTATGCAGCTGCGCTCAAGCAGCGCGCTCGCAGCTGCTGCGGATCGCCACGCGCTCGTGCTGCAGCCGCCGGAACGCCACCTCGGACGCCTCGCGCACCAGAGCTCGCTCGTCAGCACCGTCGAGCGGGCGTGCATGACGCCGCAGCGCGTGTCGGCGACGGCGGCGGCGCACGCCTCCGGCGTCTCGAACGCGACGTCCTTGATCGCCTCGCCCCGGACGGCCTCCTCCCAGAGCGCGATCATCGCCGCCGTGCGGTACGACGTCGGCTCACAGAGCTGCTCGCCGCTCGCCTTCGCCACCGCGACGTACTCGACGTGGCTCATCGTCTTCGGCATCGCTCTACCTCCTCGTGTGCGGCTCTGTGGCCGCCTGTTGACAGGACGGACGACGGGCGAGGAGCCCGCCGTTTCGCCGGCGTCACCCGGCTCGTCAGCGTCCGACGACTGCACCTCGGAGCGACGAGGCCGATCTCCTCGACCTCACCGCCGCAGTGGTCGCACGCCGTCGGATGCGATCCGACGTCGGCGGTCACCTCGACGCCCTCCACGACCCCCGCCTCCTCGCGCGCCAGGCGCCGTGCCCAGTACCCCTCGCGATCCGTCGTCGGCTCTCCGCCGTCGTGCGGGTCGCGCGGCGTCGCGTACGGCTCCAGCTTCGCGCTCTCCTCCTCACGCACCGCCGCCTGCACCATCTCCAGCTGCTCCACCGGGACGTCGGCGGCGTAGCGGTACGGCGACGTCGGCGCCTCGACGTACGCCATGCCCTCCTCGATCGACAGCACCGTGCCGACGTCGCCGTCGCCGTCCGGCAGATCGTCGCCGGTCCGCTCGACGAACCGGACGACGTCGCCCTCCATCAACTTCGCGCTCATCGCGCGCCTCCTTCTCGCCTGCAACTGCTGGGCGCCTTTGTGCGCCTCGTGGAGCAGCCTTGACAGGACGGACGGCAGGCGTCGTCGCCCGCCGTTTCGCCGGCGTCACCCGGCTCGTCAGCGTTCATCCTCGCCGCACCAGCTCCGCCCCTCGTACTGGCGGTCGGCGGCGAGGACGTCGAGCCGGGGCACGCGCAGCACCGGCAGCACCCGCCGGCCGCCGGCGAGGGCGGCGAACCGACGTACGATCCGGGCGGGCGGGCGGACGGGCTCGCGTTCTGCTTGCGCTTCGCGCGATCGACGGCGTGTCGAATCAGCTCGCGCTCCGAAGAGCTGAGAGCACCATTGAGCACCATTTTTGCGTCTCCTTGCGTCTCGTTGACCTGGACGGACGGCGCGCGAGCTCCGCGCGCCGTTTCGGCCGCCGGTCAAGCGGCCTCATCAGCGTCCTCACCTCTCGAGCTGGCAGTCCGCCCGGTGCTCGTCCTCCGGCCAGCCGCACTCCTTGCACAAGCTCCGCTCGCGGCCGCCGTGCGCCGCCAGGAACGCGCAGACGACAGCGGTCGCCGCCGCCTCCTTCGGCTTGCGCTCGATCATCGCGTCCGCCTGGCGGAGCTCCCACTCCATCAGCGCCTCGCGCTTCTTCGTGCGGTACTCCTGGCGCGCCTCCGGCGTCGACTCGATCGGCCCGTGCACCAGCTGGCTCCGCTCGAGCACCGTCGCCATGTTCACCTTCCTGACAACAAGCGTCTTCGGCAGCGGGCGACCTGCCCGCTGCTGCTTGCGGCGGCCCTGCCTCCGCGCCTTGCGTCCAACCTTCATCGTCGTCTCCTTCGTCGGGGGTGGGGTCTACAGCCCCGCCCTTCGCTCGTCGTCCGTCTCCGGGCGACGGGCGAAGGGCCGCTCTCGCGGCCCTCCAAATCTCCTTGCGCCTTGGCACCTGCAGGTCTGGCGCCGTGCTGTCGCTCGTCGTCTCCGTTCGCCGCTCCCGCGACCACGTCGGCCTGGCTACTCCATCCGGCCATGCTGCTTGAGCCACTTCTTTCACCAGGTCGGCGTGCGTACATCGATCAGCACCGCCACCAGTTCTTCAGGCTTCCATCTGCGGTCGTCTCACTAGGGTCGACCGCCCCCGCTCCGGAGTTCACTGCTGCCGAGCAACCTTCGCTCGAGCAGCGTCTCCACGCTCCGGCTGGCGACCTTCGGGCTGATACCAGCTACTCAACTTCCTAACAGGGCTTACAGCAGAGGCCTTGCAACAGTCTGGCTGGCTCGGGTGGCGTCGCCGTCTATCTACCGGCGGGGCTGCGAGCTTCAGCGGGGCTGCCTTTCAACTTGCTCCCTGGCTGGCTGGCGCCTTTCTGCAGCTCTATGGCCGCCAGGCGATCTAACTGCCGGCGGGTCTGCAGGTGTAGTGGAGATCACCTTTACTCTATCTATGCTGCTGCTGAAGTCAAGGCCCCCCGCCCACGAAAATCCCTGCAAATGCGGCATTTTTTGCCGGTCGGAGGAGTTCGTCGCCGCGCGTGGTTGTGCCCGACTCGGCCTGTCACGGAGGTCGCGGGTTCGAGTCCCGTCGCTCCCGTCTCTCTCGAAGCTCCTGCACCCGCCGCGGTTTCCGCGATCGTCGGCGCAGGAGCTTCGCTGCGTTGCGGCCGCGATGCGCGATGCGCGCTCGCGACGCAGCGCGACAGGGACGACCAAGGCGTAGACTTGTGGCGTGCCGCGACCGCTTCGCAAGGACGCCAAGATCGAGCTGATCGCGAAGGTCCCGCTGTTCGCGGGACTCGCCAAGCAGCAGCTGACTCGAGTCGCATCGATCGCTGACGAGATCGACCTGCCGGAGGGGAAGATTCTGACACGACAGGGCGAGCGAGGTCGCGAGTTCTTCATCCTTCTCGAAGGCGAGGCCGAGGTACGCCGCAACGGCCGGAAGCTCGCGACCAGGCGTGCCGGCGAGTTCTTCGGCGAGATCGCACTCATCTCCGATATCCCCCGCGTTGCAACCGTGACGGCGACGACACCGGTGCGCGCGCTCGTAATCAGGGACCGGGAGTTCCGGGCGCTGCTCGAACGGACTCCGGCGATCGCCCTGGACGTGCTGACCGCGGTCGCGGAGCGCCTGCCGACGACGGCACACGACGCCGGCTAGGAGCGCCAGTCGATCGTCACCAGCTCGATCGGGTCGGAGATGCTCCTGAGCGCGACCGAGCGGGCAACCGACGTCGGGAATCGGAGCGTGATTCCGGCAAGCGTTTTCGCGCTGGCGACAATCTCGGCCGCTTCCGCCTGAGCCGCGATCCGCGCCGCCTCATGGACGCCCTTGCCTTGGTAGCCCGAGGTGTCGCGGGTCGCGTCGGCGGCGTGCAGACCGATCCGCACGCTCGGCGCGAAGCCGTGGGCGCGACGGTGGTCATGTAGCGCTCGCTGCACCGCGACGGCGCATTCGACAGCGGCGGCCGGGTCGGTGAGGGCAACGAAGAACCCGTCTCCCGCATGGTGGATCTCCTCGCCGCCGTGCGCGGCAAACAACGAGCGAAGCGTGTTGTCGTGCCACGCGAGCACGTCCGCCCACGCGTCGTCTCCGATCGCAGCGACGAGCTCGGTCGAGCCGACGATGTCCGTGAACATGAACGTCCGCGCAAAGTGACTTTCCGCAGTTCCGCCGACGGTGTGCGCCGCGCCGAGCGCCTCGAGGCGCGCACGCGCGCGCCGAGCATCGGGAACGGCGCCCAGCCGCTCGAAAGCCGAGGCGGCCGCCTGCAGCTCGAGGATCGCGCTCTCGACATTGCCTTCGGCGACGTTTCCCGACGCGAGCAGCATGCGCGCCTGCGCGACCTCGAACGGAGCGCCGACGTCCTGCCACAGCCGGAGACCCTGGCGCGCGCTCCGAATCGTGAGCTGCGCATTACCGTCCTCGGCGGCGACCCTGCTCCGCGCGCAGCATGCCGCCGCCTTGAGCGCCTCGCTTCCATACGTCTTACTGATGGCGTCGAGCTCGTCCGCTGCCGCACGGGCTGCCTCGACGTCTCCGGCGGCGAGCGCGATCTCGACCTGCGCGGGCAGGAGGCGGACACGGTGGAGGGGCGGCACCTCCTCCTCGAGCGCGCTGTCGATGCACGCACGCGCGGCGTCGGTCTTCCCCTCTGACAGGCGAAGCAGGGCGAGCCCGGGCTGCGGGTCCCGCCCCAACTCGTGCGCCTGGTTGAAAGCCACCTGCGCCGCCGCGACGTCGCCCCTGCGCATCCTGATCTCGCCCAGCTCGTAAAACGCCTCGGCCGCGTAGCCGAGGTTGAACTCCATCAGCTCGTCGCACGCACGCCGCGCTTCGAGCTCCGCCTCCGGCCACGCTCCCTGCACGACCATGATCGAGGCGCGGTAGACGCGGCACATGCCTGGGAAGCCGGCGATCGACTGGCGATCGCACCAGCGCTTCGCCGCCTCCGTCCAGTCGCCGGCGCGGCGGTAGTCGGCGAGGTCTTTGCACGCCGTGATCGTGTTGCAGTAGACGACGCCGGTGTGGTACGGACTCAGCTCGCCCGAGACCGCGGCGGCCGTGGCCTCGTCGATCAGCACCATCCCCTCGGCGACCTCGCCCTTTGCGACCAGCGCACGCCCCTGGTCTTGGCGCGCGAGAGCCTGGAGCTCTCGGTCGCCGAACTGCGTGCCGGCGTCCAGCGCGCGCTGGGCGTGCGCGAGCGCGGCTTCCAAGTCACCGCGGCCCTCGAAGGCGATGACGCTCAGGAGCCGCTCGAGGTAGCCACGCTCGACGCACTCGGGCTCGTCGGCCAGCAGGCGCTCTGCCCGCGTCACCCAGGCCGAGCCGATCGGCGAGGCGCCTTTCGCGTAGTGGTCCTTCGCGAGAGCCATTGCGACCATCGCGGCACGCCGACCGTCGTCGAGCGTCACGTACGCGCCGAACGCGCGCTGGCGGGCTGCGATGCACGCTTCGAGCCGCCCCGTCCACCACGCGGCGGAGGCGAGTCCCTCCAGGTCCTCGGGCGAAAGGGGCGCCTCGGCGTCAGCTCGCTCGAGGAGCTCGTAGCCCTCCCGCCAGGCATGCCGCCTAAGCGCCTCGCGCGCGGCCTCAAGAGTGTCAGGCGCGACATCGGTCACCGCTCTAGATGCTAGCGCCGGTCGTTCCGAACAACACGTGCGGCCAATGCGACCCGAAGAAGCTCGCTGGTTCGCTCGTTCGAACTCTGCGTCGAGCATCTGCGGCTACCGTGGAACGTCGATGCTCGAAAGCGCGTCGTGGCCTCGCTCGGGGCTGATCGCCCGCGCGCTCCTGCGAACGGCGCGCCGCCGGTTTGGCTCCGCCCCACTTCTTTCAGGACGCGGGCATGGAACGTCCGTGGAACCACCGGTGGCAGCCGGCGGCGATCACTGGCGAACCCAGCGGAGCCCATGAAAGCCGCGCAACGAGCGACCACCTGAGACGGAGAAGCACCAACGGCAAGCTGAGGAACGGAACTGTCACGCCGGAGGTCGCGGGTTCGAGTCCCGTCGCTCCCGTAAAGTTCCTGCACATCGGCATCTTTTATCTTTTCCGTTTCTGGTAAGCGTTCAGTTCCCCGCTGCGGTGTTCAGAGCAGGAGCGGGAGGGGGTCGCCGCGAGCTCTGGCGGTGAGCAGGTCGGTGAGGTAGGCGAGGAGTGAGCGGCGCTGCAGCCGGCAGGTC
>Ga0136620_10000210_pt1 | contig 26255 bp, 36 predicted proteins | sample AntDrymUQ4162106_2_FD_104806 | JGI IMG/M metagenome (GOLD analysis project Ga0136620, IMG submission 104806) | Polar desert sand microbial communities from Dry Valleys, Antarctica - metaG UQ416 (21.06) | ecosystem: Environmental > Terrestrial > Soil > Desert | place: Antarctica: Dry Valley... | reverse complement strand
GACCGTCGACAGCGGTGCGTCGACGCCCGAGGCGGTGCACGCCCCGGCGAAGACCAGCAACAGGAGGAGGCGACCCACCCAATGTGTGGACATTTCCACGATTAGACGATCCGACGGGCGCCGAAGTTCATCAGCGCATAACACTACGATCCGATGAGTCGCCCTACCCGGGCCTTCGCAACAGAACCGGCAATATGAGTGGCTCAGTATTTGGGATGTCCACGTCAGTTCGACGGTATCGCCTTCAAGTGGGCAACCTTCTCGATCTACGTACCAACGCCAATTCCTCGGCGCATTTCGCTATCGGACAAAGAGCTCGGCCGGCATCTCGCTAGCTGTCCTCCGGGCTGTGTCTCCAGGACGCGTTTTGGACGCGAAACGGTGCGAAATGTCCCCGACTATCCGCGATCAGCCAGCAACGAAAACGTCGGTCGCCATTGAAGATTCGAGCGTTTGCCCTGGTCAGAGACTTGGCTGGGACTTCCCTGACACGGAAGAGGTCACTGGTTCAAGTCCAGTAGGGCCCACGAGAATACCCCTGCTACGGCTGGGCTTTCTTGGCTTTCGTTATTCGGACGACAGCGGCCGGGACGCGATTTGGTCGGCGTGTGCGGCTCCGCCACATCTAGAACTGAGGCTCCGGTAGGTGGGCGACCCTTCGTGGACGCGGATTCGGTTCCTAGGTAGTGGGTCAGTTTGAACCTCGGGAGGCAAAAAGAAACGCCCCAAGAAACCGAAGGGGCGTTTCTTTGAACAAAAGGACCGGCTAGCAGCCGCAGCATGGGCAGGGTGATTCCCCGCAAGAGCAACCGCAGCTTGGGCATGGTTCTTTAGCCATTCAGTTTTCACCTTCTCCAGCACGAATGAATTGAACGTCGCAAGGCCATGGCTGATCGTCGCCAACCGCTTCCGAGGGCAGAGTTTCCGAGAGGCGCGCCATTTCTCCTCGTAGCTTCTTGAGGTTGGCGATCTGGGCGTCGAGTTCGGCCAGCCGCTTATTCACCAAGGTGCCGGTATGCCCGCAGGGACATACGCCTTTGTCACGGATGATGAGAAGCTCGCGGATATCTCGAAGCTGGAGGCCTAAGCGCTGCGCTCCACGGATGAAACGCAGGCGCTCGATATCGGCTTCCTTGTAGGAGCGGTACCCATTGGGACTGCGGTCGGGTACGGGCAGCAAACCAACCCGCTCGTAGTACCGGATCGTGTCGGGCCGGACCCCGACCGCAGATGCGATCCGGGAGATAGGCGTTTCCACGAAGGTGAGCGTAAACCATGGACCATGGTCCAATGTCAAGCCCTTCAGCACTTAGTCGAGCAAGGAAGCGATATCTCAAGCGGCTCATCGACGAAACCCGCTCACTGGGATGTTGGGAGACTGACCAGGGTTTCCCGCCTCACCTTCTTCGCGGTCTTGGGAGCGGTCATTTCCCAGGGAGAGCACCAAACCCGGGGCTTGGATCATCGCTTCCCGGTCTCGGGAGGCGTTTGAGTAGCGAAGCCCGGATGGGTTCTCGGACGACAAACTCACCGTCTCCGGTAGCAAGCAACCGATTGGCCGAGGCGAGCAACTCCTCCGAAACCACGCCTGTGTATCCCTCCCGCGCCTGGTACTCCAGCCAGTCCTCTGCACTCGGGAAGTGAGAGAGCAGGTCAAAGAACCTTCGGCGCTCGGTGACATACCAGCCGTCCCCTTCCACTAGGTCCAGTCGGGCCCGAGCCTCGAGGATCTCCTTGATGTCGTCTTCTTGGACGACGTGGCCGAGGCGCTCGATCCGGCCTCTCTGCCACACCTCCACCCCAGCGTGCTCAGGCTGTGGATGAAGGTCGAGGAGTACACCGTCCGGTCGCAGTGAACGATGGATCCGGCTCAGGGCGTGCACCACGCCCTCCAGTTCGATGCATCACAACGAGTGGGAGAGGATGGCAACGTCGTAGGCGTCCGGGGAAAGGTCGACCTTGGCAATATCTGTCACCACAAAACTCACCTTGGGGCGGAGCGAGGCGGGAATAGTCTCCGCAGCTCGTTCAATCTTCTCACCGTTCATATCCATGGCGAGCACCGTGTCTGCCTCCTCCGCGTAACGCCAAGTGAGGCGCCCATCCCCGCACCCCACCTCGAGCACATCGGTACCCGAGAAGTCCACCAACTGGTGGATAACGGTGATCTCGGTGTCTTCCGGGTCGATCGACGAGCTCATTGCTCCTCCCACTCATGAATTTGGTAGCGAGCATATAGCTACGTCAAGGGCTGATCCGCAGGAGAACCGCGGTGTCCGAAGTCAGCGTCTGAAAAGTGACTCTGGCCACCAGCGGTGTTGGCTGCACTCGCCCACCTGTGCGCGCGAGGTGCCGTTTCCGAGTACCCGCGGATCGATGCGATATCGCCCATAACGGTTGTTCTGTTCGGGTTGTCGACATGTTGCGACCAGGTTGCGACTTCTCTTCGCGGTCACGCTTCTTTACCGTCGGATCTGACGTGGATTCCCCCGACCATCCGGAGCAGGAGACGACCCATGCCGGCTCTCGTTTGCACCGTCTCGGGCGTCGGGTGGGTCATCCGTTGATCCACGACCACGATTACGAGTCGGGCGGCGGGCACATGATGGATTCGGGTGCGGTGGGTATTCGAGTGACCAAGGTGTCACTGGTGGGCCTCGGGGTCACCGCCGCGATTCAGGCCGTAGTCGTTGTGTTGAGCGGTTCGGTGGCGTTGTTGTCTGACACGCTGCATAACCTCACCGACGCGTTGACGGCGATCCCCTTGTGGATCGCCTTTTCGCTGGGTCGGCGTCGGCCCACCCGCGCTTACACCTACGGCTTCAACCGGGCCGAGGACATAGCCGGCCTGCTGATCGTCGCCGCTATCGGCGCCTCGGCGCTACTGGTGATCTGGGAGTCGGTTCGACGGCTGATCGAGCCGCGTCTCATCGACCACATTCCGTGGGTGATCGCCGCCGGCATGGTTGGGGCGTTGGGCAACGAACTCGTGGCCCGGTACCGGATCCGGGCGGGTCGAGCGATCGGCTCCGAGGCGTTGGTCGCCGACGGCCTCCATGCCCGGACCGATGCGTTGACATCCTTGGCTGTGGTGGCCGCCGGCATCGGAGCTGCCCTAGGGGTGGCGTGGGTCGATGCTGTGGCGGGTCTGGTCGTGGCCGGTGGCATCGTCTGGCTGCTGGTGCGGTCGGCGCAGCGCATGTGGCGGCGCGTGCTCGACGGGATCGAACCGGGGATCGTCGATGACGTGGAGGCAACCATCCGCACCGTTGACGGGGTCCGTGATGTCACCGATTTGAGGGTTCGATGGCATGGCCACCGGCTCCTCATAACCGCATCGGTCGCCGTCGACGCCGACCTGACGGTCAAGGTGGGACACGACACCGCCCACGACGTCGAGCATGCGCTCCATCATCGATTCACCTTCCCGATCGCCGCGGATATCCACGTCGACCCCCACGGACAGACCGACGCTCACGAGACCACGGCCCACCACAGCCGGTGACACCGCGAACGGCACCCCTTACTTAGTCAGCGGTAGGGTGGTCGTTCTCGCGGCCGAGTATCGGAGCGTCCGTCGACCGCCATTTAGGGGATGGTCAAAATGACTGCTTCGGGAGCGCCGCCGGTGGCCATCGCCACCAGATCTCGCGGTAGCTGGCTGGAGCGCCTTCCTTCTTGGGCCAAGAGTCTGGTGACGCTCGGAGCTCTTCCTGACGATCCCGAGGAGGAGCGTCTGCGCAAGGCATCGCTGGTCCTGACTGCAAGCATGATTACGGCTCTGGCGGTCGTTTGGGTTGTGACCTACACGATGCTCGGGCTGTACGTCCCGGCAGCGATCCCTTTCGGATACCAAATCATCTCCGTCGCCAGCATCGTTCTTCTGGCTCGTACCGGTCGTTTCGAGTTCTTCAGGACTAGCCAGTTGACCCTCATGCTCCTACTTCCCGTCCTTCTTCAATGGAGCCTGGGGGGCTTTCTCGCCTCGAGCGGAGTGATGCTATGGGCTCTGGTCTCGCCTCTGGGGGCCCTGGTCTTCTCGCCCCGCCCGTTGCCGTTGTTTTCGGGCTATTTGGCGTTGACCGTGATCTCGGGAGTGGTCGAGCCATTCTTGACGCCCGCCGCGATCCCCGAATGGGTGAACGTCGCCTTCTTTGTGCTCAACATCGGGGGAGTATCGACCGTCGTCTACTTCCTGCTTCGCTATTTCATGAGGGGGCTGGCGCTGGAACGGCAAAAGTCCGAGACGTTGCTCCTCAATGTGTTGCCCGCATCGATCGCCCGCCGGTTGAAAGGCGGGGAACGGCCCCTGGCCGATCGGTTCGAGGAGGCCGCGGTTCTCTTCGCAGACATGGTCGACTTTACGCCTATGTCCGAGCATCTCACCCCTGAGGAGGTCGTCGAGATGCTCGACGGGCTCTTCTCGGAGTTCGATGTGATAGCCGAAAGGCGGCAATTGGAAAAGATCAAAACCGTTGGAGATGCGTACATGGTGGTGGGTGGTCTGCCCGAACCGCGCCCTGATGCAGCCGAGGCGGTGGCCGAGATGGCACTGGAGATGCAGGATATGGTGGCCGGCTACCGCACCTCGTCGGGTGAGACGCTCCGCCTTCGAATCGGCATCGACATCGGACCGGTAGTGGCCGGTGTGATCGGGCGCAGAAAGTTCACCTATGACCTGTGGGGGGACACCGTCAACACAGCCAGTCGGATGGAGTCGCACGGGATCCCGGGCCAGATCCAGGTCACACCCAACGCCTACGAGCGGTTGAGGCACCACTACCGCTTCCAAGCCCGAGAGCCGATGGAGGTCAAAGGCAAAGGGCGGATCGTTCCCTATCTCCTATTGCGCCGCGATCAGGACGCTTCTACCCAACGGGAGGAAACTTAAGGAGATGACCTCGTTACGAACTGATACCCGGGATTGCCAAGCCTCAGCACAACCGATGCGTCGCCTGGAGATGCCTCTGGCGGATCGGCTTAGACACCGAAGGATTCCGCCATCGCCATTACCCCTTCGGTGTCGCCGCGGACGGTGAGCACCACCTCATTGCCCAGGTCCTCCAGTTCCCAGGAGACAAATCCGTTGCATTGACGCTCGGCAGCGACTAACTCGATTAGCTCGGGCATCACTTCGTCATCAGTAGGGAAGCGCACGGTAAGTCGCTGGGGCGACCGGTCAACGCTGAGCCGCCGGTCCATCAGGATGTTCCACTCTTGCCAGCGGCGTCGAGCTTGGTCTCCATCGAGGGAGCAGGCAATGGGCAATCTGCTGGGCATGATCGGGATTCTGGCACGGCTGTTGAAGCGGACCAACGTGGTGTCAGGGAAGCGTCCCAATGTCTGATTCGCATCTCGCAGACACGCCTACACCACAGCCGTCCGCTAGCTAAAGGGTTTGTGGGCTCGGAAGGGGTACCCCCAGGTTCCGAATAGCCGTGCGCTCTTTTCGCCGCTTGCTCCGGCGTAGGTGTCGACGCTGGGTCCGAACTCGAGGTCGACGAACCCGACCGCTGTGATGACTGCCTCCCATCCTGCACACGGCAGGGCACCAGCAATTCAGCCAGTCCAGAGATCGATGTTTCGTTTCGCTTCCTCGGAGACTGGCTTGTCGACGCAGATGTCGGCTATCTGAAAGCGTCCCCCGGGCTTTAGGGCGCGCTCGATCTGGCGGTAGGCGCCGTGCTTGTCGACCATGAGGTTGAGAACACCGTTGGAGATGACCAGATCCACCGATCGGGCGTCGACGGGAAGACGTTCTATAAGCCCTTCCCGAAACTCGACGTTGCGAAAGCCCATCCGATCGGAATTGCGACGGGCGGCCTCGAGCATCTCGGGAGTCATGTCCACGCCAATTACCCGACCCTCAGGACCAACTGCCTTGGCAGCGATCAAGACGTCTACACCCGCCCCTGATCCCAAGTCGAGAACGGTCTCTCCCGACCTCGGCAATCCGAAGTGGAAAGGATTAGCTACCCCAGCGAAAGATGCAATCACATCGTCGGGTAAGTCCTCGATCATGGCGTCGTCATAACCGACCCGCCGAGCCGCTTCCCGGCCAGTGTGGAAGTGGAACTGGTGGTCAGGGCTCGTCGCCACCTCGGCGTAGTGCCTTTGGATCTCGGCGCGAAGCTGGTCCTCGTCAACCGGGATTATGTTTGTCACAGCGCACCTGCCTTATCGGATGGGGCCCGGTACAACCCTAGAGGGACACCGACCCGTGGAGCTGACGAGCTGGGCTTGCTGTTCCAGAAATTCTGTCGTCGCTATTCCTCGACTTGGTCGGTTATAGCTTCGATCATTGGCTGGTACCACCTACTTGATGTAGACCTCTATTTCGAATGCCCCGGTGTTGCCTCCGGTGGATTCGGCCACCTCAAATGTGAGGATCTGGCCGCGGAAGGACACCCGTGTGGGGGAGGGGCCGGCTGGAAATGGTCCGTTTGTGTCCCCGTCGACGGTGACGGTGAAGCTCTCGGTGGTGGCGATGCCATCGCCCATCGATCGGGTCAAGAAGCCGACCGCCGCTACCACGACGACAGCGCCGAGGCTCAGCCCCTGCTGGGACGCTGGCCACATCTGGAAAGGCTGAGCAGGGCGCGGTTGGGTTCGATCACCGAGATGGTCGCTGCCCACAGTCGGGACACCAACCCGCAGCGGCGAGCCGAACGGATCCGTGACGCGGCCACAGGATGGGCCCGGTTCTGGGAGGGTCGTCTCGATCTCGACGCGCTCGCCTGGGAACTGACAGCAATGCTCGGTGACATCGAGATCGCCGATGAGCGCCACGCCGGCGCTACCAGCCAGGCCTTTGGCCTGTGGAAACAGCATTGGCCTGACGATGTCTTGACGTCGATCCCTGGCCTTGGCCCGGTTTGTGCATCCGTGATTCGGGGCTGGTGGGGAAACGCCACCTAGTTCGTCTCTGCCAAAGCCGCTGTCGCCCACGCCGGGTTGAACCCGTCGGTGTGGTCTTCAGGCCTCACCGAGGCACCATCAGGCAAGATCACCAAACAAGGACCATCCGAGCTGCGTCTCGCGCTCTACCAAGCCGCCAACGTCGCCCGCCGCCGCGACCCCCAACTCGCCGAGCACTACCGGCGGCTCATGGTCGAACGAGGCCACAACCACATCTCAGCCACCACCGCCATCGCCCGCAAAATGGCCTGCCGGGCCTGGGCAATCGCCACCAGCGGCCGTCCCTACCAACCCCGCGACCTCAACGGCAACCCCATCACCATCGACGGGGCCGCAGCCCTCGCTGTCGAGCTCAGCGTCCCAGAAGAAACCCGTTCCCGCCGCCGGGGCCACAGCCAAAGAGGCCGTCTCAGCGCCAGCTGACACCATCGACAATCAGCGCTCGACCAATCCAACCGGGCCCACCGGCCCCGACAAGCGCGCCCACAGAGCGTGATCAGCAACCCCCTTGACAACCCTTAGGAAATCAGGTCAGTGTCAGCTCGGTCATTAAAAAGCTATGATCCGCTTTGCGTAGGGCCGCACCTCGTCTTTATAGTCGACGCATGGGAACCAGGGCAGCCTTGGTCTGCGCCTTGGTCCTCACCGTTTCTGCGTGTGGCGGTAGCGAATCTTCATCGAGCGACGCGGCACCGACGAAGACCACTGCGGGGACGGATAGCCTCCCTGACAGCGCCGATGACGCTGTCGCCTTCACCGCCGAACCAGTGCAGCTTACGGTCGACCCATGCACGCTCGTCACCAAAACCGAGGCTGAGACGCTGATCGGCCCGGCAAACGACAGCGGCACCTACGACCCGCCGAAATGCATCTATACATCGTCGGAGAACACTGGGGGTCAGCTCGCCGTCTCACTCACCGAGCCCGAATTCTGCAAGCTGCTCTTCCTCGCTCTTGACCAGAACATGTTCAGCGACGTGCAGGTGCGCGTCGACGTCGGCGACGGCGGAATGCTCGTAAAGGGCTTGGGCAACGTGCAGTTCGCCGTCGACGGTGGCTGTGTCGAGGTGTCCGGCAACGTCGACCTCGACACGAAGATCGACGACGAGACGATCGTGCGACTTGCGAATACCGCGGCCGAGCGGGTGGCATGAGTGAAGTCGTGCCAAGTGGTTCCGGTCGGCCACCACCGAGGCCGCAGCCCTAGGCGCGCTCACCACGAGCACCGAGGAGGAGACCTGACCACCTAATCGTATGCTGCTGGCAGGATTTGTTGCAGCCTTCGCGCTTCTGACCACGGGTGGCTGTGGTGGAGGTGGCATCGATCTGGCTGGGGTTCCACCAGTCGTGCGGCTTGCCTGGGGCGCGGTGGCCTCCGCGTTTGCGCTCAGCCGGATCTCCTCGCCATCGATCTTGGCCGCCAGGTGCGCCTGATCACCTTGAACCGCTCCGTGATATTTCGGTGAAGGTGCTCGCCGACCACGGCACTGCCCGGCCGAGCGATCAGATGGACGAGCCCGGGCCCGTCGGGCCGCTCCTCTGACCCCCTGAGCACGACCGCACACTCACCGGTGACCCGGTTCTCGTACATGTCGCACAGCGGGACATCAGGTTCCCTCCCCGGCTCGGAACGCAAGATAACCGGCGCCGCCTGCCGATTGCGTCATCATACGCGGCGTGGCGAGGTCGTACCCAAGCGGATGTACTGGACAGCCCGTGCTCGGCTGCCGCGTCGGGGCCGCGGTCGGCGCGATCCCGTTGGGTCAAGGCCCACCGCGGTCTCGAGCAAATGGCAAGAGCGTTGATCCAGCGTTTCGACCGGAGTCGAGTACTGGCTAACCTAGGGGCCACTCTCTCGGCTCGATTTCAGGAGGAGGGGGCGAGGACGCATCGGCTGGTGGTAAGTACCCAGGGTCCGAGCCCCGCCCAGGTGATCTCAGTCGAGGCCTTAAACAACCCGGACATGATTAGTCGGACCCTTGGGCCTCGACGATTTCCATCTTCTCAAGGGTTAGGAGCATCGGATACTTGCCGCTCCATCCTGGGTATGTCGCTGCCGGCGAGACTAAGAATGACCTAGATCGACTCTCGGGGCGTGCAGTCACGTGAACAGACCCTCTACCTCTAAACGTCAGGTCGGGTTGCTGCCTGCTCCTCCTCGGGGGGCTTGCCTTGGTGGCGACGGGACCGCGAACCCGGGCGAGCTCGGATGACAGCGACCCGGACCCGGCTTGGGTGCCTCCGAAGGCCTCGAGACAAGTGACCCTAAAGTAACCCTCTACAGCCGAGAAAGAGGGGCCCATGCTGAGACGTCCTATGACTGTGGCAGTCGCAATCGTCAGTGCCGTTTTCCTCGCGGCATGCGGCGCAAGCACCACGCCACCCATGAGCGGCGACAATACGCCGTCGGCTGAAGAAACGACGGCTCGGCCCGTGGCCAGCTCGACCACGGCTCGGCCTGTGGCCAGCTCGGCCGTCGATGAGACTGCGCAGACCGAAGGCGACGGGTGCTCGCTGATCAGCGACGAAGAGGCGAGCGCAGTCCTGGGCATACCTATAACGCGGAACGAGGCGAGCGCCGAGACATCGGGGGTAGAGGGCGCAGGCTGCATCAAGGGCAACGACCGTCAAGCCGTCGAAGACTTGGCTGACGTCGCCATCGTGACCTTCTCGTGGCTCCGCGGTCCGGGAGAGGAGATCTCGGCCTTCTTCGACGACGCGATGAGTTCGCTCCCGGATGCAGAATCATTGATCGGCATGGGCGACCGAGCCCTCTTCAGCCCTTCCCTCGGGTGGCTCATCGCCGTCCGCGGCGATACCGTGTTCACGGTGCAAGTGCAGAAATTCGGGGAGCCCGGTACCCAGGAGGAGGTCGTCGGCCTAGCTCAGCTGCTCATGGAACGAACCCCTACGTAGTGCGTCGGCCCAGATTCAGTCCTTACCGGGTGGGTAGGCACCCTGGAACGCGTCGCCTAAGCGTTCCCATGGGTTCCGTCTGGTCGCTACCGACATCGACTGGTTGGTCGGGTCCAGGTCCCGACGTTCGAGCCCGTGCGACACGTTGTTGATGGCGATCTTCGGACGCGCCCTTTCGGTAGCGGACCCTCTCCGGTGACGAAGTCGCCATGCTCGCGAGCCGAACACCCCCCGACAAGGACAGGCCGGCGACCACCTGCGCTCGACCGGACTGCTGTGCGGACGTAAGACTCCCAGCGGCGGCGATCCTTCCGGGCCGACGAGGAAGGTCCGCCGCGCCTTCGAAGAGCGGCCGATGCACAGGTTTAGGGTCATACGTCCTTCGCCAGCCACCAGGGTCAGGGAGTACCAGCCATGACCAGTGCACCTGAACGGTCCCCGCGACGGGTTATCTGGCTCGTCGCCGCCGCCATGGCCGTCACGGCGTCGTGCGGCAGAGGTGATGACAGCGACGCAGCCACCCCGGCCAGCGGCGATAGGAAGCGTCGAGCTCGGCGGGCTCGAGGACAACAATCCCGCCACCTGCACCTACTCCATCGGCGGCGACGTCGGGGCTGGGGTAGTCAGCATCACCATCGGCGAGCCCTTTTTTTGTAGCGCCCTCGAGCGCGCACTCGACGCCGGGTCGCTGGAAGGGACGAACGCCGTGGCGGTCGAGTTTGGCGACGGCGGGATCGTCGAGCGAGATGGCGGCACCATCCAGTTCGCCATCGGCGGAGGCTGCATCGCCTCCGCCTCTTTGATGTCGTCCGTCGTTTGAGTGCGTGTCCCCAGCTTTGCCCCAACCCATGGTTGCCGATGACCGATGTTGGCGTCGGAGCTTTAAATCTCGTGTTGACGCTGTCGGTAGGCCTCGGGGATGACGGCATCGTCGCCGTAGAAGGCGTGCTTTGACATGTCAGGGGAGTAGCGGCTGGCTTCTGGTCGTCGTCCTAACGCCTCGGCGATGGCGCGGATGTGGTGGGGTTCGGCTCCGCAGCAGAGGCCGATGTAGTTGACGCCGATTGATTGGCATTCCCGGGCGAAGGCGGCACATTCGTAGCGGGTGGCCACGAAGGGATCGAGGGCGGTGGGGAACGGTCGGCCACCGGGCACCTCCGCATCGGTCTTCTCGGTCAGGGTCTGAAAGGTGGGTTCGGCGGGAGTGGTCCGGTAAGGGACCGGCAGCGCCGCGACTCCGCTGCTGACCCGTTCGCGGATCTCGTGCACCAGGGGCATCATGGTGGTGGGACCTCGCTGGCAGTTGAGTCCAACGACGTCCGCGCCCTGTTCGGCCAGCCTGTGACAGGCCTCCACGATGTCGACCTGATCGAATAGGTAGCGGTCGCGATGAGGCGAGAGGGTAACGACCGCCGGGAGGTTTGCCGACTTGATGACATCCAAGGCCAATGCCGCTTCCCCATACCAGTCGAGGGTTTCAGCGATGATGTAGTCGACGCCAGCCTCCACCGCCCACCCGACCTGTTCTTCGAACATGGCTTTAACAGTCCTGTGAGTGGCTGGATCTTCGCCTTCGTAGACGTTGGTGTTGCAAATCGGATGGTCGTGAAGGCGATGGCTGAGAAGGAGATCGATATCAATACTGAGGCTCCTCAACTTTGGAGAAACGACACCATCAGAGCTGCCGACGTGGTGGTGACAATGGGTTGCGGTGATGCTTGTCCCGTGTTCCCGGGCAAGCGCTATCTGGATTGGGAGCTCGACGACCCAGCTAGCCAGCCGATCGAGAGCGTCCGACTTATCCGCGACGAGATCGAATCCAGGGTGCGTGGGCTTCTCGCGGAGCTGGTCTCCGACGGGGTCAGCTGATTGACATCACTGGCTGACCGCCCAGCACCGAGCGCACGAAATCGGCTCGATCTGCAGCGATGCGAAACCAGGCCCATTTGCCGCGCTGCTCTCTTGTTATCAGCCCTGATTTGACAAGTACCGAGAGGTGGTGACTGACGGTCGCTTGACTCCGCTCCAGCGGGTCGTTCATGTCGCAGGCGCAGACCTCCCCTTCGGGCACCGAGGCGATAAGGCTAAGCAGCCGCAGCCTCACCGGGTCCGACAACACTTTGAAGTCGTCGGCGAGGTCGCGAGCCTGGTCGGCCGAGAGCGCCTCCTCGGTGACAGGCACGCAGCACGAGACAACTTCCATCCCGCCACTCTACACATTGACACGCGTCGATGTGATCTGTATGATTCGATGAACGTCGATATGACAAAGGAGACGGATGTGACCGATTTAGAGCTCCGAGAGACGGTGAGGAAGCGGTACGCCGTCGCGGCAACGTCGGCGTCGTGCTGTGGGCCGGAGTGCTGTGGGCCGGACTCGAGCCTAGGTGTTGACGTCAGCGCTGCCAGCTACTCCAAGGCGGAGCTAGCGACGATCCCGGTAGAGGCGGCAGATGCCAGCCTTGGCTGCGGCAACCCGACCGCTGTGGCCGACCTTCACGCGGGGGAGACGGTGTTGGATTTGGGTTCGGGTGGCGGCATCGACGTGCTGCTCTCTGCACGGAGGGTGGGGGAGACCGGGTTCGTCTATGGACTTGATATGACCGACGAGATGCTCGACTTGGGTCGCGCCAACGCCGCCGAGGCCGGGGTCAGCAATGTCGAGTTCCGCAAGGGTTACATCGAAGAGATCCCGCTGGGTGATGCTTCAGTCGATGTGATCATCTCCAACTGCGTTATCAACCTGTCGACCGACAAACCGGCGGTCTTCGCCGAGATGGCCCGCGTTCTCAAGCCCGGCGGCAGGATCGGAATCTCCGACATCGTCGCCGACGACTCCCTCAGTCCTGAAGTTCGGGCAGAACGGGGATCGTGGGTCGGGTGCATCGCCGGCGCCCTCTCCTACACCGAGTACCGCCAACAGCTCCACGCAGCAGGGTTCTCCGCCATCACCATCGAAGCCACGCACGAAGCCGCCGACGGCATGGATTCGGCGATCATCAAGGCGGCCAAGCCAACCACCTAATGTTGGTTCCGTGAGCAAAGGCAGTCGCACCCCGAGACGAAGGCGAGTTCCCGGGTACGCCGTCTGCGACGACGAGGACGTTGCGCGCCGCCCGACCACTTAGCCGCGCCCTCAGCCGTCAACTCCCAAGGAGCCACGATGCTCACAATCTTTACCCGTCATCGGCACGCGCTTGCCCTAACCGCTGCCGCCGCCTCATGGGGTTTCGCCACAGCCATAACCAAACACGCGGTCAATGAGATTTCTCCCACGACGCTTCTTCCTCTGCAGCTCGCCTCGAGCCTTTTGGTGTTGGGACCGCTAGTCCTGTTCCGAGGTCAACCGATGCCGTGGTCGCCGAAGCTGCGGCGGCTCGGCTACCTCGGCGTTCTTAACCCAGGCATTTCTTATGCTCTCAGCCTCCTCGGCCTGGTCTACATCACAGCCAGCATGTCGGTCCTGCTCTGGGCGACCGAACCGATACTGATCGTCGGCTTGTCCTGGTGGCTCGTCGGCGATCGAATCGATCGTCGCCTCGCGATTGCCGCAGCGGTGGCCCTCTCCGTAGTGATTCTGGTCGTCCTCCGAGAAGAGGGCGGGGGCGCACCAATAGGCGTGATCCTCACCCTTGCCGGTGTGGCCGCCTGCGCCTTCTATACCGTCATCAGCTGTAAGTGGATTACCACCGAGGGCACTATCGAGGTGGTGACTGTGCAGCAGGCCGCTGCGCTCGTATTCGCTCTAGTGCTCGCCCTCGTAGTCGCAGCAGTCACTGGCACCCGACTTCCGGACGCTTCGGCAACGGCTTGGGCTAGCGCGGTGACCTCCGGAATCCTCTACTACGGCCTCGGCTTCTGGCTCTATCTCACCGGACTGCGTCACGTCCCCGCTGTCTGGGCAGGACTCTTCCTCACCCTCATTCCCCTATTCGGGATCCTGGCTGGACGGCTGCTCCTCGACGAAGAGCTAAGTCCGCGCCAATGGTTCGGCGGTCTCCTCATCGTCGTCGCCGTCGTCGCCATAGCGGGCCGGCTGGCCCGTTCCTCTGAGGGCCAGCGCACGGCCGACCAACCAAAGATTGGAAGTAACCACGCCGTGACCGAATCTAGGGACGTGGGCCCGAGTGGTTTGTGATTCACTTGAAAACTTGATGCCAAGGACGAACCGTCAGTAGTTAATGCCCTTAACCACTACGTCCATCAGCCCGACCTGAGAGGATCACTTCACCAATCCATCGACCTTGCCGGCGGTCATCGATCGACGAGGTCTGCCCGTCGTCTCGGGGATTGGCCAGAGCTACCGGACGTTGACGTCACCAACTATGGCAACCGCCTTTACCTGTACCAGCGGTCCGCTCGGCGACGCGGCCTCGGTTAGCTGACTCCGCTTGTCTCCAAACAGTGCAACACCCGATAGCTCTACGCGACTGTCGGGCGCGACGATGATGTTCACCTCGCCGAAAATGGCCTCGGCGCTGATCTCGATCTCGTCGCCGTCGATGACCGCCTACCGCAAGTCGAGCGTGCTGTCGCCGAAGACCGCCACGGCACCAAGTCGCTGCACTGCTCGCCAACGACCAGATCGACTGCTGTCGCCGAAGACCCCGACTGCCCAGCGGGTGATCTTGTCACTCATTGCCTCCGTCCCTTCTTCCTTGCCGAAGCTCGGTCCTGTCGTCGTGGCTTGACCGTGCATCTGCTTCCCGGCACCTCCTCGATGACTGCTTGCACGAGCCAACACGCTTTTCGTCTCATCGCCCTCATCGGGAACTCAAGAGACACTGTCATCAACGAAGCGTCTGATCTTCGGGTCGACCGAGACGACGATGGGGCTCTCGTCCGGTTGGACGATGGACTCGGTGACTCCTGACCACATCCTCCATTCGGAGGATGTGGTCAATAGTCGAAATTGGCGAGGCGGGAATCGGTCGCCGCGGCGATGACAGCAGGCTTCGAATCCCACATCATCACTCCGACAGACCAACGGAGGTGCGGCGTGGACAACGTGATCGAGGTGAGCAGACTGCGGAAGACCTACGGGCCCGTGGTCGCCGTTGACGAGGTCTCCTTCGGCGTTCGACAGGGCGAGATCTTCGGGATCCTGGGACCGAACGGTGCCGGTAAGACAACGACGGTCGCCCTGGGGCCGACCCTAGGACGACAACAGCCTCCGCGAACCGTCTTCGTGTGTCTGGCGAAGCAGTTGGCGCAGGTAACGACGAGGCCTTCAGTTCTGTAGACCCAGTCGTCATGTCGACTCCGCCACAGCTTCAAAGACCTTCTGAACGAAGGTCTCGACTTCCATGGCCAGGGCCTCGTCCGAGGTCGGAAAGGTGTCGGCATCTGCCCGTAGACGTGACTCTTTGCGAAGTTCGTTCAACCGCCTGAGGCAAGTCCGAGACGTCTGGCAAGCCGGGGCTTGCGAGCCGCTATGCGCCGGGTGCTCGGTAATGGACGTCCTTGGCCATGCGCAACGCGTCGATCGTTTCGTCGACGGTCAAGAGGACTGTCGTTTCGTTCGAACTAAGTGCACCGCCGCTGCCAATCGCCAATGCAACGGCGGCCATGGACACATTGTCGGGGGCTTCCCATAGGCTGTAACCGTCGTGTGCGCCGAACGCGTACCAAAACCCGTGGAGCTTCCCTCCGACCGATTCGATATATGACTGTGCGGCCTTTCGGCGGTCCTCCGGGTTGCCGATCAGCCTGGCCCAGGTTTCGGGCGTGTAACTGAACTTCGATAGATAGAGCGGCATCGTGCTTCCTTTCGTGCGCCGGCCTGCTCGCTATGCGGGTAGGCAGTCACAGTATGACCGCTCCAGGAAACACACGACCTGACGTGCGCCAAATTGGCTAGACCCGTCTCCTCGGCACTTGGGAGTCGCACGGGCCCTGGCTGGAACCGGGTGGACCGTCATCGCGGGTTCAATGCCGAAACCGCGTGTCACCGTTGGAGAATTCAACGCTTCCCGTGGTCAGGCGATTGCACGTGACTCCCTGACACGGAAGAGGTGACTGGTTCAAGTCCAATATGGCCCACCTAAGAGTCTCATGGAACGATCGCTACAGGAAAGGCCTAGGAATTGCCAGGCTGCGGTCCGGCTGACCCCGTGGCGGCGAGGCGATCGAGGATCGCCACTAGCAGTTCGTGCATTGCCCGCAATTGCTCGGGGTCCTGCCACATTTCTCTCTCCCACAGGATCAACGACGCCGGTCTCGGCACGGGTTCCTCTGCCTTACCGGCAACGCCCACCCGCACCTCCGCCAGCGCGGGGCGAGACGTCAATTTGCTTAGCACTGAGGGATCGGCGAAAGGCGTCCTGAGCTTGTCAGGGTCATTGGCTCGTATCACGAAGCGCTCGTCGAAGGATGGATCTCCGAGTTCGAGGTCTTGTTGTGGATCATGACGACGGAGAGCATCCATGAGCCGCGCGGGATCGATCTGCCATTGCAGCTGGCCGGGGACCCCATGAAGCCAGACTCGATCGCGGGCGATGAATTGGAAGGCATCAAGGCTTTGGTAGTCGGACCAGGCCTGTGTGCCTCGTCTGGTGGAGTAGAACGCCGCGGGATTGAGAGCTCCACTCCTTGCATCGAGCATCACAGTGTCTAGATGGACAAGCCAGCTTCCGGCGCGGGTGAGCACTTCGTCGCTCTTCCACCAACGCGCCTGTCGGAATTCGCCGCCCACGCGATCGGCGAACTCCTGCCAAGAAGGATGGCGAGTAGGAATTAGCCGTTCTTTTAGCCGACCCGATGCCATCGAGTTCATCCTATTCAGCTGTCAGGACAGCCGTCCGTACCTCACCGACTCCAACGCGTCAGCGGAGGAGGCCCTTAGTCAAGTCGAGATTGCCTGGACCGAGTACGAGGCCAACTCCTCCGGCGGCTAAAGGTCCATCTTGACAAATCGGCTGATGACTGGATGGGCGCTAGGACGGGCGGAAGGCCCATCTCATCGAGGAGATCGAGCAGGTGCTCCATCGTCTCGGAGGCGCCGCCCAGGTGTGGCGGGTGGACCGGATGGCGACGGTGATAAACCCCAGACCGGCAAGATCCAGGCCACCCTTGTGCCGGTGGCAAAGCACTACCGGGTGAGGGTGGTCCCTGCCCCCCTTGCGGTTCCCCCGCCGTCCGGATCGAAGGCCGGTACGACCGTCGCGGCAACGGCCTCCCCCCATAACAAACACGTCCGTCAAAACGGGGCAGCCTCACATCCGGTTAGTTGCGCCGAAAGGCCCTGTAGAGGCAGTCGGCCGGGCGGATTGGCGGTCACGCACTCCTTTGAACGAATTTACCTATCTCCCCTTGGATTTTCGCGCATCAAACACAACCTATCGCTTGCGTTTGATGCGCCAGAATTGGGTAGGATTCGTGACTCGATCACGTTTTAGGAGGAAACAGTGGCGATGTCAGCCGAGCACAAGGCCGCACTGGTGCAGGGGCGAAAAGAAGCTAAGGCAATCAAGAGCTATCTCGACGCTTTAGGTTCCCGTAGGCCAGGGCGGCCCGTAACGAAATCGAGCGTAGAGTCACGTTTGGCCTCGATTGATTCCAAGCTTAAGGATGAGACCGACGCCCTAAAGCGTCTCGATTTGCATCAAAGCCGTATTGAAGCTCGGACGGCGCTTTCTTCGGTCGCCGAGACTGCTGATCTGACCGAGCTCGAAGATGAATTCGCCAAGGTTGTCAAGCGCTATGCAGATCGAAAAGGGATCTCCTACGCTGCCTGGCGGAGTGCCGGGGTTTCGGCGGCGACACTGAAGAAAGCTGGAATACCTCGGACCCGGCGGGGCTGATCAATCCCAACCGAGCTCGTGTAAGCGGGCGTCGCCGATGCCCAAATAGTGGCCGATTTCATGTAGCACTGTCCGGCGAATCTCGTGCTTGAGGTCGGCTGGATCGAGCCCGAGATCGACGTGCGGCCGCCGAAAAATGGTGATCTGATCGGGGGTCACACCCCAGTAGTCGCCTGATCGCTCGAGCAGGGAAACTCCTTCGTAGATTCCGAGTAATTCCCCCTCCGGATCTTGTTCGAAGCTCGGGGTTTCCTCGACGACTACAACCAGGTTGTCGACCCGATCGATTACCCACTGCGGCAGCTCATCCAGAACCTGATCAACCACCTCCTCGAACTCCCGACGACGCATAGCGCCCATTGAAACAGCAAGGCCCAATCGATCTAACATTTCGCGCCTGCGGGCGCTTGGCTCAGTGGTAGAGCGCTGCCTTCACACGGCAGAGGTCACAGGTTCGAACCCTGTAGCGCCCACCATAAAAAACTCAGTGCTATCAAGGGTTTTTCGGCTTTCGAGCCTTCATCTCTAGAACCGGCGCTCGGCCCTCAGTGCTTCCTGAGTGCTTCATCGAGGCGTCCAGACGGGCCGCGGCGGCGGCATCGAGGCCCTCCATCAGGTGGCCGTAGGTGTCCAAGGTGGTCGAAATAGAGGCGTGGCCAAGCCTCATTTGAATCGTCTTTGGATGCTCGCCCTGAGCAATCAACATGGAGGCGTGAGTGTGGCGCAAATCATGGAATCGGAGCGGTCCTAGCTCGGCAGCTTCGACGGCTGGCTCCCACACTCGCCGACGGAAATTTGTTCGCCGCAGGGGAGTGCCGGTCGGTCCGGTGAACACCAGGCCGCCGCCGACAGCCGGCCATTCGGCCAGATGGGAGCGCAACTCCTCGACCAATAGGCTCGGCAGCGCCAGGGTTCGCCTCGAGGCCGCCGTCTTAGGGGCCTTGAAAGACAGCTCTCCCCGGACTTCGGAAAGCACTTCGGCCACGGTCAGCCGCGCGGCCGGAAGGTCCAGTCGCTTCGCCCGGAGGCCGGCGGCTTCCCCCCAGCGCAGGCCGGTGAAAGCCGCGGTCAGCACCAGGGCCCGGTAGCGCGGCTCGATCGCATCGGCGAGCTCGTGAACCTCGTCCGCCGTCAGGAACCGCATCTCAGCATCAGACATCGCCGGAAGGCTGATCGCCGCTCCGACCCGGGCCGGATTGGCCGGGAGCTTCCTAAGCACTACCGCACGATCGAGAACAGCGGCCGCAAGCTGGAAAGCTTTACGCACCGTGGCCGGCGATTTCCCCTCGACCTCATCCAAATCATGGACCCAGTCATCGAGGACCTCGACGCCGATATGTCGAAGCTCGTAATCGCCCAAATAGGGGAGGATCAGGTTCCGGAAATAGGACTCATCGCGGGCCGCGGTCGAAGTAGCCACGGCCCGCCGGGATTTGAGCCAGGCGTCCGCAACCCCAGCGAACGATTCCGACGCCAGAGACGGGTCGACCCAATCGCCACGATCCCGACGGCTTGTCTGAGACGTCAACCAACCCTGCGCGTCCCGTTTCCGATCGAAGGTGCGAGAGCGGAACCGGCCACGACCACCAACAGGGAAACGGGCGATATAGCGGCCGCTCTCAAGCTTCCGAACGTGACCAGCCATCTCGACTCATCCTAATCCTTGACCATCGACACGGTTGTAATTACAATCTCCAGTCAACAGCTTGCATAGGAGAAGGCCCTGGTCGCGCGGGGATAGGCAGCCTGCAAGCTCTAGCGTCAAAGCGCCACTGCCTCAGAAGCGAAGAGACATTCCGTTCTTCGTTCCTGGAGGTTTCAGTGGCCACGAAAAGCCCACCCGAAAGACTGCTCAGACCAGCCGAGGTCGCAGGATTAATCGGTGTCGATCCCCAACTACTTGCCGACTGGCGGCACCGCCGCGTCGGTCCCCCTTTTCTCAAATTGGGTCATCGAACCGTCAGATACAACCCGGACGCGGTTAACCGATGGCTCACCTCCCGGCAAGTGGCAGGCGGTGATGTCGCATGACCTGGCCAACAAAAGAACCGAGACCGCTCACCACGGCCCCGGCTCCGAAGTCTTCAGTTGGCACCATCGACTTCGGACATTGTACCTGATGGCTGCCGACAAAGGCCCGATCTGGAATCCGGCCGATCCCGTGTACGAGGCTCGATGGCTCGAGGCAAACGGTCCGGGCCCCGCGCCGATGACACCCGCAGAGTGGGCCAGATTTCAAGCCGAGCTCGCCAGGAAACCACTTCTCCAGCCTGAACCGGAACCCGACCCGTTCAGGGCTCGTCCTGGCGGCTCATGGATCTTCGATCGACGTGACACTCCACCGGCGATTTGGGGCGACGGCGACGAGGTGGCCTGGGCGGAGGGGGAAGCGTTGATGGTTGTCGGGCCGGACGGGACCGGAAAGACGGTGCTGGCCGGCAACCTCGTCCTCCGCCTGCTCGAGATCGACACGAGGCCGCTCCTCGGGTTGCCGGTCCGACCCAGGAGGCGAATTCTGTACTTGGCGCAGGATCGCCCCTCACAGGCCGCCAGGGCTTTCCGCCGGTTGGTTGGAACCATCGACCGTCCGACCCTCGATCAACGGCTCAGGGTGATCGACTGGCCGATCGAGCAACTTGATGCCAACCCCGCCGGCCTGCTCGAGCTCGCCCAAGACGACGACTGCGACACCGTCATCGTGGACTCTGTCAAAGATGTGGTGGCTGAGCCCTCCTCTGAGAAGTCAGGGCAGGCGATCAAGACTGGCTACCAACTCGCCATTGCCAGCGGCGTCGAGGTCTGCTTGCTGCACCACGATCGGAAACAGATCCAAGACGGGCGCGCTCGGCGTCTGCTCAAGCTGGCAGATGTCTACGGATCGAGGTTCATGGTGGCCGGCTGTGGCAGCGTGATTGCACTCAACGACCGCTCGGGCGACCCGGTCATCGAGCTACGCCATCTCAAACTGCCCGCGGCGGAGGTAGGACCGCTCCGAATCACCTTCAACTTCGAAACCGGCGAAATCGACCTCTACGAAGGCGGTGACCTCCTGGCGATTCTCGCGTCAGCCAAAGTCGGTTTGACGGCCCAAGACGCAGCCCGGCAGCTCTACGAAACCGACAAGCCGAGCTATGCCGAACGGGAGCGAGCTCGAAGGAAGTTGAAGTCTTTGGTCGGCAAGGGACTAGTTGTCGAGGCTCCGTCTCGAGGGGAGGAACCGGCCCGATTCAGCCTCACGCCACCCCTCACGCTGTCCCTCACGCCCAGCCTCACGGAGATACACCTGTGAGGGTTCAAAACCCAACAGCTACTAGGCCTCACGCATGCTTCACGGACGCTCACGCCTCACCCTCACGAAACGCACCCCTCTTTAGAGGGTGCGTGAGGGGTCGTTTTTGATGAGCCGCACCCATACTCGTTATCGCCGCCGCAAGCCCTCGACACCGAAGCTCCGAGGCGTCTCGGTGATCACCTGGGGAGAAGCGATGGACCGCGTTGCTGAGTGCTCCTGCCCGGCCGTGGTAAGTCCGGGCGCCGTCATGCTCGTGCGCCACCAACACCGCCACAGCTGTCCCGCACTCGAGCGGAGGTGGCCGCAGTGAGCAAAGGGGGTAGGGGGCATCGGAAAATGCAGACCTCGCGCGATCCTAAAAGACTGACCATTCTTTTTTACACGGCCAATTCGCTTCGAACTGGCCCCTCTTGCGGAACCTGAGGCGGGCGAGCGGCGGAAGGTTTCAGATGCCCTCCCGCCCCATTGTTTCTTGCAAAATGGATAAAGACTGGACGGTCTGGGGGCGTGCCATAGACGGCAGGTTTTCCGATGCCCCTACCCCTCCAAAGGAGGAAATGAATGGCTGACCAACGCCTTGTGATCGCCCCGTCGGCACAGTGCCGGCAGCACGATCACCATTTCCTGCCGGTTGCTGTTGCCGATGACGTCGCCGTGTGGAACGAAGAAGCGTGCTCGGAATGCACGACGGTCTACCGCGGGGCGCTCGATGCCGGCACTACTGAGGAAGTCGCAGCAAGGGTGGTTCGCCCCCGCTTCACTCTCTTGGCGGCGGGCGACGTAAGCGGCGCCATACCGGCCACCCAACCCGAGGGAGATGCCTTCACTCGAGGAACTGCCGTACCTTGCAGGTATCCGGATCGGCGCTTGGGTGTCCGATCCCGGGAGATCTCTAGCCAATCAACGGCACGAACGGCTCCAGCCCCGCGATCGGAGGCCGATGGAACCTCCGATGTACGAACTTTCAACACTCGACGCCCTGGTTCGAGCAATTGTGGCGGTCGTCGGATTGGCAGTCGGCACGGGCGCAGTTTTGGCGGTCATGGGACTTCTTTCTGGCCGGAAATGAGTTCTCGGCCCCGTGCCTTGCCCGCCGCCGTGAGCCGATCCGCGCCGAGCCCGGTCGATTCGGTGTAGCCGGCGGATCGTACGAAGTTCCAAGCTCCCCTCACTTCATCCTCTGTGTATCCGGCCGCCATCAACTGCCGGCTGGCGGCGCCAGGGTTGGGCCAGCGAGAATCGCTAACAATCGGTCGACGAGCTCCATGGTGAACCTCCATGGGCCGCTGCCCCTCCTCGAGGCGACGATAGCCGCGGACCTCGAGTTCGGGTTCTGACTAGCCACCGCGTGCGGATTCGGTGTGTGTCTGATCTGCGCTCCGCCCAGGCCGATGAATAGGAAGCTGGAAGACCGGGGGAACTTGACCTCCCCCGCTCGACAATCGAGACGAAACCCCCTGCACTGGGCACCGGGGGGTTTCCTCTTTACGGGGGTTATGCGGGACCAAGCGGCGCTTCAAATCGATCCGAAGTCGATAAGGATGCCGAAAGTATGCCGGCATCCCCGGATTCTTCAGTCGGGCTGGGGAGCTTTGAACTCCCGACCTCTTGACCCCCAGTTGACGTCCGTTAGGTCATAGAGGCTTGGCACTGGTCACAGTTGGCTGAGTCAATACTTGTGGTGGTTGTCCGTGCGCATCAACGATCAAGATGGGTCATCCCGGATTCACCCCACAATTGACCCCAACATCGAGCGACAAACGAATTGAACCCTTGGGCGCGTCTAAAGCTTCTCCAGCAATCGTGCCCGAAGCTCACGCTCGCGTGCCTTGACATCGCCTGGCCCACTGATGGAAGGCATGAGAACATCATTAAGAGCCTTGGAAGCGGCTTCGTTCTCGACGAGCTTGTGAGGATCGACGGCATCAACGGTAGGAGCGCTGGGTGGCGTTATCAGCCTCAGAACTGCCAGAGCAGCCCTGAGGCTGCCGTTCTGCAGTGCAGTCTCTACCACTTGCAGCGCTGATTCTCGCAACGTGCGCAGCCTGCCGACCTCTTGGTCGTAGGCCTCAGCTCGTCTCCTATTCATTTCGGCGCGAAAGGCCGGATGGTGAAGCTTCCAGCTGTTGACCGTCTGCCGTCGGACCCCGGCCGATTCGGCAGCCTCTTGATCCGTGCGTCCACTCAGAATGGAGTCGAGAGCCTTCTCCTGGCGCTGTGTAAGCTTGTAGAGATCCTCGGTCTCCAAAGTGTCCGATTGCGTCAGGTTTTGTCCGGACATGGGCCGAGCGTACAAGCCTCGCATGACAAGACCGAGACACGCGAAATGACGCCTCAATCCTCATATAACGGTCGCCGTCGTTTCTCCCGAGACGAGCGATTGGAGTCTGGCCATTCGGCGTAATCCACTCGCTGGCCGACCCGCTCCATCAGGCGTTGTTGGCGACCGACGCTACCCGTGTAACTCGTGGATGTTTGCGGAGACCCCCAAGGGAGGAGAACTTATAGGGCGCCTTCCGCCTCCCGCTCCAATGCCTTTTGCAGCCGGGGGTTCGATGATTCCGCACCTCGCAGAGCGGCGTCGACTCCACCGTCCGCTGTGTGCTCCTCTGTAGTGATCGTCAGAAGGTGGCCTTTAAGGCCATGCGCTTTGGCCTCGAGATCCAGTAGGCGATTCACGAAGGGGGTAAAGCGTGCGCCCAACGCTTTGATCTGGTCAGCTCCGATGTCGAACGGGCCGAGGCTCACTTATCTGCCTTCCTGGCTGGACCTGCCCTCAGCTTCCTTTGGGCGGTCTAACGCGGAAGCGGCGAGGTGGTTGAATCGAACGACTCCTCGACGCGTGTGCCTTCTTCCCGTTGTCCATCAACCAACGGTGAGTCAGAGCCCACGAATGCTTTCTCCTGCAGGTGGCCATGACCACTAATTGCTCAGAGTCGGACAAAGGCATTGCACGATCAATCGCTTTCCATGCCAAGACATCGTCATGCAGAGATTTTGTCCAAAACCATTCGCCGTCTCTGTCGAAAAGAATGATTATGGCCTGACCTGGAGGTTCGGTCGTACCGCTGTGCTGGATCACCGTCGCCTCCGCGATCTTTCGGCAGTCCGGGCACCGGACCGCAATCCAGGCTTGCGAAGGAAGATCTGCCAGCTCCGAGGCCAATTGCGCCTCAACGCGTGCCCTCACACAACAACCAGCGCGACGGTATGCACAGACAGGCGATCCATCGCGGACGGGTCGCCTACGAGCCGAACTCCCTCGCGGGCGGATATCCGTTTCAAGCAGGTGCAAAAGGGTTCACCAGCTTCCACGAGGTGATCGCTGCTGACAAGGTTCGGGGCAAGGCCGAAAAGTTCGCTGACCACTTCTCCCAAGCGACACTCTTTTGGAACAGCCGGTCAGCATTCGAGAAGGCCCACATTGTCCGCGGTTATCGCTTTGAGCTGACCAAGGTCCAGGTGCCGGCGATTAGAGAGCGCACCGTCTCCATGTTGAGGAACGTCTCTGATGAACTCGCGACCGCTGTCGCCAAGGGGCTCGGCATTCAGCTCCCGCGACCGATGCCGCGGTTGTCCAGCCTGTCCAGCGGCGAGATCGATCGATCCCCTGCCCTCTCTCTCACATTTCGGCCCGGGGATGGCGGCATCCGCGGTCGAAAAGTCGCCATCTTGACCGCGGCCGGAGTTGAGGAGGATTCCGTTGTCAGTACCGGCGCAGCCCTGATCAAAGCAGGCGCTGTGGTACGCCTGGTTGCGGCCACGCTGGCCGCAGTGGTGACGACAACGGGCAAGGATCTAGAGCTCGACGCGACGTTTGAGACGATGCCTTCGGTGCTCTTCGACGCGGTGGTCGTGCCGGACGGCGACCAATCGGTCTCCGAACTCGCCTCCCTCGGCCAGGCTCTCGAGTTCCTTAAGGATCAATATCGCCATTGCAAGCCCATTCTCTGGCTGGGCGCAGGGCAGCTGCTGCTCGAGGAAGCCGGCATTCCGATCGGCGACAGCTCTGATTGGGCCATGGACCGAAACGTGCGGGCGTTGCGCGCCATCGCCAAACATCGCAACTGGGACCGTGCTACGGATCCACCGGCCGTGTGAAGATCGCAGTCACGCGTTCGAGTGCTGGAGACGCCAAGCCTGGGGATTTCGGATCTTCGTCTTTCTCGTCGCGGTTGGAGTTTGAGTGCGGGGGATCCTGGGTAGCGCGGCGATGCCCAAATCGCGAGGGGGAAGGGGCTGGATCCGATGGCAAACTCACGGCTAAGCAGCGCGCGAAGCTTCCTGCGGAAGATTTCGGCTTACCAGAGAAGGCACGCTCCACCGAAGCGAAAAAGGAATCGGGGAACTACCCGATGCCCGACAAAGGCCATGCAATCAGCGCCAAGCAACTCTCCCGGAAACAGCGCAAGGAAGGCAACCTCACGAAGGAGGAGTTCGACCGCATCAACCGCAAGGCCGACAAGGTTCTCAAGAAAAAGCGGAGCAAATAACTCGGCAAGCCGGTACCTCTAACCAATTCTGTGGTCGAATTGGGGGATGGCGTGGCGTGGGTCACCGGTTGGCGGACCAGGTAACGGGCCGTCGTTCGGTGGCTAACCTCGATGGCGGTACTTGTCGAGGCAGCACCTCGGTAGGGTTGCGTGCAATCCGTTCAGAGAGGACTCGCCGGGCAAGGCCAGTTTCGAAAGAAGGAGACTTCATGAATGCAGTTGACGAAATCCTTTCGCAGATCCCGATAGGGCAGCTGGCCGAACAGCTCGGGGTCGACGAGACCGCCGCCGAGCAGGCAGCCCGTCAGGCTCTGCCCGCTTTGCTAGGTGGAATGCAGGCCAACGCCGCCGACCCTCAGGGGGCGGCTTCGTTGGAACGAGCGCTCGGCCAGCACCTGGGGACTTCCCCCGGCGGCCTTGACCTGAGGAATGTCGACACGACCGATGGCGATCAGATCGTCGGCCACATCTTCGGCGACAACCGCGATCAGGTGGTCAACCGTCTCGGTGCTCGGGGTGCGGGTGAAGGGTTGATGGGGAAGCTTCTCCCGATGTTGGCTCCGCTGGTGCTGTCCTGGCTGGCTGGCAAGTTCCTTGGTGGAGGGCAAAAGACTCCTGCTGGTGGAGCTACGACGACGTCGTCAGGCGGTGGCTTGGAGGATCTCCTGCCGGGTGCCGGTGGCGGCGCCTCCGGGGGTGGAGGTCTCGGTGATCTGTTGGGGGGCATTCTCGGCGGGGGCGGGAGCACGTCCGGAACCCAAGCTGGCCAGGACTCAATCACCGACATTCTCGAAGGTTTGCTTGGCGGCGGCCGCCGCTGACCACTCGGTTTTG
>Ga0136620_10000209_pt1 | contig 26267 bp, 18 predicted proteins | sample AntDrymUQ4162106_2_FD_104806 | JGI IMG/M metagenome (GOLD analysis project Ga0136620, IMG submission 104806) | Polar desert sand microbial communities from Dry Valleys, Antarctica - metaG UQ416 (21.06) | ecosystem: Environmental > Terrestrial > Soil > Desert | place: Antarctica: Dry Valley... | reverse complement strand
TGACATGCAGGACGAGATCTGCCGGCTCCAGATCGAGACCGGGAAGACGATGATCTTCATTACGCACGACCTGGCCGAAGCGCTTCGTCTCGGCGACCGGATAGCGATCATGCGGGACGGGGCGATCGTCCAGCTCGGCACTCCGGAGGAGCTCGTCGGCTCACCCGCGGACGAGTACGTCGAGAACTTCACGCGCGACATCCCGCGGAGCCACGTGCTGACGCTTCGCTGGATCATGCGCGAGCCGGAGCCTGGCGAGCCGACCGACGGCCCCAGGCTGGACGTCACGACAACGGTGCGCCGAGCCGTCGCCGTGCTCGCCGCAAGCGAAAAGGCGGTCTGCTGCGTCGAGAAGGGGAACATCGTCGGCATCGTCGACCGAGACGCTGTCCTGACGGCGATCGCCGAAGAGCGGGACGACTGAGATGACGTCCGTCACCGCCGAGACCGTTGTCCGCACGCCGGTCGTCGCACACCGGCCCTGGTGGCGCGGGAAGCTCGTCCAAGTGGCGGGCATCGTGGCGGTCATGTATTTCGCGTATCGGGCTAGGGCGCTCGAATACCCATGGCCCGACCGGCTCACCTGGAACTCCCTCCCCTTCCGCCTCGACGACTTCCAGACCTGGCTGCTCGATCAGCGAAATGCCGCAAACCCGAGCTTCGTTTTCGCGGTTTTCGACGGCTTTGCGACCTTCGTCGGCAATCTCGTCGGCTGGTTCAACCAGTTCTTGCTTTGGCTGTCGTGGGTGGGAACCATCGCGATCGGCTCAGGGATCGTGCTGCGGTTCGGCGGCTGGCGCGCCGCCACCTGGGTCGGAGCAGCGTTCGCGTCGTTCGCCCTGATGGGAGTGTGGGAGGAGAGCATGCAGACGCTTGCGCTGATGCTTGCGGCGGTCGGGCTCTCGCTTCTCGTCGGCATCCCGCTCGGGATCGTCGCCGGACTCTCGAATCGCGTCCAGCAGGCGATCACTCCCATCCTCGATGCGATGCAGATCGTGCCCGCGTTCGCCTACCTGATGCCGGTCGTCATCCTGTTCTCGGTCGGTCCAGGAGCCGCTGTCGTGTCCACGATGATCTACGCGATCCCGCCGGCTGTGCGCATCACGGCGCTGGGCATCCGGCGCGTGCCCACGAACACCGTCGAAGCAGCAGAGTCACTGGGATCGACGCGCGCTCAGCTCTTGTCCAAGGTACAGCTGCCTCTGTCACGGCGAATGATCTTGCTCAGCGTGAACCAGACAATTCTGTTCGCGCTCTCGATGGTGGTCATCGCGGGCCTCATCGGAGGTGGCGGACTCGGCGACGTCGTCACCAGCGGGCTGTACTCGAATCCCTCGCTCGCGATCCTCGGCGGTGTCGCCATTGTCGTCATGGCGATGGCACTCGATCGATCGACCGAGGCGATCGCCAATCGCACGGATCCCTCCCGCCGCCATCTCACCGACGCGCTGCGCAAGCGCCTGCGACTTGCGACGCTCGTCTACGCCGCCGGCGTCGGTCTCGCCGTCGGCCTCGCGAAGATCTTTGATGCCCCGGCTATCTATCCCGACACGGCAACCGCCCAAGAACGGCTCCTCAGACGCATTCAGTCGGTGCTCGACTACGTCCAGGATCCGGCGCACTTCGTCTTCAAGTTCACTGAGCCGATCGGGAACTTCATCCTCGTCCACGGTGTCCAGCCACTGCAAGAGCTCCTAATCGGTACACCATGGTTCGTCACGGTCGCAGGCCTCAGCGCGATGGCTCTCGTGGTGAGCGGGATTCGCCCGGCAGTCACGACGCTCGCGATGCTCACATCGATCGGAGTAATGGGCATGTGGGAGCCGGCGATGGACACGTTCTCCCAAGTCTTGGTTGCGACGGTCCTCGCGGTTCTAATCGGTGTGGCGCTCGGAGTCTGGGCGGCGGAGAGCACGACCGTCTCGCGCGCACTCCGGCCGGTGAACGACGTGCTTCAGACGCTTCCCCAGCTCGTCTACATCATCCCGTTCATCTACCTCATGCCCGTCTCGATCGTTCCCGGCATCGTCGCCGGCGTGCTGTACGCCTCTCCCGTGGTGGTGCGGCTGGTCGAACGAGGCGTCAGAGACGTTGCCCCGACCTCGGTCGAGGCAGCGGGCGCATTCGGCGCCACGCGCCGACAGGTTCTCACCAAAGTCAAGATTCCGCTCGCGGGCGACGCGATCATGCTCGGCGTCAACCAGGGGATCATCATGGTGCTCGCCGTCGTCGTGATCGGCGGGCTGGTCGGCTCGGGCGGCCTCGGGTACCTCGTCGCCCAGGGGCTCGTTCGTGGAGAGTTCGGGCTGGGAGTCGTGGCGTCGCTCGCAATCCTCGCGCTCGGCATCGCGCTCGACCGCGTCACGCAGGCAACACATCGTGAACGACAGGAGGGAATCGAATGAAGGAGAGAGGAACTACCACCAAGGAGGGTCGTATGTCGAAGCGAGTCGGAGTCCGGCTCGGCCTGCTGCTCAGCGCGTCGCTGGCGGCCGTCGTCGGACTCGTCTCATCGGGAAGCGCGCTGGGCGAAGCGACTCAGTCGTGCGGCACAGTGGCACTGAACGAGCAAGCGTGGGCAGGCTCGACGGCGAACACGTACGTCGCCAAGTACGTGCTCGAGAAGAAGCTCGGATGCAAGGTCAAGATCACGAATATCACGGAGATCCCGGTCTTCCAGGCGATGGCGGACGGCAAAGTCGACGTCGTGCTCGAGGACTGGCAGCACGTCGACCAGTACAAGCAGTTCGTTTCCAAGCAGAAGTCCGTTCTCATCGTCGGGTCGAACGGCGTGATCGGTCACATTGGCTGGTACATCCCGAAGTATCTGCTCAAGCAGTACCCGCAGTTCGCGACGTGGAAGGGGCTGAAGGGCAAGGAGGACGTCTTCAAGTCGCCAGAGTCGGGCTCACAGGGGATGTTCCTCGGCGGCGATCCGTCCTACGTGCAGAAGGACAAGGAACTCATCAAGCTCCTGGGGCTGAACTTCAAGCACATCACGGTCGGCGCTGAACCGGCTCAGGTGGCCCGCTTCTCGCAGCTGATCAAGCAGAAGAAGCCCGTCATCTTCTACTGGTACACGCCGCAGTACCTGAACGTGGAGCTCGGTCTCACCGAGGTGAAGCTGCCCGCGCGGTCCAAGGGCTGCAAGGACGACGCATCATCCGGCGGGAACATCAAGCAGTACAAGTGCGCGTACGGCATCACCATCATCAACAAGCTCGTGAGCAAGAAGTTCGCAACGAGCGGCTCGCCAGCTGTCAAGTTCATCAGGAACTGGAAGTGGACTAATGCCGACCAGAACTTCGTCGCCACGCAGATCGCCGGGAAGAAGCTGAACCCGGAGAAGGCGGCGGAGGCCTGGGTGAAGGCGAACTCGGCCAAGGTCAACGCCTGGCTGAAGTGAGCTGAACGGGGTCAGGTCTTGATCTGTGCGGCGGATGACGCACAGATCAAGACCTGACCCCCGGTCTCCGACCATGACAACTCCCGTCCTCCCTATCCTCCAGCCCGAAGCCGCCGACGCGAGATCGCTCGCCGACCAGGCCTACTACCACCTCCGCGAGCTGATCGTCTCGCTCGAGCTCGCACCGGGCTCGCTCATCAACGAGCGAGAGCTGATGGAGCGTTTCGAGCTCGGTCGCACTCCGGTGCGGGAAGCCCTGCGGACGCTCGCCCGCGAGCGGCTGGTCGAGGTCTATCCGCGTCGCGGGATGTTCGTCTCGGGGATTGACGTTGGTGACCTCGCCGGGCTCTCCGAGGTGCGAACGGTGCTCGAGAGCGACGCCGCGGGTCTCGCGGCGGTGCGGGCGACGGACGAGGACCGGGAGGTCATCGCCGCGCTTCTCACGGAGCTGAACGAGGCCGGCGGCGCGAATGGAGAACGCATGCTGATCGATCTCGATCAGCGGATCCACCGGCACATCTACCACTGCACCTACAACCCGTTCCTCGAGGCGACGCTGAACGAGTACTACGTGCTCACGCTCCGCATCTGGTTCCTCGCCCTCGACCGCGTCGCCAGACTGGAGGACGCGGTACAGGAGCACCGAGAGCTGCTCGAGGCCATCTCTGGCGGCGATCCAGCGCGGGCGGAGGACGCCATGCGCCGACATGTCACAAGCTTCGAGCAGGCGATTCGCAAGGTCCTCTAGGGTTGTATATTCCCACGTCGCCAACTCATATATCAGTGGAGAACGGAACCGGATGAGCACGTTTCCTAGCAAAGCCCGAGCCGTCGTCATCGGCTCCGGCATCGTCGGCTCGAGTGTCGCGTATCACCTCACCGAGCACGGCTGGGGGGACGTCGTCCTCCTCGACAAGGGCCCCCTCCCGAACCCCGGTGGCTCGACCGGCCACGCCTCCAACTTCATCTTCCCGGTCGACCACTCGAAGGAGATGACTGCGCTTACGCTCGACAGCATGCGCCAGTACAAGGAGCTCGACACGTTCGTCGAGTCCGGCGGGATCGAGGTCGCGCGGACCGTCGAGCGCATGCAGGAGCTGGCGCGCAGGGTGAGCTCGGGGAAGTCATGGGGAGTCGATCCTGTGTCGCTCGTCACTCCCGCGGAAATTCGCGAGCTCGTCCCGTACGTCGACGAGACCATCCTTCTCGGCGGCTTCTACACGCCGTCGGTCGGCATCGTCGACCCGATCCAGGCAGGCACGCTCATGCGCGAGCGCGCTGTCGCGAGCGGGAGGCTCGCCGTGTTCGCCGAGATCGAGGTGATAGGCATCGATGTGGAGCACGGGTGTGTTCGGCGTGTACGCACGACAGCGGGCGATGTCGAGACCGAGGTTGCCGTTATCGCCTGCGGAGTCTGGAGCCCGAAGCTCGCGCGCATGGCCGGTTCAACGATCCCCCTGACCCCGGCGGTGCACCAGATGATCGACATCGGGCCGACACGGTGGTTCGCGGACACGACGGCCGAGATCGAGTTCCCGATCATCCGAGATATGGACGCAGGCATGTACGAGCGTCAGCGCGGCACGGGCCTCGAGATCGGCTCCTACGCGCATCGTCCGATCCTCCACGACCCCGAGGAGCTCCCGTCGGTCGAGGAGGCAGAGCGGACCCCGACCGAGTTTCCCTTTACGGAGGAGGACTTCACGCTCCAGCTCGAGCACGCGCGCGAGCTGATGCCGTCGATCGTCGGAGATCCCAGCGTTCCGAGGAAGTCCGCGGTCAACGGGATCCTCTCCTTCACCCCCGACGGCGCGCCGATCATCGGCGAGACGCCCGAGGTGAGGGGACTCTGGTCGGCCGCTGCGGTCTGGATCAAGGAAGGCCCTGGTGTAGGCAAGGCGCTCGCGGAGTGGATGACGCACGGCGGGTCGAAGATCGACCTGCACGCCTCCGACATCGCTCGTTTCCACGAGCACCACAAGACCGGCCCTCACGTGCGCGCCCGCGTGTCGGAGGCGTTCAACAAGACGTACGGGATCGTCCATCCGCTCGAGCAGTGGGTGTCGAATCGGGACGTCCGGTTGTCCCCGTTCCATGAGCGAGAGCAAGCGCTGGGGGCGGTCTTCTTCGAGGTCGCGGGTTGGGAGCGGCCGCAGTGGTACGAGTCGAACTCCGCGCTGCTCGACGAGTTCGGCGATCTCGTCGCCCACCGCGAGGCCGAGTGGGACAGCCGCTGGTGGTCGCCGGTCATCAACGCCGAGCATCTGGCGATGCGGGAGCGGGCGGCCATATTCGACCTCTCGGCGTTCTGCATCTTCGACCTCTGCGGGCCTGGGGCTCTGCCGGCGCTCCAGCGGATCTCGATGCGACAGATGGATGTGACCGCAGGCAAGGTCGTCTACACCCCCTGGCTCTCGCCCGGCGGAGGCTTCAAGTCCGACCTGACCGTGATGCGACTCGGCGAGGAGCACTTTCGTGTCGTCACGGGCGGCGCGCACGGGATGGCAGACCGGAAGTGGCTCTGCGACAACCTCCCTGCCGACGGCTCCGCTCAGCTCGCCGACCTGACGAGCGGCTGGACGACACTCGGGCTCTGGGGGCCGAAGGCGCGGGACATCCTCGCTGGGCTGACCGCGGCGGACGTGTCACACGAGGGCTTCCCGTTTGCCACCTGCCGGGTGCTCGAGCTCGGCCCGCTGCGCGTCCTGGCCTCGCGGATCTCGTACGTCGGCGACCTCGGCTGGGAGCTCTACGTTCCGATGGAGCAGGGCGCGCGGCTCTGGGATCTCGTATGGCAGGCCGGCGAGCCACACGGTCTCGTCCCCGCCGGGATCGGCGTGTACGGGACGACCGGGCGTCTCGAGAAATGCTACCGCGCCTATGGCGCCGAGCTCGAGAGCGAGTACACCGCGGTCGAGGCGGGCATGGCAGGGTCGCGCGTGAAGGACGAGGACTTCGTCGGCAGAGAGGCGCACCTCCGGCAGCGCGAGGAAGAGCCCGCAGCAATTCTCTGCACGCTGACCGTGGACGACCATGTCTCGGCGACCGGCGTACAGCGCTACATGCAAGGCCGCGAGCCGGTCCTGACCCGCGACGGCGACCTGCTCGTCGACCGCGACCGACGCCGTTCCTATGTCACGAGCGCGGGCTCGGGGCCCTCGGTCGACAAGCACATCCTCATGTCCTACCTTCCGCCCGAGCACGCTCAGGTCGGCGCCGAGCTCGCCGTCGAGTACCTCGGCGAGCGCTACCCGGTCACCGTCTCGTCCGTCGGCGCGACACCACTCTTCGATCCCGAGAACGCTCGCATCCGCGGTCAGTCTCGAACGATGACGCCAGCCATCTAAGCATCTAAACGCAAAGCCCAAGGAGGTCCACATTGAGCACGATCAACGAGCACCCAGAAGTCCTCTTCTACTCACGGATCCGCCGGTCGCCGTACTTCTACGCCTCGCGACGTCATGGCGTGCAGAAGTACAGCTTCTACAACCACATGTACCACCCCCGGCACTACAGCGATCCGGTCGAGGAATACTGGCAGCTCCTGAATGGCGTGACCCTGTGGGACGTCGGCGTAGAGCGTCAGGTCGAGATCACTGGCCCGGACGCGTTCACGTTCACCAACATGCTCGTCCCGCGCGACCTGACGAAGTGCGAGGTCGGCCAGTGCAAGTACGTCTTCGTCACTTCGGCCGAGGGTGGGATCCTCAACGACCCCGTGCTCTTGCGGCTGGAGGAGAACCGCTTCTGGCTCTCGCTCGCCGACAGCGACATCCTGCTCTGGGCGCAGGGCGTGGCGCTGAACTCAGGTCTCGACGTGCAGATCGGCGAGCCGGACGTCGGCCCGTTGCAGGTGCAGGGGCCGAAGTCGAAAGACGTCATGGTCGACCTCTTCGGCGACAGCATCGTCGACATCCCCTACTACTTCATGCGCGCGTACGAGCTCGACGGCATGGACGTGATCGTCTCGCGGACCGGCTACACGGGCGAGCTCGGCTACGAGATCTATCTCCAGAACGCGAGCCGGGACGGCGTCAAGCTCTGGGACGCGGTACTCGAGGCCGGTGTGCCACACGAGCTGGCGGTCATCGGGCCATGCCACATCAAACGCATCGAGGCGGGAATCCTCGCGCTCGGATGCGACATGTGGTTCGACACGAACCCGTACGAGGTGGAGATGGGGTACGAGTGGATGGTCGACCTCGAGCAGGACGCCGACTTCATCGGGAAGGAAGCGTTGAAGCGCATCAAGGCCGAAGGCGTCTCGCGCAAGCTCGTCGGCGTCGAGATCGGCGGACCAGAGCTCGGAAGCTACAACGACGGCGCGATGATCGACTACTTCTCGGTGTCGAAAGACGGGAAGGCAGTCGGAGAGGTGACCTCGGCCTGCCACTCGCCGCGGCTCGAGAAGAACATCGGTTACGCAATGCTGCCGATCGAGCTCACGGAGTTCGAGACCGAGCTCGAGGTCGAGACGCCCGCCGGACGGCAGTCGGCTGTAGTCGTCCGGAAGCCGTTCATCGATCCGACGAAGGAAACCCCGAAGCAGGAGGTGGCGGTGGGAGCGGCCGCGGAGGCGTCGAACGTCGACTGATCAGTCGCTCGCCGAGCTCATCGCCCGGCCCCGTTATGAGGTGATCCCGCTCGGCGGCGTCGAAGAGGTCGTGCTCGAGCACGTGCCGACGGACGTGAAAGTGACGGTCACGACCTCGCCGAGGAAAGGGCTCGAGCCCACGCTCGAGCTGGCCGAGCAGCTGGCTGGAGACGGTTACGAGGTCGTGCCGCACCTCTCTGCCCGGCACGTCCGAGACCGCAGCCACCTCGCCGCGCTCGTGGAGCGCCTGCTCGCCTTCGGGGCGACCGACGTGTTGGTGCTCGCCGGCGACGCCGAGGTACCAGCCGGGGAGTTCGACGGATCGCTGCCGCTCCTGCGGGCGCTGGCAGAGTTGGGGAGCCCGTTTCCGGAGGTGGGAATCACGGGATACCCCGAGAGCCATGCCTTCATCAGCGACACGGCGACGATCCGGGCGATGTTCGAGAAGGAGGAGTTCGCGACGTACATCGTCAGCCAGATCTGCTTCGATCCGCAGGCGACGGCGGCGTGGGTAGCGGCAGTCTGGGAGCGAGGAACGCATCTTCCAATCCACCTCGGGCTTCCCGGACCCGTGCCCCGCTCGAAGCTCCTGCGCGTTTCGGAGCAGATCGGCGTCGGCCCCTCAATCCGCGTCCTGCGCAATCACCAAGACGGGTTCGGGCACGCGCCGCGCACGACCTTTGACCCCGATCCGCTCGTCGCGGGCCTCGCTGAAAGTCTCCCCCCGCCTCAGCGAAACGTCGCCGGCTTCCATATCTTCACGTTCAACGACCTGGAGAGCACCGAGCGCTGGCGGCGGCGAGCGCTCGCGCGCCTGAGGAGGGAGTCGCAATGCCGGTAGAGGTCGACACCGTTCGTGCCGTGGAGGTGCCGACTCGGCTCGTGCACGGGCCCGGCGCCGTTGCGCACGTGGTCGAGGCGCTCGGCGCCCTCGGCGTCATTCGCCCGCTCCTGGTCACCGACCCAGGCGTACAAGCCGCCGGTCTTGTCGACCGGGTGCTGGAGCACCTCGACGGCCCGGTCCTGTTCGACCAGGTGCGCCCAAACCCGGATATCGCACTCGTGGACGGGGGAGCGGAGATCTATCGCGAGTCGGGCTGCGACGGGCTCGTCGCGCTCGGCGGCGGCTCCTCCATCGACACGGCGAAGTCGATCGGCGTCGTCGTCCAGCACGGGGGCTCGATCCTCGACTACGAGTGGGGTCACGACCCGATCGAGAAGCGCGTGCCGCCTCTCGTGGCGATTCCCACCACCGCGGGGACGGGGAGCGAGGTGACGCTCTGGGCCGTGATCACGGACCGTGAGCGGAAGATCAAGTTCAACGTCGGCGGAACCCCGCTGATCGGGCCGCACGTCGCGCTGATCGACCCGGAGCTGATGCTCGGCCTTCCCCCGTCCGTCACCGCGGCGACCGGAATGGACGCGCTCTCGCACGCGATCGAGTGCTTTACGTGCGACTACCACCAACCGTTCAACGACGCCGTCGCCCTACTCGCGATCGAGCTTGCCAGCCAGTGGCTGCGGACGGCCGTCTCGGAGGGTTCCAACCTCGAAGCGCGGACCCACATGGCGCACGCGGCGACCCTCGGGGGGATGGCATACGGCACGGAGAGCGCCGGCGCGGCCCACGCCATGAGCCAGAGCGCGGGAGGCGTGCACGACTGTCCACACGGTGCCCTGACTGCGCGCGTGCTCGGTCCTGTCTGCGAGTACAACGTCCCCGCCTTGCCCGACCGGTATGCGCGGATCGCCATGGGTTTGGGGGTCGACACGGGCGGGATGACCTCGCTCGAGGCCGGGCTCGCCGGCGTCGAGGAGCTCTACCGGCTCACGGACGATGTCGACATCCCGACGATGGAGGAGCTGGGCTTCTCCGAGGACGAGATCCCGATGCTGGCGAGAATCGCCTTCGAGGATCCCCAGACGATCGGCAACCCTCGCGAGATCGACGTGTCTGGCTATGAGGACGTCTACGCGAACGCGTTTTCGAGAGGAAAGCGATGAGCGTCTCGACAGAGGACTACCGCATGGTCATCGGCGGAGCGTGGGCGGAGTCGGAGTCGGGAGCGCGTCTCGATGCGACCAGCCCGGCGACGGGAGAGTCGCTCGGAACCGTGCCCGAGGGGACGCGAGAGGACGCCGGGCGCGCGATCGCGGCGGCCAACGCCGCCAGACGCGACTGGGCGGCGCGCTCCGCCTTCGAGCGTGCTGCGGCGATGGACCGTGTTGCAGACCTCATCGAGGAGCGGCGGGACGATCTCGCCCGCACGCTCACACTCGACCAGGGCAAGCCGCTCCACGCGGAGGCGTACGGCGAGGTCGAGGAGCTCGTCGTCTACTGGCGGATGGCCGCGGCCGATGCGACGCGGCTGCACGGCTCGATGCCGCCATCGGTGGACGCCTCGAAGCGGATACTGGCCTACCGGGTGCCGCGCGGAGTCGTCGGCGTGATCACACCGTGGAACTGGCCGTACACCATGCCCGCAGAACTGATTGCGCCCGCGCTCGCGGCCGGCAATGCAGTCGTCTGGGTGCCCGCGCCCTCTACTTCTATTTGCGCGGTGAAGCTCGCGGAGTGCATCGTGGACGCGGAGCTTCCGGTTGGCGTCTTCTCGATGATCACCGGCCCCGGGGCGGTCGTGGGCGACGAGGTGGCGGGAAGCCCCGGCACGCACGCGGTGGGCTTCATCGGCTCGATCGCAACTGGGCTTCATGTCGCAGCGAGAGCGGCGGGGAAGGCGATCCTCCTCGAGCTCGGCGGGAACGGGCCAATGGTCGTGCTCGAGGACGCTGATCTCAAAGCTGCCGCCGAAGCAAGCATCGCGGCCTCTTTCCTGTGCGCGGGACAGAGCTGCACCGCGGGTGAGCTCTTCCTCGTGCACGAGTCGGTGCACGACGAGTTCGTCGAGCTCGTTCGCGTGGAGGTCGAAGGTGCGGTGCGACTGGGTGACCCGTTCGCCGAGGAAACCACCATGGGGCCGCTCAACAACGTCCCTACAGCCGAGAAGATGGACCGGCACGTCGCCGACGCGATCGACCGCGGCGCCGAGCTGGTCGTTGGCGGGGCGCGCGCCACCGGCTTCCCGACGAACCTCTATTGGCAGGCGACCGTGCTGGCCGGCGTGACGGACGAGATGCAGGTCGCCCGTGAGGAGACGTTCGGACCGGTCGTGCCCATTACGAAGATCCGAAGCGACGACGAGGCGCTGCAGATCGCGAACGCCTCACCCTACGGCCTCTTGACCGCGGTCTGGACGCGGGATCTCGCACGCGGCCTCCGCTTCGCCGAGAGCGTCGATGCGGGCTGGGTCAACGTCAACGAGTCGACCAACTACTGGGAAAGCCATCTCCCCTTCGGCGGCCGGGCGGGTTCGAGCTCGGGCGTCGGACGGGTGGGCGGTAGCCAGGTACTCGAGGCGTTTACCGAGCCGAAGACGGTCGTTCTAACGCTCGACTGAACGGGAGGCTCGTGACGCTCGTCATCGCGCATCGCGGAGCGTCGTGGGATCTGCCCGAGAACACGTTGCCTGCGTTCGAGCGTGCGATAGAGGTCGGCGTCGATTACGTCGAGTTCGACGTGCATGCGGCGCGCGACGGAGCGCTCGTCGTCTCCCACGATCCTCCGCTCGGCGGCGAACCGCTTCTCGAGGCCGCGATCGAGCTCCTCTCGGGCAGGGTCGGGATCATGTGCGAGCTGAAGACTCCGTGGCGCTACCGGCGGCACGATGTCGTCGGACGGACCGTGCGGATCCTCCCTGACGACGCGATCGTCCTGTCCTTCGATCCGCGCGCGCTGAAGGCGGTGAGAGGCAGGCGAGTGCTTCAGCACGTCGGCTTCGGTGCCTCGATCCGCGCCGCGGCTCGCTACGCGTGGGGCGTCGGCTTCCACGATGCGCGCGTCACTACGCGGGGACTGGCGAAGGCGCGCGCTCTCGGCCTCGTCACCACCGTCTACACCGCGAACGATCCCGTGCGCATGCGAGAGCTCGTCGCGCTCGGCGTCGACGGGATCTTCAGCGACCGTCCTGATCTGCTGCGAGCGACAGTGGGTTGATGTGACAGCGGGGACCCCGCGGCCGCAACGCGGCCGCCTTCGGGGATTGTTCGCGCGGTCAGAATCCGCGTGAGCGAATGCCCTTGCGCTAGCTGTCAGCCCAGGTACGCGGCCGCGCCGCGCTTGAAGAGCCCGCGTGCGATCACGAGCCGCTGGATCTCGCTCGTGCCCTCCCAGATCCGGTCGACGCGAAGCTCGCGGTAGAAGCGGGCGACGGGGTTCTCGACCATGTACCCGCGGCCACCGAAGACCTGAAGCGCGCGGTCGGCCGCACGATTCGCCATCTCGGAGGCGAAGAGCTTCGCCATCGCGACCTTGCCGTGGACGATCTTCCGGTCCTCTAGGGTGTCGAAGGCGTGCGCCGCGTGGTAGGTGAGCAGCCGGGCGGCGAGGAGCTCGGTCAGCGAGTCTGCAAGCGGGAACGCGATGCCCTCGTGCTCGGAGAGCGCCGCCCCGAACGCCGTGCGCTCCTGCGCCCAGGCGCTCGCCTCGTCGAGAAGTCGCTCGGCCGCGCCGCAGCAACGAGCGGCGATGAAGAGCCGCTCGACGGTGAACCACTCTCGCGTGCCCTCGCCACCGCCCGAAGGGATCCGGTTCACCTCGGGCACGCGACAGTCGCGGAAGACGATCTCCGGGTGGACATCGATGTACGGGTCGTGGAGGAAGCGAGGCGTCCGGACGATCTCGAGGCCCGGAGCGTCGGGCTCGACGATGAACAGCGTCTGCTCGCCCTCGGCGACGGCCAGCACGATGTAGAAGCCCGGATCCCCTTCGCTCGTCACGAACCACTTCTCGCCGTTGATCGTCCACTCGTCTCCGTCGCGAACGGCGCTCGCGGCGACGCGGCTGACGTCGGACCCGGCGCCGGGCTCAGTCACCGCCCATGCCTCGCGGTACTCGCCGCGGGCGACGGCGGAGATGTACCGCTCGATCTGCGCAGGCGTCGCGATCTCGAGCAGCTCGCGCGGCCCCCGGTCGACCACCGCGAAGCCGAGGCCGTTCGTCGCCTTGCCGGACTCCTCCTCGAGCGCGACCTGGCCTAGCATCGAGAGGTTGCGCCCCCCTAGCTCGGGAGGCATGTTCAGCACTCCGAAGCCCGCCTCCCGCGCTTTTTGGCGAAGCTCGTCCACCTCCCCGGCGTCGATCGTGCCGCGCTCGGCGATCACCGCTTCCAGTGGGTAGACCTCGCGCTCGACGAAGTCGCGAACGCGGTTCTTCAGCTCGCGGACGTCGTCGGGAAGGTCGGGGACCATCACGCGGCTCCACCTTCACGGACACGGCTCGACGGGCGGACAGCGATGTGCATCTCGTCGCTCACGGGCGCCTGATCCTATCCCGGAGAGCACGAGCGCCCGCACCCGCCGGGCCGCACGTCGCCGTGGGAGACTGGTATCGAGTCCGATGCGTCGCACGGTCGCCCCGATCTACGCGCTGATCCTGCTCGAGACCCTCGTCTGGATCGCGATCGTCCCGCTCGCGCCGACGTTCGCGAGTGAGCTCGGGCTGTCCGGGGTCGAGACGGGAATGGTCCTCGCCGCTGCGAGCCTCACCGCGCTCGTCGTCGCGTTGCCGCTGGGGTTGATCGCCGATCGGCTCGGCGCTCGTCGCGTGACCATCGCCTCCGCCTGCGTCTTCACGCTCGCGACGCTGGGCCAGGGACTGGCGGAGGAGTTCTGGTCGCTGCTCCTCGCGCGCGGCGCCTTCGGCGTAGCGTTCGGCGCCCTCTGGGGCGCCGGCGCCGCTTGGCTCTCGGATTCCCTGACGGACGAGCGTCGTCCGCGGGCGCTCGCTTCCACCGTAACCGTCTCGGGGATCGGGTTCACGGCCGGGCCGGTGTTCGCAGGTGTCTTGGCAGACCGTTATGACACCGGTACCCCGTTCCTGCTCGTCGCCTTGGCTGCGGCAGTCGTGACTGCCGCCCTCGTGGTGGCTGCACCGGTCGCCCCCGCGCAGCCCCCAATCCAGCGGCTGCGCGAGATGCTCCGCGTCGCGAGACGGGACGAGCTCGTGCTCGCCGGCATCGCGCTCATCGCGCTGATCGGCATCGTCGGCGGAGGCGTCAACCTGCTGGTACCGCTGCAGCTACGCGAGAACGACGTCTCCGCGGCGAAGATCGGACTCCTCTTCTCGGTCGCCTCGGCGGTGTATACGGTTGCGAGCGCGATCGTCGCTCGTCTCGGCACGCGCTCGGCGACGCTTCGCGTGGGCGGGGTCGCTGCGCTCCTCACCGGCCTCTCGATCACGCTCGTTCTCTTCAGCTCGACGGTGCTCGCGGCCATCGCCTTCGTTCTCTTGCGCGCGCCGTTCTGGGCGACGATGGACACCATCATCTACCCGCTGGCGGCTGCGGGCGCGCATCGCTCCTCGCTCGGGCGGGGCTCCGTCATGGGGCTCGTGATGCTCGGCTTTGGGATCGCGGCGACGGTGGGCCCACTCCTCGCGGGTGGCATCGCCGACACCGCGGGTACACGGGCTGCCTACGCGGTGATGATCGTTTTCTGCACGCTCGTCGGTCTCTGGCTTATCCGGACGGGTCGAAGCCACGACCGCGCCGGAGCGGAAAGCGAGCGCCCGACGCTCGACCTGGGCCGGCTCTATGGCGCTCACGATCTCGACGAGCTGCGCTCGGAGTACGATCGCATTGCGTCCGCCTACGATGGGGAGCTCGTCGACGGAATGGGGTACCGGTCGCCGGCCGCGGTCACTGCAGTCGCGCGGAGGCTGCTTTCGCCCGATGCGCTGATCCTCGACGTTGGCGCCGGGACGGGGCTACTCGGCGTCGCCCTGGCCGAAACCGGGTTCAGGCGACTCGATGGGCTCGATCTGTCCGAGGGCATGCTCGCCGAGGCGAGACGAAAGAAAGTCTACGGGGAGCTTCGCGAGGGCAGGCTCGGTGACGCTCTCGACTATGGGGCCGGCGCATACGACGGCATTGTCGCTGCAGGTGTGCTTACGACGGGTCATGCGCCTGCAGCCTGCCTCGACGAGCTCGTTCGGATCGCCAGGCCCGGCGGACACGTGATCTTCACCCTACGAACGGATCAGATTCTCCCCGGATTCGAGGACAAGATCGCTGAGCTCGAGCGCGTGGGTCGCTGGCAGCTCGTCGAGCGAGGAGACGCGTTCCAGGCGCTCCCAGCCGGTGAGCCCGAGGTTCTCGTCCGCGTGTGGGCCTTCCGGATCCTTTAGAACTCGTCGCACCGCCCAGTACACCCCGGCGACGAAGCGTCAACGTGAAACACGTTCTTAGCGCCTATCCGGACGCAGCCATCGCAGCCTCGAGGCTCGGCGTGTCGGAAAGCAGCTTCTTCGTGTACTCGGCTTCGGGGTGGTCGAGCACGGTGTCGACGAGACCGCGCTCCACGATCCGGCCCTCGCTCATGACCGCGACCTCCTGCGACAGGGTGCGGATCAGCGCGAGGTTGTGGGTGACGAAGAGGAGGCCGATGTCGAGGTCGCGCTGGAGCTCGGCGAGCACGTCGATGATCGCGGCCTGGACGGACACGTCCAGCGCAGAGGTCACCTCGTCGCACACGAGCAGCCGCGGCTCTGCGATCAGCGCGCGGGCAATCGCCGCCCGCTGACGTTCACCGCCGGAGAGCTGGTGCGGGTAGCGGTCGAGCACCGACGGGCTCAACTCCACGCGCTCGAGCGCGACCACCACCCGCCTCCGCGCCTCTTCTCCGCCGACGTCGAAGAACAAGCGCAGCGGCTGGCCGATGATCTGGCCGATCGTCTTGCGCGGGTTGAGAGAGCTGTACGGGCTCTGGAACACGTATTGGATGTCGCGGCGGGTCTCCCGGTCCCGAGCGCGGCAACTGCGCGGCAGCACATCCCCGCGAAAAGAGATCTCGCCCTGGTAGTTCTTGTGGAGACCGGCGATGCATCGCGCGAGCGTCGTCTTCCCCGAACCCGACTCGCCGACCAGCGCGACGCACTCGCGGGGGCGCACGACCAGCTCGACATCGAACAACACCTGGCGGCTGCCGTGGGAGGCTTGGACGCCGCGGATCGTCACGAGCGCGTCTTCGGCCTCGAGCTCCGGCCGGAGCGGAGCAGCCGGGCGAGCCGCGAGTGATTCCCGGAGCACGGCCTCGTAGCGGTAGCAGCGCACTTCGTGACCTTCGATTACGGTTTCGACGGGCGGGAACGCGACGTGGCATACGTCGCGGACGTATTCACACCGCGGCGCGAAGAAGCACCCGGGCGGGCGAAGGCCTGGGCGGGGTGCATTGCCGGGGATCCCGATGAGCGCATGCTCGCCGGACAGCTCAGGGATGGCCTGGACGAGGCGGCGGGTGTACGGATGTGCGGCCTGCCTGAAGAGAGCGCTCGTAGGGCCGACCTCGACGAGCCGGCCGCTGTACATCACCGCGACATCGGTCGCGAGCGTGGCGACGACGGAGAGGTCGTGACTCACGTATACGGCGGCAACTCCGTGTGCCAGGCAGAGGTCACGAACCGTCGCGAGCACGTGCGCCTGGGTGGTGACGTCGAGCCCGGTCGTCGGCTCGTCGAGGACGATCACGCGAGGTCGGTTCGCGAATGCCATCGCCAGCGCGACCCGCTGCTGTTGACCGCCGGACAACTGGTGCGGATACCGACGCAGGAACGTATCGTCGCTCGGGAGAAGCACCTCATCGAGCGTTTCGGCGATGCGCGCCCGCCGTTCCCCGGCGGAGCGTCCGAAGCCGTGTTCGGAGAGTGTCTCCTCGAGCTGCTTTCCGATGCGGAGCGCCGGATTCAGCGCCGAGCCAGGGTCCTGCGGAACGTAGGAGACGAGCTTGCCGCGGAGGGACTGGCGCTCGAGGCTCGAGAGCGCGAGGACGTTCCTGCCTTCGATGCGGACCTCTCCGGCGGCGATGCGCGCACCACGGCGGGTATGCCCGAGCACGGCGAGACCCGCGGTCGTCTTCCCGGATCCCGACTCGCCGACGAGACCGAGCACGTGCCCCGCCGGAACGTGGAACGACACCTCATCGAGAATCTCGACGCGGCTTCCCTCCAGCTCGACGCGGAGACCTTCGACCTCCAGTGCGTGCGGGCTGCTCATTGCTTCGCCCGGCCTCCGCCCTCGATTCCCGCAACAGACCTGGAAAGCCCGTCGCCAACGAGGCTCGTGGCAATCGTCAGCAGGCCGATCGCGGCTACGGGCAGAACGACCGGCCAAGGCTGGATGGTCAGCCCGTTTCGGTTCTCGTTGATCATCAGCCCCCAGTCGGCGTCGGGCGGCTGGATCCCGAAGCCGAGGAAGCTCAGCCCTGCCACGACGGCGATGTTGAACGAGAGACGCAGGCTTGCCTCGACGACGAGCGGCCCCGTGACGTTCGGCAGCACGTCGCCGAGAAGGATACGGCGTCGCGGCTCGCCGATGGCCTCGGCCGCCCGGATGAAGTCGCGCTCGACCACTTCCACCGCCGCACCGCGCGCGATGCGCGCGACCCTGGGCATCGTCGTGATTCCCACGGCGAGCACGAGCAGCCAGAGCTGCGGGCCGACGGTCGCGGCGAGAACGAGCGCGAAGACGAGCTGCGGGAACGAGAGGAGCACGTCCATCGTTCGCATCAGCGCGTCGTCGAGGAGACCGCCCGAGTACGCGGCAACGAGGCCGATCGCGGTGCCCAAGATCATTCCCATGAGCGTGGCCAGCACAGAGAGCGTCAGTACCGAGCGCCCGCCCCAGAGGAACCTGCTGAGCACGTCCCGGCCGAGAAGGTCGGCTCCGAACCACCCGAAGTCCGAGGGTGTCGAGTAGGGAGGAGCGACGAACTCCGTCGGCGAGTATGGCGCGAAGTACGGGCCGAGAAGCGCGCTTCCGCCCAAGAGCAGGAGGAGGAGCAGGCCGACCTTGGTACGACCCTGATGCCACGCGCCCGCGAGCAGGGCGAACCAGGGCCGGCGGCGGCGTGCCGGCGCCGGTATCTCGACCACGGTTGCCGCTGCGCCTCCCTCGCTCATAGGCCGCCCTTTGGCCTATGAGCGAGGAGGGGTGTGGGGAACCGGGAGGTTCCCCACGTTTTCGAGAAGAAGCGGGCACGCGCGGCTCTCGCAAGATTGAATTTCGCTCGCGCGAACTCCAATCGCGGAAAGGCGTAGGAAAACATGGTTTCCCTCGCAAACGCGAGCCGAAGGCGAGCGTTGCTCATCGAGCCGAGAGGGACGTCCTGAGGCGCGGGCTGACCAGGATCGTCGCGATGTCGGCGAGCATGTTCAGGACGACGTACAGCCCGGCGATCAGCAGTGCAAGCGCCTGGACGACGGGCATGTCGCGTGACTGCACGGCCTCGACAAGCGCCAGGCCGATCCCTGGGTAGTTGAAGACCGTCTCGACGACGACGATGCCTCCGGCGAGGTACGCGAGGTTGAGCGCCGCGACCTGGAAGGTCGGTGCCAACCCGTTCGGTACCGCGTGACGCCAGAGAACGAGGCGCTCAGGGAGGCCCTTGAGCCGCGCCATCTCGACGTAGTCGGACTCGAGGATCTCGACCATCGAGGCGCGCATGATGCGCGCCGTGTACGGGACGACCGCGATGACGAGCGTCACAGTCGGGAGGATCAGCTCGTTGGGATAGTGCCAGGGCCCCACGCCAGGTTCCGTGACGACGACGCCGGGTAGCCACTGGAACACGGTTGTCGAGAAGAGCACGACCAGCGTCAGACCGACGACGAACTCAGGCAGCGCGGCGAGGCCGAGCGTCGTCATCGACATCGTGTGGTCGAACGCGCTGTCCCGCCGGCGCGCGCTGACGGCGCCGATGAGGATTCCGAGCGGGACGCTGATCAGGGCCGCGACGAGCATGAGGAATGCCGAGTAGAGGATTCGGTCGCCGAGCAGCTCCGCGACGGGGATGTTGGCGGCGAGGGAGGTCCCGAGATCGCCAGTCAGGAAATCGCCGATCCAGTAGAGGTACTGCTGAACCGCCGGCTCGTTCAGTCCCAGCTCGAGCCTCAGGTTCTCCAGTGCCTCCGGTGTCGCACCCCGGCCCAGGATCGACCGCGCGGCGTCCCCGGGCAAGGCCTGCGTCGCCGCGAAGATGATCACGGAGACGACGAACAGCGTCACGACCCCGAGCAGGAGGCGCCGAACGATGAAGCCGGGGATGCCTCGCCAGAGAGTCACTAGTGGTCGCTCCGGGAAGTCCGGTGCCGCTTGGCCGAGCGAAAACCGAGCAGCGCTAGGACGCAGGGAGCCTCGAAATCAGGAGATATCGAGGCGAGGTTTCGAGGCCCCCGGGAAGTGCGCAGCACCTTCTCGGGTAGGACTGAGGACGACGCGATGGGAAGCGTTTGCAGCCGGCCAAGTGGTGCCGTACTTCCCGGAGCGACCACGAGAACCTCCCGAGAAGAGGGCCGGGGCAGCAAGCCGCCCCGGCCCGGTTGATCCGACTAGACGAAGTAGATCGTGCGGAAGCCGTTCCCGTACTTGTTGAGGTTCAGCGTCCCACGGTCCGCTTTGAATCCCCCGACCTTCGTCGAGTGGGCGTCCGTCAGGCTCTTGAAGCCCCAGATGATGTGGCCGCCGTCGTCGTACTCCATCTTCTGCATATCGCGGATGATCTGCGCCCGCTTCTTCGCGTCGACCGTCGCGACCGCCTGCCTGTACAGCCGGGCAAAGCGGGGGTAGTTCGGGTACTTGTCCCAGTGCGTCTCGTTGAAAGCGGCTCCAGCCAAGCTGCCGAAAGCGGCCTGCGGCAGGTAGCTGCGCGTGCCCCAGTAGTCCGCCGAGAACGTCCACTTGAGGTACTGCGGCCCGTAGAGCTCACCGCCGGGAACGTTCTTGACGTTGACCCGCACGCCCCCCGCTCTCGCATTCTCGGCGAAGATCGTCGCGCCCTCGACCATGCCCGTATCGGCCGGCGACGTGATGAGGTCGATCGTGAGGTTCTCCTGATTTGCCGCCTTGAGCAGCGACCTTGCTTGCTCCGGATCGTACTTCCGCTGTGGGAAGTCGTCGCCCGCGTAGGCGGGATCGAACGGCGAGTAGATGTCGTTTGCAATCCGACCGGCCCCGGAAAGCCCCTGGGCGACCATCTGCGGGCGGTTGGCGAGCAACCTGAACGCGCGCCGCACCCGAACGTCCGTGAAAGGAGCCTGGTCGACCGCCATGCAGAGCGGCGTCCAGGCGCCCGTCTGCGAGATGAAGATGTTCAGGTTGTTCCGTCGTCTGACGACCGGCACCTGTGCGAACGGGACGTCCGTCATCGCGTCGATTTGCCCGCCCAAGAGCGCGTTTACCTTCGCCGAGTCGTCGGGGAAGTTGGTGATCACGACCTGGTCGAAGTAGGGCTGTCCGTCACGCCAGTAGTTCTCGTTTTTCACATGGACGCTCTGGCGGCCGGGGGTGAACGACTTGAGCTTGAACGGCCCCGTGCCGATCGTGTGCAGCGGCCCCCCTCGGAAGCTCTTCGGCGCGTACCCGACCGGCACGATGCCCTGGAAGTACTGGGCAAACGCCTCGATCAGGGTGACGTCCGCGCGCTTCAGGAAGAGTCGAACCGTCCGGCTGTCGAGCTTTTTCATCCGCTTCGGATCGACACTCTGAAACGCCCCGTTGCCGAACAGGCCGAGCTTCGTTGTAGCCGTCCGGCGGATGGAGTAGATGACGTCGTCAGCCGTGAGCGTCTTGCCGTTGTGGAACTCGATCCCGCTCTTGACGCGGATCAGAATCTGGTTCGCCTTCTCGGCTCTCAGCTCCTCGGCGAGCTCGAGCTGGATCTTGAACTTCTCGTCGATGTACGCAAGCCGGTCCCACCCGGTCATAAGACGGGCGATGTCGGACTTCGCGACGATGTGCTGCCCGTCGATGAAGTCCGACGCGCCGGCCCCGGACACTGCGAGCCGGAACGTACCGCCGCGCTTGATCTGGGTCTCGGCAAACGCTGCCTCCGCGAGCGGGCCGAGCGAGCCGCCGGCGACGACGATCCCGAGTGCCGCCGCGCGACGAAGGAGATGTTCACGGGTCATGCCACGCTCAACCTCACGGCTCAGCGCTTCGTCAGCCGACGTCATGCGCGTCCTCCTAGTGCCGTAGTCCGCGGCTTCTGTGAGCCACTGTTGCCGCCATTCTCTTCCAGCCGGGAGCGAAAAACAAGGAATCCGTTCTCAGCTTCACATTCGACCAGGCTCAGGCATCGTGAGCGGTTCCTCGAGCACCACCACGGCCGGGCCGGCCTCCCTGAGTGCCCATTCGAGATCGTCTCTCACGGTCTCGGCCGACGAGCGGCGGGCCGGAACCCCAAAGGCAGCCGAGAGCGCGGCGAAGTCGGGGTGCTCCAGCTCCACCCCGAAGCGCGCGAAGCCGGCGTCGTCCTGGTACTGGCGCAAGATCCCGTACCCGCGATCGTCGATCAGCAGGAGGGCGACGTCCAAGTCGTGCTGCCTGGCCGTCGCGAGCTCGGCGATGCCGTACTGGAACCCTCCGTCTCCGACGATCGCGAGCACCGGGGCTTCGGGCAACGCGGCTGCCGCTCCGAGTGCCGCTGGGAACGCATAGCCGAGCGTGCTCGAGCCGCTCGGGTAGAGGAACCTGCGGGGCGCGGCCGCACGCAGGTACCAGCACGCCGTGTAGGCGAGGATGGTCGAGTCCCAGGCGGTAGCTCCGCCTTCCGGAACGACGTCCTCGATCGTCTCGAGCAGATCGAGCTCGAGCCTCATCGGTTGAGACGCCAGCCCGCTCGCGACTTGCTCGCGGACTGTTGCCGCCCGGGCTGCGCCGCCGCGAGAGCCGACCGGGCCGAGGCGATCGAGCAGCGACTCTAGCGTCGCTCGAGCGTCGCCCACGAGCCCGACGGCGGCAGGACGGTTGATCCCGATCCGCTCCCGGGCGGCGTCGATCTGGATCAAGTCGCCTGCGAAGTCCGAACCGAAGGCGTCGATCAGCTCGTAACCGAGCCACGAGCCCACGCACAGAACCACGTCGGCGTCCGCGATCAGCCGCCTGTGCGCGGCGTCGTCCCAGGCGCTTCCGACCGCGAGCGGATGATCCTCCGGGAAGACGCCCTTTCCCGTGTAGGTCGCAGCCACGGGGGCGTCGAGGCGGGTGGCGAGCTCGAGCAACGCAGAGCCGGCGGTCGAGCGTACGGCGCCGCCCCCGGCGACGACCAGCGGGCGACAAGACTCCCTGAGCAACTTCGCGACCCGGTCGAGCTCGGCGGCGGGCGCAACGGGCCGCGGCGGGGGGCTTGCGTCCAGTTCGGCAGCGGGGCCCGCTGCCGTCGCGCGCAACACGTCGTAGGGGATTTCCACGTACACCGGGCCCTGCGGCGGCGTTGCCGCCCGCCGCCAGCCCTCGGCGAGTACCTCGGGAATCTCGGCGGTGCTTCGTGCACGACCTGTCCACTTGACGAGGGGCGCGAAGGACGCCATCTGGTCGGGCGTCTCGTGCAGCTCGCCGCGTCCCGCGCCGATCGCGCCTGCGTCGATCTGCGTGGCGACGACCACGAGCGGAACGAACGCCATAAAGGCCTCCATGAGCGGTGCGAGCGTCATGAAGGCGCCCGGCCCGGTCGAGACGACGAGGGGAGCGGGCCGGCCGGTGATCCTCGCGTACCCATCGGCCGCAAACCCCGCATTCAGCTCCTGGCGAAAGCCGAGCACACGGTGGTCGGTCGAGCGCAGACCCTCCCAGATGGGAAGCGCATGCACGCCCGGAAGCCCGAACACGACCTCGGCGCCGAGCGCGCGCAGGCTTTCGGCGACGACGTGACCGCCAATGCGCGTTGTGGCTCGTGTCTCCGTCACGGCGAGAACCTTAGTGCTCCCCGCCGCAAATACGCCCGCACTTCGCGCCCCTCGCGAACACTTCGCATTCCGTCGTCCTCGGTCGCGCCAATATTCACGAATATTGGCGTTCCCTGCGTCCTAGGCCTGCTCGGTTCTCGCCGGCGAATCGCGCCCGTATTTACGGCGGGAAGCACTTAGAGTTGTCACGCGTGACCGACTGGAGCACCCTCGTCGTCCCCGCGCTCGCCAAGCTCGAGCCGTTCGCTCTCGGGGAGACGCTCGCGGACGTGCAGGCGCGTCACGGCCTCGAGGACGTCGTGAAGCTGAACTGGAACGAGAATCTGTTCGGGCCGCTACCCGGGGTGGTCGAGGCGGTGCATGACGAGCTCGAGAGTCTCTCGCTGTACCCGGAGCAGGTGAACAGGGCCTTCTGCGAGGAGGTGGCGCACTACGCCGGCACGGTGCCGGAGCGCATCGTCCCGGGTCACGGCACGCTGGCGCTGATCGGCTCGCTAGCGAGCGCATTCCTCGGTCCGGGCGACCATGCGGTCGTGTCCGCACTGACCTACGGGCTCTACGCACAACTGTCGGCGGTGCGAGGCGCGACGATCGAGCGCGTCCCGTTGCGAGACCTCGCCCTCGACCTCGACGCCATGGCGAGAGCCGCGCGCGGGAAGAAGGCGCGGATCGTCTGGATCTGCGATCCGAACAACCCGACCGGCTCGGTCGTCGGCGCCGACGAGTGGGAGGGGTTTCTCGACGCGCTGCCGAAGGGCTGCGTCGCAGTCGTGGACGAGGCGTACATCGACTACCTGCCCGTCGACGGCCGCGTGCATCGCGAGCGCGACGTGGAGAACGGGCGACCCGTCGTCGTGCTGCGGAGCTTCTCCAAGTTCTTTGGGCTCGCCGGGTTGCGCCTCGGGTATGCGATCGTCGACGAGGCTCTCGCCGCGTATCTCGGCGTCGTGGACGAACCCTTCAATGTGAACTGCGCAGGACTCGCCGCCGGCCGTGCCTGTCTCCGCGCTACGGACGCAACCGACCGGCGGCGGAGCGAGGTCGCGGAAGCTCGAGAGGCGCTTTCCCGGGGACTTCGCGAGGCCGGCGCCGAGCCGCTCCCGGCAGCCGCCAACTTCGTGCTCGCTCGCGTGGGTGTTGACGACACAGAGCTCGCCGACCGGCTCGCCGGGCGCGGCCTCCTGATCCGGCCGGGGTCGGACTTCGGCCTGCCAGGGTACGTGCGGATCACCGTCGGGCCGGCAGCGCTCATGGATCGCGTCACCGCAGAGGTTCGCGACGCGCACGAGACGCTGCGGCGCTGACGAGCCGTGGCGCGAGTTCTCTGCGACCCCTCCTCTCTGTCCGAGCACGCACGGGCTGTGCTCGCCCGCATGGATGTCACGCTCGAGACGTCCGGCCCGCCGTGGTCGGGAGACGACGTCGTCGGCCTCATCTCCTTTGACCCGGTCACTGCGGAGGATCTCGGCCGACTCCCCGCACTCCGCGTCATAGCGACTCCGAGCGTCGGCTTCGAGCACATCGACGTTGCAGCTGCGACTCAGCGCGGGATCTGGGTCTGTCACGTCCCGGACTACTGCGTCGACGAGGTGGCGGATCACGCCCTCGCGCTCTTGCTCGCGCTCGTCCGGGGCGTCGTGGAGCTCGACCGCTCGGTCGGCGAGGGCGGTTGGGAAGCGAAGGCAGCCGGCCCGCTCCGCCGGTTACGCGACATCCGCCTCGGCGTGGTCGGGTTCGGGCGCATCGGCCGCGCGCTCACCGAGCGCTTACTCGCGCTCGGGGTCGACGTCTGGGCGACAGACGCGCTCGTGCCCGACGACACGATCGCGGCTGCAGGGGCCCGCCCGTCGACGCTCGATGAGCTGCTGCGGAGCTGCGACGCCATTTCGCTGCACACGCCGCTGACCGCGGAGACGGATGGGCTCCTGGGCGCGCGCGAGCTCGCGCTGTTGCCACGGGGCGCCTATCTCGTGAACGTCGCGCGCGGCGGCCTCGTCGACGAGGCGGCGGTGATTGCCGCGCTCGAGTCCGGCCAGCTCGCGGGCGCCGCACTCGACACCCTGCGCAGCGAGCCACCCGCGACGGCGCCTCGGACGTCGCGGCTCATCGTCACCCCTCACGCAGCCTGGTACAGCGAGCACGCCGAGGCGGAGGTGCACCGGCGAGCGGCGGAGTCGGTGCAGGTGGCCCTCGAAGGCTCTCGGCCGCCGAGAGCGGTAAACGAGATCCACGATCACGCCCGCGGCTCGCCGGCGTAGGGCGACGCCGGCGGTAGTGTCACAGGCGCGTGCGCGACCGGCCGAACATCCTCCTGTTCGTCGCCGACCAGCTGTCCGCGCTCTTCCTGTCCGCACACGGACACCCGGTGACTCGGACGCCGACGATCGACCGGCTGGCCGAGGAAGGCGTCCTGTTCGACTGGGCGTACACGCCGAGCCCCCTCTGTGCACCGGCGCGTGCATCGCTCATGTCGGGCTTGCTGCCGTCCCGAACCGGCGCGTACGACAACGGCGCGGAGTTTCCGTCCGCGCTGCCGACGTTCGCCCATGCGCTGCGGCTCGAGGGATACCGCACGTGTCTCTCCGGAAAGATGCATTTCGTCGGCCCCGACCAGCTGCACGGGTTCGAGGAACGGCTGACGACCGACCTCTATCCCGCCGACTACGGCTGGACGCCCGACTGGCGCCTCGGCACCGATCGCATCGACCGCTGGTACCACAACATGTCCTCTGTGACCCAGGCTGGGGTCGCCGAGATCACGAACCAGCTCGAGTACGACGACGAGGTGGCGTTCCACGCCATTCGACGGCTGTACGACCACGCGCGCTACGCGCGCGACGTGCCGCTCTTTCTCTGTGTCTCGTTCACGCATCCCCACGACCCCTACGTCGCCCGCCCGCGGCATTGGGACCTGTACCACGACGATGACATCGACCTTCCCCGCATCCCGGCTTTGCCATACGAAGACCTCGATCCGCACAGCCGGCGGCTGTACGACGCGGCGCAGATGGGCTCGCTCGAGATCAGCGAAGAGCACGTCCGCTCCTCCCGACACGGCTTCTATAGCTCTCTTTCCTACGTGGACGAGAAGCTTGCCGAGATGCTCGCCGCGATCGACGCGCTCGGCTTCGCGGACGAAACGGTGGTCCTCTTCACCTCCGACCACGGCGACCTCCTCGGCGAACGAGGGCTCTGGTACAAGATGTCGTTCCTCGAGCACTCGGCGCACGTCCCGCTGCTCGTCCATGCGCCGGGCCGATTCGCCCCTCACCGCGTCGGCACGCCTGTCTCGCTCGCGGATCTCGCGCCGACGATCTGCGACCTCGCGCGGCCTGGGCTCTCCGCCGAGGTGTCCATCCCCTTGGACGGAAGGACGCTCCTCCCCGACCTCGAGGGCACGACGGCCGATCCTGCGACGACGGTCGCGAGCGAGTACCTCGCAGAGGGTGCGCTCGCGCCGATGTTCATGCTCC
>Ga0136620_10000208_pt1 | contig 26362 bp, 21 predicted proteins | sample AntDrymUQ4162106_2_FD_104806 | JGI IMG/M metagenome (GOLD analysis project Ga0136620, IMG submission 104806) | Polar desert sand microbial communities from Dry Valleys, Antarctica - metaG UQ416 (21.06) | ecosystem: Environmental > Terrestrial > Soil > Desert | place: Antarctica: Dry Valley... | reverse complement strand
GCTCCGACCATGGCCCAATGGACTGTGGATGCGGGCACGCCGATTGCGCGGGGACCCCAGCGCTCGATTGACTGTGCTCATCGCAGGCAGGCACGCCGCGTGACTAAGCCGTGCGTTGCCGAACCGATTCGTAGAGAAGGACCCCGGCAGTCACCGAGGCATTGAGCGAGTCGACTTCACCCGGCTGGGGAAGGGTTACTCGATCAAAACTGTCAGCGAGCCAAGGCTCGCTAAGGCCTAGGTCTTCGTTGCCAATGATAATTGCAACGCGCCCAGTCAGATCGGTCTCCCAGGGAGGTAAGCCTCCGGCGACAGTGGTGGCCACGACACGAAATGAGAATGACGACAGCCACACAATCGTTTCGCCGCTTGAGGCGACAGCGATCGGCACCGTGAACAAAGCGCCGGTCGAGGCGCGCACCGTATTGGGGTTGGTCAAGTCGGTGATCGGATCGACAACGAGCAATCCGGCTCCAGCGGCGTCGCACGTGCGGAGCATGGCCCCGAGATTGCCGGGCTTTTCGATCGCCACCACCACCAGCACCAAATCCGGAGGCGACCAATCAGATAACGCAAAGCGGGGGGTCTTGGCGACCGCCACCAGACCGTCCCTCCCGTAGGCAATCTTCTCGAAGGCGCTCGGACCGACCTCCAGCTCGTCGACTCCCATGTCGAGAGGCTCGGTACCTTCCCGGCGAACGATCTTCACCAGCTGCAGACTGGCAGCGAGGGCCCGTTCGATCTCTCGCCGGCCCTCGATGAGAAAAGTCCCGGTGTCCTTACGAACGGACCTTTTGTGGAGCGCAGCCAGCGCTCGAATCTCGGGATTCGAGGCCGAGGTGATCAGGGCTGCCACTTCTCCCGATGGACGACTGCCGCGGCGGATTTCCAGCCACGCTGCAGCGATCCCGAGCGACGATCAGGAGCCGGATGGCCGATCGTCACGACCCCAATTGGCGTCACCGCCTCCGGGATTGAAAGCAGCTCACGCAGCCCGGGGACCGAATGGACGCCAAGAAACCCAGCGGCGAGACCTTCGTCGACGGCCGCCAGAAGGAGAAGCATCATCGTCGCGCCAGAGTCGACCCACCAGTACGGGATAGGCCATTCGATCTCGCGACTTTCGGAGTCGAGTTTGTCCGGTTCGCGGTAACGGTCGTGGTAAGCCTGCTCTGAGATGCAAACCACCACATGCACCGGCGCGGCAGAGATCCACGGGTCGAATCCATCGGCGACGTACTCATCTTCGCCGGCGAGCTGGGCGATCGCCCTTCGAGTCGACTCGGAACGCACGACCAACATCGACTGGCCCTGGCTAAAGCCTGCTGAAGGCGCCTTCCGAGCCGCGGCAATGATCCTCTCGAGGGCTTCGTCGTCGACCGCTTCTGCGAGATAGTTCCGCACCATCCGCCGCCGGGCGAGGACCTCTTGGAACTCCACTAGGCGAGAAGGGCGCGGACCCGCTCGTTGCGTACCTCGCCGGCGTGGGTGACTGTGGCCGCGTCGAGGATGTCGTCGTCCAGGTTGATCTCTCCGCCTTGATTGAGAAGGCCGAGCAAGGCCAGGACATTGCGGGCATACATCTGGCTCGCGTCGTGCGGCTTGCGACTGGCAAAGTCGGTGAAGCCGATGACGGCTACCCCGTTGTGCTCGATGGACTCGCCCGGTCGAGTCAGCTCGCAGTTGCCACCGGTGGAGGCTGCCACGTCGACGACGACCGAACCGGGGCGCATCGATTCGACCATCGACTTGGTGATGAGGAGCGGCGCTGGCCGGCCGGGGATGGCAGCGGTGCTGATGACGATGTCGGCTGCCTGCACCGGTCCTGCCAAGCCTGCCAAAACTCGCCGCTCAGCGTCTGCTTCAAGCTCGGTCGCATAGCCCCCGCTCTGGGCCGCATCCTGTGGCGTCATCTCGACTTCGATGAAGTTGGCACCCAACGATTTGACTTGCTCGGCGGCGGCCGAGCGGACATCGAAGCCGGAAACGGCCGCCCCCAGCCGGCGGCAAGTAGCGATCGCTTGCAGCCCCGCCACGCCGGCGCCGAGGACTAAGGCGCGGGCCGGAGGAATCGTCCCGGCGGCGGTGGTCAGCATCGGAAAGAAGCGATTGCAGGCCATGGCGGCCTCGAGTGCGGCTTGATAGCCGGCGACAGTCGCTTGCGACGACAGCGCGTCCATCGACTGGGCTCGAGTGGTGCGGGGGATCAACTCGAAAGCAATCGAGCTCACCCCTCGCTGGGCCAGCGCAGCCAACGGGCGTGGATTCTCGTAGGGACGCAACAGGCCGACCAGGGTTTGTCCGGCGCCCAATTGCTCAGGATCGGGGCAGTTAACCGTTGCCACGATCTCCGCTCCTAGCGCCTTTCCGCGCTCGGCAACCTGGCCCCCGACTGCCTCGTAGGCCGAGTCGAGGAACCCGGCTTCGGTCCCGGCGCCACGCTCCACGATGACCTGATGCGAGGCCGCGACCAGCTTTTTGACAACATCAGGGGTCAATGCAACTCGCCGCTCGCCTGGCTCGAGCTCTTCTAGGCAACCGATTTCCATCGCCACTTATGGTGGCAGACCCCAGCGATGCAATAGACCACTAAATCGCCAGTTTGTGGCACACTCTCGCCCATGACGGTGTGCGCCTGATCTGGCGGTCTGATCCTCTGTCACCGCACCGGGACCCCGCCGTGGTCTACACCCGGGGCAAGGGTTGTGCGGAGCTGGCCGAGCTTCTTTCGGCTACTGCGATTCGTGTCACCGGCGACCTCGACGATGCCTGCGTCGGTGCCCGGGCTGATGTTCTTGTCGCTCGCAAGCTGCCGGCAAGCTTCAGCCTGATCCATGTCGCCGCGCCGATCGACTTTGATCGCAAGGCGATCACGACCGTAGTGGCGGCGGTCGCCGGCGGACCACACTCGGAGTTCAACGTCAAACTCTCCGATCACCTCGCTTACCGCCTCGAGACGGACTTGATCATCGCCAGCGCCGCTTACGGAGGCACTCCGGCGACGGTCACTGATGAGATCGTGGCGCGACTTGGGGAGTGGGCCCCCGCGGCGAAGCAACTCTCGGTGGCGGCAACCGATCCTGTCGACTTCGTTCAAAACCTTCCGGAGGGGTCGCTGCTCGTCATGGGGGAAGCGGGCGGCTCGTTGTTGTCGAGGATGCGTTTCGGCGCCGGGGCCCGCCTGCGGGCCTCGGCCAAGGGCGGCGCCGTCATCGTCCGGGCGGCGCCGGCGCGTGTATTCCAAGTCATGGAGGAGCCAGTCTTTGTCAGCCCTTTGCACCTCGCTGCTGACGGGCGGCTACTCCATCACGACCAACGCCTGGCCGTAGTCGATGCGGGCAAGCTGGTGGGACTTGTCGACCAAGAGAAGCTGCGGACCGCTCCCAACAGCGCCACCGTCGACTTGCTGATGGAAGCGCCCCGGGCGCTCACCCCGGAGATGTCGTTGGTCGAAGCGGCGGCCCGCTTGGGTGAGGACGGACCCTGGCCGGTGGTGGATGAAGACGGCCATATGATCGGTACGTACCACCTCACCGGAGCAAGTTCGCGCTAGATGAAGAAGTTGCTTGCTGTCCTCTTGTTTCTGTTCGTCCTCTTTCATCTCGCAGGCGGCTGGTACTTCTCGGAGGAGCTGAAGAAAGACGCCCTTGTCGCTGATCACACGCCCGCTACCCAAGACGTTGTGATCGCCGCCATCTCCGGATCGGAGCTGACATTGCAGGAGGTGCCGACACCGAACCCGAGCTGGGCGCTCCCGGAGTAGTGGGCCTCGACTGGCGGACGGGGTACGGCCAGCTCCAACCCGGAATCACGACCGCCGACGATGGCAGTGTGGTGCGGCAGATGCAACGGCTGAGCGGGGAGGCTCCAACCGCGGGGATGCTGGCCACAATTGATGGCTACGCGTTCCCGAGCGATCCTGCGGCTGCCTTCGGGATCGATTTCACCGAGATCGAGTATCAAAGCCCGCTCGGTCCGATCAAGGCCTGGCAGGTGCTCGCCTCCGGGAACACGTGGGTTTTGCATGTGCACGGGTTAGGGGCAAGCCGCACCGAAGCTTTGCGGCTGCTGCGTCCGCTCGCCGCGGAGGGCTATCCCCAACTGGTCATCGACTATCGCAACGATGAAGGCGCGCCGGCCGATCCGACTGGTTATTACCGGTTTGGCGAGACTGAATGGGAAGACGTCGCTGCCGCGGTTGATCTGTTGGTGGCGGAGCCCAGCAAGTGGTCCTTGTCGGCTACTCGACCGGCGCCTCCCATATCTTCTCGTATCTCTATCGCGAGCCTGATCCTGTCGTCAAGGCGGTGATCGTCGACAGCCCGAACATCGACTTCGAACAAACTGTGGACTTGGGAGCTTCGCAGCGGTCACTTCCGTTCATCGGTCTTCCAATTCCGGGAACGCTGGTGTGGACAGCCAAGCAAATCGCGACGCTCCGTTTCGGCGTTGATTGGGAGAGCGTCGATTACCTGCCCGAGGCCGAACAACTCGAAGTGCCGGTCCTGGTTATCCATGGCACCGAGGACGAAACCGTGCCGTTGCAGAGCAGCCAGGATTTGGCGGCGGCCCGGCCCGACCTGGTCCGGATCTCGATCGTCCCCGGCGCGGGACACGTGCGCTCCTGGAACGTCGGCTCTGCTAGCTACGAAGCAGCCGTGACCGGCTTCCTGGCCGAAGTCAGTCAATGACGGTCAAGGGGTACTACCGACATCCCACAGTCAATCGGGAGCAAATCGTGTTCGTTTCCGAGGACGATCTGTGGACCGTGTCCATCGACGGCGGCAACGCCCATCGTCTCACTGCCAACCCGGGGATGGAGGCGTATCCGTCGTTTTCCCCGGACGGCAAGAACGTCGCGTTTGTCGGCCGAGACGAGGGTCAGCTCGATGTCTATGTCATGCCTGCGGCTGGGGGGCCTGCCCGCCGTTTGACACATTTCGGCGCAGATACCCGCCCGGTCGGCTGGCGGAAAGATGGCTCGGCGCTGATTGTCACGAGCGACTATCAGCAGCCTTTCATCGCCTGGGGACATCTTTGGGAGATCCCTTTGGAAGGTGCCGCGGTGGCAAAGCTTCTTTGGGGCCCCGCGCAGGGAATCTCGTTTCGGCCGCGTGGCAACGGAGTCGTCATCAGCCGCAACAGTTTCGACCCGGCGAGGTGGAAGCGGTACCGGGGTGGCCGGGCCGGATCGGTCTGGGTCGATCGCGACGGCGACGGACGCTTTGATGTTCTCGTCAGGCTCGCCGGCAACATGGCCAACCCGATCTGGCTCGGGTCACGGATCTACTTCCTCTCCGATCATGAGGGGGTAGGCAACCTCTACTCGGTCACTCCCGACGGCGCGGATCTCACGCGTCACACGAATCATCAAGACTTCTATGCCCGGTTTGCGTCGAGTGACGGACGGCGAATCGTCTACCAATCGGGAGCCGACCTCTACCTCTACGAGCCGCAGTCGAACAAGAGCCGGCGAGTTCGCATCACTCTCCCTTCGGCTCGCCCGCAGCGAAATCGGCGCTTCGTACCCGCCGCGCTGAAAAAGATTGAATCGGTGTCGCTGCAATCGGCCGGCCTCTCGTTGGGGCTGGTCTTTCGGGGAGGGGCATTCAGCATGCCGCTCTGGGAAGGAGCTCCCACGAGGCACGGGCCGATCTCGAGCGCGAGACAACGCCTCGCCGGGTGGCTCGCCGACGGCGATGGTTTGGTCATGATCACCGATGAGAACGGAGAAGACTCGATCGTCATCGAAGACAAAGGAAAACGGCGAGTCATCACCGGAGATTTCGGCCGAATCCGGTCGATTCATCCTGGTCCGGGGAACGAATTCCTGGCTCTTACCAACCACCGTCACGAATTGCTCGTCTTGGCAATCGAGAATCGTTCGGCGACGAGGTTGGTTCATCGCAGCGAGTACGGATGGATCTCGGGTGTGGCTTGGGGGCCGGAGATCGCCGGGGTTCGCTACCTGGCCTTTAGCGCACCGACTAGTCGAACCACGTCCAACGTGTTCCTGTATGACATGAGCCGAGCAGAGAGCCACCGGATCGGCGAGACCGTGTTCGAAGATTGGGGTCCGAGCTTCGACCCTGCCGGTCGCTACCTGAGCTTTCTCTCGGTTCGGTCTTTCGAGCCCATCCGTGATCAGCACTTCCACGACTACGGCTTTCCCCGCGGTGTCTTGGCCATGCTTATCCCTCTCGACGCAGGCTCGCCCTCGCCGTTTGCCACGGCCCACCGAGTTCCGAGGCCGCCGGGGGCACCGACGGCTGAACCCGATAGCGGTGAGAGCGGCCCGAAGAGCCTCGAACCAGAGACGCTGGCCGCCCGGGTCGTCGCCTTTCCTTTTCCGGCTGGTGACTACTCGAGTCTCCGGCTCACTAGGGATAAGGCCTTCTATCTGTCGCGGCCTCTCGAACGGGCTACCGGCTTTGCCGTCGAAGAGGCGCCGATTGGGGCGAAGCTCGAGTCATGGGACCTGGCTAGCGACAAAGTAGAAACTGTCGCGGAAGGCGTTATCGACTACACACTTTCTGCCGACGGTCGAGCCCTCGCCTTTCGGACTCAGAGGCAACTGCGCGTGGTGCCGGTGGCCTGGAAGGACGACCGCTCGGGCAACGACAAAGCCGGGCGCGAGACGGGCATCGTCGACCTCGAGCGGATCAGAGCCGAGATTCAGCCTGGGGCGGAGTGGAGGCAGATGTTTCTCGAAGCCTGGCGACTCCAGCGCCAGCACTACTGGTCCGAAACCATGGGCGGGATCGATTGGGAGGAGGTGCGCGATCGTTACTTGCCGTTGATCGAGCGAGTCGCCACGAGGGCAGAGTTCTCCGACCTCCTATGGGAGATGCAGGGAGAGCTCGGCACCTCCCATGCCTACGAGCTCGGAGGCGACTATCGGCCGGTCCCGGTGTGGAGCCAGGGCCATCTCGGCGCCGATCTTGTCTTGGATCGCACAACCTGGAGGATCGAGCACCTGCCCCAAGGGGACTCATGGGACAAGACGCAGGCTTCGCCTCTCGCCGCTCCCGGAGTCGAGCTACGGCCCGGAGATCGAATCATGGCGGTCGATCATCAACCTGTCGACGCCGTGGTATCACCCAACGCCCGCCTTGTCGAGCGCGGTGGACGGCCGGTGGCGCTCACCGTTCGACGCGGCCGGGAGAAAACGAAGGAGGTGGTCGTCGAAGCGCTCGCCTCCGAGCGCCTATTGCGATATCGGGATTGGGTGAACGGCAATCGGGAAATGGTGAGGGACCTTTCGAGAGGTCGATCCGGGTACATCCACATCCCCGACATGGGCCCCGAGGGCTTCGCGGAGTTTCATCGTTCGTGGAAAGAGGAGGTTGATCGGGACGGCTTGGTGATCGACGTCCGCTTCAACCGCGGCGGGAACGTGAGCCACCTTCTGCTCGAGAAGCTCTTGCGCGAACGGGTTGGGTTTCGGGTCACGCGCTGGCGAGCGGTTTATCCAATACCCGACGACTCACCGTTGGGACCGATGGTCTGTGTGACCAACGAGATGGCCGGTTCGGACGGTGACATCTTTTCTCATGTCTTCAAGATGAGGGGCCTCGGCCCGTTGATTGGGACCAGGACCTGGGGTGGGGTGATCGGAATCTGGCCCCAACAAAGTCTGGTCGACGGGACCTTGACCACCCAGCCCGAGTTCCACACGTGGTTCAACGACCTGGGCTACGCCATCGAAAACTACGGGGCGACGCCCGACATCGAGGTAGTCGACCTCCCCGACGACTATGCCCGCGGCGAGGACCGCCAGCTAACAGTCGCCGTCGCCGAAGTGGTGGCGCGAATCGAAGCCCATCCTCCGACCCCCGACTTCGGCGACCGCCGCTAACAACCGACTACGGCGAGAAGGTCGACGTGACCGATTTGGCGGCCGTCATCGAGACCACACAGCTCCCGGTCCCGGTGCAGGCGCCGGACCAGCCGGTGAAGCTTGAGCCGCGGCCAGCCCTGGCCGTCAGAGTCACGGTGGTGCCGCTCGTGTAGGTCTCGGTGCAGTCGCTGCCGCATTTGATGCCGGCGGGGGAGCTGGTCACTGTTCCTGAGCCGGCCCCAGCCTTGGTGACGGTGAGGACGAACCCACTGCTGCCGCCAGTCGTGAACGTGGCAGTGACCGATCTTGCCTCCGTCATCGAGACCACACAGCTCCCGGTCCCGGTGCAGGCGCCGGACCAGCCTCCGAAAGTGGAGCCACGGCTCGCCTTGGCCGTCAGAGTCACGGTGGTGCCGCTGGTGTATGTCTGGGTGCAGTCGTTACCGCATTTGATTCCTGTCGGGGCGCTAGTCACCGTGCCCGAGCCGGTCCCAGTTTTCGAGACGGTCAAGTTGAACGGGCCAGTCCCGCCGCCAGCACCAGCGGAATCGGGGTCGGCAGCGCTGCTCGAGGTCGCGATCTTGGTCGCCGCGTCTTCGGCCACCATTGCGAACGAAGCTTGCGGTGGCGGCGCCGCGATCGTCCAAATCTCGTATATGCCGCCGCGCGTGCTCGAGAAAATGATCGCGGTGCCGTCTGGGGACCACGATGGGGTGTCGTCGATGTTGACGTGGTCGGTGACTTGCACTTCCCCGCTCCCGTCGGCATTACGGACGAAGATCTCGGTGTTGAAGGTGGGGAAGCTCCAGAAGCGGGTGTCGGTGAAGGCAAAGCGGGTGCCGTCGGGAGACCACACCGGGTCGCGCTGGTCGGAGCCTTCGGTGTCGGGCGTCAGGTTGACCTGATTCGATCCGTCCGGGTTCATCACGAAAACGTCTTGCTGGCCGAGGGACCAGGTGAAGAGGATCTTGCTCCCGTCGGCTGACCAGTTGGGCTGGAACTTCGAGGCGGAGTCGGCGGGGTTGGTGAGGACTGTCTCGGTGCCGCTCCCGTTAGAGGGGACTTTGATGATCTGGGGGAAACTGCCCCGCCAGCCCTCGAATGCGATCTCGGTGCCGCCCGGTCCCCAGGTGGGCCCGTAGCTTTGGAATTCTCCGAATTGGTCGGAGGTAATTGTTTGCTGGACGACGTTCGAGCCGTCGGCGTTCATAGCGAAGATCTCGAAGTTCCGATCGGCGTTGTTGACGGCTGGGTTGTTGCTCGTAAAGGCGATCCTGGTTCCGTCCGGAGACCACACCGGGTCATATTCCTCCCAGCCGGGCGAATTGGTGGGGTTGACCTCACCGGTGCCGTCGGCGTTGATGACGCAGATATCGCCGACGCATTCGTAGACGATCTGGTCGCCGACCGCCGCGGCGGCAGGTCCTGCTCCGACCGTGCTCAGCACTCCCGCCGTAGCGAGAAAGATCAACAGCGATTTCTTGCGCAACATGCCCTCCTTTACGCCGAAGTTGGCCAGATTGGTCGCGAGAAGATTTACTTGACCAGCCGGGAGACGATCAGCGCACCGATTTCCGAGGTGGACATGCCCATGTCGGGGCCGCCCATGGTTTTGAGATCAGGGAGCACCGAGACCGCGGCGTCCTCGACTGCCCTGCTCGCAGCACCTTCCCCGAGATGCTGGAGGCACATAGCGAGCGACAGCACCGAGGCCACCGGATTGGCCCAGCCTCGTCCGGCGATATCCGGCGCAGAGCCGTGGACCGGTTCGAACATCGATGGAAACCGGCGGGTTGGGTTGAGGTTGGCGGAGGCGGCGAGCCCGAGCCCGCCCTGGATGGCGGCGCCGAGGTCGGTGATGATGTCGCCGAACAGGTTGTCGGTGACGATTACATCGAACCGTCCGGGGTCGGCCACCAGGTAGAGACAAGCGGCATCGACATGGACGTAGTCTGTGCGGACCGAAGGGAAGTCGGCCGCGACCTTGTCGAAAGTCCGCTGCCACAGATCACCGGCGTAGGTGAGGACATTGGTCTTGTGGCAGAGGGTGAGATGGTTGCGACGCGCGATCGCCAGTTCGAAGGCGAAACGGACGATCCGCTCGATGGCGACATAGGTGTTAAGCGACTCCTGCGTCGCGACTTCCTGCGGCGTGTCGCGCCCTGTGACGCTGCCCGCCCCGGTGTAGAGACCTTCGGTGTTCTCCCGCACTACGACCAGGTCACAATCCTCCGGACCTAGCCCTGAGATTGGTGAGGCGACGCCGGGATAAAGCTTGACCGGGCGCAAATTGACATAGAGATCGAAATCGAAGCGGAGCTTCAGCAAGAGTCCTCGTTCCAAAACGCCGGGCGGGATCTCGGGCGTGCCGACCGCGCCGAGAAGAATCGCGTCATGGGTTGCTAGCTCCGTTTGCACCGTCTCGGGCAAGACCTCACCGGTGGTCAGATAGCGCCGGCCGCCAAGGTCGTAGTCGGTTGTCTCGTAGGCGAACCCAAACCGATCGGCCACCGCTGAGAGCACGGTCAAAGCCTGGTTAGTCACTTCCGGCCCGACCCCGTCGCCGCCGATCACGGCGATCCGATGCGTCATGGCGCAAAGTTACCCTCGGGTTCGTGGCCGCTGCTTCTTCGACGTCAACTGGGCGCGGTCACGGCGGCATCGGTGGTCTCACGCTGGCGGCGCTAGGAATCGTCTATGGCGACATCGGCACGAGCCCCTTGTATTCGATTCGAGAAACTTTCGCCGAGCACCACAACATTCCGGTCGAGCCGGCCTCGGTGCTCGGGGTGCTGTCGCTCATCTTTTGGGCGCTTCTGATCATCATCACCGGGAAATACGTCTTTGTCGTGATGCGCGCAGACAACGAAGGCGAAGGAGGGATCCTCGCCTTGACCGCTCTGGTCGCTCCGAGTGATGAGGCTCGGCGAAGAAGGCGGCAACTGGTGTTTGCCGGGATCATTGGTGCCGCCCTGCTCTACGGCGACGCAGCGATCACTCCCTCAATTTCGGTGTTGTCGGCGGTTGAGGGTCTGGAGGTGGCGGCACCGGCGCTTTCTCGCTTCGTGATTCCCATCGCCGCCGCCATCCTGATCGCCCTTTTCGCGATTCAAAGGCGCGGCACGGCCCTGGTGGGTCGGATTTTTGGACCGCTGATGGTGATCTGGTTCTTCGTCATCGCCGGGCTCGGCCTTATCCAAATCCTGGACAATCCGGCTGTCTTTGCTGCTCTCAACCCCCTGCACGGGTTTGAGTTCATGACCAAGTACACCTGGCGTGCCTTCGTTGCCCTGGGTTCGGTCGTCCTCGTTGTCACTGGCGGCGAGGCCCTCTACGCCGACATGGGCCATCTCGGCGCTCGCCCGATCAGGTTGGGATGGTTGGCCGTCGTCTTTCCCGCCCTGCTCCTCAACTATCTCGGGCAGGGGGCGCTGTTGCTCAAGAGTCCGGAAGCGGTGGACAACCTCTTCTTCCTGCTCGCCCCCGGATGGGCGTTGCTCCCGCTGGTGATCCTCGCGACGATCGCCACCGTCATCGCCAGCCAGGCGTTGATCTCCGGGGTGTTCTCTTTGACTAAGCAGGCAATCCTGCTCGGCTTCATCCCCCGAATGGAAGTTCGCCACACCTCGGCTGACGTCCACGGTCAGGTGTACCTGCCCGCGGTCAATTGGACTCTTCTGGTCGTGTGTGTCGGCCTGGTCCTCGGGTTCAGGTCTTCGGCCAACCTGGCAGCCGCTTACGGCCTCGCGGTCACCGCGACAATGCTGATTACCACCACCTTGCTGGCCTTTCACGCCAAAGAGCATTGGAAATGGGGTTGGTTGCAGCTGGGGCTGGTGATCGGGGTCTTCTACGCCGGCGAGATCGCTTTCTTTGCCTCCAACGTTCTCAAGATCCCGACCGGGGGTTGGTTCCCGTTGGTCCTGGCGGGGATCGTGGTCTTCATCATGACCACCTGGATCGCGGGACGCCGCTATCTCGAACACAAGGTCAAGCGCGGCCGCCAACCTCTCAAAGCGCTCATCACGAGTCTCACCAAGTCGGGTGTGCATCGGACCCAAGGCACCGCGGTGTATCTGTTCCGTACTCCCGACGCGGTGCCACCTGCCTTCGTTGCGAACCTACGTCACAACCACGCCATTCATCACTCGGTCGTGTTCCTGACGGTCAAGACCGCTCTGGTACCGCGGGTTCCTGGGGCTCGCCGCGAGGAGATCGAGCATCTGGGTTCCCGTTTCTTCAAGGTCATCTTGACCTACGGGTTTATGCAGGAGCCGAACGTCCCGGCCGCCCTCGAGCATTTGATGGCCGAAGTTGCCTTCAATCCCCTCGACACCACCTATTTCCTGGCCAAAGAACGGGTTGTCGGTCGGAAGGGCGTAGGCCTCCACGGGGTGCGCGAGCATCTTTTCAATTTCATGCATCGCAACACCCGCAGCGCCGCCGACTATTTCCAGCTGCCAACGGATCGGGTTGTCGTGATCGGAGTCACCGTCGAGATCTGATCTCATTCTTGCGTAAAACTGCGCCCCCCAGTAGATCAATTTGGCCCGGGGTTCTTACGCAGGAATGGATTCAGATCTTTTGGAGCTCGAGCTCGGTCACCCGCCGGCCGTCCATCTTTCTGACCCAGATGGTCCAGTTTTCGACGTCGACCTTGTCGCCCTTGCGGGCAATCCTTCCCAGCCGGTCCATTACGTAGCCGCCCAGCGTCTCGTATTCCCCTTCTGGCAGTTTGAGCCCGGTGAGGTTGCGCAACTCGTCGGGTCTGATCGCCCCCGGGACCTCATATCGATCGCGGCCCGTGAGCAGCGGAGGAGCAGCCCCGGCCTCGTCGTACTCGTCGCGGATGTCACCGACGAGCTCTTCGGCGATGTCCTCGAGAGTGAGCAAGCCGGCGGTTCCGCCGTGCTCGTCAACGATCAAAGCGAGGTGGCGCCCGCTACGTTGCATCTCGTTCAACAGCAACCGGATTGAAGCTGACTCCGGCACCGCCAGAAGCGGGCGGATCAGGCCAGATTCGATCGGTTGGTCATAGGCTTCATCGGACACCGCGAGCAGGTCCTTGGCGTGGACGAACCCGATCAGATCGTCGATGTTGCTCCCATAGATCGGGATCCGGGAGAACCCTTCATCATTGATGATCTGCTCGAGCTCGGCCGGGGTGGCGTCGGATGGGCGAGCGACGATGTCAGGTCGCGGGACCATGACTTCGGACGCGTCCCGTTCCGAGAAGCGGATCGCGCCCGAGAGCAGCTTGCTCGCGAACTCTTCGATGATCCCTTCCTGCCGTCCGGCGGCGATCACCGAGGCCAGGTCCTCGGCGCTGTGGGTGGTCTCGATCTCATCGCGCGGTTCGACCCCAAAAAGGTGAAGAAAGCCGTTGGCAAGCCAGTTGAGCAAAAGGACCAATGGTTTGAAAACGGTCATGAACCATTGGAAGGGAAGCCCGAGCCAAACTGCCAAGCGTTCGGGGGTGGCGATGGCAATGTTCTTCGGAGCCATCTCGCCTATCACCATGTGCAAGAAGACGACGATCAGGAGAGCGACCACGAAGGCGATCGTGTGCAGGAGAGCCGGGGGGATGGCAATCCATCCGAGGGCTAGCTCGATGGTGCTGGCCACCGCCGGTTCGGCGACGTAACCGAGCAGCAGCGTGGCGACGGTGATCCCGATTTGGGCGCCGGCTAGGGCGACCGAAAGACTCCGCATGATTCTCACCGCAGCGCGGGCTCCTCGACCGGGGATCTCTTCGACCACTTCCTTGCGGGCGGCGGTGAAGGCGAACTCGGCGGCCACGAAGAACCCGTTGGCGATAAGCAGCACCAACATCCAGAACAGGGCGCTCAATCTCATGCGCCCGCCTCGGACACCCGGATGCGATCGATGCGCCTGCCATCCATCGCCACCACCTCGAAACGGAGGTTCTCGTGCGCAACGACCTCTCCCACTTCGGGAAACCTCCCAAGTCGAGCAACGAGAAAGCCGCCCAAGGTTTCGAAGTGGCCTCGCGGAAGCAGCGAATCGAACTGCTCTTCGAAGTCGTGGCGATTGATCAGCCCCGATACCTCGACCGGTTCGCCAGCGATGGCCTCCGGTTGGTCGGCGATCGGGAGGGGTGCATCGTGCTCGTCGCTGATCTCACCGAGAATTTCCTCGAGTAGATCCTCGATCGTCACGATCCCCGCGAAACCACCGTACTCATCTACTACCGCGGCCAGAGCTCGATTCTCGCGCTGGAGGTCGATCAGGAGATCGTCGAGTGGGCGCGATTCGGGCACCACCAGCGCCGGCTTGGCAATCTCTCCGACCGGGGTGATGGAGCGGCGGTCGTTGGGAACCTCAAAACTGTCCTTCACGTGCACGACGCCCACGATCTCGTCCTGGTCTTCGCCAAATACCGGGAAGCGGGAATGGCCAGTCCCCAAGGACAGCCGCCGCAGATCGGCTACCGAGTCGTGCTGGGACAGGCCGGTGACCGAAGTTCGCGGCACCATCACGTCGGCCGACACTTTCTCGGTGAATGAGATTGCGCGGGTGAGGAGCGAGAGCTCAGCATCGTCGAGCTCGCCGCCTTGACCCGAGGATCGGATGATCAGTTCCAGCTCCTCGAGCGAGCGCACGCCGGCGAGCTCTTCTCGGGGTTCGATTCCAAGCAGACGTACGGTCCAGTTGGCCGCTCGGTTGAGAAGCAGGATGATGGGGCGGAGAACACGACTTACCCACGACATCGGAATGGCGATCACGACCGCGGTGCCAAACGGCTTGGCAAGGGCGAAGTTCTTGGGGACCAGCTCGCCCAGAAGCATCGAAGCGAGGTTGGCGATGATCAGTGCGACGACAATCGCCGCAGCGGGATTGTCGGTGACCCCTTCCCAGCCCACCATGGCCAGGAGCGGCTCGAAGAGGCTGGCAAGCGCAGGTTCGGCGATCGCCCCGGTCAGAAGGGACGTGATTGTGATTCCGAGTTGAGCGCCCGACAGCTCGAAGGAAAGCTGGCGAAGTGACCTATCTACCTGCTGGGCGCGCCGGTTACCTTCGGAGGCGAGACGTTTGACCCGGCTGCGGTCGACCGCAACCAGCGCGAACTCGCCCGCGACGAAAAAACCTGTCATGAGGACCAGGATTCCGACGAGGCCCAGCCCAAGGCCGGTGCTAATGGAGTCCTCCTTATCCGGTGTCAGCCCGGGCTAGGTGCCGGCAAGGAACTCCGAAACGGCCGGGTCGGCGACGACCTCGGTGTAGCGCTCGGCCGAGCATGACGCGGAAATCGATGCGAGGAGCCCGCTGACCGTCTGCACCTCACTGAGGGTGAGATCGTTCATCGGCGTGCCGGAATTGACAAACTCCATAAACGAGTCGATATCAGTTTCGCAATCGCCGGTGCCGGCAGTTGGCATTTCGCTCAAAAAGGACATGGCGTATTCAAGATAGGGAACGGTCCCCGGGGCGACATTCCGCGCGTAATCGATCATCGCCGCGAAGCTCTCCTCGGTGTCCATGTCGAGCTCCGGGCAGCTCGCCGTCTCCTCGTCGAGGGATGCGGAAGCAGCGTCCAACTCCACCTGCATAGTTTCGAAATCGCCCGCAGTCGAGTTCACGAAGTCAAAGTCGGCGACCACCGGCTCGATCTCCCGAAGGAAGACGTCAAATGCATCGAGACACTCCTGGGGCATGTCGGAAAAGCTTCCCACCGATCCGGAATCGGTCGTGTCTTGGGTGTCGACCGCCACACTGGTCGTGCTAGCCGTTGTGTCAGCGGACCCGCTCGCACAGGCAATCGACAGAACGGCCACGATCATCAATAAGAGACTTCGGCGAAAGTGCATTTGAGGGAACTCCTTCATTTCATTCTTGCGTAGATCTGCGCCCCCCAAATTGATCAACTTGGGCGGGGTTTACGCAAGAATGAAGTTAGCTGGACTTGTTGAGTGCGTTGGCAAACGCCTCGGCCGAACCCTCGACTACGTCGGTATTGATGGAATGGCCCGCAAACGTCCGTTCGCCGACTTGGACGACGACGCTGACCTCGGCCAGGGCGTCGGCGCCGGAGGTCACCGGCACGACCCGGTAGTCGATCAGCTTGGGATCGATCCCGAACGCGAGCCGCAAAGCCGCAAAAGTGGCGTGGACCATCCCGTCTCCCTGGCCGGAAAAGACCTGCTCGGTTCCATCCTTTTCGACCCGGACGGTCGCTGTCGGTGTGACCTCGTTGCCGCCGGCAACATGGAGGCCGATCAGCCGGATCTTCGCGGTCGCCGGTCCGAACTGATCTTCGACGATCGCTCTCACCTCGTCTTCGCCGATTTGCACCTTCCGATCGGCTAGTTGCTTGAACCGGCCAAAGGCGCGAGCAAAGGACTCTTCATCAAGAACGATTCCCATCTTGTCGAGCGCATCGGCAAAGCCCGCCCGGCCCGAGTGCTTCCCGAGCACGATTTGGGCTGCCTCCTGGCCAACATCCGCGGCGTCCATGATCTCGTATGTCCCTTTGTCGCGCAGCACTCCGTGTTGATGGATGCCCGACTCATGGGCAAAAGCATTCCGTCCGACCACCGCTTTGTTGAACTGCACCGGATAGCCCGTGAGCCGCGAGACGAGGCGTGAGGTTTCATAGAGCTGGGTCGTGTCGACCGAGAGCTCGACCCCGAAGGCGTCCTGCCGGGTCTTGACTGCCATCACCACTTCCTCGATCGAGGTATTGCCGGCCCGCTCCCCGATGCCATTGATCGCGCCTTCGATCTGACGAGCGCCGGCCGCGATCGAGGAGAGCGAATTGGCGACCGCTAGACCCAGGTCGTTGTGGCAATGGACCGACATGACCACATCATCGCGCTCACCTTTCACTTCGTGGAAGACCCGCTCGAGCAGGCTGACGAAGTCGCGGGGGGTGGCGAAGCCAACAGTGTCGGGAATGTTGATGGTCGTCGCTCCCGCTTCGACCGCCGCCCGACAGACCGAGATCATAAAGTCGGGGTCGGAGCGGGTCGCATCTTGGGGAGAGAACTCGACATCGTCGGTGTACTTCTTTGCGCGACGGACTCCTTCGACGCTCGCCCGAAAAACCTCGTCTGGGGTCAAGCGGAGCATCTTCTCCATGTGGATCGGCGAGGTCGACATGAAGACGTGAATGCGGTAACGCTCGGCATCTTTCAGCGCGTCGAACGCGCGGTCGATGTCGTCGGGATGAGCCCGAGCGAGCGAGGTAATTACTGGCCCCTTGACCTCACGGGCGATGCGGGACACCGCTTCGAAGTCACCGGGGGAGCTGGCAGCAAACCCGGCTTCGAGAATGTCGACGCGCAGGCGGGCCAGTTGATGGGCGATGGTGACTTTCTCCTCGGGCGTGAGGGCAATCCCGGGGGCCTGCTCGCCGTCGCGCAGCGTGGTGTCGAAGATGACCAGGCGATCGTTCATGGTGCTTCTTTCGGAGTCAAGAACGGCATCAGTGCACGCAGCTCGCGTCCCACCTTCTCGATTGGATGATTGCGGTTGGCCTGGCGCTGCTCGAGCAGGAAAGGCGCTCCCTCGCGCGCCTGCGCCAGCCACTCGTTGGCAAACGCCCCCGACTGGATCTCGGTAAGCACCTTTTTCATCTCGACTTTCGTCTCCTCGGTGACGATGCGACCGCCCCGGGTGTAGTCGCCATACTCGGCCGTGTCGGAGACCGAGTAGCGCATCCACGAGAGACCGCCCTCATAGAGCAGATCGACGATGAGCTTGAGCTCGTGCAGCGTCTCGAAATACGCCGACTCCGGTTGGTAGCCAGCCTCGACCAAGGTCTCATAAGCGTTCTTGATCAGAGCCGAAACACCGCCGCAGAGGATGACCTGCTCGCCAAAGAGGTCGGTCTCAGTCTCCTCCTTGAAGGTGGTTTCGAGCACCCCGGCGCGGGCGCCACCGAGGGCGGCGGCATAGGAAAGGCCGAGGTTGTGAGCGGTGCCGGTGGTGTCTTGGTGCACAGCGAGGAGACAGGGCACGCCGGAGCCCTCCGTATAGGTCCGGCGGACGAGGTGGCCCGGCCCTTTTGGCGCCACCATGAGCACGTCAATATCTTCAGGCGGCACCACCGCGCCGTAATGGATGTTGAAACCGTGAGCAAACATGAGAGCGTCGTTCGGCTCTAGATGGGGTGCGATCTCGTCGCGATAGAGGTCACCCATGTGCTGATCGGGAACGAGCATCATCACCACGTCGGCCCACTCCGTCGCCTCAGCCGGCGACATCACCTTGAGACCCGCTTCTCCCGCTTTCGCTGCGGAGGACGAGCTCGGTCGCAGGCCGACGACAACGTCGACCCCGGACTCGGAGAGGTTGAGCGCGTGAGCGTGCCCCTGGCTGCCGTAGCCGATCACGGCCACCTTCCGCCCCTTGATCAAAGCGGGGTCGGCATCCGCGTCGTAAAGGATCTTTCCCAATCGGTTCTCCTTATCAGTTGACAGCCCGCAACCGGGCCGAAGGCTTGCCTTTGAGCTCTCGCGAAAGCGCCACCCGTCCCGACTTGACGAGCTCCACCAGACCGTAGGGACGGACCAGTTCGAGGAAATCGTTCACCTTGCGCGGATCGCCGGCGATTTGGAACGTGATCGAGTTGTGGCCGACGTCAACCGCGATCGCATCGAAGATCGAGGCGATCTCGAGAATCTCGCCTCGCTTGCCAGGCCCCCCGGAGACGCGGACCAGCATGATCTCCCGTTCGATCACGGTGCTCGGATCGAACTCGGAGATCCGAACGACGTTGATCAGCTTGTGAAGCTGCTTCTTGACCTGCTCGACGTCGGGCGCCTCGACCACCACCGTCATGCGTGACATCCCGTCCTCGTGCGAAGGCCCGACTGCCAGCGAGTGAATGTTGAACCCTCTCCGGGCGAGGAGAGAGGACACCCGCGCCAGCACCCCTGGCTTGTCTTCGACGACGACCGACAGTGTGTGATTCACGGCAAGTCGCTTGCCGGTGAGATGGCCTTCTCGGTCGGTCCGAGAATTACCTCGTCATTCGAGCCCCCGGCGGGGACCATCGGGAAAACCATCTCCTCTCGATCTACCACCACTTCGACCACCACCGGTCGGTCATCGATAGCCAGCGCTTTTTCCAAAGCCGGTCCGAGCTCGTCGGGATTCTCGGCTTTGAGACCGACGCAGCCCAGCGATTCGGCCAGCTTGGGATAGTCGATCCCATCGCCCAAGTAGGTCGCCGAGAACCGGCTGTTGTAAAACAGCCGTTGCCATTGGGTGACCATGCCGTGGACCCCGTTGTTGAAGACCGCCACTTTCATCGGGATCTTCTCGGTCGACGCGGTGATGAGCTCGTTAAAGGTCATCTGGAAGCAGCCGTCGCCATCGAGCGCGAACACCAGCTCATCCGGGGTTCCCGCCTTGGCTCCGATCGCAGCCGGGACGGCAAAGCCCATTGTCCCGAGTCCTCCCGAGTTGATCCATCGACGTGGGTCTTCGAATTTCCAGTATTGGCTGGCCCACATCTGGTGCTGGCCGACCCCGGCCACGATCGTGGCGTCGCCACCTGTCAATCGATATAGCTCTTCGACCACGAACTGGGGCTTGATCGCTCCATCGGGGGACTGCTCGTACCGCAACGGGTACTCGGTTTTCCATCGGTTGATGGTTTCGGTCCACGCCCGCAGATCCGGCGCCTCGCGGTCGCCCCAGGCAGCCAGCAGTTGCTCGAGCACCCGGCCGGCGTCGCCCACGATGGGTATGTCGGCCGCCCGCACTTTGCCAATTTCGGCGGGGTCGACGTCGATGTGGATGACTTTGGCATGGGGGGCGAAGAACTTCGGATTGCCGGTGACCCGATCATCGAAGCGCACTCCTACCGCGATGAGAAGGTCGGCTTTTTGGATCGCAGTTATCGCGGTATAGGTGCCGTGCATGCCCGGCATTCCCATCGCCAGGGGATGGGAATCCGGAAAGGCTCCGCGACCCATCAGCGTGGTCGTCACCGGGATGCCGGTGGCCTCGGCCAGCCTGCGCAACGCGCTCGCGCCGTTCGCCTTGATCACCCCACCACCCACGTAGAGCACCGGCCGCTTGGCGTCGTGGATCAGCTCGACGGCTTCCTTGACTCGGCGCGGGTGGCCGTCGACGGTGGGCTTGTAGCCGGGCAGGGCGAGATCATGGGGCGGATGCCACGTCGTCGATTGGTTGAGGATGTCCTTGGGGATGTCGACCAAGACCGGACCCGGCCTGCCGGTGGAAGCGATATGGAACGCTTCATGGATGATCTCCGTGATCTCGCCGGGATCGGTGACGAAGTAATTGTGCTTGGTGGCCGGCATGGTGATCCCGGTGGTGTATGCCTCTTGGAACGCGTCGTTGCCGACGGCCGAGGTCGGCACCTGGCCAGTGATCGCCACAATCGGCACCGAGTCCATCAATGCATCGGCAAGCGGGGTCACCAGGTTGGTCGCGCCCGGACCCGAGGTGGCCATGCAGACTCCGACCCGCCCCGTCGCCCAGGCATAGCCCTCCGCCATGTGCCCCGCTCCCTGTTCATGCCGGGCGAGGACGTGGCGGATGGGGGAGTCGAGAAGCGGGTCGTAGGCGGGGAGAATGGCGCCGCCGGGGACGCCAAACATGACGTCGACGCCCTCGTGCTCGAGTGAGGCAATTAGTGCCTGAGCTCCGGTCATCTTGGTCATGGTTTTCCTCTTTGGGTGGGTTGCGGTAATGGAAAACCCTCCCGAGGGGGAGGGTCACAGGGGCGCACACGCGGGGGTTGAGGCGTGTGCGCTAAGGAAGTACGAGAATCGAGAACGTCATTGCCATGCTGAGTATATCGGCGTGATGGACGCGATTGAAAGCTCTACTTCCGCCCTTCGCGTTCTACGCGGCTAGCTGATAAAAACGTCTCTAGGTGAGGTAGGCCGCCGCCTGCAGGTTGAACATCTCGGCGTAGCGGCCGTTCGCGGCAAGGAGGTCGTGGTGGGTGCCATCCTCGACCACGCGGCCCTCATGTAAGACGTAGATCCGGTCGGCGGTGCGGACTGAGGAGAAGCGATGCGAGATGAGCAGCACCGTCCGGCCCTCCAGCAGGCTGCGGATCTTCTCGAAAAGCTCATGCTCGGCGCGGGCATCGAGAGCGGCGGTCGGTTCGTCCAAGATGACCAAAGGGGCGTTACGAAAGAAGGCTCGGGCCAGGGCCATCCGCTGCCATTGCCCCACCGAAAGATCGACACCACCGAGGAACTCGGGTCCGAGCAAGGTTTCGTATCCCTTGGGCAGCTTTTCGATGAAGCCTTCAGCGCCGGCTTGGCTAGCAGCGTCGCTGATCGCTTGCCGATCATCGGCGGCCTCGTGTCGACCGAGACCGATGTTGTCAGAGGCGGAAAGGTGATAACGCAAGAAATCCTGAAAGATGATCGCCACCTGCCGGCTGAAGTCGGGTTGTTCAACACTTGCGATGTCGATCCCATCCCAAGCCACGGTTCCGGAATCGGGTTGGTAGAGGCCGGCGAGCAGCTTGGCCAAAGTCGACTTCCCTGAGCCGTTCTCGCCAACCAGCGCCACCACCTCACCGCGGTCAATGTGGAGCGAGACTCCGATCAAGGCGGGCTCGCTGGCGCTCGGATAGGTGAAAGTGACATCGGTCGCTGTGATCTGGTTGAAGCTTCTCGGGGTGGGCTCGGTAGCTGGGGATACTTCGCTGCCCATGCTTAGGAAGACATTGAAGTCATCGATGTAGAAGCCCGCCTCCGAGAGGGTGCTGACCGACCATCCAGCACCGGCGAGCCTCGACCCAACCACTGCAATCCCGGCGATGGCAACTCCGGCCTCGGCGAGGGTGACTCGTCCGCTGGAGGCGAGGAAAGCGACGAGCAGGATGATCCCGCCCAACAACACTCCGATGACCGCCGTGGACAGAAGAGTGAAAAGCAGTTGCTTGCGAGCAACCGTCCGCAACTCCTGAAGGCGGTGATCGAAGAGGTGGTTCCAACGATCGAGCAAGAGACGCCCCAAGCCGAAGGCGCGGACCTCTTTGGCCTCGTCCCGGCCGCTCAGCAGCTTGCCCACGTAGTTCCGTTCGCGGTCGGAGGGAGTCATCCGCCAGAAGAAATGCCAGAACGCCGAGCTACGGCGCGAAGCCGCGAGCCACGCCGGTAGAAGGACCGTCAAGACCAGTGGGATCACGAGCGGCTCGATCGCGATCAACGCCACCGATACCCCGATCACGCCGACCAGGGCCGAGATGAGACCGCTGACTCCATAGACCATGTTGAGTGGCTGCTGGGAGCCGCTCTGGACTCTTTGCAGCCGGTTGTGAAAGTCGGGGTGCTCGAAGGCGGCCAGCTCGACCTTGGCGGCAATCTCGAGCGCCCGGCCGTGCATGTGCCGGCTCACCAGCTCGCCCAGGATCTGTTGCTGCTCGCGCTGGATGGTTGAAGCGAACAAAGAGAGAGCGGTGAGCGCGGCGAGACCCAGCGCCCACGGAGCGACCGCGCTCAATCCCGCTCCCGAGCGCTCAGCCTCGAAAAGCTCCTGCAGGGCACCCCGTCCAACAATCAGTTGGACACCAATCGCCAGAGCCGACACGATTTGCAACGAGGTAGAGATGATGAACTCTCGCTTCCCGGCGGCGAGCACCAGCTGAGAAGCGCGACGCACCAGGTTGGGCATTCGACGCAGGTTGATCTTTGCGTCCTCGCGCCCCTGCAGGTCATAGATCGTGACTGGCTGGTCGAAGGTGTCCGTCACCAGGCCAAGGTTATGGCGCCCCGGACTGGTAGCGTGCCGGCCTTGCGGCGCTGGGCTTCGTTGGTCACTGTCATCCTGATCTCACTCGCCTCTTTGGCGGCACCTTCGGCGGCGGCATCGGTCCCGGTCGCGGAAGGCGTAAGACCCTGCCCCGGTATGCGGCAGGTGCTGTGCGGCTCGATCATCCGCCCGCTCGATCCCTCAGATCCCGCGGCGGGCACGATCGAGATCGGGTTTCATCTCTATCCCGCCCGGTCGGGATCGTCGGAGGGGACCATCGTCGCGGTTGAGGGAGGGCCCGGCTATGCGTCCACGGCCAGCGCCGATTGGTACCTCGATCTCTATGAGCTGCTCCGTGACACCCGCGATGTCCTGATCGTCGACAATCGCGGAACCGGGCTTTCCGACCCGATCGGGTGCCGCCAGCTCCAGTCCTATCAAGGCGACTACGCAGAAGCGCTCGAGGAATGCGGTGAGAAACTCGGTTCGACCAGCGATGTCTACGGCACGGCCTTCGCCGCCGACGACATGGCCGCGGTTCTCGACTACTTGTCGATCGATCGCATCGATCTCTATGGCGATTCGTACGGCACCTTCTTCGCCCAGACGTTTGCAGTCCGGCACCCCGATCGGGTTCGCACCGTCACCCTTGATGCCGCGTATCCGGTCGAGGGTCTCGACCCGTGGTACCGAGACATCAACCGGGCGATGGTGGACGCTTTTCAAGCAGTGTGTGCCCGTGACGTGCAATGCTCAGCTCTCGGAGGGGATCCGATCGAACGGCTGCGCAAGCTGGCCGACGCCCTCGCGATCGAGCCCCTGACTGGGCAGGCGCGCGACGCCGACGGCGTGCTTCGCAACGTAACCGTCGACGTGCCCGGTCTTGGTTTCCTGATGGGCGTGGCGACCTACGGTCACACCGTGTATCGCGAGCTCGATGGCGCAGGGCAGGCGTGGCTTGACAACGCCGACCCCGCACCTTTGTTGAGGATCATGGCCGAGCAAACTTGGTGGGGCGACGCCGGCCCCATCGAGGAATTCTCCGAAGGCGCCTACGTGGCGGTGGCCTGCAACGATTACCCCCAGCTCTGGGACATCTTTGCCCCCCGGCCTGAGCGGGAGGCGCAGTTCCTCGCGGCGGTCGACGCACTGAAGGCCTCGGACCCTGACGCGTTCTATCCCTTCACGGTTGACGAGTGGATCGCCTCCGATTGGTTCGACGGTGACTTCTGCCTGCCCTGGCCCGCCCCGGATCTCTGGGTGCCGCCACTGCCCGAGCCTCATACCTATCCCGACGTACCAGTGTTGGTCATGGTTGGCGACCTCGACTCGATCACCTCGCCGGAGGCTTCGATGCAAGCAGCAGCTCACTTCCCGAACTCGACCTACGTCGAGGTTCCCAACCTTGGACACGTCGTTGCCCTGGGTGACTATCACGGCTGCACGTCTGGGATCGCAGTCAGGTTCGTGGCGACCGGTGGCGACCCTGGCGATGTGAGTTGTGCCGCCACCACCTACCAAGAGGTACGAACCGTCGAGTCGTTCCCGACCCAGCTCGCCGACGTCGCGCCCGCATCCGGGGGTTCGGTTCACGGGGGCCAGGTCGCGCGGGCGGTTGCCGACACCGTTGGGGACATCTTTCCTCGCTGGATGAACGCGTTGGGTTACGACGGAGTTGGGCTACGCGGGGGGACGTTTACCTCCACTGGGCTCGAAATCGTCCGGTTCAGATTGTCCGGCCTTGTTTATGTGATCGATCTCAGGGTGAGTGGAGGGGTGGACTGGAACCGCTTCACCGGCGAGATCAAGGCCGAGGTGAACTTCAGCGGGGCGGCGACTGGACGACTCACCCTGACCTGGAACGACTACGACCACCACGCGGTGGCAACTGTCACCGGAAATGTGGACGGCGAGGCGGTCAGCCTCACGATGCCGGCGCCGTAGCTCCAATTCGCCCGTTCTGTGGGCTGGGGTCGTTGTACAACAACGCTGCGAACCCAGGGTTCGCATAGAGTCTGGCGCGATGAAAGTTGTGGTTGCCGGGGGTGGGTTCGCGGGATCGCAGGTGGCGGACGGGCTGGGGCGGGCCGGAGTCGACGTCACCCTGGTCAGCTCCGACAACTTCCTGCTCTTCACGCCGATGCTTGCCGAGGTCGCGGCTGGAGACGTCGATCCCCGGCACATCATCGCTCCGTTGCGCGAGCTCGCCCCGCAAGCGGAGATCGTCCAAGGCGTGATCGAATCGATCGATGCCGGGAGTCACAGCTTGAAGGTTGCGCCGTATTTCGAGGGAGGGGAGCGCACCGTCAGCGGAGATGTGTTGGTGATCGCGATCGGCTCGGTTTCCAACACCTTTGGCGTGACCGGAGTGGAGGAACACGGGCTCGCCTTCAAGACGATCGTTGACGCTCTCCGGATCAGAAACCGGCTGCTCGCGCAAATGGAAGCGAAGGGAACGACCTCGGTGGCGGTCGTCGGCGCCGGTTACTCGGGAGCGGAGGTGACGGCGTCCCTAGCCGACTTCCTCAATGAGGTCCATCGCCGCTTCTACTCACGGGGACGGCCGCCGGTTGTCACTTTGGTCGATGCAGTCGACCGGGTGACACCGGCTCTGCCGCCATCGCTTTCCAATGCCGCGGCGCGGGCTCTCGGCAGGGGCGGGGTGGAGCTGGTGCTGGGCTCGGCAGTCGCCTCGGTCGACGAGGAGGGCATCGTTCTTGCCAACGACCGGAGGATCGTTGCCGAGAATGTGGTTTGGGCAGCAGGGGTAAAGCCGCATCCGTTGCTGGCCCGGAGCGGGCTCGCCGTCGAGCAAGGAAGGCCACCAGTCGACAGCTATTTTCGAACTTCTACCGATCGGGTCTTCGCGGTGGGGGATGCTGCCCACTCGCCGACTGGCAAAGGTGGTTATTCACCTCCGACCGCGCAGTTCGCGCTGCGCCAGGGCCGGTACCTCGGACGGAACCTCAAGACGATCTTGGAAGGCGGCGATGTCGAGCCTTTTCGCTATCGCACCAAGGGCGAGCTGGTTTCGCTCGGACATCGCAACGCCGTTGGTCAAGTGTTTGGATTTCCGGTCTCGGGGCTTTTGGGATGGTTCCTCTGGCGGAGCTACTACCTGCTGCAGCTGCCAACGATGCTGAGACGGACGCGTGTCGCGCTCGACTGGACTTTGGACATTTTCTTTCCGCCGGACATCGCCTGGCTGCCGAGTTCCGACCTCGGGCCAATTTGACGCTGCGTATCGTCGAAGCAGTCGCTCCGGGTCGGCTGGGCACGGGATTTCGCTGGCTCCTGGCCTCATCATGGACCACGAACCTCGGTGACGGGATAGCCCTCGCCGCCGGACCGCTCCTTGTCGCTTCGCAAACTGACCAGGCTTTTCTCGTCGCGCTGGCAGCCATGCTGCAATGGGCGGGGCCCTTGGTGTTCGGTCTTTATGCCGGCGCCTTGACGGACCGGCTAAATCGCAAGGCGATCGTCGTCACCGTCGATGCCGTTCGGGTCGTGATCCTCGTGTTGTTCGCGACGATGGTCTTGACGGGGACAGTCTCGATTGGGTTGGTCCTGGGGGCGATGTTTCTGCTTGGCACTGCCGAGCTCTTCGCCGATAACGCGTCGGCCACTTTGCTCCCGATGATCGTTCACCGCGACGACCTGGCGATTGGCAACTCTCGCCTGCAGGCAGGCTTCGTCACCGTGAATCAGTTGGTGGGACCGCCGCTCGGAGCATTGCTTTTTGCCGCCGGCATGGCCTGGCCGTTTGTCGCCCAGGCGGTCTTGGTGCTCTTCGGGATCATGCTTGTGGCT
>Ga0136620_10000207_pt1 | contig 26364 bp, 34 predicted proteins | sample AntDrymUQ4162106_2_FD_104806 | JGI IMG/M metagenome (GOLD analysis project Ga0136620, IMG submission 104806) | Polar desert sand microbial communities from Dry Valleys, Antarctica - metaG UQ416 (21.06) | ecosystem: Environmental > Terrestrial > Soil > Desert | place: Antarctica: Dry Valley... | reverse complement strand
GCGGCCGGTGCGGCATCGACGCTCGAGGTCGGCGCCGGCCGGTTCGAGCCGAAGGACGCGAGCCGCCTCGCCGGCGGGGTGGAGCTACAGGAGCTGAAACTGGCCGGCGCAAGCTGAGCACCCGCGGAAGCGGATGCTCAGCGCGCAGAGAGCCGGTCCGATTCCTTACTTACTCTCGCTCTGCTCGACGTCGCCGCGCCACGCGCCTGTGGGCGTGCCGCGCCGCTCGAGCATCTCCTTGAACCGCTCCAGGTCGCCCTTCACGCGGCGGCTGTCCGCGCCCACGGCCGCGCCGGCGGACTCCTTCATCCCCTCGGGCTCCCAGTCCATCTGGAGCATCACGCGCGTCGTTCCGTCGTCGATACGGTGGAACGTGACGACGCCGGCGTTCTGGCGCCCCTCCGTCGAGTGCCAGGCAACCCGCTCGTCGGGGTGCTGCTCGGTGATCTCGGCCCGCCACTCCTCGTGCGTGCCGCCGATCTCCGCCGTCCAGAGCAGATGCGTGTCGTCGATCTGCTGGACGCTCTCGATCCCCTCCATGAACTGGGGGAACTCCTCGAACTGCGTCCACTGGTTGTAGGCGACCGTCAGGGGGACGTCGACGTCGATCGACTCCTCGATTCGTGCCACGGTGACTCCTTTCGTCTTTGTTTTGTCGAGTCTCTTCTTCCCGGCGCCGGACCGCCGAAACGCCGGAGCCGTCCGGAGCGCGGTGCTACCATCGCCCGACTCGTGAGTCGCCCGTTCGCCAATCGGATCGCGCCCTTCCGAAGGGGTGGGTGAGCTGGAGTACGAGGTCGATCGCGACGCGAAGTTCGGCAAGGAGGGGCTGACGTTCGACGACGTCCTGCTCCTGCCGGCGGAGTCGACCGTGCTGCCGAACGACGTGCGCACTGCGACGCGCCTGACGCGCACGATCGCGCTCGAGCTGCCCGTCGTCTCGGCGGCGATGGACACGGTCACGGAGGCACGGCTCGCGATCGCGATCGCCCGCGAGGGCGGGCTCGGGATCGTGCACCGCAACCTGGCGATCGAGGCCCAGGTCGCCGAGGTCGACAAGGTGAAGCGCTCTGAGTCGGGCACGATCGTCGAGCCGGTGACGCTGCGGCCCGACGACCTCGTCTCCGACGCGCTCGAGCTGATGGGCCGCTACCGCATCTCCGGCGTTCCGATCACGGACGAGGGGGGCGTCCTGGTCGGGATCCTGACGAACCGCGACCTCCGCTTCGAGACGAACACGCGCCAGCCTGTCTCCGCGCTGATGACTGCCCGCAACCTCGTCACGGCACCCGTGGGCACGACCCTCGACGAGGCGAACGAGATCCTGCACCGGCACAAGATCGAGAAGCTCCCCGTCGTCGACGCCGATGGCCGCCTGAAGGGCCTGATCACCGTGAAGGACATCCGCAAGCGGATCGAGTTCCCGCTCGCCACGAAGGACGAGCAGGGGCGGCTGCGCGTCGGCGCCGCCGTGGGAGTCGGCAACGACGCCTTCGAGCGGGCCGCCGCCCTCGTCGACGCAGAGGTCGACGTGCTCGTCGTCGACACCGCGCACGGCCACTCGCTGTCCGTGGGCGAGATGGTGCGGCGCGTCAAGTCGGAGTGGGACGTCCAGGTTATCGCCGGCAACATCGCCACCGCGGAGGCCGCGGAGGCGCTGATCGACGCGGGCGCGGACGCGCTGAAGGTCGGCATCGGGCCGGGCAGCTCGTGCACGACGCGCATCGTCGCCGGGGTTGGGGTGCCCCAGGTCACGGCGATCTTCGACTGTGCCGAGATTGCGTCCCGCTCCGGCGTCCCCGTCGTCGCCGACGGCGGGCTCACCTCCTCGGGCGACATCGCGAAGGCGATCGCCGCCGGCGCGGACACGGTCATGACAGGCTCGATGCTCGCGGGCACGGACGAGAGCCCCGGCGAGGTCGTGCTCCTCCAGGGCGAGCGGTTCAAGGAGTACCGCGGCATGGGCTCGCTCGGCGCGATGAAGGCACGCTCGTTCTCGAAGGACCGCTACTTCCAGGGCGACGTGGAGGACGTCGACAAGCTCGTTCCCGAGGGAATCGAGGGGCGGGTTCCGTACAAGGGGCCGGTGCAGGCGATCCTGTACCAGCTCGTCGGCGGCCTCCGGCAGGCGATGGGCTACTGCGGCGCGGCCACGATCGACGAGATGAAGGCGGCGACGTTCATCCGCATCACCGGGGCGGGGCTCCGCGAGAGCCACCCGCACGACCTGACGATCACCAAGGAAGCGCCGAACTACCGGCGTCCCTAGAGCGTGGCGAGCGTCCGCCCGCTCCCGCTCTCGGAGCCCGTGGCCGAGGAGCGGCCCGTGCTCGTCCTCGATCTGGGCGGGCAGTACGCGCAGCTGATCGCGCGCCGCGTCCGCGACGCGCGCGTCTACTCGGAGCTCGTGCCGCACACGCTCAGCGCGACCGAGGTGCGCCGGCGGAATCCAGTTGCGCTGATCCTCTCTGGCGGGCCGGCCTCGGTCTACGCCGAGGACGCACCGCGGGTCGACGGAGAGCTCTTCGAGCTCGGGATCCCCACGCTCGGCATCTGCTACGGCGCCCAGCTGATGGCCCTGGAGCTCGGGGGAGAGGTCGCCCGCACAGGCGTGTCCGAGTTCGGCAAGACCGAGCTCGACGGGGGCTCGGGTGCCCTCTTCGCCGGCCTCCCGGACGCGCAGACCGTCTGGATGAGCCACCGCGATACGGTCACCGCACCACCGGCGGGCGCGACGGTGACGGGCCGCTCCGCGGCGACCCCGGTGGCCGCCTTCGAGGATCCGGAACGCGGGCTCTACGGTGTGCAGTTCCATCCCGAGGTCGTGCACACGCCCTACGGCCAGGAGGTGCTGAAGAACTTTCTCTATGGCGTCGCCGACGTGCCGCCCGCCTGGACGCCCGCCGCGGTGATCGAGGAGCAGGTCGAGCGGATCCGCCGGCAGGTCGGCCAGGAGCGTGTGATCTGCGGGCTCTCGGGCGGCGTCGACTCGGCCGTCGCCGCGCTCCTCGTCTACAAGGCGATCGGCGACCAGCTCACGTGTGTCTTCGTCGACCACGGGTTCATGCGCGCGCACGAGGCGGAGCAGGTGGCCGAGACCTTCGGCGGCCACTTCCGCGTGCCGCTCGTCCATGTCGACGCGCAGCGGCGCTTCCTGGAGCGGCTTCGGGGCGTCGCCGAGCCGGAGGAGAAGCGGCACCGGATCGGCGAGGAGTTCATCCGCGTGTTCGAGGAGGAGGCCGCGAAGCTCGGCTCCACCCGGTTCCTCGTCCAGGGCACGCTCTACTCCGACGTGATCGAGTCTGGTGGCACCGAGGGCGTGGCGGCGAAGATCAAGTCGCACCACAACGTCGGCGGTCTGCCCGAGCAGATGGAGATGGAGCTCGTCGAGCCGCTGCGGCTGCTCTTCAAGGACGAGGTGCGGCGCGTCGGCGAGGAGCTCGGCATGCCGGAGCGGATCGTCTGGCGTCAGCCGTTCCCCGGCCCGGGTCTCGCGATCCGGATCATCGGCGAGGTGACGCGCGAGCGGCTCGAGATCCTGCGCGCGGCCGACGCCGTGCTCCAGGAGGAGGTGCGGCGAGCGGGGCTCTACCGCGAGCTCTGGCAGAGCTTCGCCGTGCTGCCGGCGATCAAGTCGGTCGGCGTCCAGGGCGACGAGCGCACCTACGCGTATCCGATCGTGATCCGCGCCGTCACGAGCGAGGACGCGATGACGGCCGACTGGGCGCGGTTGCCGTACGACCTGCTCGAGACGATCTCGAGCCGCATCATCAACGAGATCCCGGGCGTGAACCGCGTCGCCCTCGACATCTCCTCGAAGCCACCTTCGACGATCGAGTGGGAATAGCCGGCCGCCGTATGGAGTTCGCCGACCTCCTGCGGCGGCGGCGCATGGTGCGGCACTACCTGCCCGACCCGATTCCCCGCGAGACGATCGAGCGCATCGTCTCGGTTGTCCGGCGTGCGCCGAGCGGGGGTTTCAGCCAGGGGCACCGACTCGTCGTCGTCACCGACATGGCCAGGCGGCGGGAGCTCGCTCGCCTCGGCGGCGAGGACGAGTACGTCGCGCTGGGGATGGAGCCGTGGATCTCGGTCGCGCCCGTGCACGTGTTCGTCGGGACGCGCGAGGAGAGCTACCACGAGCGCTACCGCCGGCCCGACAAGCTGCGGGAGGGCGAGGAGATCGGCTGGCCCGCGCCGTACTGGTACGTCGACGCGGGCGCGGCTTTCATGCTCCTCCAGCTCGCCGCGCTCGACGAGGGACTGGCGTCGGGCGTCTTCGGCGTCCTGCCCGAGCAGGTGCCGGCGGTGAAGGAGCTGCTCGGCGTTCCCCACGACGTCCACTTCGTCTGCGTCCTGACGATCGGCCGACCGGCCGAGACTCCCCGTGAGAGCGAGCAGATCTCGAGGCTGAGCCAGCGGCGGCTGCCGCTCGAGGAGCTCGTCCGCTGGGAGCGCTGGAGCGAATGAGTCAGGCTGACGCTGCGGCGATCGCCGGGTCGAAAGAGGGGCGCGGCGGGTCTCCCCGCCGCGCCCCTTGCTGGTTCTGCTGACGAGCGGCCGCTACCGGTGGCGGTAGACGATCCGCCCGCGAGTCAGGTCGTAGGGTGAGAGCTCGACCTTGATGCGATCTCCCGGAAAGACCTTGATCCGGTAGCGGCGCATCTTCCCGGCCGTGTAGCCGAGGGTCTCGTGGCCGTTGTCGAGGGCGATCCGGAACATACCGCTCCGGAACGCTTCCACGACCTCGCCCTCGAGCTCGATCTTCTCTTCCTTTTCGGCGATGGTTGCCTCCCTACGCGGTCGGGACGACGTTGAACGCCTCCGGACCCTTCTGACCCTCACGGGCCTCGAACTCGACCTTCGCTCCCTCGGTGAGCGACTTGAAGCCGTCTCCACCGATGCCGGAGTGATGGACGAACAGATCCTTGCCGCCGTCATCCGGTGCGATGAAGCCGTAGCCCTTCGCATCGTCAAACCACTTCACGGTTCCTGCTGCCATTGAATAACACCTCCTTACCACTGATCACGAACGGTAAGAGAGGTGCTGAACACCGCAGGTTACGCGCTCTAGATAACGACTGAAGTCTAGCGGGAATCGGGCTCGGCCGCGCGAATGCGCTCCTTCAGCGCCTCGGCGTAGGCGGGGGCGGTGGGCTCGTCCTCGTGCCGGAGGTACGCGAAGACCTCGACGCCGGCCGCGAGCAGCAGCACGAGCCGTGCCGCGAGGGCGTCAAGATCCGTGTCGCCGTAGGGCGGATCCCGGAAGCGCAGGTAGCGGAACGGCGCGTCCGCGTCCCAGTCGCCGACGCGGACGGCGGGACGGACGTCGACGCCCTCCCAGCTCGGGTCGCGCAGGTCGAGCGCCAGGCGCAGGTCGGTGGAGCCGAGCAGCAACGCGATCAGGCCGTCGTCGCGCGGGCTCTCGACGACGACGCGCACCGGCCCGAGCCGCTCGCCGAGCCGGCGGACGCGCTCCTCGAAGGTGGCGAGCGAGCGCAGCGAGCGTTGCGGCAGCTTCGGCGCGAAGGCGAACCCGGGCGGCACCTGCCCGGCCCAGCGCACGAACTGCTCCTCTGACGGCAGCCGGTAGCCAGTCGTGTTCAGCTCGACCGTGTCGAACCGCTCGGCGTAGAAGCCGAGAAAGCCCTCGTTCGCGAGGCCGGCGGGGTAGAAACCCGGCCGCCACGAGGGATACGACCAGCCCGACGTTCCGACCGACAGGAGGTCACGACTGCTGTCCGAGGATCGCGCTAGCCTCGAAGGCGTGGCGGTCACGACCGAAGTGATACCTGACAACTCGATCCCCGTTCTCGACCATGGCTTCGTCCGTCTCGACGCGTCGATGGCTGACGACCTCTCGGTTGTCAATGGCGCCCGTGTCAGCTTCGCCAGGCGGCGGGAGGAGCTCGACGACGCAGACGCGGGGCTGATTCGCTTCCTCATGCGCGATCGACACGGCACGCCGTTCGAGCACAACGCCTTCCGCTTCCACATCCGCTGCCCAATCTTCGTGGCACGCGAGTGGTTCCGACACCGGATCGGGTCGTTCAACGAGTTCTCGATGCGGTACGCGAAGGCGACCGAGGACTTCTACGTCCCCGACGCCGACGACGTCCGCACCCAGGTCGGAAAGCCCGGCTCCTATTCGTTCGACCCGGTCGAGCCGGATCTCGCTGAGCGCACGCGCAAAGAGCTTCAATCCGTATACGACGTGGCCTTCGCGACGTACACGAGGCTCGTCGAGCAAGGGATCGCCCGCGAGCTCGCTCGCTCCGTCCTTCCTGTGGGGGCTTACACCGAGTTCTACTGGACGGTGAACGCACGAGCGCTGATGAACTTCGTCTCGCTCCGGGCGGCCGAGACGGCGCAGCGCGAGATCCGCCGCTATGCAGAGGCCTGCGAGCAGTTCCTCGCCGAAGCGATGCCGATCACCTACGACGCCTTCGTCGCGAACGACCGCACAGCGCCGTAGGCTCGTTCACGTCGAGAGCAGCGGCTCCTCGGAGCCGGCGCGCGTCACGACCCAGCCGTCGTAGCCGCGCAACCCGTACGGGACGCTCAGGGTCACCTCGGTCACCCCGTCGTGCACGGTGAAGCGGCCGCAGGTCGCCGCGAGCTCGCCGTCCTTCGTCAGCCACAGCTCGTAGTAGTCATCCCGATCGGCGCTGGGCTGGAGGCCGCGCACGAGCACCCGCATCGGCCAGTTGCCGGCCTCGTCGTCGGCGAGGAGCTCGATCGTCCCGCGTGCCGCGCTCGCCTCGCCGACGCCCGTCATCGTGAGCTGCCGCTCCGCGGCCGGCTCGGCGCTGCGGCTGCCGACGAGGTAGCCGATGCCGAAGACGGTGAGCCCGACCGCCGCTGCGATCAGCGCGAGCGCGGTCCGACGGCGTCGCGGAAGGAGCGGTACCGGCTGCGCTCGCGGAGGAGCACGCAGCTCGGGCGCGACCTCCGGCGGCGGTCCGACCTCGAGCAGGAGCTCGTGCACGCGCAGCAGGCGCTCCCGCTCGGCGGCGGAGAGATCCGCGCCCCCGACGAGCTCGTTGAAGCTGTCCTTCACAGCTCCCCCTCGAGCAGGTCGGCGAGGCGCGCGAGGCCGGTGCGGGTCCGCGTCTTCACCGTTCCGAGCGGAAGGCGCAGGAAGCTCGCGATCTCGCTCTGCGACTGCTCACCCCAGTAGGCAAGCTCGATCACCTGGCGCTCGTGCTCGGGCAGCTCCTCGATCGCGCGATGCACGCGCCACGCGAGCCACGCCACCTCGGCGCGCTCGTCCGGCCCCACCTCGGCTGCGGGAGTCTCCGGCGGCTCTACCGGCGGCTCCGGTCGGCGGCGGGCGCCGTCGACGATCGCGTTCCGTGCGACCGTGTAGAGCCACGCGCCGCCGGCGCCGCGCGCGGGGTCGTAGCTGCGGGCGGAGCGCCAGACGGCAGCGAATGCCTCCTGGAGAGCGTCCTCGGCGCGTCCACGGTCGCCGAGACGCCTCAACGCGAGTCCGAGCAGCGGGCGCGTGTAGCGTCGGTACAACTCGTCGAAGGCATCGCGGTCGCGGTCGGCCACGCGCTGAATCAGCTCGCCGTCGGTGAGCTCGTCTCGTGTCACGCCTGAGATGGTTTCCCCCCTGCGTGCGCCTGACAACCCGGGTCCTGCAAGCGTCAGCGCCGCGTCCATGTGCAGGGATTACGCATGTGTCCCGGCCCCGGTTTGCAGCAGGCGACCGCCGTCGACGACGAGCGTGCTGCCAGTCACGTAGTCGGCACCCGCCAGGTAGACGATCGCGCCGGCGACGTCGTCGGGCTCGCCGACACGCCCGAGCGCCGTCTCGGCCGCGCGCCGCTCCTCCTGGCCGGTCTCGACGGCGACCGCGCCGGGCGCGATCCCGCACACGCGCACCTCCGGGGCGAGGGCGCGGGCCAGCGTCCGGGTCAGCATCGCCTGGGCGGCCTTGGCGGCGCAGTGGGCCGCGAAGGACGGCCAGGCCTGGTAGGCGGCGACGTCCTCGATCATGACGACGAGCCCGCGCGTCGCGCGCAGGTACGGCGTGGCGGCCTGGGTGACGAAGAAGCTGCCCTTCACGGTCGCCCCGAGGGCGGCGTCGAGGTCGGCTTCGGTGACGTCCTCGAACCGTTGTGGCCGGAAACCCGCGGACGCGCCGTTGACCACGACGTCGAGCCCGCCCAGCTCGTCGGCGGCGCGCTTCACGAGCGAGCGCGCCGCGGCGCTGCGCGACACGTCGGCGTCTCGGCTCCCCGCCGCGATCACCTGCCACCCCTCGGCCCGCAGCCGCGCTACGACTCCGGCACCGAGCTTGCCGGTGCCGCCGGTCACGAGCGCGCGTGTACGGACTTCGTTAATCCGGCCCCGATCGGGGCACGCGGCGGGGGCTCAGGTGAGAGGCTTCGGGCATGAGACGCATTCTGATCGTTCTTACGCTCCTGATTGCGCTCCTCGCCGCCCCCGCTGCGATCGGCGTGACGACGAAGACGGTCCAGATCAAGCGTGACGCGTTCGCCCCCGCGACGGTCAGCATCGTCGCCGGAGACACGATTCGGTGGAGGAACGCGGACACGCGCAACCACCAGATCGTCTCGACGACCGGCGCGTTCGCCTCGCCGATCCTGCGCCCCAACCGCAGTTTCTCCTTCACGTTCCAGGTGGCCGGCACTTATCGCTACCGCGATGCTCTGAACCCGAAAGTGACCGGAATCGTGCGCGTGGCGGGGCCGCCGCCTTCGATCAGCCTGGTGACGTCGGCGCCGCAGATCGGGTACGGGACGAAGGTAACGCTCACCGGCCAGGTGAACAGCAGGCGCACGGGCGAGCAGGTGCAGATCGTCCACCAGCCGTACGGCCAGCCGTCGCCGATCGTGCTCGCGACCGTGGTGACGGGCACAGACGGAATCTTCGGCTTGACCGTAGTGCCGAAGATCCTCACCAACTACCAGGCGCTCTGGAAGACGACGCAGAGCCTCGTCGTGACGACCGCCGTCGCGCCAACGATCTCGTTCGGGCGTCTGAACGGCTTCGTCACGCGCGTCTATTCGGGACGTTCCATGGCTCGGAAGCAGGTGCAGCTGCAGCGCCGCTCGCGCTTCGGCCAGTGGGTGACGATCAAACGCGTCACGCTCGACCTGAACTCGCGGGCTCGCTTCGGTGCCGTGCTCCCGCTCGGCGTCTCGCGCCTGCGGATCGCGATGTCGGTGAACCAGGCGGGCGCCGGCTATCTCGCGGCCTTCAGCCGCGAGATCAGCTACCGCCGCACCAAGTAGCCGGGCTCGTAGCCGGGCAGCCGGGCTCGCGCTAGCGCGCCTGCTCGAACCGCGTCGCCACCTCGCGCCAGTTCACGACGTCCCACCAGGCGGCGAGGTAGTCCGGTCGGCGGTTCTGATAGGAGAGGTAGTAGGCGTGCTCCCAGACGTCGATTCCGAGGAGCGGCGTCTTGCCCTCGCTGAGCGGGCTGTCCTGGTTCGCAGTCGACAGCACCGAGAGCGAGCCGCCGTCCGAGACGAGCCACGTCCAGCCGCTGCCGAAGCGCTTCACGCCCGCGTCGTTCACGGCCTCCTTCAGCGCATCGAGCCCGCCGAAGGCCTCGTCGATCGCCGTGGCGAGCTCGCCCGAGGGGGAGCCGCCGCCGTTCGGGCCCATGATCTGCCAGAAGAGCGAGTGGTTCGCGTGGCCGCCCACGTTGTTGCGCACGGCCGCCCGGATCTCCTCGGGCACAGAGTCGAGCGAGGCGAGGATCTCCTCGGCATCGCGGTCGGCCCACTCGGTGCCCTCGAGCGCCTTGTTGGCGTTGTCGACGTAGGCCCGGTGGTGCTTGCCGTGGTGGATCCTCATCGTCTGCTCGTCGATCGTCGGCTCGAGGGCCGCGTGGTCGTAGGGCAGGTCGGGCAGGCTCAGGGCCATGGCGCACGCTCCTTGTCCGGTTCGGGATCTGCTTGCAAGGATATGCTCCGCGCCGTTCACGCCGAGTCGCCAGCAACTGTGGAGGTAGGAATGTCGAGTTACGAGGAGATCAGGCCCCGCGAGCTGAAGCCCGCGCTCTTGGAGCTCGACGGCATCTCCCGCGCCTCGATCGAGGCCCACTACAAGCTCTACGAGGGCTACGTCGGCAAGCGCAACGAGATCCTCGGCAAGCTCGGCGCGGTCGACCGGAGCGCCGCGAACCAGGTCTACTCCGAGCTGCGCGCGCTCAAGGTCGAGCTCTCCTTCGCAGTCGGCGGGATCAAGAACCACGAGGTCTACTTCGAGCACCTCGGCGGGGACGGGGGAGACCCCAGGGGCGCCATCGCCGACCTGCTCGGACGCGACTTCGGCTCGGCCGAGGCGTGGCGCGCCGATCTGAAGGCGTGTGGGATGGCCGGGCGCGGCTGGGCCTGGACGGCCTACGACTGGGACGAGGGCCGGCTCTTCAACTACGTCGGAGACACGCAGAACACGTACCCGATCTGGAACGCCACGCCGCTCGTCGCGCTCGACGTCTACGAGCACGCGTACTTCCTCGACTTCCAGACCGATCGTGGGGCCTACATCGACGCCTTCCTCGACAACCTCGATTGGGGCGTCGTGAACGACTGGGTCTCGAAGTACCAGATCCCTCTGAAGTAAGCGGCCGTGCTCGCGGCGATCCTGATCCTCGGGGGCTACCTCCTCGGATCAATGCCCTTCGGGTACTGGGTCGTCCGGGTTGCGAAGGGCGAGGACATCCGCCGGACGGGGAGCGGCTCGATCGGAGCGTCGAACGTCTGGCGCACGTACGGGAAGGGCTACGGGATCCCGATCGTGCTGCTCGACATCGGCAAGGGCTTCGCGCCGGCCCTCGCCGGCACGCTGCTCGCGGGGGAGCTCGTGGGCGTGCTCGCGGGGGGTGCAGCCATGCTCGGGCACTGGCGACCGCTCTTCCTCGGCTTCCAGAAGGGCGGCAAGATGGTGGCGACGGCGGCCGGCACGTTCCTCGGCGTCGTCCCGCTCTTCGGCCTGCTCAGTGCGGGCGTCTGGCTCGTCCTCTTCCTCGCCACGCGCTACACCTCGGTGGCGTCGATCGTCACGGGAAGCGTGCTGCCCGTGCTCGCGCTCCTCCTCGGCGAGTCCTGGCCTGTCGTGGCCTTCGCGGTTCTGGCCGGCGTGTTCGTGGTCTACCTGCACCGGCCGAACATCGCGCGGCTGCGTGCGGGCACCGAGACGCGCTTCCGCCTGCGTCGAGCCCCGAGCGCGGCGCGCTAGAGTCGCAGCCAGTCGGCGAGCGCGGTGTGGCGCGCGGCCGGTGCCCCGGTCTCGAGCTCGCGGCGCAGCTCCCCGACCGTGCCCGAGCGCTCGGCCAGGACGTCGTGCGCGTGGATCGTCTCGAAGTTGACCTGCCGTGCGAAGAGGAAGTCGCCGTCCTCGAGCTCGGGGAGGGACTCGAGCGCGCCCTTGAGCGACAGGCGCACGGAGTCCTCGACGAAGCGCGGCTGGAGATGCGCGTGCTCGACGACGAAGAGCTCGTCAGGCCGCTTCAGGAGCTCGTAGACGGGGGCGCTCATCGAGCTCTCGACGACGCGAACGAGATCGTTTGCGTCGAGCTGCCGCGACGTCCCGACGTAGAGCGTTCCCCGGCCCCGCTGGTTGTGCGTGGCGAGCGGGACGAGCTCGAGGATCCGGTCGACGTCCAGCGCTGCAAAGCCGGCCTCGCCCAGCCGTTCCGCCGCGCGGCTGCGCACGAGCCCCTGCGCACACGGGCAGGCGTTGATCCCGTTCGCCTCCACCCCGACGACCCGGCGGACGGCGCTCCATGACGCAGCTGCGATCCCGACGAGCGAGACCATCTCCTGCGTCGGGAGCCCGCTGACGGGAGTCCGACGGCGCACCGGCCAGTGCGCGGTGATCCGCGCTTCTGCGCGGAGCGCGCTCTGCCGCTCCACGATGTGACGGGCGATGTGCTCGGCGAGCGCCTCGACGTGCAGCGCCTCCGAGTCGACGACGGCCTCGATCGCCTCCTCGAAGAGCTCCGGAAAGCGCGACATGTGCACGCCCTTCTGGGCCCGGTCGAGGTCGACCGTGCACTCGATCTCCGCCGCCATCATCGTCTGGCTGCCCTCGTGGCTGACCCGGATCGCCTTCGAGACGCCGGTGACGCCGGCCCGCGTCAGAGAGAGCTGCACCGCCGGCTCGGAGGCCTGGAGGTCGCTCGCGAGAACGTCGAGGCCGTCGGGCACGGTAGTTACGCTACCAACCGCGGCCGCCCACCCAACCCCGATGACCTCTGACTTCCCCGAACTCGTCTCGCTCGCCTGCCACGACCTGCGCACGCCGCTCGCGACGGTCCAGGGCTTCGCGAAGACGATCCTGCGCCAGGAGGGGATCGAGGAGACAACGGCTCGCTGGCTCGGCATGATCGACGCCGCAGCCGATGAGCTCGTCGGCCTGCTCGACGTGCTCTCGGTCGCTGCGCGGATCGAGAATGACCGCTACGCGCCGGTCACGCGCGAGGCCGACTCGCTCGAGCTGGCGCGTGCAGCCGCGCCGGAGGCCTCCGGCGAGGGCGCTCCCGTGCAGGTCGATCCCGACGCGATCGTGCGCTCGGTTGCGGCGCTCGTGCGCGCTGCGAGCCGCCACGGTGGCGTCGAGGTGGGTGTCGAGGTGCGGGGCCCGCGGGTCGAGCTCGCACCCGTGGTGCCCGAGGCGGCGCAGATCGTGCTCGGGGAGGAGCTGAAGGATCTCGGCGCCGCCGTTGCGGTCAGATGCGTGCGCGCGCTCGGCGGCGAGGTGGAGCTCGACGGAGAGCGGCTCGTCGTCACGCTGCCCTCCCTCTGAGTCTCCCCATACACGACGTCCTTGGGGTAGGTGAGACGGCGAAGCCGTCTCCTTCAGGGGTCTGCGCGCACCAATCACCGCAGGAGCCGCGACATGCGCCGGTCCTTCAGGATCCGGCCGTCCGTCTGGCACGCCGCGCAGTAGAACACGGTGTGCTCGTCGTAGTCGACCTGCCGGAGCGGCTCGCCGCAGCGCGGGCAGGGCTCCCCGAGGCGGCGGTGGACGAGGTAGACGTCCTTGTCGCCCTGGCCGCCCTCGCGCAGGGCGAGCGCCCGTGTCAGATCCTCCTCGATCGCCGCGCCGAGTCGCTCGATCTCCGCGTCCCCGAGTTGCGTCGAGAGCGCGAAGGGCGAGAGGCCGGCGCGGTGCAGGACCTCGTTCGCGTGCGCGCGGCCGATCCCGGCGAGCGCGCGCTGGTCGCGGAGCAGTGAGTGCAGGCGCCGGTTGTCGCCCATGAGGATCTCCCGCAGTGCGTCGGGGCCGAGCTGGAGTGCCTCGGGGCCGAGGTGCGCGAGCTCGGCGGCGGTCTGCGCCGGCGTCTCGAGCCAGACGCCCGCCCGCTTCTTCTTTCCGGCCTCGGTCAGGACGAGCTCGGCGCCGCCGGCGAACCGCAGTCGGAAGGCCGGCGTCTTCGGCCCCCTCGCGCCGGCGCCGAGGTAGCGCAGCCTGCCAGCGCTCATCAGGTGGATCCGGAGGACGAGCTCGCCGTCCACGCTCGGGAAGAGCAGGTGCTTGCCGCGCCGGCGCGCGCCCGCCAGGCGGCGCCCCTCGAGCGCGGAGAGCGGCGGCTCGAAAGTCTTCAGCGTCGCGATGTGCGCGGGCCCGGCGCGCTCGACCGGCGCGGCCGAGACGGGCGCGTCGAGCTCCCGCACCCAGGCTTCGACCTCAGGCAGCTCGGGCATCTAGCCTCCCAGCGTGGATGCCATCAGCGTAATCGCCCGCCGCGGCGGCGTCGTCGAGTCGCGGCATCTCGTCCACGCGGTCGTCGTCGAGAAGGGCCTCGTCGTCGAGTACGCGGGCGACCCTGAAACGGCGGCCTTCCTCCGCTCGGCGGCGAAGCCGTTTCAGGCCCTGCCCCTCGTGCGGGCACGTCACGACGTGACTACGGAGGAGCTCGCGATCGCCTCCGCTTCCCACCGGGCGCAGCCGGCGCAGCTCGAGGCCGTGCGCTCGCTCCTCGCGAAGGCGCCCGCCACGGAGGACGAGCTCGAGTGCGGGACTGTTGGTCCGGGGTCCGGGCCGACGAAGCTCGAGCACAACTGTTCCGGCAAGCACGCTGGCATGCTCGCTCTCTGCCGGGTGCAGGGCTGGGAGAGCGACGGCTACCGGCTTGCCGGTCACCCGGTCCAGAGGGCGTGCGCAGCGGAAATCGCCGCAGCGGCCGGCGTGTCGGAGGACGAGCTGCCGACCGCGGTGGACGGTTGCGGAGTCGTCACCTTCGCCCTGACGCTCGAGCGGATGGCGCTCCTCTTCGCGCGACTCGAGGAGCGACCGGGTGGCGCCGAGGTAGCGGCCGCGATGCGAGCACACCCGGAGCTGATCCGGGGCTCGGGGGCACCCGACACGATGCTGATGCAGCAGCTCGATGGCTGGACTGCCAAGGGCGGCGCCGAGGGGCTGCTCTGCGCCTGCGGCCCGGGCGGTCTGGGCCTCGCGCTGAAGGTGAGCGACGGCGACGGCCGCGCGGTTGGCCCCGCGCTGGCCGAGCTGCTGCGCCGGCTCGGGCTCGAGGTGAGGGGCCTCGCCGTTGTCGAGCTCGCAAACTCGCGCGGCGAACGGGTCGGCGAGGTCGTGTCGGAGAGGCCCGAGGTCGCGAGATCCGGCTGACACGACACGCGGAATCCGATGTACTATCCGATTCTTCGATGGTCAGAGCCGGCGCTCGCGAACCGGCTCTTCGTGTGTCTAGGCAGGTCCCGCCCCCGTCAACTCACGAGGAAAGCCGAGGTTCATGCTCACCGTCGACGTTGCGCCCCCCGAGGTCGAAGAGCTCCAGAAGCTCGTCACGCAGGGACAGGAGAAGGGCTTCCTCACCTACGACGAGATCGTCGGCGGCCTCGAGGAGGTGGAGCTGACCAAGGAGCAGGTCGAGGACTTCTACACCTACCTGATCGACCATTCGATCGAGCTCGTCGAGGGAGAGCAGTACAAGTCGCCGCCGCACGAGCAGCCCGCGCTGGCCGAGGACGAGAAGCCGGCGCCGAAGCTCGACCTCACCGTCGAGCCCTCGCTCGACTCGTTGCGGCTCTACCTGCGCGAGATCGGCAAGGTGCCGCTCCTCACAGCCGACCAGGAGATCTACCTGGCGAAACGGATCGAGCGCGGGGACATGTCCGCCAAGACGCAGATGGTGGAGGCGAACCTGCGGCTCGTCGTCTCGATCGCCAAGGGCTACCTCGGTCGCGGTCTCTCCTTTCTCGACCTGATCCAGGAAGGTTCGCTCGGCCTGATCCGCGCGGTCGAGAAGTTCGACTACCGCAAGGGCTTCAAGTTCTCCACCTACGCGACGTGGTGGATCCGCCAGGCCGTCACGCGCGCGATCGCCGACAAGGCGCGCACGATCCGGATCCCGGTGCACATGGTGGAGAAGCTGAACAAGGTCGTGCACATCGAGCGCCAGCTCGTGCAGCGCCTGGGCCGCGAGCCCCGCCCCGACGAGATCGCGGAGGAGCTCGAGATGACGACCGACGAGGTACGCGAGATCCTGCGCATGGCTCAGCTGCCCGTCTCGCTCGAGAAGCCGATCGGCGAGGAGGAGGAGAGCTCGCTCGGCGACTTCGTCCCGGACGACTCCGCCGAGTCGCCCTTCGACACCGCGTCGCTCTCGCTGCGCCGCGAGGACGTCGAGATGGCCCTCTCGGCGCTGCCGGAGCGCGAGCGCAAGGTGATCGAGTTGCGCTTCGGCCTCTCGGGCACGCCGCCGTGCACGCTCGAGGAGGTCGGTCGGGCCTTCGGCGTCACCCGCGAGCGGATCCGCCAGATCGAGAACAACACGCTGAAGAAGCTCGAGGGGCTCCCCGAGGCTCAGGCCCTGAAGGACTGCGTCTAGGGCCGGTTACTCAGGTGGCGGGGTCGCGTGCGAGCGGCTGGTCGAACACGCGCTCGAGCGGCACGAAGAGCCGGCAGTGCGGGCACTTGAAGCCCCGGTGCCGGGCGCTCGGCCGTGGCAGCGGATCCCGCGTGAACGGCTTGTGGCAGTGGGGGCACGTCGCCGCGATCGCGCTGCCCGCAAGGACGTCCTGGGCCATCTCTGCACGGTAGCGCAACCCCTCCGGCTCGCTACTCTCTTGCCGAAATCTGCCCCCATCGCGGCCCGGCTCCGGGTCTTAGACTGGATCCGAATCCGCTCCCGAACCGAGCTCCGAAGGGGGACGCATGGCTGACAACGAGCACGACGGCCGGCTGACCACGCGCCAGGGCCATCCCGTCTACGACAACCAGAACCAGCGGACGGTCGGCGAGAGAGGCCCCGCCACGCTGGAGAACTACCACTTCCTCGAGAAGATCAGTCACTTCGACCGCGAGCGGATCCCGGAGCGCGTCGTTCACGCGCGCGGCTTCGTCGCGCACGGCGTCTTCGACGCCTACGGCAGGATCGGCGACGAGCCGGCGTCACGGTACACGCGGGCCAGGCTGTTCCAGGAGCGGGGCAAGCAGACGCCGGTTGTGATCCGCTTCTCGACGGTGATCGGCGGCCGCGACTCCTCGGAGGTGGCACGCGACCCACGCGGCTTCGCGGTCAAGCTGAAGACCGAGGACGGGAACTGGGACCTCGTCGGCAACAACCTCCCCGTCTTCTTCATCCGCGACGCGATCAAGTTCCCCGACGTGATCCACGCGCTGAAGCCCGACCCCGTCACGTTCCGGCAGGAGCCGAACCGGATCTTCGACTTCATGAGCCTGACGCCGGAGTCGATGCACATGCTCACCTGGCTCTTCAGCCCACGCGGGATCCCGAAGAGCTACAGGCACATGGACGGCTTCGGCGTGAACACCTACCGGATGGTCAACGCCCGTAGCGAGGGCGTGCTCGTCAAGTACCACTGGAAGACTCAGCAGGGAATCGAGTCGCTCACCCAGGCGCAGGCGAACGAGATCCAGGCGACCGAGCTCGGCAGTGCCTCGAAGGACATCTACGAGGCGATCGAGCGCGGCGAGCACCCCAGCTGGGAGCTGAACGTCCAGATCATGAGCGACGACGAGCACCCCGAGCTCGACTTCGACCCGCTCGACGACACGAAGACCTGGCCCGAGGACGAGTTCCCGCTCCGGCCTGCGGGGATGATGACGCTCGATCGAAACGTGTCGAACTTCTTCGCCGAGAACGAGCAGGTTGCGTTCGGTACCGGCGTACTCGTGGACGGGCTCGACTTCTCGGACGACAAGATGCTCGTCGGCCGCACCTTCTCGTACTCCGACACGCAGCGCCACCGCGTCGGCTCGAACTACCTCCAGCTGCCGATCAACTCGCCGGCCGTCCGGCCGGCGACGAATCAACGGGACGGGCAGATGGCGTACTACGTCGACGACACCGGCTCGAATCCCCACGTGAACTACGAGCCGAACTCGACCGGTGGGCTCGAGGAGGCGCCCGAGGCAGGCCCGCCCTACGAGCCCGAGATCACAGGCCGCCTGACGCGCAGCACGATCTCGCGCACGAACGACTACGCACAGGCGGGCGAGCGCTACCGCACGATGCCGGACGCCGAGCGGGAGGATCTCGTCTTCAATCTGGTCGATCTGCTCGGGCAGTGCGAGCGGCCGATCCAGGAGCGGATGCTCGAGCACCTCGTCCGTTGCGACACCGAGTACGGCCGGCGCGTGGCCGAGGGCATCGGCGTGGCGGCACCGGAGGGCGCAGCCGTCTAAAGGAAGTGGGGCGGGGCTCGCAGGAGCCCCGCCCCCGACAGGCTTCGGCTAGAAGCCGCCGTAGTAGCCGCCGAGGCGGCTGCGGTACTGCTCGTCGTCGCGTGTCGCGTCCGCATCGAACTCCGGCGCGTTCTTGATCTCGTCCTTGCTGCGACTGACGAACACGGTCTCGGCGTCGAGGTCGACGCGCTCGACGACTCCCGCCGGCAGCATCACCTTCTTGCCGAAGATCCACGGACCCGTGTCGACGATCAGGTGGCCACGCCCGGCTTCGTCGGTCGCTTCGTCGACCTTGCCGATGCCACCGTCCCGTGCCTCGACCGAGAAGCCGATCAGCTCCGCGGCTCTGAGGGTCGGCTCCGTGCCGAACGTCCAGATGTCGACGGTCGCGAGCTGGTCGCGGCCCTGCATCTCTTGACGATCGTCCATCTCGTCCCTCCTCTGTGGGTACCCATCGTATACCCCGTTTCCCGTGGCTCAATCACGGCTCCGGCGCCCGCGCACGAACCCGCTGACGGCGCCGTAGGCGAGGTGGTCTGCGACCTGCGGAACCGGCGGCAGCGCACGCACGCGCGGGAATCGACGCCCAATGACACCGAGGTCGAGGGCAGCGATCGCCACGCCGGCCGAGGCTCCGCGAAGGGCGCCTCTGATCCCGGCGCGTTCGAGCGCGAGCGCCCAGGCGATGGAGAGGGCGAGGTGGACGGGGACTGCCGCGGCGAGCAGCGGCAGCGTGCGCGTCTCTCCCGGCCGCAGGATCGAGCCGGCCGCCTTCGTGGCCTCGAGCGGGTCGCGCCCCGTCGCGAGCGCGTGCAGGGTGGAGGGCAGGCCGCTCAGGGCGGCGCCCCAGCTGCCGGCGACGATCGCGTCGCGGTATCGCACCCACAGAGCGTACGGTCCGCACATGGTCTCTCCCGAGCTGCCGGCAGCGCTCGCTGCCGCGATCGACGAGCTGGTGGAGCATTCGGACCGCGCCCGGCTCGAGGCGGCGGCCGGCCGCATCTCGAACGCCTATCGGACCGGGGCCGGCGGCCGGGTCGTGCGGACTGCCGAGGAGGCCGTGGCGTACGCCGCCTACCGCGCGCCTGCGACCTACGCGGCCGTGGCGTCGGTGCTCTCCCAGGTTGGCCTGCAGCGGCCGGAGTGGCAGCCGCGCTCGCTGCTCGACGTGGGAGCGGGGCCGGGTGTCGCCTCGTGGGCTGCGGTCGCCGCGTGGCCCGCGCTCGAGCGCGTCGCCTTGGTCGAGACCGAGCGGGAGCTCGCCGCGCTCGGTCGCCGTCTGGCTGCGAGCGGCGGCCGCGCTCTCGCCGACGCGGACTGGGTCGTGGGCGACGTGACCGCCGCGTCGGGGACGTTCGACGTCGTGCTGGTGTCGTACGTCCTCAACGAGCTCGAGGAGGAGCGGCTCGGCGAGGTCGTCCGGGGCCTCTGGGCCCGCACCGCCGGCATCCTGGTGGTCGTCGAGCCCGGCACGACAACCGGATACCGGCGAGCGCTCGCGGCGCGCTCGGTCGTGCTCGCGGCCGGTGGCTCGACGCTCGCCCCCTGTCCGCACGATGCGGCGTGCCCGCTCGTCCCTCCCGACTGGTGTCATTTCGCGGTGCGGCTCCCCCGCGGCGAGGCCCACCGGGCGGTGAAGGCCGTGTCGCGAGGGTTCGAGGACGAGAAGTTCTCGTACGTGGTGCTGGCGCGTGACCCCGCGGGCCGAGCGGCGGCACGGATCATCCGCCCGCCCCGGATCCGCTCCGGCCACGTCCACCTGGAGCTCTGTGAGACCGCGGGGGTCCGCGGCGCGATCGTCTCGAAGCGCGACCGCGACGCGTACCGGCAGGCCCGCGGGTCCGCGTGGGGCGATGCCTGGGAGGACTGAGCCGTCGGAGCCCGCTCGGAGCTGGGTCTATCGTCTGGGCAATGGAGGCGCGGCTGAGCCCGACGTTGAAGGCGGTCAGCGACGCCGTGCTCGCGGTCGCGGCCGGCCTATCGGTCGACGAGGTCCTGCAGCGGCTCGTCGACAGCGCGCGCGAGCTGTCGGGCGCGCGCTACGCGGCACTCGGCCTGCCGGACGGGGAGGGAGGCTTCAGGCGCTTCCTCACCTCCGGGATGAGCGACGAGCTCGTCGCCTCGCTCGGCCGCCTGCCTCGCCAGCACGGCGTGCTCGGCGCCATGCTCGAGACCCGGACGGCCTACCGGACGCAGGACATCCACGAGCACCCGCGCTTCCGCGGCTGGTGGCCGGCTGCGCACCCGGACATGCGCTCCTTCCTCGGCGTGCCGATCGTCGCGCCACCCGACGTGCTCGGGGCCTTTTACCTGACGCAGAAGCTCGCTGCACCCGACTTCACCGACGAAGACGAGGAGCTGATCGGGCTGCTCGCAGCCCACGCCGCGGTGGCGATCGCGAACGCCCACCTCCACGAGCAGACCAGGGAGCTCTCGATCGCCTCCGAGCGAAACCGGCTCGCTCTCGACCTCCACGATGCCGTCAGCCAGAAGCTGTTCGGCCTCGTGCTGAGCGCCGAGGCGGCGGCGGCGCTGCTGGATCGCGACCCCGCGGCTGCGCGCCGCCAGGTGACGAAGCTGGGAGCGCTCGCCCAGGAGGCGCTCGACGAGCTCCGCGCGCTCGTCTTCGAGCTGCGTCCACCGGAGCTCGAGCGCGACGGGCTGGCGAGTGCGCTGCGCAAGCACGTCGAGTTGCTGCGGCGGCTCGGGCCACAGGAGCTGGAGCTCGTCCTCGGCGCCCAGCTACCGGCTCACGCGGCGCGTGATCGCGAGGTCTTCCGGATCGCCCAGGAAGCCCTTCAGAACGCCCTCAAGCACGCGCGCGCGTCGCGGATCACGGTGCGGCTCGGCAGCGAGGGCGACCGGCTGCTGCTCCAGGTCGAGGACGACGGCGTCGGCTTCGATCCGGAGGCGCGGGAGCTCCGGTCGCGTCGGCTCGGGCTGACCTCGATGGAGGAGCGAGCACACCGGCTCGGAGGCGCGCTCGAGATCGCCACGGCCCCGGGAGCCGGAACGGCGGTTCGCCTGGAGATCCGTGGTGGCTGAGCCGATTCGCGTGCTCGTCGTCGACGACCACGCCGTCGTCCGGGAGGGCTTGCGGGCGTTCCTCGAGCTGCAGGACGGGATCGACGTGGTGGGTGAGGCGGAGGACGGACGGGAGGCGGTGGAGGCGGCGGCGCGGCTGCGCCCGGACGTGATCCTGATGGACCTGGTCATGCCTCGGTTGGACGGCGTCACGGCGATGCGCTTGTTGCGCGAAGGAGTTCCGGGGGCGCGTGTGATCGCCCTGACGAGCTTCCTCGACGACGACCTGCTCCTTCCGGCCCTGCGCGCCGGGGCGGCCGGGTACCTGCTCAAGAACGCCCGCCCGCAGGAGCTCGTGCGCGCCGTGCGTGCGGCTCATGCCGGCCAGGCGCTGCTCGATCCGGTCGTCGCCGCGCGGCTGGTCGAGAGACTCGCCGCGGACGGCGGGGAGGAGCCGCTCGACCGGCTCACCCCCCGCGAGCGTGAGGTGCTCGTGCTGGTGGGCCGCGGCTTTCCGAACAAGCTGATCGCCCGCGAGCTCGATCTGTCCGAGAAGACGGTGAAGACCCACGTCGGCCACGTGCTCGCGAAGCTCGGCGTCGGCGACCGAACGCAGGCGGCCGTCGTCGCCGTCCGAGCCGGTCTCGTTCCTCGGTCCTAGGACCAATTGCCGCTGGCGGTCGGGACCCCGCCGCGGTCATCCTGAGGCCAGCCTGAGAGAAGCGACGAGGGAGACGCACATGAGCACACCGGGCACGGCGAGCGAGCAGATCGCTGCCGAGGTCAGATCGTGGCCGGGGGTGGAAGCGAGCGGCGGCGACCGCGGAGAGCTCGCCTTCAAGGTCGGCCGCAACTACGACCGAGTAGTCGGGCGCCCCTGCGTGCCGGCGGCGGGCTGAAGGATGCAGGGGATCGTCACCGGAGCCTCGCGGGGACTCGGGCTGGCGCTCGTGCGCGCGCTCGCCGACCGTGGCTGGCGGGTTGCCGTTGACGCACGCGACGGAGTCGCGCTCGAGCGCGCCGTGGGCGGACTGGAGGGAGTCGTCGCGCTCTCCGGCGACGTCGCCGATCCGGAGCACCGCCGCCGGCTGGTCGCCGCGGCCGGCGATCGGCTCGACCTGCTCGTCAACAACGCCAGCGTGCTCGGTCCGAGTCCGCTGCCATCGCTGGGGAACTACGGGCTCGACGAGCTGCGCCGCGTGTACGAGGTCAACGTGTTCGCCCCGCTCGCCCTGCTTCAGCTCGCCCTCCCCCGGTTCCGCGAGGGGGCACGCGTCCTCAACGTCACCTCCGACGCCGCCGTCGAGCCATACGAGGGCTGGGGCGGCTACGGCTCCTCGAAGGCGGCACTGGCCCAGGTCACCGCCGTCTTCGGCGCCGAGAACCCGCACCTTCGTGCCTACGCGGTCGACCCGGGCGACATGCGCACGCAGATGCAGCAGGAGGCGTTCCCCGGGGAGGACATCTCCGACCGGCCGTTGCCCGAGGCGAGCGTACCGGGGTTCCTGGCGCTGATCGAGGGCGACCACCCGAGCGGGCGCTACCGCGTGCGCGACCTCGTGGGAGCACCGGCGTGAGCTGGTCGGCGCTCGAGTTGCCGGTGCGCCTCGAGGCGCACGAGCCGCCCGAGGCGCGAGGACTTCCCCGCGACGGTGTCCGTCTGCTCGTCAGCGACCGGGCAGACGGCTCGATCGTCCACGGCCGCTTCTCCGACTTGCCGCAGATCCTCGTTCCCGGGGATCTGCTCGTCGTGAACACCTCCGCCACCCTCGCCGCCGCGCTCCCGGCGACGCGGGCGGACGGGACGGAGCTCGAGCTCCGGCTCTCGACGCCGGTGGAGGGCCGGGATCCCGAACGCTTCTGGATCGTCGAGCTTCGCTCCGATGACGGACCGTTCGGCGAAGTCGAGACCGGTGAGCGGCTGTCGCTGCCGGCCGGTGCGTCGGCCTGGATCATCGCGCCCTACGCAGGCGTGCGGCTGTGGCTCGCCGGGCTCGAGCTGGGTGGGCCGGTGGAGGCGTACCTGGCCGCGCACGGTCGCGCGATTCGCTACCCGTATGTCCCGCGGGCGTGGCCGCTGACGGCGTACCAGAACGTGTACGCGGTCGAGCCTGGCAGCGCCGAGATGCCGAGTGCCGGCCGTCCGTTCACGGCGGAACTGATCACGCGGCTCGTCGCCCGCGGCATCCTGGTCGCACCCGTGACCCTGCACACGGGTGTCTCCTCTCCCGAGCGCGACGAACGTCCTTACCCCGAGCGCTACCGCGTCCCCGAGCACACTGCCCGGCTCGTCAACGCCGTCCACGTCTGGGGTGGCCGCGTGATCGCGACCGGCACCACGGTCGTCCGCGCGCTCGAGACGGTTGCCCGGCCGGACGGCATGGTCGCCTCCGGCGCGGGCTGGACGAAGCTCGTCGTCACTCCCGAGCGGGGCGTGTGGTCGATCGACGGGCTGCTCACCGGCCTGCACGAGTCGGAGTCGTCGCACCTCGACTTGCTGGGGGCGGTGGCGGGCGAGGAGCTCCTTGCACGGAGTTATGGGGAAGCCATCGAGCACGGCTACCGGTGGCACGAGTTCGGCGACAGCCACCTCATCCTCGCCGCGCGTTGGCTCGGTACGCTCGGTCTACGAGGACCGCGCGGCGCCGCGAATCATCGCTCGTCTCGGCCGCGACGATGAGTTCCCGCCATCGCGACCGTCTAACTCGACAGGTGGGCGCCAAGGCCAACCGTCAGGGAGTCAGAGAGAAAGGACATTCCGATGCAGAAGATCACCCCGTGCCTGTGGTTCGATACGGAAGGTGAGGAGGCGGCGGAGTTCTACACGTCGGTGTTCCCGAACTCGAAGATCGTCGACGTCGCCCGCTACGGCTCGGCCGGGCCGCGGCCCGAGGGGACGGTGATGACCGTGAGCTTCGAGCTGGACGGTCAGGCGTTCGTCGCCTTGAACGGTGGGTCCGAGTTCACCTTCAGCGAGGCGATCTCGTTCCGGTGAGCTGCGAGACCCAGGAGGAGGTCGACTCGTTCTGGAGCAAGCTCTCCGAAGGTGGGAAAGAAGGCCCTTGCGGCTGGCTGAAGGACAGGTACGGCTTGTCGTGGCAGATCATTCCGACCGCTCTGCCCAAGCTGCTGGGCGATCCAGACGCCGAGAAGGCGCAGCGGGTGATGGCGGCGATGCTGGAGATGAAGAAGATCGAGATCGACGCGCTCGAGCGAGCTGCTGCGCAGGCGTAGGCCCGAGAAAGACGGCTGGCGGCGGTGAGAGGGATGCCGCCAGCCGCTGGGGGTCTAGCCGGTCGCCGCCGGGGCTGACGGGTCGTGCTGCCAGAGGCCGAACTCGTTCCCCTGAGGGTCCTTGCAGGTCGCGAACCAGCCCATCCCCGGCACCGCCATCGGCTCGTCGGCCTCGCCGCCAAGCTCTTTCACGCGTGCGGCGCCGGCGTTGATCTGGTCCACGTCGAAGTAGGCCCGCGTTCCTCGCTTGTCGGGCTCCATGTTGGTGATCGCCGCCCCCGTCTGGTCGCTGATCTGTGTCATGTGGTACTCGGACGGGCCGGGGAACTCCTGGAACTGCCACCCGAACAGCGAGCCCCAGAACTCGCGTCCCTTCGCGGTGTCGTCCGCCGGGATCTCGAAATGCACGATCTGACCGGGCAAAACGCCCTCCTCTGCCTCGTCGTTCGGCGGAAGCGCTTGCTCCGCCGCTGTCATCCAATAGACCTGTCGGTCGGGAGGATCTCATCGTTGCCGTACCGGCGCGAGCCCGAGGCCCCTGTCGAGGTTGATCCCGCCGGCTGAGGAATCCGGTGGCGGGCGGCCCTTGGGTCGCCCGCCACCGGAGTGTCGCCGCGCGCTCTACCGGCTGAGGTTGACCGGGAACGAGACGAGGCGGCGAGTGGAGATGCCTCCGAGCAGGCTCTCCCCGGCCTTACGTGCCCGTGCGAAGACGACGAGCAGCTGCTGCCTGGGGGCTGCCGGGAAAGCGACCTGGCGGTTCATGGTCAAGGTCGCCCAACCGTCTGCGCCGGTGGGCTGCTCTGCGACGCTGAACTGGTTGAACGGGACCGCGGTCCCGTAGACAAGTGCTCCGGAGACCGCGCGGCCGCCGCAGGCGGACACGTGGAACCGAACGGTCACGCTCTGCGTCGAGCGCCCGACCGGGGAGGGCGAGATGCTCTGCCCGTCGATCAGGAGCCGCGCCGGTGGTGACACCGATGCCACGGCAATCGGCCCGGTGCCCGCGGGGCAGCCGGTCCCGGTCGGAGGCGGCGGGGCAGCAGCCTTGTCCGCGACCACAGCCGTCGGTGTTGTCGTCCTGGCGGTTGAGCCGTCGCGATTCGTCGCAGTGACGCGAACGCGGATCGTGTTTCCCTCATCCGGGTTCTTCAGCTCGTAGGTCTTTGCGGTCGCACCGCCGATCGCCGAACAGCTACCGCCGTCCTTGTCGCAGCGCTGCCACTGGTAGGCGAAGGTGATCGGCGCGTCGCCGGTCCAGGTGCCGTTGTTGGCGGTCAGGGTCTCGCCCTCCCGGGCTGTCCCCGAGATCGTCGGCGGCGCCGTCGGGACCGGCGCAGCCTGACTGGCCGCCGAGCCGACGCCGGCCAGCGCGACCGCGAAAGCGGCCACGAGCACCAGTACCCCGGACGCGGCGAGCAGTGTCCTCTTCTTCTGCATTAGTTTTCCCCCTCGTTCGTACGTCGACGGATTGCCGTCGATTTAATAGACGCAAATTCGAACTGATTGTTGCGGTAGAGAGAAGATTCACACATTCCGAAAACGGCGCCTATACTTTCCGAACGTAACCTTGCCCAAGACTTGCTCGTATTTTGTGCGAATTCGAGCCGACTTGACACCTTTTCCCGCATCCCGTGTAGGGATCAGGGGACCGTCGTTGAACTGCTACGCGGACGCGCGCCCAGCGATCGTGCCGCAGCGATGAGCGGGGCGCGCGTCCAGCTCTCGGAAGCGCGGAGGAGCGCCCAGCCCGAGCAGCTCTACTCCTGGATCACGACGTACCGGACGGGGACTCCGTCGACGGAACGGTGCGGTGCGGTGTCGGTCGCGGTCGACTCGACGACTCCTTCCTCGTCGTTCGGGCGAACGGCAACGAGGATCTCGTCCGCCGGGAAAGTCGCGAGAGCGTCGCGAATGGCGAGACCGACGTCCGCTTCGCCCGCACGTGCCTCGAGTGTCTCCCCCGGGAGCTGCTCCGCTGTGCGTTCGGCGACTCGTTCTGCCCGGCCGAACGCCTGCTGGTCGTTGGCAAGCCAGTCGAGCACGCCCTGCCGTACCACCGGCACCACGACCTTGATGGTGTCGGCCTCCCCGACATGGGCGCGCAAGACGTCGTCCGCGTGCTCGACGGTGCTGACGATCAAGACGTTCTTGGTCACGGCCGAACCGTACCGCCTGGGAACCGTTGTCGGAGCTGAACTGCACCGAGCAGCCGCTCGGCGACGCGGTTGCGCTTTCAGCCCCCGGGGTAGATGGCGAGGGCGATCTACCATGGAGGCAGATAGAGTGAGCGACAAGAGCGACAAGAGCGACAAGAGCGATCAGGTTGGTGACGCACTCGAGCGGGACTGGGAGCAGACGAAGTCCGATCTGCCGGGCCTCGAGGGGAAGGATCTCGACCAGGACGTGGACGACACAATGAAGCAGGCGACCGGCAAGGAGTCCGTC
>Ga0136620_10000206_pt1 | contig 26401 bp, 17 predicted proteins | sample AntDrymUQ4162106_2_FD_104806 | JGI IMG/M metagenome (GOLD analysis project Ga0136620, IMG submission 104806) | Polar desert sand microbial communities from Dry Valleys, Antarctica - metaG UQ416 (21.06) | ecosystem: Environmental > Terrestrial > Soil > Desert | place: Antarctica: Dry Valley... | reverse complement strand
TCCGCCGCGCGCCCACGCCGCCACCGGTACCGGTGGCGGCGTGGATCAACAAGCCCGACAACGAGGAGGCTGCTCACTAAATTCGAACACCGGCTGTCTCATTCGACTTGACAGGCTCCGCCGCAGTCGGGAGGGGTCCAGCGCGGGGCCGGCGAAAGCCGTCGCCGCTCACTCGGCAAGGCTGCTGGCCATTCACGGCAAGCGGCTCCCAAAGAGGGACGACTTGCGCGTCGTCAGGACTTGCGCAACCTGCGAAAGCGGTCAAGGGACCGGTTCTCGGCCCTCTCCAGAGTATTATGGGTCTTAGGCCTACGCGGTTCCCACTCGAATGGCGGAGACGCAGATTTTTTCCCTTGCGTCGCCGCACAGATAACTGTACCTTACAGGGAACGCTCCGTCGTTCATCTTCCGCCGCCCATCGTTCCAGCCTCCACGACCCGCGTGCCCTCAATTCTAGTCAAACCGTGCCCTCTCCTCGTAACCGCCGTCGGCGATCCTGCGTGGAACCGCCGAGGCCATCGCTGTGCGCCCCCAAGGCCATCGCTGTGCGCCCCCTTGATCCGGAGGCCGCCGTGAGGGAAGCACTTTTCGGAAGCGGGAATTTGGATGTCCGGATGGGTGGACTAAGGGTCCTCTGCTCCGGCTTCCTCGTGCGGTACCCGCTCGGCGGGTATACGTGGCACTACCTTCAGTACCTCGTAGGCCTCCGCCGTCTCGGGCATGAGGTCGCCTACTTCGAGGAGTACGGCTGGCCCGACTCCTGTTACGACCCCGAGCGCGATGACCGCCGACGCCAGCTACGGCGTCGGCTACCTCGAGGCGCTGCTCGAGCAGCATGGGCTCGCCGACCGCTGGTGCTACCTGTCCCAGGACGGGTCCGTACACGGGATGCCCCGGGAGCGCCTGTCGCAGCTCTGCCGCGAATGCGACCTCTATCTCGATCTCAGCCGGGTCAACTGGATCCCCGAGCTTGGCGAATGCCCTCGCAGGGTCCTGGTCGATACCGATCCCGTGTTCACCCAGATCGGCGCCCACGGGCACGGTCCGCCGCTCTCCACCTACCATGCCCGGTTCACCTACGGCGAGAATGTGCACCGGAACGGGGCCGACATGCCGACCGACGGACTCGACTGGCTTCCGACGCGTCAACCGGTGGTGCTCGACCTGTGGCCGCTCGAGCCCGGCGATTACACGGCGCCGATCACCACGGTCTTCAACTGGCTCGGCTACGGCGAAAGCGAACACCACGGACGCGTCTACGGACAGAAGGACCGCCAGTTCGTACCGTTCTTCTCGCTGCCCCGGCAGCGGGCGTAGATATGCAGATCGCCCTGAACGCTCCCCCCGAGGTCCATGGCCACCTGCTCGAGGGCGGATGGAGCATCGTCGACGCCGGCGCAGCCACCAGAACTCCCGACGCGTACCGGGACTACCTGCGCCGCTCTTGTGCCGAGTTCTCGGTCGCCAAGCACGCGTACGTCACCACCCAGTGTGGCTGGTTCAGCGACCGTAGCGCCGCGTATCTCGCCACGGGGCGCCCGGTCATCCTCGAGGACACCGGCTTCAGCAACTTCTTGCCCTGCGGAGAGGGTCTCCTCTCCTATCGAAGCCGGCATGAGGCGCTGGCGGCAATTCGAGCGGTCAAAGAGGGCTACGCCGCTCACTGCCAGGAGGCGCGGTCGGTCGCAGTGAACCACTTCGACGCCGACAGAGTGTTGAGCGAGCTACTCGAGCGCAGCCTGTGATCTCGGACGCCGTGCCCGCCGTCGCCGGCGTCCGTGAGCTCGAGTCGAGCGCCGAGACCCGATCACCCCGGCAACTAAGCGGCAGGGTGTTGACCGACGGCAAGCAATTCGCCGTCGGGGGGGAGCGGTTCCGCTTCCACGGGGTCACCTACGGGACGTTCAAGCCCCGTCATGAGGACGGCTGTCGCTTCCCGACTTGCGCTCAGATCGAGGCCGACTTCAGGGCGATGCAGGAGGTCGGGTTCACCGTAGTGCGAACGTACACCTCTCCGCCGGACGAGATGCTGCAGCTGGCCCGCGAATCGGGGTTGCGGCTCCTCTCCGACGTGTTCTACCCCGACTGGCGCTACCTCCTCGGTGCCTCCGGGCGCGAGCAGCGCGAGATTGGCCGGAAGGCCAGGGCAGTAGTGCGGGCGGAAGCCCGTCGCTTGGCCGGGGAGGAGTCGGTGCTGGCGCTCTCGCTCGGGACCGAGATCCCTGCCGACGTGATCAGGTGGGTCGGCACGCGCCGCGTCGCGGGGATGATCCGCAACCTGGCTGAAGCGGTGTGGGAGGAGGATCCCGAGCGGCTGGTCACCTACGCGAACTACCCGACGGCCGAGTACCTGCCGCTCGAGTTCCTCGACTTCCTCACCTTCAACGTCTTCCTCGAGCGCCAGGACGACTTCCGCCGTTACCTGACTAGGCTGCACCACTTGGCGGGTGACCGGCCCGTCGTGTTAGGCGAGATAGGGCTCGACGCCGGGACGACGCCGGACGGCGAGCTGCGACAGGCAAGGTCCCTCAACTGGCAGTTGGGAACGGCGCTGGAGCGCGGCATCGCAGGCACGTGCATCTTCGCCTGGACCGATGAATGGTGGGTCGGAGACAGCCCGGTCAAGGGCTGGCATTTCGGACTCACCCAGGCCGACCGCTCGCCGCGAGCGGCCCTTCCCATGGCTCAGCGTTGGAACGGGGCAACCGTTGCCGAGCTCAACCCGCACTGGCCCGCGCTGAGTGTGGTGATCTGCGCCTACAACGCGGCCGACACGCTTGACGAGTGCCTCGACCACGTCGAGGCGCTGGACTACCCGGATCTCGAGATCATCGTCGTGGACGACGGATCCACCGACGACACGGCCGCGATCGGCCGCCGCCACAACCGGGTTCGGCTGGTCGAGATCGAGCACGCGGGCTTGTCCGTGGCCCGCAACGAGGGCTTTCGCGTCGCTCGGGAGGGCCTGATCGCCTACCTCGACTCAGACGCGTATCCCTCGCCCGAATGGCCCTACTACCTGGTTCTCGGGATGGACGGCTCCATGGTAGGCGGCGTCGGCGGGCCGAACGTGCCGCCCCAGGACGACCCTACCGGCGCGCAGCGCGTCGCTCGCGCTCCCGGCGGGCCGGTCCACGTGCTCGTCGCCGACGACCGGGCCGAGCACGTGCCGGGCTGCAACATGGCGTTCTGGAAGCTGGTGCTCGACGAGGTCGGGGGATTCGACCCGATCTACACCGCCGCTGGAGACGACGTGGACCTCTGCTGGAGGATCACCGATCGCGGATGGGAGCTCGGCTTCCATCCCGCCGCCCTCGTCTGGCACCACTCGCGCTCGGGCACGCGCACCTACCTCCGCCAGCAGCGCGGCTACGGGCGAGCCGAGGCGCTCGTCGAGGCCCGGCACCCACACCGCTTCACCGCCGCCGGCACGGCGCGCTGGCGGGGGCGGATCTACAACTCGTTCGCGCCGAGCCTGTCGCGCGAGCGCGTCTACCGCGGCCTATACGGTGCCGCCTCCTACCAGTCCGTGTATCAGGGCCGAGGCGACGGCATGGCTCTCCTGCGGCAGGTCGGCGTGCCGCTCGCCGCGCTGCTTCTGCCCACCGGTCTGCTCGGGCTCGCCTCGCCCCTGCTGGCGGTTCCCGCCCTGCTCGCCTTCGCGTTCCTCTTTGCGCTGTTCCTGGCCGAGGTGCTGCGGGTGCAACCGCCTCGCCATGCCGAGAGCGTCTTGACCTTCCGCTGCGGCGGCGCGCTGCTCAGCGTCCTACAGCCGCTCGCTCGGACGTGGGGCCGCATGCGCAATCGCAATGTCGCCCGCCGCAGTCGCCTGGGGATAACACCGCTGCCAGGCCCCCTCACGCGGGTCGGGCGCGGGGTCGTGCTTCTGCCCGAGGACCGCCCGCGCCAGGAGCTGGCGGCCATCCTCGTGGATGTCCTGCGCGATACCGGTCTGCGGGTCATCCTCCCTTCCGGATGGGAGGACCACGATGCGGGCCTCGTCGGGTCCGCGCTCGTCCGTGCCGAGCTCGTAACGAGCAGCCACCCGCCCGGGTGTGTTCAGATCCGTGTGCGGCGCCGGCTGCGAACGGTCCGTGCCGCGATCCATTCGGCACTGACGGCCGCGGCGCTCACTCGGCCGGCGCTGGCGGGGCTGCTCCTGCTCGTCGGTGCGATCGACGTGGGACGCGGTGTCTGGCGGACTGGGCCGGTCGTCCGGCAGGCGATCGGGAGGGCCGCGGCATGAAGTGGTTGGACTTGAAGGAGTTCGCACTGTCCTTCCGTACCTCAGGCAGCACAAGAAGATCGCCGCTCTCTCGATCGGCTTCATACACTCACTTCATTCATGCCTTTGACGTGTTCCTCGTCGACGCGTCGACGGACCGGAGCAAGGGCTTGCCGGCCTCTCCGCGTTGCGCATCTCGCACCGGCTCGCGGATAAGAAGGTCCGTCTTCGCAATCGCGCGGCTCGTGGTCTACCGGCCGGGCTGGTTGCTCGATCGCGGCAAGTCCAGCCCGCTGGGCGCCGCGCTCGCGGAGCTGTATCTAAGCGAGTGCTACCTCCAGTCCAGCCTCGACGCGCTCCAGGTCCACGGAGGGTACGGCTACATGACCGAGTACGAGCTCGAGCGGGAGGTCCGGGGCGCGGTTGGCACGCGCATCCATTCCGGCACCTCCGATCTCCAGCGCAACATCATCGCCGGCTTCGCTGGGGTATGAGCGACCGCCTGGTCCATGGTCTGCTGGACGCCTCGGCCGAGGCGCATCCGGAGGCGATCGCGCTCGAGGACGCGGAGCGCGGCATCACCTACTCTGAGCTCGTTGTCCGCGCCCGCCGGCTAGCCCATCTGCTCATCGACCTCGGCGTCTCCAGAGGCGACCGCGTGGGGCTCTACCTCGACAAGCAGCTCGAGTCGCTCGTGGGAATCTACGGCGTGCTGGAGGCCGGCGCGACCTACGTCCCGCTCGACCCGCAGGCGCCCCCGGTGCGCCTGGCCTACATCGCCCGAGACTGCGACATCCGCGTGCTTCTCACCGGCCTGGAGAAGGCCGCGAGCTGGGAGGAGCTCGTCGCCGGCGGGGCCCCGCTCGAGTCGCTCGTCGTCCTCAACGACGAATGCCAGGGCACAACGGGTGCCCCAGCTGGCGTGAGTCTGCTCGGCGCCGCGGCGCTCACGGCGCAACCCGAAGCAGCTCCGCGGGTCCACGTGGGGGAGGACCACCTCGCCTACATCCTCTACACTTCCGGGTCGACCGGCAACCCCAAGGGCGTGATGCTCTCCCACCGCAACGCCCTGGCCTTCGTCGACTGGGCGGTCGAGCGCCTCGACGTCCGGCCGGAGGACCGCCTGTCGAGCCATGCCCCGCTGCACTTCGACCTGTCGGTCTTCGACCTCTTCGCTGCGGCCGAGGCGGGCGCGACCGTCGTGCTGGTGCCGCCGGTGGCCTCGATGTTCCCGCCGCAGCTCGCGCAATGGATCGAGGACAACGAGATCTCGGTCTGGTACTCCGTCCCCACGATCCTCAGCATGCTCGCGCTTCGTGGGGGGTTGAATCCCGGGGACCTGCCGCGCGTTCGCACCGTCCTCTTCGCCGGCGAGGTCTTCCCCACGAAGTACCTGCGCACGCTCATGGGCCTCCTCCCGCATGCCCGCTTCTATAACCTCTACGGCCCGACTGAGACCAACGTCTGCACGTACTACAAGGTTCCTCCCCTACCCGAGGAACAGGTCAAGGCGATTCCCATCGGCAAGGCGATCACAGGCGTCGAGGCCTTTGCAGTCACCGACGACATGAGGATCGCCGCGGCCGGTGAGGTCGGCGAGCTATATGTGCGGGGCCCGACGGTGATGCACGGCTACTGGGACGACCCGCAGAAGACGGAGAGCATGCTCGTACAGGAGCCCTTCGGCGGCGACCCCAGGGGAAAGATCTACCGCACCGGCGACCTCGTGCAGGAGGACGAGGACGGGAACTTCCGCTTCCTGGGCCGGCGCGACAGCCAGATCAAGAGCCGCGGTTATCGCATCGAGCTCGGAGACATCGAGTCTGCCCTCGTCGCCCACCCGGGGGTCGTCGAGTGTGCTGCCGTTGCTATCCCGGACGGGTTGGTTACGAACAGGATCAAGGCGTTCGTCGTGGCGCGCGAGGGCGTGCAAGCGGCGGAGCTGTTGCGATTCTGCGGCGACCGGCTCCCCGCCTACATGGTGCCCGAGTCGCTCGCGCTCCGGCCGTCGCTGACGAGGACCTCGACGGGGAAGGTCGACCGGCAAGCGCTCAAGAAGGCGGCGTAGCCTTTGCGTGGCCGCTTCGCCACGACTGCTAAGGGCGTGTGGCCGGTCGGGTTGACCTCGCTCGTCGCATTCTGCGACAATCGGCGCACTGCTCGTTGGGTGAACAGCGCGCGAGCCTGGAGCTCGGAGGGGCCTGCCAGTCAAGTGCGGCTGGGGCTTCGAAGCACCCTGGCTGTGGGCGAGATCCGGGTCATAGATTGAGGAGGTCGCCGGTGGCGGAGCAACGAGCCGATTTCGACGTCATCGTGATCGGAGGAGGGCCGGCGGGCTCCGTGCTCGCCTCCCTGCTGGCGCAAGGAGGGTATCGGTGCCTCGTGCTCGAACGTGACATCCACCCACGCGACCACGTGGGCGAGTCGCTGACCCCCTCGACGAACCCGATCTTCGCCAAGATCGGCTTCCTGGAGAAGATGGAGGACGCCGGGTTCGTGCACAAGCCGGGGGCGTGTTGGACGGCGCCCAGGTCACGCCCCGGAAAGTTCGTCGCCATCAGTCTCGGCGAGTTCCCCCCGCCCGGAGCCACGCAGGCCTACACGTACAACGTCGAGCGCGACGTGTTCGACACCATGCTGATCCGCCACGCCCACGAGCTGGGCACCAAGGTCGTACAGGGGGCGACCGTGCAGAAGGTCCTGTTCGACGGAGACAGGGCGGTCGGCGTGAGAGCCAGGATCGCAGACGGCTGGCAGCGCGACCTGTCCGGACGGATGATCGTCGACGCCAGCGGTCGGCGCTGCCTTCTGGCGAACCAGCTGGGGTTGAAGCAGAAAGACCCGCACTTCAACCAGTTCGGCATCTACTCCTGGTTCAGGGGGGTCGAGCCCAACCCGTCCGGGTACGAGGGCTTTCTCTTCCTCCACTTCCTCGGCCTGGAGCGGGCCTGGGCCTGGGAGATCCCCATGCGGGGCGGCGTCTGCTCGGTCGGCATGGTCACTGACAAGGCCGACTTCAAGGGGTCCGGGAGCACCCATGAGGAGTTCTTCGAGTCGCTCGTCGGTCGCAACCGAACCCTGGCCCACAACATGAGGAACGCGGAGCGCATACGTCCCTGGTGGCTGGAGGGCGACTACACGTACAAGATCGATACGCTCGCCGGCAAGGGGTGGCTGCTCATCGGCGATGCCCTGCGGTTCGTCGATCCCATCTTCTCCACGGGCGTGGACGTCGCCGCCTACTCCGCGAGCTATGCCTTCGACGCCATCGACGAGGTGTTCCGCGGCAGGGACGAGAGCTTGGCCCTCGAAGAATACCAGCGCAGGGTGAGCGACGGGGTAGACGCCTGGTACGACCTGATCGCGCTCTTCTACAAGCTCCAGAACCTGTTCACTCTGTTCGCGATCAAGAACGAGTACAGGGAGAGGGTGGTGCGGATCCTCCAGGGCAACCTCTACATGCCGGAGTCGCTGGAGCGCGCTCGGGAGATGATCTCCCTCATGGAGGAGACCTACGACAGGGTCATGGCGCAGCCGGCGAACCTGCTCCACCCTGGAGCTCTGGCCCTACAGGCGAAAGCCGCCCCGACCGGGGCGGAGCCCGCGCTGGCGACGGCGGTCGACGGGGCCCGCTGAGCTCGAGTCGACCCAGCCGGCGCGTCGAGCGGCGTTCGGAGAGGCGGAGGTTGCGCGTGGAGCAACGAAGGCTCGACGGAAACCGGGACTTGATGACGCCGGTCATGGGAAGCGATCACCCGGCGCAGGTGATCCGCGACTACCTGGAGGGCCACGGCGGGAGCGTTGAGGTGCATGTCGATGAGATCGCCAGGGCGTGGCGCGTGGAGGGCCTGGGCGATCAGGACCGCGCGCGCATCTCCGCGGCGCTCGCCTCCGCCGGAGTTGAGACGGACCCGCCGCTGCTCGAGGCGGACGATCACGCGAGGGTCACGGTCAGCCTGGCGCGGCCCGCGCCCTCGGCGACGAGCGAGAGCGCCGCGGAGCTGCTCCCCGAGGCGCCCCCGGGCGAGCGGGCGCCGAGCCCGCCTGCTCCTTCCGTGGCGCCGCGAGGGGGGCTCGCCCGCAGGCTGCTGAATCCCGTGCTCGGACGGCGAAGGCGAAGCAAGCCGCCCCCCAGTCGGGGACACGTCTCCAGGCATCTTCGCCGGCTCTTTCCGTTCGTGCGCCCGCACTGGAAGCTGGCCGTCGCCCTGTTCTCGGTGATCGGCTTCGCCGTCCTGGCCGGGCTCGCGGCTCCGTGGCCGCTCGCGTTCGTCATCGACACGGTCATCGGCGACAAGCCGGTGCCGCCAGTGCTCCAGCCGGTCCTGGGAGGCCTCGGCACGTACGCGCTGCTCGCGGTCGCCGCCGCCGGTGGGCTGGTGCTCACCGCGCTCGCCCACGGCTTGGCCGTCGTCGACGACTACGTTGGTACGAAGCTCAACGTCCGCCTGATTCTCGACCTCCGGAGCGCCCTCTATCGGCATCTCCAGAAACTTTCGCTCGGGTTCCACGACCATGTGCCCACCGGTCAGATCATGTTCCGGCTTACCCAGCAGGCGAACGCGATCGGATTGATCGTGCTCGCGTTCCCGCCGCTCGCACAGTCTCTTCTCGCGGTCGTCGGCATGTTCACCATCGCCGTCTTCATCGACTGGCAGCTTGCCCTGATCTCGATCGCGGTTCTTCCCCTGCTCGTCTACTCCGCTCGCTACTACGCGAACCGGGTCGAGCCGCGCGTGTACGAGGTCCGCAACCTCGAGGCTCGATCCCAGTCGATCATGTACGAAACCGTCTCGATGATTCGCGTCATCCTCGCGTTCGGCCGCGAGCGTGACGAGCACCGCCGCTGGCGTGCCCAGGCTGAGCTGGCAAACAACGCCCGCGTTCGCCTGACCCTCTCACAGACGCTCTTCTCGCTCGCCGTTGCCACGATCACCGCCGCGGGGACTGCGCTCGTCCTCGGCCTCGGCGCCCTCAACGTGCTCAGGGGACGGTTGACGGTGGGCGAGCTCGTGGTCCTGCTCGGTTACATCGCCGCGATCTACAAGCCGCTGGAGCAGGCGACCGCCACGTTCACCCAGCTCCAGCAGCAGTTCATCAACTTCGAGGGGGCCCTCGACCTGCTCGACACGCCTCAGGACATCGAGGATGCCCCGGATGCCGTCGCCGTCGGGACCGCCAGGGGGCAGGTCGCCTTTGACAAGGTGCACTTCGAGTACGTGAGCGCAAAGGGCGCGGCGCTGCCGGGAGCGGAGCGCCGAGACTCCGACCGTGCGGCACCCCCGCTCCTGGCGGGCGCGTCCTCGAGGGCAAGGCAGTACCTCGAGCATCCGGAGCTCGCGCCGGTCTGGGAGAAGGCGCGCGAGCTGGGCCTCGAGCTGGACCAGTCGATCAGCCGGGAGGCAGCTCTGACGGACGTGTCGTTCGAGGTGCAGCCCGGCGAGCACGTCGCCATCGTCGGTCCGACGGGCGCGGGCAAGACGACGCTCGTGAACCTGATGATGCGCTTCTATGACCCGACGCGGGGAGCAATTCTCCTCGACGGGCTCGACCTACGCCGGCTGAAGGTCACCTCGCTGCGCGAGCAGATCAGCGTCGTGATGCAGGAGCCAATGCTGTTCGCCGGGACGATCGTGGACAACATCCGCTACGCCAAGCCGGATGCGCCCCACGCGGATGTGGTGGCGGCCGCCGAGGCCGCGAACGTTCACGACTTCATCTCGGGCCTCCCGGAGGAGTACGAGACGATCATCGGCGAGGGAGGGTCCCAGCTCTCCGGCGGCGAGCGGCAGCGCATCAGCGTGGCGCGCGCGTTCCTGAAGGACGCTCCGATCCTCGTGCTCGACGAGCCCACGTCCTCCATCGATTCACGGACGGAGTCGGTGGTCCTGGCGGCTCTCGAGCGCCTGATGGAGGGCCGGACGACGTTCACGGTCGCGCACCGGCTCTCGACGGTCCGGCGAGCGGACTTCATCCTCGTTCTCGACCATGGGCGGCTGGTGCAGCAGGGCAGTCACGGGGACCTGCTTGCCGAAAGGGGCCTCTACAAGCAGCTGCACGACGCCCAGTTCGGGCTCGGTCCGGTGGACGCCTTCGAAGCGAGCGACGGCGCCGGCGTCGAGACCTCCATTCCCCCGGGGTTCCTGGTATTCGGCAAGCTCCTGGTCGCAGCACTCGCCACGCTGCTCGAGGAAGGATCCGATCGACACCTTCAAGCTGTCGTAAAGAATATGCCGAAGCGCTGGCGCCCGCCGACCTTGTGGTCGCTCATCGGTGCCGTGCTGGCGGTCCTGCGGGACGACTCGGACATCCCGTTGCGGCGGCTCAGCGCCCATCGGGAAGACCCGAGACGGGAAGTGAGGACGATCGCGCAGGTGGCGGCGAGCCTGCTCCAGAGTCGCGAGAGCCTCCGCTCTATCTCGGAGCGCCTGGAGCGAGCTCAGGGGACCCGCCCACAGCAACCGCTGGAGCCGGAGCTGGTGCTGCGCGAACCCTGGACGCAACTCACGGTGGCTGCCCCGGAGGCGGGAGAGACGCTGAGAAAGGTTCTGCCCACCGAGGAAGCTGGCGCCGCGATCCAGCCGTGGCTGAAGGTCGCCCCAGACGGCAACGCACCGGAGAAAACCTGATGCCCGTGGCCATCGTCGGAATGCACCGGTCGGGGACCTCGATGGTGGCGCACATACTCAGCGAGGCGGGGCTCTACCTCGGCTCTCCGGACGTTCTCTACCCGGGTACCTCGGACAATCCCAACGGGTACTGGGAGCACATCGGGTTCCACCGCGTGAACGAGTCGGTGCTCGCGGAGCTCGGCGGGGGGTGGGACAACCCCCCGGCGGTACCCGAGCGGTGGCGCGACGATAGTCGGCTTCGCCACTTCACGGATGAGGCCGAAAGGCTCGTCGGCGAGTTCGACGGAAAGGATCCATGGGGCTGGAAGGACCCGAGGACGAGCCTGACGCTTTCCCTCTGGATAGACCTCATCCCGGATCTCAGGGTCCTGGTATGCGTGCGGAACCCACTCGAGGTCGCCCTCTCCCTCAATCGACGCGGCATGTTCTCGTACTCGACCGGGCTCGCACTCTGGCGGACCTACAACGAGCGCATCCTCGATGCGTCGAGCGCCGAAAACCTGATCGTCACGGATTACAGCGCCTATTTCCCGGAGCCGACGGCCGAGTTGAGGCGGGTCCTGTCCCTGCTCGACTTCACCGTGCCGCCCCAGAAGCTCGAGGCCGCCGCGGCGGTGCACCGCGGGTCGCTCCGGCACGGACGCTACGACGTCCAGGACCTCAGCGAGGCTCGCGTGGCGCCCGACATCGTGGAGTTCTACACCTGGCTGAGGGCCCAGGCCGGGGAGAGAAAGGCCTCGGCACGCGCTCCCAGGCCATCCACCGCCGCCGGACCGCCCGGCCGCCTGGTGGACGAGCGTGCCGTGGAAGCCGACCTGACCCGGCGTCACGTCCGCGCTCTCGAGGAGGAGGTCGGGAGGCTACATGAGCTCGCGACCAGTCGGGGAGAGGAGCTGTCCCAGGCTCAGGCGCGGGAGGCTGAGCTCGTTCGCGAGATCGGGCTCTTGCGCGAGCGCGTCGAGGGGCAGGAGCGGGTCATCGAGCGAATGAGCGACCTCCACGAGTCCTTCTACATGCTCGAGACCGCGGTCGTCGAGAGCTCCCCAGGCGGCGCCGAGACCTACGCGAGGCAGCTCCGGTGGATCAAGGAGGTCGTCCGTCGCGAGACGCCGGTGGGGGCCGCTCTGGCCGTCGTCAGCCGGGGCGACGAACGCCTGGCCGGCCTCTACGGCCGGCGCGTTCTGCACTTCCCGCAGACCGGTGACGGTATCCCCGCCGGCCGCCATCCGGCGTCCGGCCTGGCGGCCATCGCCCATCTCGAGGCGGTGCGAGCGAGGGGGGCGGACTACTTCTTGCTGCCCGCCCTGGAGCTCTGGTGGCTCGATCACTATCCCGAGCTACGCCGGCATCTGAGCGGTCGCTACCGGGAGGTGGCCCGAGAGAGCGGCGCCTGCCTGCTGTTCGCGCTGAACGGACCGCTCGACGCGCGGACGCGCGGGCGGCGGGACGCGCTCGAGCTCGCCGACGCCGTTCGCGTGGAGGTGGGACGTGCGCCGTCGGTCCTGGATTGGGACAGCGGCATCGGGCTCGCGGACGCGCTTCCGGGGACAAGCATCCTCGCGGAGACCCCGGAGAACGGCCTCCCCTACCCGGACGGGAGCGTCGACGTCGTCGCGCTGGCACAGCCGGCGCCGGGCGCCTCGGCCGAGGCGGAGCGCGTCGCGAGCGCAGCGGTGATCGCGTTCCCAGTCGATGCGGACGGCGACGGAGCGGTTCAACTTCGGTTGAAGGAGCTCCCGATGAGCGCGCTCGAGCTGCGCGGCGTCGCGATCGTAGTGACCTGCCCGGGTGGCGGGCCGGAGGCGGAGAGCTGCCTGGCGGCGCTGGACGAGACGCTCCCCCGGGAGTTCGGCGGCGAGATCCTCCTCGTGGAGGGCGCGCCGACGGGCGCGACCGCTGACGCCCTCCGCCGGTTCGCGGAGGGTCGCGAGCGCGCGACGGTCGTCGAGCGCCCGACGGCAGGTGGGCCGCTGGAGGCCGCCAACCTGGGGGCGAAGGCGGCGAGCGAGGACACCCTGGTCTTCCTCGGCGACGGGACCCTTCCCTTGCCCGGATGGCTGCGGCCGCTGCTCGAGGCGCTGAGGGACCAGCCGCACGCCGGCGCCGTGGGCGGTCGCCTTGTGTTCCCGGACGGCAGCCTCTTCGAGGCGGGAGGGGCCGTCTTCAGCGATGGCTCCGCGCTGAGGTTCGGACACGGCGAGCCCAACCCCGAGGGCGCCCTCTTCGACCACGTCCGGAAGGTCGACTACTGCTCGCGGCTTCTGCTCGCGACACCCCGCCGCCTGTTCCTCGAGCTCGGCGGCTTCCATGAGCGCTATGCGGCGGACGTATTCGCAGACGTCGACTACTGCCTCTCCCTGCGCCGGCGCGGGACCCACGTCTACTTCCAGCCGCTGAGCAGCGCCGTCCGGCTCGTGGCTGGCGACACCGACGGGTCGGCGCGCGGGCGGGTCCAGGAGCCAGATCCGAGCTTCGTGAAGCGCTGGAGGCCGACGCTCGAGGACCAGCCCGGTCGCCCGGAGGCGTTCGACATCGACGCGCTGCACGCTCTGGCCGCCGGGCGAGCTGAGTTTTGAAGGTCGAGGTCAGCGACCGACGCCGGGCCCTGGTGTTCGGCTACGGAGTGCCCGGGCGAGGGCGCGACGGCGGCTCGCAGCGCCTGCTCGACTTCGTCCGCTTCCTCCTCGACGACGGGTGGAGCGTCGGCCTCGTGACGGCCACGCCGCTCCGGGATCCCCACGAGACGCGCGAGCTTCACGGGGCTGGAGTTCCGGTCTACGACGGCACGACGGCGGAGCTCGAGACGGTCCTCAGGGAGGGCGCCTACCAGCTCGCGATCTGTGCGCCGTGGCAGGTCGCCGAGTTGTACCTCGCGACGATCCGCCGCATCTCGCCGGGGACGGCGGTGATCGCCGACTGCCCGAACCTCCAGCTCGTCGAGGCCGCGCAGGGGATCCTGGGCACGGGGGAGGACGCCGGTCCGGCCCATCACCTCGGGTCGGAGTACGGCTCCGAGCTGACGGGGGAGCTGAACGTCTTCGCGACGGTCGACGGGGTCCTCACCGCCTCGGCCGCCGACGCGACCCTCCTCAACGCCCTCCTCGGTGACGACCGGCTGGCGTCGTGCGTGCCCGACGCGGAGCCGGCGACGGTCGCCGAGACGCCGTTCGCCCGGCGAAAGGGCATCGTCGTACCGGTGGCGGACAGCAATCACGTCGACGCTCCGGACCACCTCTGCACGGACATCGTGCCGCTGGTCGACGAGGGTCTCCTCAGCCGGCATCCCATCTCGATCGTCAGGCAAGGGAGCGAGCGATCGAGCGATCCCGCGCAACGGCATCGCCACGCGTTCATGCTCGACGGGGTGCCGTCGCTCCTCCCGTTCCTCGAGCGCGCGCGTCTCACGGCGATGCCGCTGCGCTCGGGCGCCGGCCCGAGCCGCGAGCTCATTCAAGCCCTCCTGGCCGGAACTCCCGCCGTCGCAACGAGCGAGGCGGTGCGTGGGACCGGCCTGCGAGACGGCGAGCAGGTGGTCGTCGCCGACGATCCCTCGTCCTTCGCCGAGGCGATCGGGCGGATCGTCGAGGACGAGGCGCTCTGGCGACGGCTGGCACGTGGAGGGCAAGCCCTGATGAGGTCGATCCACGGCCGCGAGGGGGTGAGGACCCGCTTCCTGCGAGCGCTGGACGGCGCCCGAGCGCGGACGGCCGAGAGGCTTCCGCCCGTCGAGGGCAGCCGCGAACGCTTCGACCTCCGCATGCGCCGCCGGCGCAACGACGACCTGCTACCGACGATTCGGGAGGTGGTACGGGCTGTGGTTCCCGCGGGGGCGCGCGTGCTCGTCGTGAGCGAGGGCTCGGACGTCCTACTCCGCCTCGGTATCGAACGCCCGGCGCACTTCCCTTACGGAGCGAGCGACAAGGAGCCGGGACCGCGTCCGTCCGACAGCGAGGAGGCGATCGCGCTGCTGGAACAAGAGATCCGGGCGGGCGCCGAGTATCTGCTCGTTCCCGCCACGGCCTCCGCGTGGCTGAGCTCATACCCCGGCTTCGCCGACTACCTGCGCGAGCGCTTCTCGACTCAGGAGGAGGGACCCTGCATGCTCGTGCAGCTGCGCGGGCTCGAGCCCGAGATAAAGCCCGCGAGGCTGATCGCGTTCTACCTGCCCCAGTTCCATCCGATACCGGAGAACGACGAGTGGTGGGGGCAGGGCTTCACCGAATGGCGGAACGTCGCGCGCGCTCGGCCCCTGTTCGTGGACCACTACCAGCCTCACACCCCCGCCGACCTGGGCTTCTACGACCTGCGCCTGGCCGAGACGCGCGAAGCGCAGGCGCGGCTCGCGTCGGAAGCGGGGATCGAGGCGTTCTGCTACTACCACTACTGGTTCCACGGCAAGCGCCTGCTCGAGCGTCCGTTCGAGGAGGTCCTCGCCACGGGCCGTCCCGACTTCCCCTTCTGCCTGTGCTGGGCGAACGAGCCCTGGTCCCGCCGGTGGGACGGAAGCGAGGAGGACGTCCTCCAAGCCCAGGCCTACAGCCCCGAGGACGACCTCGAGCACATCAGATGGCTGGTGCCCGCGCTCCGCGATCCCCGGGGGCTCACCGTGGAGGGCAGGCCGGTCTTCCTCGTCTACCACGCGAGGGCCCTGCCCGACGTCGCGCGGACGGCGGACCTCTGGCGCCAGGAGGTCAGGAAGGCCGGCCTACCCGGCCTCTACCTGATCGCCGTCGAGACCGACCGCGACAGCGGCTGGGACGTGACCGACCTCGGGTTCGACGCCAAGGTCCGGTTCCAGCCGCAGTTCTCGGTCCTGCAGACGCTGGCGCAAAAACCGGTCGAGGCCGTCGAGGGACTCCGCGTCTGGGACTACGAAGAGGCATGGAGGGGGCTGACGAACCCCGATCCAGTCTCCTACAGACGCTTCGAGACCGTCTGCACGGGTTGGGACAACTCCCCGAGAAGGAAGGAGCGCGGCTGGGTCCTGCACGACTCCAGCCCCGAGGCCTACGGGTGCTGGCTCGGGGAGGCGATCGGCAGAGCGCAGGAGCATCGACCGGAGGAGCGGCTCGTGTTCGTCAACGCGTGGAACGAATGGGCCGAGGGCGCGCATCTCGAGCCCGACCGGCGCCACGGGCACGGATACCTCGACGCCACCAGGACGGCGTTGCAAGCCGCCGGGCGCCCTCGACGTCATCCTGACGCGCCTGGCCCGACGGACGAGGCGGTCGCCTCCACGGTCGAGCTGACCGGCGAGGGAGCCGCGGAGGCCGACGTGGCTGCCACGGCCGCACTGCGAGCCCGGGCGATCGCCTTTTACCTGCCCCAGTTCCACCCCACACCCGAGAACGACGAGTGGTGGGGCCCCGGCTTCACGGAGTGGACGAACGTCGTCCAGGCAAAGCCGCTATTCGACGGTCACTACCAGCCGCACATGCCTTCGCACCTCGGCCTCTACGACCTGCGCGTACCGGAGGTCCGCGAGGCTCAGGCCGAGCTTGCCCGCAGCCACGGAATCGAGGCCTTCTGCTACTGGCACTACTGGTTCGCGGGAAGGCAGATCCTCCAGCGGCCATTCGAGGACGTGCTCTCGAGCGGCCAACCGGACTATCCGTTCTGCCTGGCCTGGGCGAACGAGTCGTGGTCGAGGAGCTGGCTCGGCGACAGCCGGGACCTGCTCGTCAAGCAACGCTACTCGGCGGAGGACGACCGCGAGCACGCTCGGTGGCTCCTGACCGCCTTCGCCGACCCCCGTTACCTGCGCGTCCGCGGTCGGCCGCTGTTCCTGATCTACCGGCCCAAGGATCTTCCGGATCCGCGAAGGACCACCGACACGCTCAGGACCGAGAGCACGCGCGCGGGACTCCCCGAGCCGTTCGTGCTCGGAGTCAACGCGTGGGGGGGCGCGGACCACCGGATCCTCGGGTTCGACGGCATCGTCAGCTTCGAGCCGCAGCTATCCGCCCTCGGCGACCAGACCGGCGAAGGCCTCAACATCTATGATTACGCTGAGGCCCGTGCTCGTATGTGGGCGGTTCGTGATCTCGCAGCGTACCCCTCGATCGTCGTGTCGTGGGACAACACGCCGAGACGCGGCCTTGCCGGAACGGTGTTCACAGGTGCCACGCCGGCGGCGTTCGAACGGGGGGTCCGCGAAATCGTGGAAAGCACCTTGGCTAGGCCTCTCGACGACCGGCTCGTGTTCATCAACGCCTGGAACGAATGGGCCGAGGGAAACCACCTGGAGCCCGACGAGAAGCACGGCCTGGGCCACCTTGAGGCCGTGCGCGGGGTGCTGGCCACTGCCCCCCGTCAGTCCAGCGAGCGCATGCGTGTGGGCGTTTGACGTGGAGCGCAGCTACCGAGATCGTCGCACGGCGGACGAATGGGACAGCAAGTGGCGCAGAGCCGACTTCGAGCCGGCCTGGCGGATCCGGTCGATCCCTTCGGAGCTCCGCCGGGCGACGGAGCAGGGGTGGTTTCCGCCCGGTGGATCGGTGCTCGACATCGGCTGCGGCAGCGGCGAAACCACCCGCTGGCTCGCGGAGCAGGGGTACACGGCGGCGGGCATCGACTTCTCCCGAGCCGCCATCGCGAGAGCCAAGGCCGCCGGGGACCTGCCCCACTTGACGTTCGAGATCTTCGACATCGGCCGCGGAGCGCCGCGCACGTCCGAGTTCGATGCGCTCCTCGACCGAGGATGCCTGCATACCATCGGGGAGGATCGCCGCGCGGCCTACGTTCGGAACGTGGCCACAGCCGCTAAGCCTGGAGCGCCCTTCCTACTTCTCGTCCCCCATCCGCCTAGACGCAAGGACGAGTGGATTCGGTATCTTCAGGAGCTGCTCCGACCCGCGTTCGCCATCGAGCGAGTCACCGAGACCGTGTTCGACGGACACTTCGCACCAAACGCCGGAGCCGTTCAGCGCGGAGTCGCGTTTTGGATGACAAGACACCACACCCTCGAGACAGAAGGGATCAGCATGCCGGTCGAGACGGAACTTGAGCACATCCAGGAGCAGCTTCGCGCACACATCATGTCGCTATGGCTCGCCGGCGAGGGCGATGGCGTGCTCCATCCCGACGACGACGTCCTGCGCAGCGGTCTCATCGACTCGATGGGGATCATGGAGCTCATCTCCTTCATCGAGGAGAGCTTCGGCGTCGCGGTCGATGACCTGGAGATCGTTCCCGAGAACTTCTGCTCGTTGCGAGCGATGACACGGTTCGTCGCCGGCAAGAAGCAGATTCCCTTCGAGGAAGTCGGCGACCCGCTCGTCGCCGACTTTCGAGGACTCGTCGACGAGAACGTACCCCGGAACGCCGTCGTCCTCGTAGCCAGTCGCGGAGACGAGCGGCTCGTCGAGCTCGGGGATCGGACGGGCTGGCACTTTCCACGCGACGACTCCGGCGACTACGCGGGCTACCACCCCGCCGACAGCGTACAAGCGATCGGCCATGTCGAGGCATTGCGCGGGCTGGGGGCAACGCACATCGGTTTTCCGAGCGGGGAGCTGTGGTGGCTCGACTACTACACCGGCCTACGGGACCACCTCAAGTCGCGGTACCCGGAGATCGCTCGACACGTAGCCGGAGCCCTCTACTCGCTTCGCCCGGACGGAGCCTGAGACGCCTCCATGGCGGACGCGACTCGACTCGAGCCGAGACCGGTGCGAGAGCTCGTCGGCTGGCAGGAGGATCCCGAGGCGCCGGCACGCGCGAAGCCCGTCGCGCTCGCGGACGTCTACCGGATCCCCCTCTTCGCCGCAACGAAGCTTCTGTACGCGGTCGCGCCCATCGCGCTGCTCTTCCGGCTTGCCAACCTGAGAGGAGCCGTCGACTCTGTGCGCTCGCCGCTTCGCGCGGAGCTGCTCGTGTCGCTCGAGCGCCATCTCGGGCCGACCATGTCCGAAGAGCATCTCCGCCTCGTCGCGCGCCGGCACTTCGAGTTCTACTGGCGAGGGCGCCTGGCGAGGATCTGGCCCCAGATCCGGAGCTTCACCGGCGCCGAGGCCGTCGAGATCGAGGGTCTTGACCACCTCGATGACGCCCTTGCCGCTGGAAGAGGAGCGATCATCGTCTCAACGCATTTTGGCCACGCGCGGCTGATAAAGCCGATCCTCAGGCTGCGCAAGCGGGATGCTCTTCTCGTCGGCGTGAGTACGCGCGACACAAAGTTTCGGGACTTTCCGCAGCCGTTCACCCGCTTGGGCGGTTTCGTCCACAAGCGCCTCCTGCGTCTTCCGCCCTGGTCCCGTTACGAGGAGGGGTGGCGGGAGACGGTTGGAGACGATCTCGGGACGGAGATGAACCTCCGTCCCCATCTGGCCGCTCTCCGGAGGAATCAGCTCCTGATCATGCTCGGAGACGGCCGCGGTGCTCACGCCCTGTGGCCGGTCCCGGTCCTCGGCGTGGAGGCATACTTCTCGCCTGGCCCGGTGAGCATCGCGCGGTCGGCCGGGGTACCCGTCCTGCCGGCGTTCGTCGTCGATGACCTCAGGAGGAAGGACCCCGTCGGTCTTCGCCTGGTGATCCACCCGCCACTCGGCCTGCAGGTCAGCTCCGATGCGAGACACGACCTCGAGGTGAACATCCGGCGGTTCGCAGCCGTGTTCGAGGAGCAGGCACGAACCCATCCGCACAATTGGCACTGGACATGGGTCCGAGGAGAGGAAGACAGGCTCGTCCCCTACGTCCGTCAGTTCCGTCGGGTGGGCACCGACCCGGAGACCGAGCCGCCGCGTGGCCGGCAGGTCCCTGACCGATAGGCCGGTCGGCGGCCGCGCCGCGCCCGGCGAGCCGCCGCCCGAAATCCTCGTCGACCTGGCCGATCTCTACCGCGTTCCGCTCTGGATCCTTGCACGGGTCCTCCTCGCGTTCGCTCCCGTTTCGCTTCTCTTCAGGCTCGCGGCCGTGAGGGGGAGCATCGGGTGGTGGTTCTCGTCCGGTTCCGCACAGACCCTCCGAGAGCTGGAGATCCATCTTGGTCACGCGAGGGGCAAGCGCGAGCTGCGCCGCATCGGGCGCCGGCACTTCCAGTTCCTCCAGCGAGAGCGACTAGCAAAGGTCTGGCCCCTGATCCGGGGCTTCGCCGGCGCCGAGGCCATCGAGATCGAGGGACGCCGTCACCTGGACGAGGCGCTTACAGCGGGCCGGGGAGCGATCATCGCCTCGTCGCACTTCGGCTATCCGCGCCTGATTAAGCCGCTCCTCAGCTCGCACGAGTACCGCCCGCAGCTGGTCGGGATGGCGCGTCTCCCCGGGCGCCGGGCCGATGCCGTGCTCGCCCGACCGTTTACGCGGCTGGGACTCTTCGTCTACGCCCGGCTGCTTCGCCTACCGCGCGCCTCCCCTTACGTCGAGAGCTGGAGGCGAGCGGTGGGGGAGGATCTCGCGGCGAAGATCAACCTCCGCCCGCACCTCACCGCTCTCAACAGGAACGACATCCTCGTCATCCTCGCGGACGGAAGGGCTGGACAGGCCCTGCGGCCGATTCCCGTCCTCGGTTGCGACGTGCCGTTCGCACCGGGAACGATGAACATCGCCCGGGCCGCGGGTGCCCCGCTCCTGCCGGCTTTCGTCGTCGACGATCCGCACAGCCGGGATCCGATGAGAGCCCGACTCGTGATCCTCCCGCCACTCGACCTCCAGGTCACCGGCGATGCGAAAGCCGACCTCACCGCGAACCTCCGGTCGTTCGCCGCGGTGTTCGAGGAGCACGTGCGGGCGGCTCCCCACCTCTGGTCCCGCTGGTCGCTGGAATGGCGCAAACGAAGGTACGGTCCGCTTTGGACGCCTCGCCACGGCGCGTGATCGAGTCAGCCGGAGGACCCGCTCACCGCGGACGAGCCAGCGGGGCACGCGGCTTGGGCAGCGCTCGAGTCCCGGGGGTCGCGAAGGAGCGTGCCGGCGGCGGAGACCGTGTTCCCCTTGCGATCGTAGAGCCGCATGGCATCCTCGAGCGCGGCGGTCGCGTCCTCCGTCCGCCCCGCTATGCGGAGCACCTCGGCGAGGTCCACGAGTGCGTCGGCATGGACGTTCGGCGCATCGCAACGCTCGATCATGCTGACCGCCGCCCGCGCGAGGTAACAGGCCTGCTCAGACGCGCCGTTGCGGGCCATGAGCTTGGCGCGAATGCGGCGCCAGCCGACCTGCGCCTTCACGTCGCCGGCGGGAGAGATCGCCTGCGACAGGCGGGCCAGCCTCTCCGCCTCGGCGTACCGGCCGACCCGGTAGAGGGCCTCGGCGAAGTCGCCGACGAAGCTGATCGGCCTCCACGGGCAGCCGTGCTGGAAGCGCGCCACCGCAGCCTCCGCGTCGCCGGCGAGCAGCTCCACGCTGCCGGCGGCCGTCTGCGCGAGGAGCTCCACGTCCGCGAGGTGGCGGGTCGGCGGTGCGGCCACCGCGCGCTCGCAGATGCCCCGGGCCTCCTCGAACCGGCCCGTCGCGGCGAGCAGCTCCGCGAGCACGACCTGGGTCACCGCGGGGCTCTTTCTCCCGCTACCGATGAGTGCCCGGCACCCTTCGATGCCGTCGTCCACCGGGTGCGACCCGGCCAGACTGAAGCACTGCGCGAGCTGGATGGAGATCCGGTCGGTGAGGCGGTCCGAGCCGACGTGCCGCGCGTGGCTGAGCGCGCGCCCCAAGGCCTCGTGCTGGGCGCCGTTCCCGAACGACTGACGATGAATCTCCGCCGCCGCGAGCCAGGCGTTCGCCAGCCCGAAGTGGTCCTGCTCCGTCTCGAGGGAGGGGAGGACCTCCGCCAGCAGCCGGTCCACGACGTCACCGTCGTCGACGGTCGCCGGCTGGTCGTCCGCCGACTCGAGCCGCTCATAGAGCCCGGAGCTGAAGACCCATTTGTACTTCTCATAGACCGCCTGCTCCGCAGCCGGGGTGTAGTACCGGGTGAACGAGTCGTGCTCCGAGCGGTTGTGGTGGTGGACCGCGGTCGGGCCTGCGTCGACCCCTGCGGCTTCGAGGCATTCGGCAAGCTCGGCGTCGATGTTTTCGAGCCTCACGATCCGCAAGTTCGCCGGTACCGCGCCGTCGAGGAGGAAGTAGGTCTCGATCGGCCGCGTGCCGTGCGGCCGGCTGTACCGAGCGAACAGCTCGAAGTCACCGGCGAGCGCGAGCGCCTGCTGAGCTCCGTGGTTGTAGCTCTCGAGGTCGCCTCGAAGGAAGGAGTACCGCGAGACCTCGAGCTCGTACGGGTTCCTGATGCAGGCGACCACGACTGGAAGCTCCTCGAGCTTGACGTCGTGGCGCGCGAGAACTACTCGGGCCTCCTCGAGAGTCTCATGAGCGACCCCAGGGAAGCGATGCACTCCGTCCGGGATCACGGCCGGGTGGTCGGCGGGCAGCGAGTAGTAGACGGGCTTCGGAAGCACATCCATCAGGCAGTGCACGATCGAAGTCCCGCCCGCCTTGGGCACGTGGAGGAAGAGCAGGCGATCGGAGAAGATCATCTCGAGCCCGCCCCGCGTTCGGCTGGAGCGGGCCAGCGCATGAGCCTATCGTATCCGCGGACGTGTTCCCCTACCACATGCGCTTGAGTCCCCGGCGTCGTCGCACGTTCGCGTTCGCGTTCGTCTGCCACGGGGGACCCCTCGAGCCGATGGCCGCGCTGCTCGCGGCGTCCCTACGCCGGCATGCCCCACGCGGAGCGCAGCTCGTGGCCGCGGTCCCCCAGCCCGCTGAAGTCTGGGGCGAGCTAGCCCCCGAGACCCTTACCGCGCTCGGCCGTCTCCGCGTGCGGATCGAGCCGATCGCCGTCCCGTTCGGACCGGAGCGAAGCCATGCGAACAAGATCGGGGCGTTGCGCGTCACCGTTGCGGCCGACCGGCTGGTCCTCGTCGACACGGACATGCTCGCACTCGCCACGTTCCGGGACCAGCGGCCCTTCGACGCGGCGGTCGCTGCCAAGCCCGCAGACCTCCAGGCATGGACCCATGACGTCGAGATCTGGCGTGCGACGTTCGCGGCGGGTGGCGTCCGGCTCCCCGAGAGTCGCGTGCTCACGACCGTCTCAGGCGAGGAGACTCCTCCGTACTTCAACTCCGGCATGCTCGTCGTGCAGCGCCCGGCCGAGCTAGCGGACCAGTGGGAACGGTGCGCTAACGCGCTCTGGGACACGGACCTGCCCTCGGGCGTGTGGTCCGACCAGCCCGCGCTCGCCGTCGCGCTCAGGGCGACCGGGACCACGGTCGCGACCCTTGGCGACGAGCTGAACTTCCCCGTGCACATGCGCCCCCTACCCCGCGACCAGCCGCCGGCCCTCGCCCATTACCACCGACCATCCGTGGTCGAGATCGAGCCACGGCTGCGGGCCTGCGTCCACGACCTCATGGCCCGCCATCCGCCTCTGGCGCGGCTGCTGCGCTCCCGGCCCGAGTGGAACGGCGTCGTCGCCGCGGCGCCGCCGGCTCGGCGTCGGCGGCGGCACGCGTCGCCGCGGCGCGACATCCTGATCACGGGCATCTCGGGCAGCGGCACGAGCCGCCTCTGCCGGCTCTTGCGCCGCTATCCGGACTGCGTAGTGGTCATGGACCCGCCGGAGGTCTCGGCTGCGCTCGACACCCAGCGGGTGCCGTGGGCGATTCCCGCCTACATGCAGCGCACGCGGCTGGCCGTCGCGGGCTGTGAGGAGGTGGCGACCGGCGTGGTCGGCGGGCGGCCACCGATCGACCCGCTCGCCGTGCGGCCGGCGAATTCCCCAGGCGCCGCCGCCCCCGACCGGAATGCCGCCCGAGCGGCCAACCCCGATCATGTGCTCGCGATCGAGAGCGTCCCGGCGCTCGCCCGGCTCGAGGCCGTCCGACCGTTGATTCCCGACGCTCGGATCGTGCTGTGCGCCCGCGATCCCTATGGCGCGATCGCGTCATGGAAGCGCACCCTCGCCCAGCCGGGCGAGCGCGGCGGCGACGCGCTCGGCCTCCCACGGCATGACCATCCCTTGCTGCCGGCGCGCGATCGGGAAGAGCTGGCCGCCATCGCGGCGTGCTCCGACGACGCCGAGCGCCGCGCGCGCTGGTGGGCCTGGTCCGCGCGCCGCCTGCTCGAGCACCGCGACGGGGCGGTGCTGGTTGACCACGAGGAGCTCGTGCGCGATCCGCGCCCGTGTCTGGCGAGGGTCATGCCGGGACTCGCCCCCGGCGCCCCCCCGGCCGGCCCAGGACCGCCAGCCGCGCCGCCCCAGCGGCATGTGCTCGACGATCGCGATCGCGAGGTCATCGGTGGCCTGTGCCTGCCGCTGGCTCGCGAGCTGGGCATCGCGGTGCGCACCGATCCCTGACGGGCCGAGCGTCAGCCTGGCGGATATCATCGTTGTGGCGCACACGCACGTCGCCAGCGACGCCGGTCCCGCCTCGAGTTGCCAGAACGTCAAGCCGTCTTCCCGTTCTTCGTTGGGTGCCCGCGCTCCGGCACCACGCTCCTGCGCGCGATGTTCGACTCCCACTCCCGCCTCGCGATCCCCGGGGAGTCCCACTTCATCGTGACGATGGCCCGCGCGCGCCAGCGCTATGAGCGGCCAGGTGGCCCTGTCGCTCGCGCCTTCCTCGACGACGTCCTCGCCAGCGAGCGCTTCCAGAAGTGGCAGCTTCCCGACGCCGCGGTCCGCCAGGCACTTGCCGACAGCGAGCCGGCCTGCCTCGCCGACGCCATCCGCACGCTGTTCGGCGCGTACGCGGCCCACCGCGGCAAACCGCTCTACGGCGACAAGACGCCGGGCTACGTTCGCAACGTTCCGGTTCTCGCCGAGCTGTTCCCCGAGGCGCGCTTCGTCCACATCGTCCGGGACGGGCGCGACGTGGCGCTGTCGCTCAAAGAGATGGACTGGGCCCGTCGGCAGGCGCCCGACGGGGTCGAGACACTCGCGGGCTTCTGGCGCACCAACATCGAGCTCGCCTTCGAGGCGCGCGAGGAGCTCGGCCCGCAGTGCTACCACGAGATTCACTACGAGCGGCTGATCGACGACCCCGAGCGCGTGCTTCGCGACGTCTGCGCGTTCCTCGAGCTGCCCTACGAGCCCGCGATGCTCTCGTACCATGAGCGTTCGGACGAGCTGGCCGCCTCGCTCCGGAACAGGGATGACCATCGGCACATCCGCCTCGCTCCCACGAGGGGGCTGCGCGACTGGCGCACGCAGATGCCGCCAGCCGACGTCTCGCGTTTCGAGCTGGTCGCCGGCGAGGTCCTCGACCGCGCCGGCTACCCGCGCGCGACCCGATAGGCGTGAGGCCCGAGGCCGACAAGCTTCTCGAGCTCAGGGACCTCTACCGCCTCCCCCTGTGGATGGCGATGAAGCCGTTTTACGCGTTTGCTCCGGTTTCCCTGCTCTTTCGGGTCGCGACGGGGAGGGGAACCCTCGACTTCCTCGTCTCACGGCGCCGCGGGGAGTTGCTGGGGACGCTCGAGCACTACCTCGGGGAGAGCCATGGCAGACGCGAGCGGCGGCAGATCGCGAGGCGGTACTACCAGTTCCGCCGGAGAGCCCCCCTCGCCAGGCTCTGGCCGCAGATCCGGAACTTCGACGGCGCCGCGTCGATCGAGATCGACGGCCTCCATCTACTCGACGAGGCCCTTGCCCGCGGGAAGGGAGCGATCCTGCTCTCGGCGCACTACGGCTACGCGCGCATGATCAAGCCGATCCTGCGCTCGCGGGGGCGAAGCCCGCTCTTGGTCGGGCTGGCGCCCTACGGCCCCGGCGCGCAGGACTACCCGCCGTTCTTCACGCGCCTGGGGAGCTTCGTCCACGACCGTCTCCTTCGTCTCCCACGTGCGTCCAGCTTCGACGAGCGCTGGAACGAGACGGTGGGCGTGGACATCTGGGGGGGCATGAACCTGCGTTCGCACCTCGCGGCGCTCGAGCGCAACGAGACCCTGATCATTCTCGCCGACGGGCGCGCGGCCCACGCCCTTCAACGGCTCCAGGTGCTCGGCATCGACGTGTCCTTCGCACCCGGCGCCGTGAGCCTCGCGCGGGGCGCGGGCGCCGCCGCGCTGCCGGCCTTCGTCATCGACGACCCCGAGCGCAGGGATCCGATCGGCCTCCGCCTGGTGATCTACCCTCCGCTTGAGCTCCAGGTCACCCGCGACGCGAATGCCGATCTCCAGGCCAACTTGCGGCGGTTCGCGGCCGTCTACGAAGAGCACGTCCGCAGGTATCCGCACAACTGGCACTGGGCCTGGCTGCGCGACGGGGCCTTCGAGAACCCGAACTGACGCGGGCGATGGGCCGGGGCCGATCGTGGTGGGCGGCGCGCTCGCGGCGAAACCGCGAGTCGGCGGTCACACGTGGGTGTTCCTCCAGTACCTGCTCGGTCTGGGCTGGGACGTTCTCTTCGTCGACCGACTTGATCTCGAAGCCTCCGCCGACATCGAGTACGCGGCCGCCGTCCTGCGACTTCGGGTTAGGGGAGTCGTTCGCGATCCTCGACAGGGGCACTGAGCGGACGGTGAGAGTGCCGCGCGCCGGGTCCTGGAAGCCCGCCGCGCGCTCGTCGGCCATGCTGCTGAACGTCATGGGCGTGGACGACGAGGAACT